>Ga0208888_101021_pt1 | contig 10848 bp, 9 predicted proteins | sample LakWasM115_HOW13_2_FD_183929 | JGI IMG/M metagenome (GOLD analysis project Ga0208888, IMG submission 183929) | Freshwater sediment methanotrophic microbial communities from Lake Washington under simulated oxygen tension - Sediment Metagenome... | ecosystem: Environmental > Aquatic > Freshwater >...
AGTAATACCTTTGTCGCAAAATTAGTTCCATGAGCCACATCAGAATTACCAAACAATTTAGTTTTGAAACCGGACATGCCTTGTATGGCTATGACGGGAAATGCAAAAACGTTCACGGTCATAGTTATAAATTATCGGTGACCGTTATTGGTCAACCCATTACTGATCGTACGAATGTGAAATTCGGAATGGTAATCGACTTTTCTGATTTGAAAAAAATTGTAAAAGAAGAAATCGTTGATCATTTTGATCATGCCACCGTTTTCAACGAAACTACGCCGCACATCGAATTGGCCAACGAATTGAAAACAAGAGGCCATCATGTTATCTTAGTGGATTACCAACCAACAAGTGAAAATATGGTGATTGATTTTGCTCAAAAAATTAAAAACCGCTTGCCCGACACTATCAAATTACATTCTTTAAAACTGCAAGAAACCGATTCTTCTTTTGCCGAGTGGTATGCTAGTGATAATGTTTAAATTCCTATTTTAGCTTCATGCAAATTCTATCCCATAAAAAAATCTATTTCGCTTCCGACCAACATTTCGGGGCGCCAACACCAGAATTGAGTTTTCCTCGGGAACAAAAATTTGTGGCTTGGCTTGACGAAGTAAAACAAGACGCTGCCGCTATTTTTTTGTTAGGCGATTTGTTTGATTTTTGGTTTGAATACAAAAAAGTCGTCCCAAAAGGATTTGTGCGCGTTCTTGGAAAACTCGCCGAAATTCGGGACAGTGGCATTCCGATCTATTTCTTTGTCGGCAATCACGATTTGTGGATGACCGATTACTTCCAAAAAGAACTGAACATCCCAGTATACCATGACAATCAAGAATATACCTTTGGAAATAAAACCTTTCTAATTGGACATGGCGACGGAAAAGGCCCAGGTGATAAAGGGTACAAACGCATGAAAAAAGTATTCACAAATTCATTTTCCAAGTGGATTTTTAAATGGATGCATCCCGATGTTGGTGTTTCGTTAGCACAATATCTTTCGGTTAAAAACAAACTGATTTCTGGCGAAGCCGATGTAAAATTCTTAGGCGAAGACAACGAATGGTTGGTGCAATACGCCAAAAGAAAACTCGAAACCAAACACTACAACTATCTAATTTTTGGACACCGGCATTTACCGATGATTATTAAGGTTGGTGAAAATTCGGAGTACGTCAACTTGGGCGATTGGATTGGATATTTCACTTATGGCGTTTTCGACGGCACTACCTTCGAGTTGAAAAAATTTGACTAAAATTCTTGCAGGTCTTTCAATCGTAACTGAATTGAAACCTTACCATTCCACTCATTTTCTTCAATGCAATATACTGCTTGAAAAGATTTTTTATTGGTCGTAACCTCGATTTTACTCCCTAAATTAAATCCAATGGCTGAAAAACTTTCGGATTGTTTTTGTTTAACATACAACTTCAAATGCGTTTCATCAGCGCCAATCTTTTTCCCAAAGCCAGTATCAACGATTGTCTTTGTTAAAAAAACGGGGGTTCTGTTTTGAGGACCAAAAGGTTCAAACTGTTTTAAGATTCGAACTAACTTTGGCGTAATTTCACTAAAATCGATTTCAGCGTCAACCGTAATTTCTGGAGTTAGCATTTCGGGAGCAATCGTTTCTTGCACTACTTTTTCAAAAGCCGCCTTAAATTTGTCATAGTTTTCCGGCTTCAAAGTCATTCCTGCGGCATACATGTGTCCGCCAAATTGTTCTAAATATTCCGAACACGCTTCCAAAGCATTGTATACATCAAACCCAATAACAGAACGAGCTGAAGCCGCATAAAATTCTCCGCTTTTAGTAAAAACCAACGTTGGTCGGTAATAAGTTTCAATCAATCTAGACGCTACAATTCCGATGACACCTTTGTGCCAATCTTCTTGAAACACAACCGTAGTAAAGCGGCTTTGCTCGTTATTTTCTTCGATTTGAAGTAACGCTTCTTTGGTAATTTTTTGATCTAAATCCTTTCTGCTGGTGTTGTATTGCTCGATTTCGGACGCAAATTGTTGTGCTTGTTCTAAATTAAATTCGGTTAGCAATGCTACCGCATGATTGCCGTGTTTGATTCGGCCCGCGGCATTAATCCTGGGTGCAATGATAAAAACAACGTCGGTAATATCCAATGCATTCTTCTTAATTTGATGGATTAACGCTTGAATACCTGGTCTCGGTTCCGAATTAATTACTTGCAATCCGAAATAGGCCAACACGCGATTTTCTCCCGTCATCGGAACAATATCGGCCGCAATGGCCGTCGCCACTAAATCTAAATAGGGAATAAAATCTTCGATGGTTTGATTCCGATGACTTCCCAGTGCTTGAATCAATTTAAAACCAATGCCACAGCCACACAACTCATCGTAAGGATAGTCACAATCGTCACGTTTCGGATCTAAAACAGCCACTGCATCCGGTAAAGTTTCTCCGGGCCTGTGGTGATCGCAGATGATGAAATCAATATTTTTTTCTTTGGCATAGGCACTATGCGCAATCGATTTGATTCCACAATCTAAAGCAATAATCAGCGAAAAACCATTGTCATCGGCGAAGTCAATTCCTTTATAAGAAATGCCATATCCTTCATCATAACGGTCAGGTATGTACGTGGCAATATGGGGATAAATCGTTTTTAGATAAGAAGAAACTAGGGAAACAGCAGTCGTACCATCAACATCGTAGTCTCCAAAAACCAAAATATTTTCTTGATTGTCAATAGCCGTTTCAATCCGATTGACAGCTTTGTCCATGTCTTTCATCAGAAAGGGATCGTGCAAATCGGATAAAGTAGGGCGGAAAAATTCTCGAGCTTCGTCATAAGTGGTAATACCTCGTTGCACCAATAATTTGGCAACAAACGCATCAACATTTAAAGCTTCAGAAAGCTGTTTTACCTTTTCAGGTTCAGGATTGGGTGTGATGTTCCAGCGCATAGGATAAATTTTGAGTGGTGTATAAGTTGAATTTCAATTCAAATTTAGAATTATTTTTTAGGGTTGTTGGCATGGTTAGTTACTTTTTTCAAAATAACCTCACACTATAAATTTATGGGAATTACTTTCAAACACCCAATTTTGTCTATTAAAATTATATTTTTTAAACAATCAATTCAAAAAAAAATCGTTTCTTGTTGCTCCATTTTTTGGTTAAAGTAAAAAGACTCATGCACATTCAAGGACAAATTGTAGACATTCCAAACCGCCGCATTTATTCAGGCGAAATTTCAGTAGAAAACGGTCGAATCACTTCCATTGTTGAAAAAGTACACGACGTAAGAAACTATATTTTACCTGGTTTTATTGATGCACACATTCATATTGAAAGCTCGATGCTAGTTCCGTCTGAATTTGCAAAATTGGCCGTGCTGCACGGAACCGTTGCGACAATTTCCGATCCACACGAAATTGCCAACGTTCTCGGAAAAGACGGTGTTTATTATATGATTGAAAATGGTAAAAAAGTGCCGTTGAAATTTCACTTTGGCGCACCATCTTGCGTTCCGGCAACTTCGTTTGAAACTGCAGGTGCCGTGATTGACTCGGATGGAATTAAAGAATTAATGGCTTCACCCGATATCTATTATCTGGCTGAAATGATGAATTATCCCGGTGTGTTATTTGATGATCCCGAAGTACTGCAAAAAATTGCTTGGGCGAAACATTTCAACAAACCAGTTGATGGCCATGCGCCAGGATTGCGTGGCGAACCCATTCAAAAATATATTGCTGCTGGCATTACTACCGATCACGAATGTTTTACTTACGAAGAAGCGTTAGAGAAATTGTCTCTCGGAATGAAAGTGCTAGTTCGTGAAGGAAGTGCCGCCAAAAATTTCGAAGCCTTAATTGATTTGCTTCCAGAACATTTTGAAAACATGATGTTTTGTTCCGATGACAAACATCCCGATGATTTAGTCGTAAGTCACATCAACGCGTTATGCGCAAGAGCTGTTGCTAAAGGTATGGACGTTTTTAAAATCTTGCAAATGGCTTGTATCAATCCCGTACAGCATTATAAAATGAAGGTTGGATTGTTGCAAGAAAACGATGCAGCCGACTTTATTGTAGTAGAAGATTTGATTAATTTCAAAGTCAAACAAACCTTTATCGATGGCGAATTAGTAGCCGAAAATGGAACTTCTTTTGTAAAACACGTTGCTTTTGATACCCCGAACAACTTCAATACGGCACCAAAAACGATTGCCGATTTTGAAGTGACTAGTGGCGCCAAAACAATCAGAGTCATTGAAGCTTTGGAAGGCCAATTGATTACCAATGAAATTCATTGCCAACCGAAATACGATGCCGAAAAAATCGTCTCCGATCCAGATAATGACATCTTGAAAATGGCTGTAGTCAACCGCTACCAAAATACACCGCCCGCGATAGCATTCATCAAAAATTTCGGGTTGAAAAAAGGAGCCATTGCTAGCTCAGTGGCGCACGATTGTCACAACATTGTGGTGGTTGGAACTTCAGATGAAGAAATCTGCAAAGCGGTGAATGTGCTCATTAAAAATACTGGAGGAATTTGCGCTGTAAATGGTGCTGATATAAAATCGTTAGCGCTTCCTGTTGCCGGAATCATGAGCGACAAAGATGGTTGGGAAACTGGTAAATTATATGAAGAAATTGACAGCATGGCCAAAGAATTAGGAAGTACGTTAAAAGCGCCCTTCATGACCTTGTCGTTTATGGCTTTGTTGGTGATTCCTGATTTAAAATTATCCGATAAAGGATTGTTTAGCGGAAACTCCTTCTCTTTTGTAGATTTAAAAGTAGACTAATTATTCTCGCCCTTTTTTGATTTCTTTGACCAAAATTTTTCCTCCCACTACAACCACAATTTCACCTCGTGGAGCCGTTTTTTCAAAGTGAGATAAGACTTCTTTTGCGGTTCCGCGGACATTTTCTTCATGCAATTTCGACAATTCTCGGCAAACACAAACGGCTCGATCCTCGCCAAAATACTGCACAAATTCCGCTAATGTTTTGACTAATTTATGAGGAGAGACATAAAATATAAGCGTTCGCGTTTCTTCAGCTAAGGCTAAAAATCGGGTTTGTCTTCCTTTCTTTTCAGGTAAAAAACCTTCGAAAACAAAGCGGTCATTCGGCAATCCACTATTCACTAAGGCTGGAACAAAAGCAGTAGCGCCAGGTAAACATTCTACGGGTATATTGTTTTCGACACAAGCTCTGGTTAGTAAAAATCCAGGGTCAGAAATGGCAGGTGTTCCAGCATCGGAAATTAAGGCTATAGTTTCTCCAGATTTCAATCGCGAAATTAAATTCTCAACGGTTTTGTGTTCGTTGTGCATGTGATGGCTGTGCATGTGCGTGCCAATGTCGAAGTGTTTCAGCAATTTGCCACTCGTTCTAGTGTCTTCGGCCAAAATCAAATCGACTTCTTTGAGAATGCGAATGGCTCGAAAAGTCATGTCTTCCAGATTTCCAATGGGCGTTGGAACAATATATAATTTCGACATCACTTTTACTTGGTATTTATTAAAACAAACTCATTAAAAAAAAGATTTCACAGACCATCACCTAAAAAATAGTGGTGAAAATTTGTGAAATCGGCATCCGAACCCTCTTTGAATTAGGAGAATTTTTTCTCTACAATTTCCATAAAACGTTGCGAATATTCGTCTTTTCCTTCCCAATTGTTATAATCGGGTTTGACCATATTGTCAATAAAATCTTGAGCTTCTTGAAAGCTATCGAAAGTCATTAGTTGCGACAACACTCGGTTGTAATCTTCACTGCTATTTGCAAACAAATTTTTCATGAACGCAATGCGATCGTTGAGTCCGATTGTAATTCCCTTTGAAAGTCTGTCGTTTAATGAAACCGATCGAAAGTCATTGTCTTTGCTGATGGAGATAACGGGCGCCGAATCTGAGTAACTTCTTCCAATGGGAATCACGTTCTTTGATGCTGCGCTTTCCTTTTCTTGCGCCAAATCTTCTGGCTTTACAAAAACAGGATCAACATAATTAGAACCTAATAAATCGTCAAAGGTAATTTGAGGTGACGTGCTTTTTGGTTCTTCTTGAGACGCTTCTACGTCGTGTATTTCTTCTTTTGAATCAAACGACAACTCGAAAGCGGGTTTGAATGACAACTCTTCAGCTGCTATTACTTCTTCTTGTTTTTCTTCGGATGCTGACGTTTCCTTTTCCAGAACTTCTACTGGTTCTTCCATTTCTTCTGCGTCCTTTGCTTCTACCTCTTCGTTTTGGTCGGTAAGTGCTATGACTTCTTCTTCAAGAGGTTCTTCGTCGTTGGTGATTTCCTCCTGTATTTTCTCGCTTAGTTCTGCTACAGGTTCTGGTTCAGCAACTTCATTTTCAGTTTCAGTTTCGTATACGTCAGCTATTTTTTCTTGGATTTCGGCTAGGCCAATGGTTGGTTTTACATCGCTGAAATTGGTTTCTACAAAGCGCAAAACAGTAAGTGTTTCATACAATTTTTGAGCTTCTTGATGCAACTGAGCCAATTCCGATTTGTTTTTAAGCTTTAAAATTCGATGTGCAATACTGATTAAATCAGCTTCCAACTTTTTTTTCATAACTTTTAAAATTATAATGACTAACGCGTGTCTTTTTTAATAAATTTGTTCCTAGTACAAAGTAAAAAAAACTAATCCTTTTTAAGGCCGAAAAATACAAAATGTTTCTCGAAAATACAGTAAATCACAAAGAACAATTTGGTTGGATCGAAGTTATCTGCGGTTCGATGTTTTCGGGAAAGACCGAGGAACTAATTCGCCGATTAAAGCGCGCGCAATTTGCCAAACAAAAAGTAGAAATTTTCAAGCCGGCGATTGACACTCGATATCATGATGAGATGGTCGTTTCGCACGACAGCAATGAAATTCGTTCTACACCGGTTCCGGCGGCAGCCAATATCGCCATTTTAGCACAGGGTTGTGATGTCGTAGGAATTGATGAAGCTCAATTTTTTGATGATGAAATCGTGAAAATTTGTAATGATTTAGCCAATTCTGGAATTCGAGTAATTGTCGCTGGATTGGATATGGATTTTAAAGGCAATCCTTTCGGACCCATGCCTGCGTTGATGGCTACGGCAGAATATGTAACGAAAGTGCATGCCGTTTGCACCAGAACTGGAAATCTAGCCAACTACAGTTATCGGAAAACGGACAATGACAATTTGGTATTGCTAGGCGAAACCGAAGAATACGAGCCACTAAGTCGCGCTGCCTACTATGAAGCCATGCGAAAAAACCACGACCATTTAGAGGCCGAAAAAACAACTACTGCTAAAAATCAAAAATAACTTGATTTTATCCATAAAAAATATTGCCCCAATCCTTCACGCCCAATGGTTTGGTAGTCATCCCAATACTTTAATTGAAAATATTTCTATAGATAGTCGTTCTTTACAAAACGGCGCTCAAACTTTATTTTTCGCAATAACTGGTCCGAATAATGACGCCCATAGTTACATCGAAGAGTTGTTACAAAAAGGCGTGCAGAATTTTGTAGTAACTCATGTCCCTGAAAATTTGACGCTGTCTGCCAATTTTTTGGTTGTAGAAAACACCCTCGATGCGTTGCAACAATTCGCCGGGTACTACCGAAGTCTTTTCGATTTTCCAATCATCGGAATTACGGGAAGCAACGGAAAAACAATCGTCAAGGAATGGCTAAACTTTTTGTTAAGTCCCGATTACAATATTATTCGAAGTCCGAAAAGCTACAACTCCCAAGTGGGCGTGCCTTTGTCAGTAATTGCCATTAATGAAAAACATAATTTAGGGATTTTTGAAGCGGGGATTTCAACCGTAGACGAAATGGCAAAATTGGAAACCATTTTGAAACCAACTATCGGAATTTTAACCAATATCGGTTCGGCACACGACGAAGGATTTTCCAATATTGGCGAAAAAATCAAAGAAAAATTGAAACTATTTTCGAATGTTTCGGTTTTGATTTATAACAAAAACAAATCGATTGATGCCTTTCTAAATCCGAAAATAAAAACCTTTTCTTGGAGTTGCAAAGATGAAAGTGCTACCGTTTTTATCAGCAAGAAATCGATTGTAGACAAAACGGTTTTGAAGATTCGACAAGGTGTCGATGTTTTTGAAATTAAGATTCCTTTTCAAGACGACGCTTCGATTGAAAATGCTATTCAATGCATCGTATTGTTGTTGTATTTAGGATATGATCACAAAACCATTGAGAGTCGAGTAGAATTGCTTTATCCGGTGGAAATGCGATTGAAAGTGAAAAACGGAATCAACAATTCGATGTTGATTGATGACAGTTATAGTTCGGATTTTCAATCGTTGAAAATTGCGCTCGATTTTCTAGAAAGTCAAAAGCAACACAAAAAGAAAACCCTAATTTTATCGGATATATTTCAAAGCGGTTTATCGAATGATGAGCTGTATTCGAATGTATCACAACAAATCATTTCCAATAAAATTAGTCGCGTGATTGGCATTGGCGAAACCATTTCCCAATACAAAAATAAATTTCTGAACTGCATTACTTTCCCCAATACAGAAGCCTTTATTGAAGCGATAGACCAACTGCATTTTGGCAACGAAACCATTTTAATTAAAGGTGCTCGAACGTTTCATTTTGAAAAAATTGTTGCGACTTTAGAAGAAAAGACTCATGAAACGGTTTTGGAAATCAATCTGAATTCGATCAGTCATAATTTGAATTATTTCAAATCGAAATTGAAGCCTAAAACCAAAATGATGGTCATGGTAAAAGCTTTTGGTTATGGAAACGGCGGCTTTGAAATTGCCAAATTACTCGAGCACCACAATGTAGATTATTTAGGCGTTGCCTTTGCCGATGAAGGAATAGCGTTGAAAAATGATGGCATTCATTTACCAATCATGGTTTTGAACCCCGAGACTACTAGTTTTCCGGCGATAATTCAACATCATTTAGAGCCAGAAATATACAGTTTAAAGGGCTTGAATGCTTTCTTAAAAATTGCGGAACAAAGAAAACTGAAGCACTATCCGATTCATATTAAATTGGATACCGGCATGCACCGATTGGGATTTGAAGCAGAGCAACTTCCTGAATTACTGACCCGTTTGAAAGATAACAAATTCGTTTTGGTAAAGAGCATTTTGTCGCACATGGCGACTAGTGATGATTTGGAGCACCACGAGTTTGCTTTGGCACAAATTGATTTGTTTGAAAAAATGTCTTCGCAAATCATAACTGCCTTGCAAATTAAGCCCATTAGACATCTTTTAAACACTTCGGGTATTAGCAATTATACAAAAGCACAATACGATATGGTTCGCTTAGGAATTGGGCTTTACGGAATTTCCAACGACCCTGAAGAACAGCCGTATCTAGAAAATGTAGGCACTTTAAAATCCATTATCTCTCAGATTCGGACGATTGATGCTGGAGAAAGTGTTGGCTATGGGCGCCGATTTATTGCGGATAAAACCACAAAAATAGCAACCATTCCGATAGGTTATGCCGACGGGATATCCAGACAGTGGGGCAATGGCCTGGGTTATGTAAGCATTCATGATCAAAAAGCTACCATAGTAGGCAGTGTTTGTATGGACATGTTAATGGTTGATGTCACTGCTATTTCATGTATTGAAGGAGATCAAGTGATCATCTTTGGCGAAAACCCTACAGTTCAGTTTATCGCGCAACAACTGCATACCATTCCTTACGAAATATTGACTAGTATTTCGCAAAGAGTAAAGCGGGTATTCTACCGAGAATAAATCCAACAATATTCTGAAAATCTCTTTTTTATGTTAATTTTTTAACTAGTTTTGATATACTAAAACTATTTTTTAACCTAAAAAACAAAAACTATGGGATTTTTTGCAGATTTTAAAGCGTCTTTAATGAAAGGCGATGTATTAAGTTTAGCAACTGCGGTTGTTATTGGTGGCGCATTTGGTAAAATTGTGGGCTCCGCTGTCGACGATGTAATAATGCCTATTGTAGGTTTGATTACTGGTGGAATTGATTTTACTCAGAAATTCCTTCCTTTAGACGGTAAGACTTATGAAAATTTAGCCGCAGCCAAAACCGCTGGAGCAACAGTAATTACTTATGGAAATTTAGTACAAGCTGTGATTAACTTCATTATTATTGCTTTCTTTATTTTTGTAGTGTTAAGAGCTGCTGAAAAAGCAAAAAAGAAAGAAGAAGCAGCTCCTGCAGCACCAGCTGGACCAACACAAGAAGAGTTGCTTACTCAGATTAGAGATTTATTGAAAAAATAATACCGCTACAATTACATATTCTAATTAAACCATTCACTTCGGTGGATGGTTTTTCTTTTTAAAAAATTCCCATTCCATTAAATTTCTAGCTATTTTTGTCATTCAAAAATTCAAACTTAAAATAAAATAATATGAAAGTTGCTGTTGTAGGTGCAACCGGTATGGTTGGCGAAGTGATGCTTCAAGTTTTAGCAGAAAGAAATTTTCCAATCACCGAATTGATTCCGGTTGCTTCTGAAAAATCAGTAGGAAAAGAAATCACTTTCAAAGGAAAAAACTACAAAGTAGTTGGTATGCAAACGGCAGTAGATAGGAAGGCCGATATTGCTTTGTTTTCGGCTGGTGGCCAAACCTCTTTAGATTGGGCTCCAAAATTTGCTGCTGCTGGAACCACCGTGATTGACAATTCATCCGCATGGAGAATGGATCCTACCAAAAAATTAGTGGTCCCAGAAATCAACGCTTCCTTATTGACCAAAGAAGATAAAATCATTGCCAATCCCAATTGTTCTACAATACAAATGGTTTTGGTCTTGGCTCCGTTGCATAAAAAATACACCATCAAACGGGTGATT
>Ga0208888_101027_pt1 | contig 10806 bp, 10 predicted proteins | sample LakWasM115_HOW13_2_FD_183929 | JGI IMG/M metagenome (GOLD analysis project Ga0208888, IMG submission 183929) | Freshwater sediment methanotrophic microbial communities from Lake Washington under simulated oxygen tension - Sediment Metagenome... | ecosystem: Environmental > Aquatic > Freshwater >...
CATCCTCGACCTAATCCCCTACGAAGAAGCCGAACTACTCGATACCATCCGCCAACAACTCCTAAACCCCTCACAACCACAAGAAGATGAAATCCTGCTCGAAAACTATTGCCTAATCCCACCAACCTCATTAACCCAAAACGCTGCTTAAACATCCTTGTCACCCTGAGCTCGCCTGCCCTGAGCTTGCCTGCCCTGAGCGCAGTCGAAGGGTCGAAGGGCCGAAGGACCAACTCATAACTTATAACTCATAACCCTCAACATCATGAACACACCAATCACCCAACTCCGCAAAAAAGCCAATTGGCTATTAACCGGTCTTAAAGACCACCCTAAAAAGGAAGACTGGTATACCGTTACCCTTAACTTCAGTGGTTACAGCTCCCTTTACGGAACTGTCAACGATTTAATGAAACTCTGCACCGTAGCAATGCTAACAGAGCCACCCTATATCTCTCCCTTAGTAGGCAATCCTAATATTGACATAGCCAATATCCTCGAACTGGCCATCCAACTTATGCCAAAATCCGAACCCGAATTCCTCGATGAAATAAAAGAGATTTTAAAACAACCCGAACCACAACCACTATACAACTTCAGCACCTCACGTATAATACAAGCCTTCCCCGACACGGAAGTAATACAAACCTAAAAAATCCCACTTTGTACTTCGTACTTCCCCCATATCTCCTCCCTACCAAAGCCCTACTTAGTATATGAGTAGTATATCAAAACATACATTATGTCAAATAGAAAAACAATTAAACCCAATAACCTTGTCACACAAACATAAAACATCCACTTCATACTTCCCACTTCGTACCTCGTCCTTTGTACTGTCTTCTCCTATATACCTCCTATATAGGTCCGCCGTATCTCCCTTATAGATGAGCCATGAATGGTGACAGTTTGCCTCTCTCTTCAGCGCGAAAACAATTCGGCGAAGTCAATCCTTTCGAGTAGTAGAAAAATAGTAAACATTTAATCCCTAACGGGATTATATCGTTCATAGACTATAGCTGCTTTACCAACAGTAAATCCCTAACGGGATTTATCTAACCTTTTCTCGAAAGTTAACCTACGATGGAATTTCATTGTTCTTACCTATTTACTGTCAATACCCAATCCTACACGCCAAACTCCAAAACCAAAAAATCCGCAACAATCAGTCTCATCCTTGATATGAGTGTAACATTTTTCAAATTATAGCTAACCTCAAAACCATAAAATACTTCAAAAAAATCAGTGATAATCGTTCTCATCCGTGACCTCAGTGTGCCATTTTTCAAATTATAGCCAATCTCAAAACTATAAAATGCTTCAAAGAAATCTGTGATAATCAGTCTCATCAGTGATATCAGTGTGCCATTACAAGACCTCATCAAACCACATAGAATCATAATCCGTCCTCTCAAGATTACCATCCCGTTAGGGATGTCATCCCGGTAACCACGGGCCTAAGCACACAAAATCCCTTTAGGGATGCTATAAAAAATGTTTTTCTGTTAACTTTACCTCACTAAACCAATCCTTACCCTATGAAATCAAAATGCCCAATATACAGGATTCTGCTTTTCAGCTTGTTGCCTTGTCTTACTTTCTCCCAAATCACCCTCACCAACACCGCCGAAATCGCCAAAATCAAACAAGGCACTACCTACTTCGCCATGAAAGATCCGGCTTCGCCTGCGGCAGCGGTGTATGTGGCGGCTATAAAAAAAGCGTGGTCACTCAGTAAAGTAGAGTGTATTAAATATACTGAGGTAGAAAAAAACATCGCCCCTAACAACAGCTTTGTCACCCTGGGTGCTAATATGACTACCTCCAACAGCACCTTGGCGGCTACCGAAACCCGCATGTATTTGGAACTGTGGACCACCAATGGCAAATTCACCTACGACGCAAAGAAAAGAAGACATTTCAATCAAGCCGATAAAATAGTGGTGGCCACTATAGAACTCTTTGCCGATTACTATGCGCAGAACAATCCGAGTGCAATGTATAAAATGGAGTATGACGCCGCCGGTCATTTTAAAAACTGGGGCACCGGTGTGCTGAGCAACTACCTGCAACAACTTTCTGCTTTATTGGAAAAAGGCAATGAATGCACCGCCAAGACCGAAATAGCCAACACTGAAGAACTCCAAAAAATGGCAGGAAGCACCTTGTTTGTCCCCGATTATGTGCTGACCAAATTCGGCAAAAACTCCGACGACGAAAGCAAGAAATACCCCGAAAAAGAAATCTTCGAAGGCTTTACCTTAGCCTATAAAGTGTTACCTATAGCCGAACTCAATGAGAAAATTGTAAACAGCACTACCCCGTTTTATTACTTGTTGTACATAAAAACCCCTAGCGAGAAATTTGTGACTGTGACCAACGCCCAAACCGGAGAAATCATTTATTTGGGTTACACCGCTGCAGCAGCAAACTTTAAGAGTGCCGACTTAAAAGCAATTCAAAAAACAACCGTAAAAAAATAGTCCCCGCAACGCCCAATAAATATTGCGGGGACCTAACTAAAAAAATCACATTACTCTACTAAAAATATCACTAACCCGTGACTTTGGTTAATGGTTTAACTTACCATTTTTAAAGTACTCATTGTTGTTTTCAACAAGATACAACGTCCGGAATGAGTAGCACTTCTGCCTAGGTTAATGTTTTTGACCCTTCCTCCTTCAAGAAGGGAATGAAATATGAAGGAGGAATTAAATAAGGTCGGGGAATGAATTGTGGTATTGGTATTAACTGGTATAGGTGTAGAAGTGCTGGTTAACACTTGGTTGGTATTTATGGGGAAAGTGTTATGAGACTTATCAAAGGTCTCACTCCGGTTATGATGAATAATTTGGTTACAAACCTTTGTCGGTCGGTTTTCGGTATGAAAGAAAAACCGACCAACGGTTGGAACTATTTTAGACGATGCTATGATGAGTACATCTTGATTCATAAAATACAATTCCTAGTTTGCGTTTTGTTTGACAGTTACAAGTTTACTCAACAATACTTTATGGTTTGATGCAAATTCGCCCAACTGCATTTTTAGTTAGACCAAATGACTTTAACTGTAGACGAATGATTGTTTGTGATACTCTCGAAATTTGAATGGGTATTCACCTCATTTTACTTGAAGGTTTTTCAATTTTAAGTCCAAAAAATTCAACTATTAAAATAATAGCGGTTTTTAGGGTTGAAATATTATATTAAATACAAAAATTAAACAATACCCCTATTTTTTATAGTGTTAAATATTATTTTTAAACTAACTTTTATAATTTTACCCTAAATTAAAATGGGTTAATAAAGAAATTATGAAAATAGAAAAGCGTTGGATTTTTGCCTTTTTGCTGGTTTCAGCAGTAGCATTTGCCGGTTTATTTTGGCCCGAAAAAGCTACCGACAATCTCAAAACCTTTAATGCCGTCGATACTATTAATTATGCCGATGTGGCTTGGTTGTTAACGGCTTCGTGCTTAGTGTTGTTAATGACGCCGGGGCTGTCTTTTTTCTATGGCGGTATGGTGGGCAAAAAAAATGTGATTTCCACCATGCTTAAAAGCTTCATCTGTTTGGGCGTGGTTAGCCTGCTTTGGGTCGTAGTGGCTTTTTCCATGTCGTTCGGAAGCCCCATTGGCCCAACCATCAACGGCACTCATTACGGCATTATCGGCAATCCGTACGAGTTTGCTTTCTTTAGCCATGTGGCCATGAATCCGCACAGCAGTATGGCTTCCTCTATCCCTTTTATTTTATTTGCTTTGTTTCAAATGAAGTTTGCGGTTATTACCCCGGCTATCATCACCGGCGCCCTAGCCGAACGCATCCGTTTCATTTCCTTTTTGCTCTTTATTTGTTTGTTCACCCTTTGTATTTATGCGCCTTTATGCCACATGATTTGGCACCCAAACGGTCTCTTGGGCAGCTATTTCGGGGTAAAGGATTTTGCAGGAGGAACGGTCGTTCACATGAGTGCCGGTTTTGCGGCCTTGGCCGGTGTTTTAGTCTTGGGAAAAAGAAAAAACAGCGAACACATTCCCACCAACATCCCGTTTGTATTGTTAGGCACCGGTATGTTGTGGTTTGGTTGGTTCGGATTCAATGCGGGTTCGGCCTTAGCAGCTAATGCGACTGCCGCTATGGCTTTTGCGACCACCACCATTTGCTCCGCTTCTGCTATGTTGACTTGGGTATTTTTCGACCGAATGAACGGCCGTAAAGTGTCTGCTTTAGGGGCTTGTATCGGTGCCGTAGTAGGACTGGTAGTCATTACGCCTTCTGCCGGTTATGTAAGCATTCCGCAAAGCATCTTTTTCGGATTCATAGGCGCCATTGTCTCCAATAAAATGGTGTACTGGAAAAAACTAAAACAAATTGACGATACCCTCGACGTATTCGCCTGTCATGGTGTAGGCGGTATTATGGGAATGATCCTTACAGCCATTTTTGCCAAAGGAGAAAATGCGAGTTTGTTATATGGAGGCTGGAGTATTTTCGGTCACCATATGATGGCCTTAGTTCTGGTCTCTGTAGTTACTTTTGGCGGCGCCTATTTGCTGTTCAAAATTACCAATGCCCTAATTCCAATCCGAGTGTCTGAAGAATCGGAAAATATGGGATTAGACTTGTCACAGCACGGGGAAAAGTTTTAAGTTAAGTTGAAGGTTGCGAGTTACGGGTTGCGGGTTGCGGGTTAAACCATCCTCAATTATGCACCATATTTAAGACATTTTACTTATGCCTTTTTCCCTTATCCCTTTTCCCTTTCACCTTACTCCACCAACAACAAATTCGCCAACGCATTATCGCGCCCGTAAATGTCTTTGTGGAAATTCACCAAGCCGTCATCGTCAACCCAAGCGGTAAAGTAACCTATGTACACCGGGATTTTATTTTTTAAGGTATACCATTTTTCTTTGCCACTGTTCATGGCTGCGTCTATTTTTTCGGGATTCCAATTCGGATCGTCTTGCAAAATCAATTGAGCCAATTCCTTTGGTTTTTGTACTCGAATACAACCATGACTAAAGGCTCTTTTTTCCTGACTGAACAAATTCTTAGCCGGAGTGTCATGCAAATAAATATTATTGGAATTAGGAAATAAAAACTTCACCAAACCCAACGAATTATTCGGTCCGGGTTTCTGACGGATGTTGTTGCCGTTCCATTCCATATTGTGTTTGGCTAAATAATCCTTGTTCTTCTTGATGGCCGGAAGAATCTCTTTGTCGCGGATGCTTTTCGGCACATTCCAATACGGACTAAACACCACATAACTCATCATCCCGCTGAAAATTACAGTTTCATTAAGCGCCGTTCCTACTACTACATTGGAGACCAAAGCGGCTTTCCCGTCTTTAAAAAAAGTCAGACGATAAGACGGAATATTCACTACGATAAATGCCTTTGCCTTGGTCAAATCGGTCGATATCCAACGGCAGCGTTCCATGTTCACCATAATCGTTTTGATGCGGTCACTGATGGACACATTCATTTCCGAAATATGCTTCGGTAGGATGATTTTGTCTTCCGAAAAACCATTGCGCTTTTTGTACTTCAAAATGGCTTCTTGCAGCGATTCGTCATAAACAGCACGCTTAGAATCTACAGCAATATCGTTGGTTAAAAACAATCTTTTTCTGATTTGAACCACCAAATCCGAACTATCTCCGGGCTTCAATTGCTTGAAGTCGGCTGGAGCGACTATGGTTTCCCAACCGCCGTTTTTTTCGATTGTTCTGTAGCGTTGTAAAACGTCTTTCAGCTTGTAATATTGTCCTATTAACTTGGCATTGTTGTCTATCAGTTTAGGATCTATCAACAAAGAATCCAGATACTGGCCGTAAGACAATTTCTTTCGCGGTAAATACCAACCCAACTCTTCCACTTTGGTATTGTCTATCCCTTGCAGTACTTTATTGGTGTAATAAAAATAGTAGTTGGTCAGGAACAATTCTACCTCAACATTGGGTTTGGTGTTGGTTTTGGGAAATATCCCATCTAAAATTTCCTTGTAAGGCACTTTCGCCTGAACGCCTTCTTCAACCAAATTATTCATTTTGTTGTAGATGACTTCTGCCGTTTCTTTGCGCCCTTTTTTGTCGTACCACAGATAGGTAAATTGGTTTTTGCGGTACAAATCAACCGCTTGCTTTTGGTACAAAACCAGCTTCGGGTACTTGGCGTAAAAAGCAGTAACGGCAGTACTGTCAAACGACAAGGAAACTTCTTCAAAGTGAAATTTACGCTCCGTTATCGCATCGGTTTTATCTGCCGCTTCTTTATGGGCACAATACCAACTCGTCAGAGAAAATCCGAGCAACACCAGCAAGACCAGCCCGATAAACCACTCTCTTTTTTTCATACGGGGCAAAATTATTTTTCATAAAAATACAAAAACTAATCGCTACTAACTAATGGAACGCTTATATTTACTTGTCGAATCCACATTGTAACACTATGAAAAGATATTGTTTAGGGCTACTATTACTCATTAGTTTGGTTGCGTTTGGGCAAAGTTCAAAAACCGAAACTCCTGCCGATGTCAAGAAAAAAATCGAAGTCATATTAGACAATTGGCACAAAGCGGCCGCCGAAGCGAACTTTCAAAATTATTTTGAGGCCATCGCAGATGACGGTATTTTTATAGGGACCGATGCCACGGAAAACTGGAACAAAAAGGCTTTTCAGGCTTTCGCGAAACCGTATTTCGACCGCGGAAAAGCTTGGAACTTTAAAGCTTTGGAACGCAATATTTACGTTAGCGAAGACCAAAAAACCGTTTGGTTTGACGAGTTATTAGATACGCAGATGAAAATTTGTCGCGGTTCAGGCGTATTGGTTTTTAGGAACGGCCAATGGAAAATCAAACACTACGTGCTTTCAATGACGGTGCCGAATGACAACGTTGACAAAGTGGTCGAAATCAAGTCGCCGCTGGAAAACCAACTCATCAGCACTTTGAAAGAAAAAAAGAACTGATTTTTTCTTTCCAAAATCCATAGGCTTTCTTTTTTCGTACATGAAAAGAGAAACGAATGCTTTTACCTATGGAACTCTTTAAAAAAACACCCAACTGGCTCGGCCGCATCCTGATTATTGTATTGGTGTTGCTGGTTGTGTTGGCTTATGGCTTTGCCCTTTTTGCTCCCGCTTAACGCTACTCATTCTTACACAATAGTCCCAAGGCATTAGGTTAGTTTTGTTTTTGTTTAAAGAAAAGCGCTGTTTGAATTCAGATAGCGCTTTTCGATTTTTTAGCCATTTAAAAACCAAATCGTCTTGGTTCTCGTAAATGCTTAAAACCACAAAAACAAATCGACATGAAAATCAACCAAACTGTAAAAAAAGTAGTGCTGAGTCTGTTGGGGATAGCCCTAATGCTTTTCGGTATTTTGGTTTACCACATTGCCAGCATCAAACCGGTAGAAAATGCCAACATTCAAATCAGCCGCATCGACTTTGACAAACCCTTTGATTCAATTAGTAGTATCGATATTCAAAAGAAGCTACACGAAATCAAGGGCGTGAAAAGCGAGATTATCGTTAAGCGAAACGTAGTGGTGTATTTCCACGACAACAACATCGCCGATTCTAAAAAAATCTACGACGAACTGATGACCAAAGGCAACTACAAAGCCGAGCGCTTTTTGCTTCCCGCCAATTTAGCCCAAAAGCAAGTTTGCCCGGTGATGAAAAAAGACAGTTATAAATACAAATTCAGCCAATTCATTCAAGGAATCTTTAATTAATCCTCTAAATATAACGTTATGAAAAAGTTTTCAAATTGGGCCTTATTGGCCTTAGCCTTCGGAGCTGTATCCTTTACTTCTTGCAGTAAAGACGATGATTCACCTGCTCCAGCGCCTTCCATCTATGAAAGATTAGGTGGTACTACTATGGTGGCCGATCCCGACAATCCGGGACAAATGATTGAACAAGGTCGTTTAAGTTACCGCAAAGTAGTGAACACTACGGTAGGTTTAATTGTAGCCGATGTGCAAGCCAATGCTTCAGGAAATTTAGGTGCACACTTTGCTCCGATTTTAGGTGAAGTAGGTGCCGGAAACACGACCAACTTAGCCATCTTGGTGGATAACTTAACCGATTTCTTCTCGTTCAATACCGGCGGAACGAATGCAGTAAACACCTATTCCGGTTTGGATATGGTAACGGCACACAATCCGTCGTTGAATCCAAGAATGGGAACCACTTCTACCAATGCCGACTATACTAAATTCGTAGGCTATGTTGGCGCAGCTGCCCAGCAAAACGGTGTAGCGGCTAACACCGAATTGTACACCGATATCGTAGCGGTTTTAGAATCGTTGCGCGATCCTATTGTTCAGTAAAACCTCAAATACCACTCCATACAACGAAAAACGCTACCCGTAAGAGTAGCGTTTTTTTATTTTAGGTTTTCTAACATTTCAACCGTCATCGAAGCCAAATCGTATTGGTGCTTCCATTGCCAATCCTGTTGTGCACAACTGTCGTCTATAGAAGCCGGCCAACTGTCGGCAATCTTCTGACGGAAATCGGGTTTATAGGAAATGGTAAAATCCGGTATGTGATTTTTAATCTCAGCAGCAATTTCTTTCGGGGTAAAACTCACGCCTGCCAAATTGTAAGAGGAACGAATTTTGATACTTTCGGCCGGCGCTTGCATGATTTCAACTGTGGCGCGAATGGCATCATCCATATACATCATCGGCAAGGCCGTATCTTCGGATAAGAAACATTCGTATTTGCTGTCTTTCAAAGCTTTGTGGTAGATATCAACCGCATAATCGGTAGTACCGCCGCCCGGTTCTGTTGACCAACTGATCAAGCCCGGATAACGAATACTGCGCACATCAACGCCATAAATATTATGGTAATATTCACACCAACGTTCGCCGGTTTGCTTGCTGATGCCGTACACAGTGGTCGGCTCCATAATAGTGTATTGAGGGGTATTAATGCGCGGTGTTGTAGGTCCGAAAACCGCTATACTTGAAGGCCAGAATATCTTCTTGATTTTACCGGCTTTGGCCAAATTCAACACGTGGAAAAGCGAATTCATGTTCAAATCCCAAGCAAAAGCGGGATTCTTTTCTGCCGTAGCCGAAAGTAACGCCGCCATCAAATACACATCGGTAATGTGGTATTGCTCGATTAAATGCTCAATCTGATTGTAATCTAAAGCGTTAACTACTTCAAAAATGCCTTCGTTTACGATGTCAATATTTAACTTTCTGATATCGGAAGCCACTACATTATCAACGCCGTAAATACTTCTGAGTTTTTTGGTAAGTTCGGTCCCAATCTGACCACAGGCACCAATGATTAAAATTTTTGTATTCATGTTGTGTGTTTTAAGCAAAAACTCGCCATCGGAAAAAACCATACGAGTATTGCGACAAATATAACGTTTTCGTAAATGGAAAAGTCTTAAAAAATTACCTTTGCTTTAACTACATCTTTACCATGTTTCCTTTTACCTTTGTACCTTTGTGATGTAAAAAAGTAAGGTCAATGAAAATCAATTTGTTGCGTTTTGCAATGCGCTCTCTGCTTTTGGTTTGCTTCGTCAGTTCGCTGACGCTCGTGTCTTGTCAAGAAGATCCGAAAATCCGAATCTTAGAACAAGAAAAAGAAGCTAAAAAACAAGAAGCTATTTTCAACAGCATCAATCAGGGATGGCGTTTTAATGCGCAAACCGTTACCCAAACAGCCGGTTCGTTAACCAGCAATTGGGCGGAATGGCGTATGTTTTTAACCGAGTTAGGGCAAAAACCAAAAAGCAGTATCGGTGCTTTCAAACAAAAAGCCAAAACCTTATCCAAAAGGGCTTTAGAGCTTAACAACAATATCCCTATGGCTTACAACACACCGGAAGTAAAAAGCCGAATTGCCGCCATTACCACCAAAATTAATGCGGTGAACTTATACATCAACCTGCAACAAATCCCGGATCAAAAAATTGTGGAATTAATTCCAAGCATCAATACCGAAGTGAATGCTTTACAATTTCAACTGGAAGAAATTACCCGTAAAAGTCAGATTAAAATGGAGGAAGGCGAAAGCGACATGCTGCAAATGCTCGATACCACCAGAGCCATTCCCAGTTCACCTAAAGTAAAATCTTTACCCTAAGTTTTGAGTCAAAACGCTTTATACAACCGTTACCTGCATTCGCCGAAAGTCAAGCAAATTGCGGAAAATTTAGAACAGCCTTTAGCCAAAATACAGCTCAAAGGTCTTTTGGGTTCGTCTTTTTCTTTTGTTTTTTATTCGCTCTTCAAAAACAGTGAAAAGCCATATCTACTCATCTTTAACGAAAAGGAAGAAGCCGCTTATTATTTGAACGATTTGGAACAAATGATAGGCGCCAATGACGTACTGTTTTACCCAAGTTCCTACCGCCGTCCGTACCAAATTGAAGAAACCGACAACGCCAATGTTTTGCTGCGCTCCGAGGTGCTCAACCGCATCAATTCGCGCAAAAAACCGGCCGTCATTGTCACCTATCCCGAAGCGCTTTTTGAAAAAGTGGTGACGCGAAAAGAACTCGACAAAAACACGTTGAAAGTAGCGGTAGGCGATAATGTTTCCATCGATTTCATCAACGAAGTATTGTTTGAATACGAATTCAAACGCGTGGATTTTATCACCGAACCGGGCGAGTTTTCGGTACGTGGGGGAATTTTAGACGTGTTTTCATTTTCCAATGACAATCCGTATCGCATTGAATTTTTCGGCAATGAAGTCGACAGCATCCGAACCTTCGATGTGGAAAGCCAACTCTCAGTGGAAAAGCAAAAC
>Ga0208888_101032_pt1 | contig 10777 bp, 8 predicted proteins | sample LakWasM115_HOW13_2_FD_183929 | JGI IMG/M metagenome (GOLD analysis project Ga0208888, IMG submission 183929) | Freshwater sediment methanotrophic microbial communities from Lake Washington under simulated oxygen tension - Sediment Metagenome... | ecosystem: Environmental > Aquatic > Freshwater >...
CGCATCCACCACATATAATTTTTTAGAAGTAGACAATTGTTTTAAAACCAAAGACTTCAAGTCGTCCCAAATCATTTTCGTAGTCGGAAAATTCACTTTGTCATCCCAAAAAATAGTGTCTTTCGTTACATCGTCTTTAACAATATACCGGTCTTTAGGGGAACGCCCGGTGAAGACTCCTGTTTTAACAGCTACTGCACCTGTATCGGTCAAGGCTCCTTTTTCATATCCTTTACGTTGGTGAGATACTTCGGCTTGGTACAATTCCTCATAACTTGGATTGTACACTACTTCATGGTAACCCGTGATTCCCAGCTCGTGCAGCTCTTGAATAACTTTAATATTTTTCATAAGATTGTACTTTTAATTAATTGCTTTTTTAGTTATTCAAAGTTCTATTTTTAGAGGCTCAAAAAAACTGATATTTGTCATATAAAATAAAAAGTTACGAAAACGTTTTCTTTATTCATAAGGGTTTCAAGAGGTTTTCATGACAATTATCATTTCAAACGGATTAATATTCGCTACATTTACATTGAAAAAAACAATTTAAATCCTCCTTGTTATGTTCGATTGGTTCTACACTTTATTTGCCCCGAATGAAACGCCCGACATCACCCAATCCTTAATCGTACTCTTACTGGCTATTAGTGTCGGCTTCTTTGTAGGTCGGCTTAAATTCGGCAGTGTCTCTCTTGGCGTTTCAGCAGTCATGTTTGTAGGCTTGTTCTTAGGTCACTTTGGTTACCGAATTGCGCCTGATTTATTAGTCTTTGCCCGCGATTTCGGGTTGATTCTTTTTGTCTACGGTATCGGAATTCAAGTAGGCCCTTCCTTCTTCGCTTCCTTTAAAAAAGAAGGGATTCGATTTAATATGCTAGCGGTAAGCACCGTACTTTTAGGCGGACTAATTACTTTCTTAATCTTTAAAATCACTCATATTAATATTGAGAATGCGGTCGGATTAATGTCGGGTTCCGTAACCAATACCCCTGGTTTAGGAGCCGCTAAGTCTACTTTGCAAGAGATTCAAAATCAATTTCCCAGCAAAGTCTTTGGCGATCCTACTATAGCCTATGCCATTACGTATCCGTTAGGGGTGTTCGGAATTATTTTCGCAATCATCCTTTCAAAATACGTCTTAAAAATTGATTTGAAGAATGAGAAGATTCTCTTGGATGCTAAAGATCCCACCGCCAATCAGGAAATCATTCACACCAAATGTAGAGTCACCAATACCGACTTGGTAGGCAAAAGTCTTTATCAAATTTACAAAGAACTCGACATTCACGACATTATCATTTCTCGTTTGAAAAACAGCGGGTCTCAAATTGTTTATTCACCTTCTTTAGACACCAAAATCATGACTAAAGACGTGCTGATGGTGGTGGGACATCCTGATGCGGTAACGGATTTCATTACTAAAGTTGGAAAAGCATCTACTGATTTGTTTATCGAATCCGAACACGATGTCGCCACCAAAAACATCTTTGTCACCAAAGCGTCTGCTACGCATAAAACCTTGGCCGAATTGGACTTGTATAACAAATTTGATTTGAAAGTTACGCGTGTCTTTCGTTCTGGAATGGAGCTGTTAGCGCAACCGCACTTAACGCTAAATTATGGTGATAAATTGCGAATTGTTGGTAATAAAGACGCCATCATCGAAGTGGAAAAAATCATTGGAAACTCTGAAAAACGACTTTTAGAACCCGACTTTTTATCACTGTTCGGTGGGTTAATCATTGGGATTATCATTGGCTCCATTCCAATATTTATTCCTTCATTACCGGTTCCGATTAAATTGGGTTTTGCTGCTGGTCCTTTGTTAACGGCTTTGTTCATAAGTCGCTATGGTGGTATTGGAGTGATTCATTCCTACATTAATACCGGAGCGGTTTACTTTATGAAAGATATGGGAATCTGTATGTTCTTTGCTGCTGTTGGAGTGCATGCTGGTGAAGCTTTCTACGCCAATTTTATTCAATACAACGGCTGGTTGTGGATATACTATGGTTGTTTCATTACCTTGATTCCATTATTCTTGATGGTTATTATTGGAAGGTTTGCCATGAAGTTGAATTTCTACCAACTGGTTGGCTTAATGAGCGGAACCTACACTGATCCCGCCGCTTTAGCCTTCAGCACTAAGTATTTGGATTCTGATATTCCAACGCAATCCTACGCAACTGTTTATCCATTAGTAACTATTTTTAGAATCTTTGTGGCTCAGTTGCTGATTTTACTTCTTGTGTAATAACAAAAAAAAGACACTAAATTTAGCATCTTTTTTTTTGTGATATTCAACTCATGAAGTTACTAGTCTTCGTCTTTTTCTCCTTGCTCAGTGCCTTCTTTTTGGGCTCCGGCAGTGGCAGTGCCGTCCGTTCTAATTTCGGTATGTCTTACTTCGCCTCCAGAAGTTCCCACTTCTTTGGCCATAATAACACCAACTACCGCTACTACTAAAACAGCGTAAGAAAGTAATTTGGCTTTGGCATGGTTCTTTAAGTTCAAAAACAAACCACCAATAGACAAGGCGCCTAAGGCATACAATAGGATGGCAAATTTCTCAGCCAATTCTTCGTGTTCGTGAATGATTTGTTTACCAACACTTGGCAAATCTTCCACCATTTCTTCGGCTCCATCACCAGTATACATTGAAGCAAATCCAAAAAGAGCCGCTACAATAAATAGGATGTAAGCAATGTTAATCGCGGTATTGTTCTTCAAGACCAAGCCTGCAATCAATATTCCTAATCCGAAAATGGTCCCAATAATCGGGAAATGGTTTACTACCATGTGCAAATGTGCGTCGTTCATAACTGTTTGTTTTTAGTTTATTATTTATATTATTAATTATCCTGCTAGTGATACTCCAATGATGGTTCCGATACCATACGTAACTGCGGCGGCAGCCAATCCGAAACCGACTTGACGAAATCCCGAAAACCAAATACTTTTCCCGGTTAATAAGGTAATGGCGGCTCCTATTCCAAACAAACCAATCACGCTACTTCCTATACTAAGCAAGATGGCATTCTTTCCGTCTAAGAACATAAACGGATAAAGTGGAATAATAGCTCCTATAGAAAACAATATGAAAGAAGCGATAGCAGCTTCCCAGGCCGATCCGCCTAATTCTTCTTTATCAATTCCCAATTCCTCTGTAATGATCGCATCAATTGCGGTATCGGGATGTTCAAAAGCTTTATCAGCTAATTTTCTGGCTTCATCAATACTCATTCCTTTGGCCTGATACAACAAAACCAATTCTTTCTTTTCTTCTTCGGGAGACGCTTCCATCTCTTCCATTTCCAAATCAATTTGACGTTGGTTCAACTCTCGGGAACTTTGCACCGACAGCCATTCGCCCAAAGCCATCGAAATAGCACCCGCTAGCAATCCAGCAATTCCTGTTAGTAAGATGGTATTATTGGAAACGGCAGCACCCGCTACTCCCATCACCAAACTCATGTTGGAGACGAGTCCGTCATTCGATCCTAACACAGCGGCCCTCAAAGCATTCCCACCAACGGATTTGTGCCGACTTTCAAACTTCGACAAAAAGCCACCGGAAACATTCAAGGCAGCATTGTTATTCACGGCTTCGATGATATTCAAATGGTTGTGCTCAAAGCCGGTGGGTTTTCCCCCACTTTCGATTTTATTTTTAATAGCATTGACCGCGAATTGCTTTTCAATGCTAGAAAGATTACTTATAATAGAACTGTAACCAAACAGTTTTCCCAGTTTCAATTGAAACTTTGCTCTTGACGATGGCGATGGCATGGGATAATCCGGAACTAATGTTCGTACTTTATCCAACATGTGCTTGGCGTGTGTTTTCTCGATAGCGGCCAAACTCTGTAATACTCGCGTTAAGTTATCGTCGGATTGGATGGTGGCGATACTGTCGTATAAAAAAGCAGTATCTACTTCTACTTGCAATTGAGCTTTTAACTTGTTTAAATCCATAGAAAAATTAGTAATGATTGCTTGGATAAAGTTAAACATAATATCCATGGCAACCATTAAAATTGGCTTAAAGAAATTAAGGGAAAGTTATTCGAACGGTGGTTCCTGTTTGCGCTTGACTTTCAAAGTTCATTTCAATCTTAAGCAAATAGCACAAGCGATTCACGATGGACAAGCCCAATCCTATTCCTTTTATTTCAGGATGCGATAGGGCTTGCGAGCGGAAAAAGGGTTTTAGTATTTTATCAAAATCTTCCGCGATAATGCCGATACCTTGATCGATAATCGTACACACTACACGACCGTTCTCTTCATAAAGTTCCAACTTAATGGCGCTATCGTCTTTCGAATACTTGATGGCATTCGATAACAAATTACTCAAAATAATGGACACCAAGTACTCATCGGAACGAACATAATAATCGTTGGCAAAATCGTATTTGATCACTAGTTTCTTCTCATTAATCACTTGAGAATGACGCGTCAGCACATCCAAAAGCAAGGCATTCAAATAAACAGTTTCGGTTTTGGCATTTTGCTTTTGATTTTCAAAACGCGCCAACATTAGCAATTCATCCACTAGCCGATTTAAACGATCCACTTCGGAAACACAATAATGAATTTTAGATTCGTATTCCTCTTGTGTTCTGGGTTTTCGAGCCAGCACTTCTAAAGTTCCTTTAATAACCGCTAAAGGCGTTCGCAATTCGTGCGAGGCATCAGAAGTAAATTGTTTCTCGCGCTCTACGGCATTTTCGATGCGATCCAGCAAGTCATTGATGGTTTTGGAAAGCACATAAAGTTCATCCATTTTTCTAGGCAACACAATACGGTCTTTCAAATTGTCCTTGTTGATACTGCTAGCCGTCGCCGTAATCAAACGCACGGGTTTAATGCTTCGGCCAGCAATCAAACGGGCGATGAAAAAGAGCACAATTAAGATGAAAGGAAAGGCAATCAATAAAATCTCGGTGAGTATGGTCATCAATTTAGTAACTTCCTCTAAAGACATGGCCACAAACAAATGCCCAATCATTTTTTGATGGTCGTATAAAGGAACTTGAATTTGTCGGACTTCTTGATTGTTCAAAAAGGTATCGATGAACTTGTTGTTGTATTTGGGTGGGTACAACTTCAATTGGAAATACTTCAAATTGGGAGATTTGTCAATCAAGTCGCCGTTAACATCTGAAAATTGGACAAAAACCGGATTTACATTAACCGTATTGTGCTCGCGAGCACGCCATTGATCTACTTGAATCAAATAGGTATTGTTGCGGTCGATCTCGATTTCGTCTAAATGTTTTGAAACCTCCGTGCGAAGATTCCGGTTGACGTGCTCGTTGACGCTGTATTTAATAATGAAATAAATGCCCAAAAAAACGAGGGAAATCAACAACCCCGTACTCTGAATGTAGTTGAATGCGATTCGGTTTTTATAGGAGAAGCCAAACATGATTAGTAAAGTTCGTTGGCCATATAGCCCACACCGCGAACCGTTTTGAGCAAATCTTGGTCTTTACTAAGGTTGAGTTTCTTGCGGATGGCATTCATAAACACATCAATAACGCCCGTATCGTAGTCGAAATGAATGTTCCAAACGTCTTCAATGATTTGGTTTCGGGTGCAGACTTTGCCTTTGTTTTGAATGAGATACACCAAAAGTTCGAATTCTCGTTGTGTGAAGATGACTTCTCGTTCGTCTACAAAAATTTGGTATTTCGAAGGAATGATTTTGATATTTCCCAATACCATTTCCTCGGGATCTTTATCAATGCGGAAATGAATCTTAATGCGCTCTACCAATTCGTCAAAAGAAAAGGGCTTTTTAATGTAATCGTTGGCGCCCGATTTTAGTCCTTCTATGGTTTCTTGAACGGTATCTTTCGCGGTTAAGAAAATGATGGGCATTTTCATATCCGTTTTGCGAATGGCTCTACACACTTCAATGCCACTAAATTCCGGAAGCATCCAATCCAAAAGCAACAAATCGATTTTTTGATGGAACGCTAGGTCTAAACCGGTTCTGCCATCGTGAGCCACCAAAACCTCATAGCCTTCCTCTTCTAATCCTTGTTTCAAGAAATTAGCAATTCCGATTTCGTCTTCAATGATGAGAATTTTCATGTTGGTGGTGGCGAGGGGCTGCCCTCAAAAAAAATAAACAATAAATTTCTGAGTTCTAAGATACTATTCCTTTTTTATTTTTCAAAGGAATGGAGCATTTGAATGTAGTCTTTTGCCGATACATTTTTAAAACCCGTGACTCCCAACACTTGCCCCGATTTACTCAACAACATAATCTTTGGGAAACTGCCCGTCGTATTGTATTTTAAGGCCAGGTCTTTATTGGCGGCTAATCGCTTGGGGCTTAATTTAGCGACATTGGTTTTCGGAAAATCGGCCCGATACAAAACCCAATGCTTTTGAGCTTCCTCTTTAAATTCTTTAGAGCGCCACAAGGTTTTGTCGAGTTTGGCGCATGGCGCGCACCAATCGGATCCGGAAAATACCAATAAAATATTTTTGTTTTCTTTGGCAGCCAGTGCTTTGGCTTCTTCAAAGGAGGCTTGCCAATCCTGCCCGTAACTCAATGTGGGGATGCTGAGACACAGCCAAAATAAAAGAGCGTATTTGTATTTCATGCTTTACTATTTAATTTTAAAAGGAGCTTGTAGCTTGTTCTAGTAAACGGCTACCGCCGTACTTAATGCTCATAGAATTCCAACCAAACAAATGAAAAAACATTAAAACTTTTGAAAATAATGTACTTACATTTGTACTATAAACTTTATTGGAATGATACTTTTCAGAAAAAACTACCCCTTTTTTAATCTTACTATTTTTTATCTACTTGTTAGTCTGCTTTTGAGAGTGGTTTTGCTCTTTCATCCCATTACCCAATCGGGCTTTACAGTGGGCGACACTCTTAAAATATTTACCCTTGGTTTCTTATCCGATATTTTTGTTTTTGCGATAGCCTCGTTCTTCCTTTGGCTCTATCTCATCTTCATTTCCAATCAGAAATACCTAAAACCCTACGGCTATTTCTTCTTTGCACTACTGTTGCTGCTGCTCGCTTATGTTTCCTTTGGCAATACGATACTCAACGAATACGGTGGCTCTTTGCCTGAAATTGGCATTACTTTCATTGCCATCAAGACTGTTTTGTTTGGCTTGTTGCTCTTTCTTCCAAAACACCGCGCCAAGATTCGGTATTGGTTATTTTCCTTCGTCATCTTTCTTTACGTTGTACTCATCATTCAAAATGCCATTAGTGAGTACTTCTTTTGGAACGAATTCGGCGTGCGCTACAACTTCATTGCCGTAGATTATTTGGTCTACACTAACGAAGTGATTGGCAACATCATGCAATCCTATCCGGTGATTCCGATCTTTACGTTGCTGTTTGTGGTCTCGGCAATCATTACCTATATTATTGTCAAACGCTCCAGAAACTATATCGATGAAATCCCTTCTATAACAAACAAGATCCAATTAACCCTACTCTATTTTGTAATTTTTGGGGTGTCTTTAGTGGCGATTCCGTTCTTATCGACCAAAGAAAATTCACAGAATATTTTCGCTAACGAATTGGAAGCCAACGGAATTTACAAATTCTACCTGGCGTTTATGAACAGCGAATTGGACTATTTCAAATTCTATAAAACCCTTCCAGAAAAGGAAGCTTATGCTTTATTGCAGCAGCAAATTCCAAATACGGGTAATGAAAGTTTGTTGCGTCTTATCACTAGTGATGGGAATGAAACACGTAAAAATGTAGTTTTAATAACGATAGAAAGCTATAGTGGCGATTTTATGAAAATGTATGGCAATACCCTTAATATCACACCCTTTCTAGACAGCTTGGCTACGAAAAGTGCCGTGTTTACGAATCTTTATGCTGTTGGCAATAGAACCGTTCGCGGTTTGGAAGCGGTTACTTTATGCATGCCTCCTACTGCTGGAGAAAGTGTCGTCAAACGCAAAGACAATAAGAACAAATTCTCTACTGGAAATATTTTCAAACAAAAAGGGTACGATGTGAAGTTCTTGTACGGTGGCGACGCCTATTTCGATAACATGCAAGATTTCTTTACTGGCAACGGCTACGACATCGTCGACAAGAAGTCGTTTACCCCACAAGAAGTCACTTTTGCCAACGTTTGGGGCGTGTGCGATGAAGACATGGCACACAAAGCCATTCAGGTGATGAACGCAGAAGCCAAAACCAAAAAACCGTTTTTCAACCATTGGATGACCGTAAGCAACCACCGTCCGTTTACGTATCCGAACAATAGAATCGACATTCCTGGCGACGCCAAATCGAGAGAAGGTGGCGTGAAATATACTGATTTTGCTTTGAAACAGTTCTTTGCGATGGCGAAAAAACAATCGTGGTACTCGAATACCGTGTTTGTTATTTTAGCCGACCATTGCGCCTCTAGTGCTGGAAAAACGGAGTTGCCACTCGACAAATACCGCATTCCTGCCATGATTTTTGACCCATCAGCAACTGCGCCACAACAATACACCCAGTTGATGTCGCAAATCGATTTGATGCCTACTTTGTTGGGCATGTTGCACTTTAAATACGAAAGCAAGTTCTTCGGACAAGACGTTTTGCAACCCGATTACAAACCAAGAGCGTTTATTGCAACCTATCAAAATCTCGGGTTGATTAAAGACAATGTGTTGACCATCTTGTCGCCCAAACAACAAGTAAAACAGTTGCAACTGACCTTGTTGCCACAACCTACGATAGCGCCAGCGTTTCAATTGTATTACGAGGAAAAACCTTTGGCCACGCCTCGCCCCGACTTGATCAACGAAACCATTAGTTATTACCAAACGGCGTCGGATCAATTGAAAAAGAAGCAGTACCAGAAGTAAGCGAACTCCTTTTGGTAATGCATGATGGTACTAGTGCAATTTCATTGTAATTAAGATCAAAGTAGCAAAGTCCATCAAGAAATTGCAAAATAAGTATAAAGCCATTATGAAATTAAAAGTGACCTCATTTGTACTGGTACTACTACCTAGTGCCGAAGCAATACCGAAAGGGAAATGAATTCAGCAATTATAGCGCTATTTTCCGTTTCAAGGAAGTCACTAGTGTACAAACAGCGAGATAAAACCCAAATTCAATGAATATCCTCCTGAAACGACCCATTATCGAAGACATGATTTGGTAGTATCACAAGTACTGTAATAACGAACACTACCTTCCTAAAACAGTAGTAGAACGCTGCGTTGTTCCTTGCTAATTTTCGCAACTAGCTATGATTGCTCTTCGATTAACTAAAGGATTATATGATAAAAAAACACTACTTACTTCTAGGCATCCTTAGCACAATAACTTTATTGGTTATAGCGGCTGCCCAATATCCTGGTGGCTCGCAAGCGGATCAAACGGCTGTCGGTTACGACTGGAGCAACAATTACATTAGCAACCTCTTTGGAGAACTGGCGGTGAATGGGGCCACTAATCCGGGTCGTTATTGGGCTATAGCTGGTATGTTCTTTTTATCGATTAGTTTGGCGTGGTTCTTTGTTTCGTTTGCCAAGAAAATCCCCCAAAAAAGAGCAGCACAAGTCCTAAAATATACCGGAATCAGCGGGATGGTTTTTACGTTTTTAATTGCTACTCCCCTGCACGATGTGATGATTCCAATCGCGAGTACCTTATTCTTAATCGGGATTTTTTATAGTACCGTTTTTGTTTTTAAGTCGAAATTGCGGGGCCTGCAACTCCTTTGTACCAGCACATTGTTGGCGTTTTACCTATCGCTCTATTGCTATGGCTCGGGTGATTTTAGGGCCTATTTACCAGTACTTCAGAAAATTACCTTTCTCTTAGTATTGTTATTAGTGCTTGGATTGGAGTATTTTACTAAGAAAGAAGATTTTGAAGTTCGATAGTTGCTTTCCTGAAAGCATTGAAAATGGGAAAGTGTAAACGGATGCTTCCGAAGCTATAGGCTGATTGACAAGAGTTCTTCGCCAAGATCACGCCGTCCTTTTTGAATAGCTTGGGCTCGTTTCTTCGAAACAGAGAGGCTTAATTTGGTACCGTATTGTTGCCGTATTGCTGGATTAATTCCAATACGCTTAGCAAATTGCAATTGCTGTAAGACTGTTGTTTTCTTAAAAGCTTCGGATAATTCAATGGTAAGCTCTAGTGCTAATTCTTTAAACAGACTCGTGGCAACCTCTTTTTTGTGGTTTGTTGCGGGCGCCAAATACAAGAAGATGGCTTCTTTCCTATTCACTTTCAATTCCTCTAAACCACTGCCGTCTGCTGCAATTACCCAGAGAATATTTTGAGGAGTTCCCCAATAGATCCCACCTTATCTTTTTTCTATAGTCACTTTGATGGCTATAATTTCTTTTTTTGGTGTGTTTTCACAACTGAAAATGTCTTCTTGTTGTATGAATAAAGACGTGATACCCTTTACTCGGTCTAGAATCCAACCAAAGGACTAATAAGGAGTACATGCAAAATAAAATAACTAAGCTCCTCTTTTAGTAAAAATCCATTTTTGTCCGTACCTTCGTTAACGCAGTGCTACCCTGCACCACGTAACCTCGAATCCTGTACCATGTTTCGGCACCACGGCAAAAACAGAACCTTTCTTCACAACCTTCGCCTCGCGACGTTGCTTTCGTTGGTCGCTGGTATGGTGAACATCACCGGTGTTTTGGCTTTGAAAACCTTAACAACTAACGTTACTGGACATTTTGCTTACTTTGCGGATGAGTTTCTTACTAAGAACTACGCCGCTGCCTTTACCTTTCT
>Ga0208888_101033_pt1 | contig 10771 bp, 8 predicted proteins | sample LakWasM115_HOW13_2_FD_183929 | JGI IMG/M metagenome (GOLD analysis project Ga0208888, IMG submission 183929) | Freshwater sediment methanotrophic microbial communities from Lake Washington under simulated oxygen tension - Sediment Metagenome... | ecosystem: Environmental > Aquatic > Freshwater >...
ATTTTTATTTAGCTACTGAAAAAGACAAATCTCTTTTGGATAATTTTAAAATAAAGGACAAAACCGCCTTACTGTTCTTCAATCCTTCTGGTGAATTGGTTTACCACACAAAAGGAACTTTACAAGATAGTGAGGACATTTTTGAGGAGTTTAGTTCTATTTATTATGAGTTGGAAAGAGCCAGCGCCAAATTAAAATTAGACAAATTAATCAGCAACAAAAAGACAACGTTGCCCGATATTAAAAATGGACTTTTAGCAATAGTAAAAACCAAAAAAGAACCGAATTCAGAGTCTTATGCTGACACAACCGCTGTAACAATAGAAAATGATTATGATGTTGAGACAATTGATACTACTGCCACTGTTTCCGATGAAGAAGATAACGATATGGAAGGAAATTATTTCCGCGTATCTGACAGGGAGAACTTGTATACTTTCAAAACAGCTAAAGAAATTATAGCCGAAAAATGGAAATTAATCGTCGATTCTTATACCAAAAACAATAGTTATGACCAAGACTTTGTTACCATCTGTAAAAATGAATTGAATGACTCTGGTTTTACTTTTAAACTGTACAAAGAGAAAAAATCAATAACGGATATCGACTTTAAAATTTTAGATTATTTATATAAAAACTATGCAGAAATAGTTCAAAATGAGAACAAACCCGTTTCGCAAGCGGTTGAGGATGTTGAAAATGTTATGTTTGACAATCCTATAATTGACAGGGATATTACCGCTTCGTTAAGTTTGTTTTTTCAGAAAAGATGCCAGGCCCTAAATTACGATTATGCTACTCACACTAAATTGATGCAGTATTACAAAACGTTTTTGAAACTCTCAGGATATCAACTTAACAATTTCGAAGAATATTTACAGAAAATTAAAGAAAAAAATCTCACCAATAATACAGTGTATTACACCGAGTATGAAACTTTCTTTCAGTCGGTTATGGCAAAAAATCCAAGTTTGATAGAGACTTTAGACGAAATGTATATGGCTCAAAAAGAGAATTATGCCGACTGGGAAGACTTCAAAGGGGATTTCTCCAGATTAGCCAATAACGTAGCCTGGAATGTTGTTGAGACCAAAAATAACGATGCCGCGACTATTCAAAAGGCCATTAACTGGAGTGAAACCAGCTTGAAAGTGGATAAAAAAAATTACTACTTTTTAGATACCTTGGGACAATTGTATTATAAAAATCACGAAAGAGATAAAGCCATACTAACAGAGCAAATGGCCATTGATAATATAGAAATCACCAACAAGGAAAAAATTCAGGAGTACACAGAAGTTCTTGAAAAGATGAAAAACGGAACGTATTAAAAACAAAAAATCCCGCTACTAAAGCGGGATTTTTTTATGATTATTTTGGATTTGAATTTTACAATCCGAAAGCCGCTTTTACTTTATCTACATAATCCAATTTTTCCCAGGTAAATAAATCTACCGTTACTGTTTTTGGAGCACCATTCGGCAATTGGAAAGTCTTAGTAACCGTTTCTGGTTTTCTTCCCATGTGTCCATAAGCAGCAGTTTCGCTGTAAATAGGATTTCTCAATTTTAAGCGTTGCTCAATAAAGTAAGGACGCATATCGAAAACATTTTCAACCACTTTGCTGATTTCTCCGTCAGTCAAATTCACTTTAGAAGTTCCATAAGTTACCACGTTGATAGAAGTTGGTTTTGCCACTCCAATAGCATAAGAAACCTGAACCAAAACTTCATCACACAATCCGGCAGCTACTAAGTTTTTAGCGATATGACGAGTTGCATAAGCAGCGGAACGATCCACTTTTGATGGGTCTTTTCCAGAGAAAGCGCCACCACCGTGAGCTCCTTTACCACCATAAGTATCTACAATGATTTTTCTTCCTGTCAAACCTGTATCTCCGTGTGGCCCACCAATTACGAATTTTCCGGTTGGATTAATATGGTAAGTGATTTGGTCGTTGAATAAATGAGCGTATTGTGGGTATTTTGCTTTAATTCTCGGAATCAAAATCCCCACTAAATCGGTTTTAATTTTAGCCAACATTTCTGCTTCAGCAGCAAAATCATCATGTTGGGTTGAAATTACGATAGCATCAATTCTAACAGGTTTGTTATCATCTGAATATTCTAAAGTAACTTGTGATTTTGCATCCGGACGCAAATAAGTGATTTCTTTATTTTCTCTTCTTAGATTAGCCAATTCGATTAATAAAGCATGAGACAAATCTAAAGCCAAAGGCATATAGTTTTCCGTTTCATTAGTGGCGTAACCAAACATCATTCCTTGGTCACCGGCACCTTGCTCTTCTTTGCTGGCTCTGTCAACTCCTTGATTAATATCGGCAGATTGCTCGTGTATAGCAGATAAAACACCACAAGAATCAGCTTCAAACATATACTCACTTTTAGTATATCCAATCTTTCTGATTACCTCTCTTGCAATGGATTGAACATCAAGATAAGTATTTGATTTTACTTCACCGGCCAAAATTACCTGACCTGTTGTAACCAAAGTTTCACAAGCTACTTTTGACTCAGGGTCAAAGGCTAAAAAGTTATCAATTAATGCATCAGAAATTTGATCTGCAACTTTGTCTGGATGTCCTTCGCTCACTGACTCCGACGTAAATAAATACCCCATAACTATATTTTAGTTTAATATTACTTTTAACGAAGAAAAGGCTGATTGCTGGAAAGCTAAAGAAGAATTCTGCTTTAGCATTTTTTAACGAGGTTGCAATCAGTTCAAATTTTTCCTCTCATTTTCGAGTGCAAATGTATAAAGACTATTTAGAATACAAAAAACTATTTTGCTTTTTTTATTTTTTTTATGATTTGGAAAAAAATCTAAATACGTAGTATTTAAATATATATAAACAAACTTCAAATGTTAAAGTTTCAAATTTTGTTTGGTCAATTAAAAAATAGTTCAGAAGTTTGCCTCAACAAAAACAACGAAAAATGTTATTTACAATTTGCCATATGTGTCGCATGATGTCGGAAACTTCCGCAGAGCACACTATTGCATAATTTTAAATTTTTAAAATATACAATCGAACCTCTGCCTAACCGCAGAGGTTTTTTTATTTCAAACCAATTCAGAATAGCTTAAAAAATTAAAACAATGAATGCAACCCAAAAAAATATGATGATGATCCGCATGATGCACATGATGTGTTGTTGTACCGTCATACCCGGTTGCCAAATGCAGAAGACTTAATCGTAGTTATATCTATACTCTGAAAGTCCCTTTGGTAAGCCATCCAAAGGGACTTTTTTTATTTCAAAAATCTAATAATCTAAATAACTAATTAATCTAAAATCTAAGAACATGAGCACACAAAAATTCGCAACCAACGCATTGCACGCAGGACACGACGTTACTAAAAACGCAGGAACCAGAGCCGTTCCAATTTACCAAACGACTTCGTATGTATTCAACAACTCTGACCACGCCGCCAACCTGTTTGGTTTAGCCGAAGCCGGATTCATTTACACCCGACTGAACAATCCAACCAACGACATTCTCGAGCAACGCCTAGCCGCATTGGAAGGCGGAATCGGGGCAGTCGTAACCGCATCGGGCACTTCAGCCATTGCTACAACGCTACTGGTTTTGTTAAAAGCCGGTGATCACATCGTAGCATCCAACAGCTTGTATGGCGGAACGTACAACTTGCTGAAAGTGACTTTACCAAGATTGGGCATCACCACCACTTTCGTTGATCCTTCCAATCCGGAAAACTTTACCAAAGCCGCACAGGAAAACACCAGAGCCTTTTTCGTCGAAAGTTTAGGCAATCCCAAACTGGATGTATTGGATTTGAAAGCGATTTCCAAAGAAGCCAAAGCTTTCAAAGTACCGTTTATTGTAGATAATACCGTTGCAACTCCCTTTTTGCTAAACCCAATTCAATACGGTGCTGACATTGTCATTCACTCGTTAACCAAATACATCACCGGAAACGGAACTTCGCTGGGAGGTGTCATCATCGATGCCGGAAATTTTGACTGGAGCAACGGCAAATTCCCGGAATTCACAGAGCCATCGGCCGGTTACCATGGTTTGAAATACTATGAAGCTTTGGGCGCAGCGTCATTCATTGCCAAAGTAAGAATCGAAGGTTTGCGCGATTTTGGTGCGGCACTGAGTCCGTTCAATGCTTTTCAAACCATTCAGGGATTGGAAACTTTGGAAATCAGAATCAAAAAACACAGCGAAAATGCTTTGGCATTGGCCCAATGGCTGCAAGCACAGGAGCAAGTAGCTTGGGTAAATTATCCGGGATTAGCCACTTCCCAATACAAAGTGTTAGCCGATGAATATTTACCGGAAGGCAAAAGCGGCATCGTAACTTTTGGCTTAAAAGGAGGATTCGAAGCCGCCAAAAAAGTAGCCGACGGAACGAAATTATTCTCGCTATTGGCCAACATTGGTGACACCAAATCCTTAATCATCCATCCGGCCAGCACTACACATCAACAGTTGTCTGATGCCGAGCAGGAAACTACCGGAGTAACCAAAGATTTGATTCGCTTATCGGTTGGCTTAGAAAACATCGACGACCTGAAAGCCGATTTGAAAGCGGTCTTCGTAACCATTAAATCCCCACAATTAATTTAAAGAATCATGAGCACAAAAATTGTAAACGTATTAGGATACGGAAAAGAAGAAAATCAGTTTGTAGTCAAGACACAAAACTTTGATATACGAATCAGTAAAAATGAAAAATATGCCGAGTTGGATGCGCCAAGTCCGATAGAATATATCCTGGCAGGTTACGCCGGCTGCATTAATGCTGTTGGAAAATTGGTAGCCAAAGAACAAGGTATTACGCTAAAATCGCTTCAAGTGGAAATAACTGGAACCCTAAGTTTAGATAAATACCAGGGAAAAATCAGCAATGAAAGAGCGGGTTTCAGTTCCATTGAGGTGGTGGTGAAACCAACATCAGATGCCACTTTGGAGCAATTGAAAAATTGGCTAATCACTGTAGAAGACCGCTGTCCGGTTCAGGATAATTTAAGCAATCCCACTCCGGTTTCAGTGGTGTTATTCAAAGAATTTCAAGCCACCGAAGCAGCTTAAAAGCATAAAAAGAAAAACCATTGGTTAGGTTTTATTTGTTTGTTAAAGACTGTCTTCAAAGTTGAGGTTGGAGGCAGTCTTTTTAAAAAAGTATAGAAAAATAAAAGCAATGAAAGATTTAGAAAAAATAGACCTGTTTCATTTTGATTTAGAAAACGGAAAACAACGTCCCTACATTCCGTTGTTCTTTCAGACTTTTGGGCAGCCCATTGGCACTGCGCCGGTGGTGGTGGTCAATCACGCTCTGACCGGCAATTCCAATGTGACCGGAGAAAGCGGCTGGTGGAGCGATTTGATTGGTGAGGACAAAATTATTGACACGCATTATTTCACGGTTATTGCTTTCAATATTCCGGGGAATGGCTATGATGATAACTTTGGCAATCTGATTTCAGCTTATCAGGATTTTACGATTCGCGATGTGGCCCGAATCTTTTGGGAAGGCTTATCCTTTCTGAAAATAGAAACCATTTTTGCTGTCATTGGCGGAAGTCTTGGCGGTGCCGTGGCCTGGGAAATGGCAGTTTTGAAACCCAACGCTGTCGACAATTTAATTCCGATTGCGACCGATTGGAAAGCCACCGATTGGGTCATTGCCAATGTTTTGATTCAGGATCAGATTCTCAATAATTCCGATGATCCGATTGCCGATGCGCGTTTGCACGCCATGCTTTTGTACCGAACACCACAATCGATTAACCAACGTTTTCAAAGAAACAAACTCAACAATCTGTCCATTTTTCAAATCGAGAATTGGTTGATTAATCACGGCTTTAAACTTAAAAATCGCTTCCGATTGTCGGCCTATAAGTTGATGAATCATTTGCTAAAAACCAATGACATTACCAGAAACCGAAAAGATTTTTTGGCTTTAGCCCATGACATTCAAGCAACCATCCATGTGATTGCCGTAGATACCGATTACTTTTTCATTCCCGATGAAAATCGCGAAACGCATCAGCAACTGCAATCGGTAAAAGAAAATGCCTTTTATCACGAAATCAATTCCATTCACGGTCATGATGCTTTTTTAATCGAGTTCGAGCAATTGGCCCAAATTTTAGCCCCCATTTTTAACAAACAAAAACAACAAAACTATGTCAGCGCTTAGAGTAAATGTTATCCTTTTCGGCATCGGAAATGTCGGAAGCACTTTAATCAATCAGGTTATCGAAAGTCAACAGTTCTTTCTCGAGACCAGAAACATCGACCTGCGATTTCCCATTATCACCAATTCTACTTTGGCCTTTTTTGAAAAAGAAGGCGTCAAAAACAAATGGGAAGCCAACTTTGCCCAATCGGCTATTCCGTTCCGAATAGAAGATATCATCGAATATGTTCAGGAACAACAACTGGAAAACCTGATAGCGGTGGATGCCACTGCCAGTTCCGATATTATCAAAAATTACATTCCGTTACTCCAAAACGGATTCAACATAGTAGCCGCCAACAAAAAAGCCAACACGCTGCACACGGATTTCTACAAAGAGTTGAGAAGAAACCTCAAAAAATTCGATAAGACTTTCTTGTATGAAACCAATGTCGGCGCCGGATTGCCTGTGGTGCAAACCATCAACGATTTGTATTTTTCCGGAGAAGAAATCACCAAAATCCGTGGCGTTTTCTCGGGTTCGCTGAGTTATATTTTTAATCGATTTTCCAATGAAGATATTCCGTTTTCCACCATTTTGGCGGAGGCCGAAAAAATTGGGTTAACCGAACCGGATTCCCGTGAAGATTTATCCGGAAACGATGTGGGCCGAAAACTACTCATTCTGGCACGTGAAATCGGGCAGAATTTTGAGTTTGCAGATATCAATATTGCATCCCTTTTGCTTCCCAATTTAAATGAAAACCATTCCAAAGCCGATTATTCTGTAAACAAACAATTGTTTGACAAACCATTTCAGATTGCCAAAATCACCCAAGCCGACAATCACGTCCTGCGCTATGTGGGCGAATTGAATGTGGCCACCAAACAATTGGAAGTCAAATTGATTTCGGTGCCCAAAAGTTCCGCGCTGGGCCAACTCAAAGGAGCCGACAACCTGATTGAGATTTATACCAAATCCTATGGCGAAATCCCAATCGTCATTCAGGGTGCCGGTGCCGGAAGACAAGTCACCGCGCGTGGCGTTTTAACCGATATTCTCAAAGTCGCCGAGCAACTCAAAATCAAAGAAGCGGTTTGGTTGTAAGGCAACTTAGCCCAACCGCTTTTACTAATAACAAACAAAAAATAACCAATGAAATTAGATTTTATCGCCTTAGCCATTCCGTTTTTTGTCTTTTTTATGGTGTTGGAATATTATGTCAGCAAGAAAAAAAACAAAGACATCCACCAATTTAATGAAACAGTAGCCAATGTCAATGTGGGCATCGTCGAGCGGGTTTCCGATTTGCTGACGACCGGTTCGTTCTTCTTTATTTTTACCTGGCTCAACCAAAACTTTTCCATTTTCACCATTGAGAACAATTGGCTGACTTGGATTTTATTGTTCCTTGCTACCGATTTGGTTTGGTACTGGTATCATCGGTTTGGCCACGAAATCAATCTCTTTTGGGCCGCTCACATAGTGCATCACCAAAGCGATGATTTCAATTATACGGCTGCTGCCCGAATTACGGTAATTCAGGCGGTGGCTCGTGGTTTGTTTTGGAGCATTTTACCAATAATCGGTTTTCCGGCTGAGATGATTACCGTATTGTTACTAATTCACGGAACCTATCCTTTTTTTACGCACACCCAACTCATTGGAAAACTCGGCTGGTTGGAATATATTATCGTAACACCTTCGCATCACCGGGTGCATCACAGCAGCAATCCGCAGTATTTGGATAAAAACTATGGCGACATGCTTATCATTTGGGACAAAATCTTCGGCACTTTTGTTGCAGAAACCGAAGAACCAAAATACGGTTTGACCAAATCGTTGGGCAGTCACAGTTTCCTTTGGCAGCATTTTCATTATTTTCTGGAACTCGGCGTGGCTTTTCGATTGGCTAAAGGATTCCAACAAAAAAACAAAGTCATTTTTGGAAGCCCGAATGACCACGACCCAAGAATCCGAACGCTGTTAGAACGCAAACTGTCGCAGAAAGTACATCACATTCAGTATTCCACAAAATTAATCCGTGCCATCCAAGTCAAAACAGTCACTACTGTTGTGGTTTTGTTTCTCACCATTTTGTTTTCCAAAAATATTCCGCAAACCAATCTTTTTTTATTGGCGGCTTTCATAGTGTTGAGCGTCATCGTAACCGGCGCCATGCTCGAACAAAAGCGCTGGATTTTTCACCTCGAGTTCATTCGCTTCAGTATTCTCTGTCTCGTTTTTAATGCAACCGTCACTACTTTATATGTAACCGGTTTGACACTCACTTTGTTTTGCCTGGCCGTTTTGTTTTACAATTCTATTAATACCAGTTACCAACGGTTTTTATTTTCTAACTAACCTTAAAACCGCGAAAACCTACAGCACTCTAACGTTGTAGGTTTTTATTTTTTCAAATCGTTTGCAAATTCCAATTCTATGGCGTTACTTTGCAGCGTTCATAAACTTATTGTTCGTTATCACGAAAGCTGGAGGGAATAGACCCGTTGAAAGCTTAGCAACCCTTTGCCAAAAGAAGGTGCTACATTCTATCTCCATTTACGGAGAGCAGATAACCCCGAGAATTCTTCTCACTTTCACGATAACTTATTATAATTTTTACGAGCGATTGGCTTGCGCTGTTGCAGTAATCCATATTCCCGCTGTCCGCACTACACGGTAGTTGCTGCCATCGGGGCTAATTAGTTATCCATTTTTGTAAAGAAGAAGTAAATGTCAAAAATTCAAGACGCTATAAAAGAAAGAATCCTAGTCCTCGACGGAGCGATGGGCACTATGCTGCAACGCAACAATTTCTCCGAAGAAGATTTTCGCGGAGAGCGGTTCAAGGATTTTCCACATCCGCTGAAAGGCAACAACGATTTGCTTTCCATCACCCAACCCGAGGCTGTAAAACAGGTTCACCGCCTGTATTTCCAAGCCGGTGCTGATATAGTAGAAACCAATACGTTCTCAGGAACAACCATCGGGATGGCCGATTACCACTTAGAAGAGTTGGTTTACGAACTCAACTACGAATCGGCAAAAATCGCCCGTGAAGTCGCTGACGAATTCACCGACCGACCACGTTTTGTAGCCGGTTCTATAGGGCCAACGAACCGAACAGCAAGCATGAGTCCGGATGTAAATGACCCGGGATTCCGTGCCGTAACTTTTGACGATTTGCGCATTGCCTACAAACAACAGGTTGAAGCGTTGATTGACGGTGGTTGTGATGTGCTTTTGGTAGAAACCATTTTCGATACCCTAAACGCCAAAGCCGCCTTATTCGCCATAGAAGAAGTAAAGGAAGAACGCAATTTAGATATTCCAGTAATGGTTTCCGGTACTATTACCGATGCTTCCGGAAGAACACTTTCAGGGCAAACTGTGGAAGCGTTTTTGATTTCCATTGCGCACATTCCGTTGTTATCTATTGGGTTTAATTGCGCGCTCGGAGCTGATCAATTGAAACCTTATTTAAAAAGATTAGCACACAATACTACCTTAAACATTTCTGCACATCCGAATGCCGGTTTGCCTAATGCTTTCGGGCAATACGATCAAACACCAGCCGAAATGCAAGCGTTAATCAAAGAATATTTACAAGACAATTTAGTCAACATCATTGGCGGTTGTTGTGGCACCACGCCGGAACATATCAAAGCCATTGCCGATGTGGCCAAAGAATTCCAACCAAGACAAATTTTAGAAACGATATAATGGCGGAAGCAACGAATAAATATTTAAAACTATCCGGATTAGAACCTTTGATCGTTACCCCGGAATCTAATTTCATCAACGTAGGAGAACGCACCAATGTAACCGGTTCGCGTAAATTTTTGCGTTTAATCAAAGAAGAAAAATACAACGAAGCGCTTTCGGTAGCCCGTGACCAAGTAGAAGGCGGTGCCCAAATCATCGACGTCAATATGGACGAAGGAATGCTGGATGGGGTGTATGCCATGACCAAATTCTTAAATCTAATCGCTGCCGAACCGGATATTGCCCGGGTTCCGGTCATGATTGACAGTTCGAAATGGGAAATCATCGAAGCTGGTTTGAAAGTCGTGCAAGGAAAAGGGGTCGTGAATTCGATTTCCTTGAAAGAAGGAAAGGAAGCGTTCATCCATCACGCCAAGCTGATTAAAAGATACGGAGCTGCGGTAATCGTCATGGCGTTTGACGAAGAAGGTCAGGCCGATAATTACGACAGACGAATTGAAATCTGCAAAAGAAGTTATGATATCTTGGTAAATGAAGTTCATTTTCCGGCAGAAGACATCATCTTTGATCCGAATATTTTCCCGGTAGCTACCGGAATGGAAGAGCACAAATTAAACGCATTAGATTTCTTCAGAGCCACCAAATGGATTCGTGAAAACTTGCCCTATGCCGGAGTTTCCGGTGGTGTGAGTAATGTTTCGTTTTCGTTCCGTGGGAATGATAAAGTGCGGGAAGCGATGCATTCGGCGTTCTTATACCATGCTATTAAAAACGGCATGACGATGGGAATCGTAAATCCGGAAATGCTGGAGATTTATGATGAAATTGATCCAATTCTTTTGGAACATGTTGAAGATGTTTTA
>Ga0208888_101036_pt1 | contig 10718 bp, 8 predicted proteins | sample LakWasM115_HOW13_2_FD_183929 | JGI IMG/M metagenome (GOLD analysis project Ga0208888, IMG submission 183929) | Freshwater sediment methanotrophic microbial communities from Lake Washington under simulated oxygen tension - Sediment Metagenome... | ecosystem: Environmental > Aquatic > Freshwater >...
CGGCCGACCAAACTTTTTCACCCAATTCTTTGACTCCTAATTCGTCCATCCAGTCAGGAATGGATTCTTTAAAAGTTCTGATTTTTGAAAGTTCGTCAAAACGTCCTTTGATTTTACGTTCTGGTGTTCCTTCTAGTTGTCTCCAGTCAGGAATCGGGTAGCCCCGTAAAACCGCCCATACGGCAAAAATTCGCCAAAGATTGTCGCGATCAAAGGGTTCTTTTACCTCGGCAATTTCGGAATACAATCTTTTCCATCGTACAATTTCGTAGATGGTTTCGGCAACAAATTTTCTATCGGAGCTTCCCCAACGTTTGTCTTTTTTTAAGGCTCTAGCGACTACTTTATCGGCATATTCCCCTTCGTTAAATATGGCATTTAGGGAATCAATCGTAGTGTAAACTAAGTTTCGGTGTAATCTCATTTTAAATAATTGAGGTGCAAAGGTACTATTAAAAGGTGAATGAAAAATAAATTACTAGGCAAAGGTTGTTGGTTTTAAGATGCATTTGTGATACTTTTACTTGGAGTGGTTTTTAAAATTGTAAAGTAAAGCGATTGATTTTATGGGAAATACAGCTAAAAGGCAAAGTAGAATAGTACTTTTTATACAATATTTTATGGTTTTTGTTGGCGGTGCTATGATGCAAGCGCAGCCCTATGCTATTGGACATACAACTATCACGCTGATAGATGCTTCTCGTGGGAACCGCAGTATTTCGACAGAAATTTATTATCCCGCCGACACTGATGGAGTTAATGTACCCATGACTGCACTCAATAACGAAAAATTTCCTGTTTTGACTTTTGGTCACGGCTTTTTAATGACTTGGGATGCTTATCAAAATATATGGGAAACAGTAGTTCCGAAAGGTTTTATTATGGCATTTCCAAAAACGGAAGGGAGCCTTTCACCTTCGCATCTAGAGTATGGGAAAGATTTAGCTTTTGTTTCCAATCAGATTTACAATCTTAGCTTGCTTGCCAACAGTATTTTTACCAATAGGGTCAGTCTTATGAATGCTGTAATGGGGCACAGCATGGGCGGTGGGGCAGCTTTTTTAGCGGCACAATTGAATCCTAATATTAAAACGATAGTAACTTTGTCGGCTGCAGAAACCAATCCGTCTGCTGTTACTGCAGCAACCAGTTTAACCATACCAGCTTTAGTAATTGCGGGGTCTAATGATTGTGTGACACCCCCTAGTACCAATCAATTGTTAATGTATGACGCTTTGAATAGCACTTGCAAAACGTATGTGAGTATATTGGGCGGAAGTCATTGTCAAATGGCGAACAGCAACTTTTTTTGCAATTTTGGTGAAAGTACTTGTACGCCACAGCCTGCCATTACAACTTCGGAACAACACTTGGTCCTTAATGATTATTTGGTAAAATGGTTGCTGGCACAATTGAAGTCGGATTGTGTTTCGGGAGCAGTAATGGATGAACTGATTGAAAATGATTCGCGAATAACGTTTCAGAAAACTTGTTTGCAATGCCCGAATCTTTCGGAATCTTCTAATGATTTAGTTCAAGAGGTTAAAATTTATCCGATTCCTTTTCGTGAAAATCTCTATATCGAGTCCCGCATCGATGGACTTCTCGAATTTATACTTTACGATGTTTCGGGAAAGAAATTATTCAGTAAATCCTTTTCAAAAAAGGAAACCATAAGAACTTCCGAATGGGCAGCTGGTGTTTATTTCTATCAAGTCATTCAAACCAATCAAGTTATAGACAGTGCTAAAATTGTAAAACAATAAAAGGATATTATTAGTTTATACGAGTTAAAGCAATTTTTTCAGGTGGATGCAAAACCATTGGGAATTTTTCAATTTTCACTGAACTACTGTCCAAACCAAATCCGTTTTCTTCTGACAAACTGAATTTTTTGATAAGGAAATAGGTATTCATAATTACTTTCTCATGCCACAATAAGTCACTGTCATTGGATAGGAATTTTTCAGAAAGCACAAATTTAAAGTCGCCTAAGATGTTGTTTTTATTCAAAGATTCGTAGCGGCTGGTGACGTCAACTTCTCCGTTTTTCACCATATCAGTTAATACTTCTTTGAACATCAAATTAATTTTGGTAGGTTCTCTAAAACCTAAATTGAAATCGATTCGGAATAAATCATCTTTGATGACTTCGGTAACTTTATATTCAGAACGATAAGGTTCGCTTAAGATGTTTACGTGAACAAACCAATAGATATCGGCTCTTTTAGGACGTTTTTGCAAGATGGAATACATTACCTTTTCTTCGATTTCATCAGTTCTTCCCGAATTAGTCATATAAACTAAGTGGGTCGCATATTTTGGGATAGACAAATCGACACTAAGTTCGGCTAGTACTTTTTTATAGTTTTCAATTTTCACAAATTTAGTGTAATTCTTACTAATTTGTTTGGCCATATACCAGGTTGTCATTACTGAGATTAAAGCGATTGCTATGAATAAGGTTACATAACCTCCGTCTGCAAATTTGGTAATGTTGGCTATGAAAAAACTAAATTCGATTACTAAATAGATGGTAATCAAAGGGAAAATGATGTACCATTTTACTCTTTTCAAAATCAAGTAAAAATTTAATAAAACAGTAGTCATGATCATACACAAAATGATTGCTAGACCATAGGCGTGTTCCATATTACTTGACTCTTCAAAGTGAATTACAATACCAATACAACCCAGCAATAGTAGCCAATTAATAGAAGGAATATAAAGTTGCCCTTTTAATTCCGTTGGGTATTTGATTTTAACTTTTGGCCAAAAATTCAATCGCATGGCCTCATTGATTAAAGTGAACGAACCGCTTATTAACGCTTGAGACGCAATAACCGCAGCTAGCGTCGCAATTACAATTCCAAAAGGTTGAAACCAAGTGGCCATAGACAAATAAAACGGATTTGAATTGGAGCCACCCAAACTTCGTAAAGTTTCGCCTTCGTGTTTGATCAAATAAGCGGCCTGTCCGAAGTAGTTTAGAATTAATGTGATTTTTACAAAAATCCAACTGATACGAATATTTTTCCGGCCACAATGCCCCATGTCGGAGTATAAGGCTTCCGCTCCGGTAGTACATAAAAATACAAAGCCTAAGACGAAGAACCCTTCTGGATTAATTCCACGGTCTGCTATTAATAATTGGTACGCATAGTACGGATTTATAGCTTTCAGAACTACTAAATTACTGGAGATTTGTATGGCTCCAACAATCCCTAACATTAGGAACCAAATAAACATTACGGGGGCAAAGAACTTACCGACAAGTTTAGTTCCGAACTGTTGGATAGTAAATAGAATTACAAGAATCCCGATTACAATAGGAATGGTATTTAATTGAGGATAAAAGGTACGAACCCCTTCTACGGCGGATGAAACGGATATGGGCGGTGTGATGATTCCATCAGCTAGTAAGGCGCTACCACCAATAATGGCAGGTATAATCAACCATTTTATTTTAGTTCGTTTCACTAAAGCATAAAGGGCAAAAATACCACCTTCTCCGTGATTGTCTGCACTAAGAGTGATTAGAACGTATTTGATGGTGGTTTGTAAGGTAAGTGTCCAGAATACTAAGGATATTCCCCCTAAAACAAGGTCTCTGTTGATAGCAAAATCGAGCCCAAGAATCGCTTTCATTACATACAACGGCGAAGTTCCGATGTCTCCATAAATAATCCCTAAAGAAATTAGTAAACCGCCAAGCGTTAATTTACTGTGAAGACCGTGATGTTGAGAGCTCATAAAAAACTATTAAAAAAAGAGTACAAATTTACTATTATTAATGTCTTATCATGAAAAAACACAATAAATTTTAGAGTACTTTAAAAAAAAACACACACTTGTAATGAGTGTGTGTTCTAAAAAATAGATTGTTTACTTTATCTTCTATTCCCTCTAGAATTAGCGCTTTCGTTTGAGTTATTGCTTCTAGAATTCATGTTAGGATTGTTTTGATTTCCTCTTGGAGAATCGTTTCTAGAGTTTGAAATTCCTCTAGGGGAATCATTTCTACTATTATTGTAATTTCTCGGGCTTTCATTTCGGGTATTGGAATTACTTCTCGGAGTCTCATTTCTTGTATTTGATTCCATTCTCGGGTTGGTGAAACCGGAATTTTCTCGAACAGAATTTGGGTTGCTTCTCACATTTTCGCCATTTCTAGTATTCCCCGGTTGTTTTATAAATGAAGGGTTATTTCGAATGGTAGTATTGTTTCTTGGTGTATCATTTCGCGAATCATAATTTCGAGTTCTAACATTTTCATCTGTGCGAGTTCCAGTATTATCTCTAACGCTATTGTAGTTTGTTCTTGGATTAGTATTATTTCTTGTAGCAACAGCGTCATAGTTTCTTGTTGGGTTTGAGTTTCCATTTCGTGGCGTATAATAAGCTACTTCATTTCTGGTGGAACTGTTTTTAAAACCTCGATTTTGGTCAAGTTCATATCGGTTTCTTACTTCAGCATTTCGGTAAGTAAAAGCACGATTCGGATATTCTCTTTCGCAATAATTAGCTCTATGATTGCTGTAGAGTGCTTCAGCCCTATGGCATCTGCGAATGTTTACATAATTGTATTCGTGACTGAAATTGATATGAATGGAAATGTTATTCCGGTATCTAAAAATTGGAAATGGATTCCAAGCGTAGTAATAAGTGGGATAGTAATTCCAATACCAAGTAGAGCAATAAGGGCGGTAATTGTGTCTCCAAAAGGAAGCATAAATTACAGGGGTATAAACATAAGCGGGTTCGTAGATGTAATTCTCTCCGTACATATATACATCCCCAATTACCTGAACTTGAACACGATTGTTCTTGTCTCGTTCCACTTCAATGGTGGCCACATCTTGGTAGGTATCTCTTCCAAGTACGGATTGAATAACGATTAAGTGGGCATATCCCTCAACAGATTCGATTACGCGTAAATAATCTACTTGATTATCGTTGTTCAAATCTAAGTTCGAAATCTGAATCGTCGGATCATTCAATTGTCTCTCAAAATCTTCAAGATTCTTGGCGTCGCCGAAAATGGAAGCAATCGCCCGAAGGTCAAGGTTGTCACTTATTTCAGAATTGGTTGCATTAATAATGGTTCGGTCCTGAGCAATAACTGTTGCTGTAATAAAAAGAACCAAGAGGGTCGGAATACTTAATTTTGATTTCATAGTTCACATGTTTTTGGTTAATTCTAGAAATGATTGATTTTCTCTTTAAATCTGGTTTCCAATTTCTATGCCACTATTTTTTTACCAAGTATTTAATTGCAATTTCCTTATTATAAAATGTAAATTAGCTTCTTCTAAAAATGGATAGTATGACGAGAATTGTAATTTGCCTCCTACTGTTTGGTACTTTATTAAGTTGTTCTCTGAATAGAAGAAGAACTTCTGACCAAAATTTTACTTCGGTAACTATAGATACACTTATTGCAGGAAAAATGAATTGTAGAGCCATTGCTGTCGATAAGGGTGAAGTTTGGTATGCAGCCAATCAAGGAAGGATTGGATTTTATGACACCAATACCAGAGAGAAAAAAGAGTACAGAATAACAAAGGATTCTCTAGCTCTTGAATTTAGAAGTATAGCGACTACATCAAAGAATGTTTTTGTTTTAGCAGTAGGTAACCCAGCTTTACTTTATAAAATCCCAAAATCAGGAGGTCAACCTGAATTAGTCTATCAGGAAAATAATGACAAAGTATTTTACGACAGCATGCACTTTTGGAATGATTTGGAAGGAATCGCAATTGGCGACCCAACTGAAAACTGCCTATCTATACTAGTAACCAAAGATGGAGGGAATTCATGGAAGAAAACATCTTGCCAGACATTACCAAAGGTTACAGAAGGCGAGGCCGCCTTTGCAGCAAGTAATACCAATATATGCATCAAAGGTAACAATACATGGGTAGTAACAGGAGGAAAAAAAGCAAGAGTGTTTTATTCATCGGATAAAGGGGCGTCATGGGTGGCTTATGATACACCAATTGTGCAAGGTCTGGCGATGACCGGAATCTTTACGGCTGATTTTTATAACAATGCCATTGGAGTAATAGCCGGAGGCAATTATGAAATTCCCAATCAAAATTTTAGCAATAAAGCTATAACGGCCAATGGCGGAAAAACATGGAAATTAATTGCTGATTTTACAGGTTTTGGTTATGCTTCTTGCATTCAATTTATTCCAAAAAGTAAGGGGAAGGGTTTAGTTTGTGTAGGTGCTTCTGGAATGCACTATTCAAATGATTCTGGAAATACTTGGGTACAATTAATGGATACGAAAGATTTATATACGATTCGATTTTTAAATAAAACAACTGCTGTAACAACAGGACGAACAGGAATGTATTTAGTACATTTTAGGTGAGATAATCTTTAATTTCTCATAATTTTGTCACGGTATTGTCGCAACAATTTTCTATTAAAGCCTTCTTCTGCTTTTTTTAGTTTAATAATCTTAATGGGAGGTAAAACACTTTTCAAATTAGCGATAAATTTTTTTCGAAGCTGGTAAAGTTCGTCTTCTGTATTTTCCATCTGGTTTAAAAAAACTGTAGCTTCTTTATCATTCATTTTGTCAATTTCGCCACCATCAAGGCGATCCAAATAGGAACGCAATTTCTCTTGGCGCAATTCTTTTTGTTTGTCATCGTAGGCATTGTAAATAGGCCAAAATTTCGCAGCTTCGTCTGAAGTTAGTGCCAATTCATCAGTAATGTAAGCGACTTTCAATGATTTGAGTTGTTCCTTTTTTTGTTTCAGCAAGGGTTGTGCAAAAGTGAAAGAAGCTAAAAAAAGCAAAAGAAAAGGGAGGAGTTTTATTGTTTTCATTAGGGTATTTTTTTAATTAATCAGGTACTCTTCTAAATTGGCGTTGGTCGAAAGGATGTCTTCGATATCTTTGTCTTCTATCGAAAGATCAATTTTTATTTTTTGCAAATCTTTTTCATCTAGTAATTCTACAATATCGTCATCGGATAGATTAGCATTGTAGCTCAAATAGGTTTCTAGAGTGGCTTTGTCAATTTCTCGTGAAGAGATACTATTTTGAGTCAGAATAGGAATGCATAATGCGATTATTAAAACTGCAGCAGCGGCAAAAAACCAAGCCTTCTTATGCGAAAATAACGATCGGACTTTGGTTTCTTTGTCGGCTAAACGACCAGTTAATTTGCTTTGAAAATCATCAAAATAAGGCTCTGGAACACTAAATCCAGAGGTTATTTTTTCATTTTCGTCAAGTCTAAATTCTTTCATGGTTTTTGGACAATAGTATTTAAATTAAGTTTAATCAGTAGTCATGTATTTTTCGATTTTCTTTACCGCATGATGGTACGATGCTTTCAGTGCACCAACAGAAGTTCCCAAAATCTCCGACATATCTTCGTATTTAATTTCTTCAAAATATTTCATTTTGAAAACTAGTTGCTGTTTTTCAGGCAATAATACGATGGCTTTTTGAAGTTTCAATTGAATTTCGTTGCCATCAAAATAGTCATCAGCTTTTAAATTGTCTACAATTTTACTCTGCAAAGCCTCACTGGTCATTCCATTCCTTTTGGCTTTCTGATTGATAAAGGTAATGGCTTCATTAGTGGCTATGCGATACATCCAAGAAAATAATTTACTTTCACCTTTAAAATCTTTCAGATATCTAAAGACTTTCACAAAGGTGTTTTGCAATACGTCATCAGCGTCATCATGATTTAAAACGATATTGCGAATGTGGTGGTACAAAGGACGTTGGTATTCAGACAAAAGCTTTTGAAACGCCTGATTTTGCGTTTTTGGGTTCAATAACTCTTGTATAAATGCTTTCTCTTCCAATGAAATTTTTTTATTGGAATGAACTTCTTGGAAATAGTTTAATACTGTGCAAAATTAAGGCTCCGTTGCTTCAAGAGGTTTTTCAACAGGAGTCACAACGGGTGATGCACTTACCGTTGGTCTTGCAACGGGAGTGGCTTTTGGTTTGATTGGTATATAAATATCAGTGATCCATTGTGACGGATTTGCAACTTGCACCATATTCTTAGTATAAACTTCAATATGGGTACCTTCTTTGTTTTCTATCAAATGATTGGCTTCTATGTAATCAGTTGTTTTATCCCAAGCTTCTTTTGAATGGGAATAATCTCCAGTTAAGGTTGTTTTTACTGCTTGAAAAGGGTACAAAAGTCCTGAACTTACATCACTACCTTCACTAATAAAAACCTCCTCTTTAATGGGAATGCAAACCGAAAATTTGGTAATTCCATTAGCCAAATCATAGGTGTGATAAATAACAAAAGGTTGCCCAGTCATTACTAAATTGTTCTTTTGAAAAAAGTGAATCATGTTCGGAATCATAATCCTTAAGTTTAGAGGAACATTACTAATCTTACTAATGATGGTTTGTTTCAAATAAAAAGTGCCTAGTTTTTTTACCAAACCTGTTACTTTGACTTTATAGGTATGAATTTCAAAGTCTAATGTTTTGTCTAAATTCGCTAAACTTTTCTCATACATCGAGCCAATTACTCGATCAACACCACCATTGAAAACCGAATAAATTTTAAATCCAAAATTCATAGTACCTTTCGAGCTCCAAGTCACTTTGGTTCCGCCCAGCGTATCTTTGAAAATCCACTTCACATCGGAAGGTGAACCATTAAAATTCATTTTTTGTTGAATGGAATCGGTTTTAAACACCGCAATAGTTTTCATCGACCCTTCTCCATCATTCCCTTTCCAGGAATAAGAACCTCCTAGACCAACAGTATTTTTCGGATAGGAGAAGGTCATTTTCGGATCTTCTTTTTTCCAAGAACCAAAAGTCTCCCAATTTCGATAGTCATTCACATAATTAAAAAGTGTGGTTTTCGGAGATTTGATGAGTTGACTTCGTTCTACATAAAAATCACCTTTTTGTGTTGCGATATAAACAGTAGTTCCGAAAAGGAGTAAAAGCAAAAGGAGAAAAAGATACTTTAAGATTCTCATAAGGTCCAGGTTGGTTACTTCTGTAAAGTTAGAAATTTTATCTAAATACTTAAGAATCTTCTTTAAAATCGCTTTATACTACTTTGAGGATCTTATTGCTCTTTTTTTCAACAAACAATACTTATATTTGATGACTTTAATAAGAAATCAATTTAATACTGTTTATAATGAAATTACTAAATTTTGCTAGCGTATTTTTAACGCTAAGCATTTCTCTAATCGCAAACGCACAGGAGAAAAAATTAGAGGCAAAAGAAGCAAGATCAGAGGCTACTTTTGATTATGTTGTAGAACAATTTGCGGACATCAGAGTGCTTCGCTACCAAATACCAGGTTGGGATAACTTAACTTTAAAAGAAAAAAAGTTAGTGTACTACCTAACTCAAGCTGGTACAGCGGGTCGCGATATTATGTGGGACCAGCATTACAAGTACAATTTAAAAATTAGAAAAGCGTTGGAGCATATTTATTCAACGTATAAAGGCGATAAAACAAATGCCGATTGGAAAAATTTTGAAATTTATCTCAAGCGTGTTTGGTTTTCAAACGGTATTCACCACCACTATTCTAGTGATAAAATCAAACCTGCTTTTTCGAAAGATTATTTTAAAAGTTTGCTAAAAGCAACGAAAACGAATTTAGAGCCAACTATTGTAGCCATCCTTTTTAATGATGAAGATGCCAAAAAAGTCAACTTAGATGAATCCAAAGGATTGTTATCGGGTTCTGCAATTAACTTCTATGATAAAGGAATAACCGTTAAAGAAGTCGAAGATTTCTACGCCAAAATGACTAGTCCCGATCCGAGTAAACCGTATTCTTACGGTTTGAATTCAAAAGTAATTCGAAATGTCAACGGGCAATTGGAAGAAAAAGTTTGGAAAAGTGGCGGAATGTACGGCCCTGCGATTGATAAGATTATCTTTTGGTTGGATAAAGCTAAAGGAGTCGCTGAGAATAAAAAGCAAGCTGACGCACTAGGAATCTTAATTGATTTTTACAAAACGGGAAGTTTGAAAACTTGGGACGAATATAATATTGCCTGGCTACAAGCTACCGATGGTAATATCGATTATATCAGTGGTTTTATTGAAGTCTACAATGATCCTCTAGGATACCGAGGTTCTTATGAAGGCGTAGTTCAAATTAAAGATTTCGATATGTCGGCTAAAATGGAAGTGGTGTCCAAAAATGCGCAATGGTTCGAAGATAATTCGCCATTACAACCCGAACATAAAAAGAAAAATGTAGTAGGTGTTTCCTATAAAACGGTTATAGTTGCTGGAGAATCGGGCGATTCTTCTCCGAGCACTCCTATCGGTGTAAACCTTCCCAATGCCGATTGGATTCGTTCCGCTTACGGTTCGAAGTCAGTTTCCCTAGGTAATATTATTGATGCCTATGCGAAATCGGCTGGCAAGGGCAAACTTATTGAATTCGCAAACGACGAAGAAGAAGTTGCTTTAGCGCAAAAATATGGTGAAATTGGAGATAAGTTACACACGGCTTTGCACGAAGTTGTAGGTCATGCCTCGGGTCAAATCAATCCGGGTGTGGGAACACCAAAAGAAACGCTAAAAAGTTATGCTTCTACTTTAGAAGAGGGACGTGCCGATTTAGTAGGGTTGTACTATTTATACAATCCTAAACTACAAGAATTAGGATTGGTTGACGATTGGAAAAAAGTAGGAATGGAATCGTACGATAGCTACATCCGAAACGGA
>Ga0208888_101038_pt1 | contig 10712 bp, 6 predicted proteins | sample LakWasM115_HOW13_2_FD_183929 | JGI IMG/M metagenome (GOLD analysis project Ga0208888, IMG submission 183929) | Freshwater sediment methanotrophic microbial communities from Lake Washington under simulated oxygen tension - Sediment Metagenome... | ecosystem: Environmental > Aquatic > Freshwater >...
TTTCGGAGGCGGAGAGGAGTTGCACCGAACCATCCTACCCAACATTCCAAAGTTGTAACCAATTGCCGCAAGCCTTTGCGTGACATTCCTGTCATCGGCGCGTCACGGCCGGCCCCGACATTGGGGGCTTGTTTTCTGTTGTGATGATTTTTCCGATGTCCCGCGCTCTCAATTCCGTTGCCGCTTCGATCCTGGCCGTGACGGCCTGCCTCTGGGCCCTGCCCGTGGCGGCCCAGTCCAACCCCGCCGCACCCCAGGCCTTCGAGGCCCGCCTGGCAGGCCACGCCGTGCTGCCGGCCCAGAGCTTTGTGCCGGCCCCCAAGAATGCCCCGCAAGACCTGCAGAGCAGCGGCAAGTACACCACCGGCGTTCGCGTCGAAAAGCTGGGTTCGGTGCCCGGCCTGTCGTTTGGCCGCCCCACCGGCGTGTCGCTGCCCTTCAAGGGCCAGCCGCTGCAGGGCCATTCGGGCATCAAGCACATGGCCGACGGCACCTTCTGGATCATCACCGACAACGGTGCCGGTGCCAAAGCCAATTCGCCCGACTTCATGCTGTACCTGAACCACTATGCGGTGGACTTCAAGAGCGGCCACTTCAAGCGCCTGGACACGGTCTTTCTGCACGACCCCGACAAGAAGGTGCCCTTCCGCATCGTCCACGAAGGCACGCCCGAGCGCTACCTGACGGGCTCGGATTTCGACACCGAGAGCTTCCAGTTTGCCGGTGGCTCGATCTGGATCGGCGACGAACTGGGCCCCTTCCTGATCAAGGCCGACATGAAGGGCAAGGTGCTGGCCGTGTTCGACACCCTGGTCGACGGCAAGGTGGTGCGCTCGCCCGACCACCCGGCCCTGACCACGCCGGCGGCGCCAGGCGGCAGCGTCAACTTCGAGGTGCGTCGCTCCAAGGGCTTCGAGGGCATGGCTTCGTCCAAGGACGGCAGCAAGCTCTACGCCCTGCTCGAAGGCGCCCTGTGGAACCCCGAGGCCAAGGCCTACGAATCGCTGGACGGCAAGCCCTATCTGCGCGTGCTCGAGTTCGACGTGAAGACCGAGCAGTGGACCGGTCGCCACTGGAAATACGTGCTGGAAGCCGGCCACCACGCCATCGGCGACTTCAACATGATCGACGACAGCACCGGCATGATCATCGAGCGCGACAACGGTGAAGGCACGGCCGACAAGGCCTGCCCCGAGGGCCAGCAGCGCCCTGATTGCTTCCATGATCTGGCCAAGTTCAAGCGCGTCTACAAGATCGAACTGAGCGAGGCCAACGTGGGCGGCCCGGTGCGCAAGATCGGCTACATCGATCTGCTCAACATCGCCGACCCGGCCCACCTGGCGCGCAAGCCGTTGAACAAGGGCGTGCTGACCTTCCCCTTCTTCACCATCGAGAACGTGGACGTGGTGGATGCCACCCACATCGTGGTGGGCAACGACAACAACCTGCCCTTCAGCAGCAGCCGCGAACCCAACCAGGCCGACGACAACGAACTGGTGCTGCTCGACGTGGCCGAGTTCCTGAAGGCGCGCTGAGGCGTACTAGGCACCGGGCTTTATAAGCGGCGCTGTGCCTGGCGCTGTACCCGGCGCGATGGTTTTTTTCGCAGTCAGTCCTTGGTCGGCCCGGTGCGCTTGCGCATCGGGCCGCTTTTTTTTGGCACACGGCAAAATCGAGTGGCTTGAACTCTCCCGTGCTCCCAAGTCATGCCCACCTTGCCCGTCTTGTATTCGTTTCGCCGTTGCCCCTATGCCATGCGCGCCCGGCTCGCCCTGAAGGCGGCGGGTGTGCTGGTGGCCCTGCGTGAGGTGGTGCTGCGCGACAAACCGGTCGAACTGCTCGCAGCCAGTCCCAAGGGCACGGTGCCGGTGCTGGTGCTGCCCACGGGCGAGGTGATCGAGCAAAGCCTGGACATCATGCGCTGGGCGCTGGTCCAGCAAGATCCACTGGGCTGGCTGCCACCCGAGGGCAGCCGGGAAGCGGAGCTGACCCGGCATGGGCTGGCCGCCAACGACGGCGGGTTCAAGGCCCTGCTGGACCGCTACAAATACCCCGAACGCCACCCCGAGCACCCGGCCAGCCACTGGCGCGAGCAGGCGCTGGTGCAACACCTGCTGCCCCTGGAGGCCCTGTGGCAGGCGCAGGGCGGCCCGCAGCTGCTGGGCCCCCGCCCCGGCCTGCTGGATGCGGCCCTGATGCCCTTTGTGCGCCAGTTCGCCCAGGTGGACGCCGCCTGGTGGGCCCAGGCGCCCTTGCCCGGCCTTCAGCAGTGGTTGGCGCAATGGCTGGCCAGCCCCTTGTTCGACAGCGTGATGCGGCGCTGGCCGGTCTGGCGCTCCGGCGACGCAGAGCCGCACTTCTGACGGGGGGCCGCGCTCAGTTCCGGGGCTTTTTGCCTCGACAACGTCCAGGCTGCACCGGCCGGGGCGCCATTCGTCCAATCCGCTGGACCTGCCGACGATCCCTGGGCCGATCCAGGGGGCGCCGCCTCCTGTGTCCGGGCACGATTTGGATTCTCTGTCGACGCCCAGGATTCGCTGGGGACGGCTGCCGCCATCTGGTCGCCAAGGTGTTCGCATGCCTGATCAAGACAAGACGTTCATGGACCTCACTGGAGACGAGCCATGGTTTGGCTGAACAAGAGTCCCTTCATGCGCAGTGCTGCAGACCTGCTGGCAGAGCTCAATGCGGTGGATGAATCCACCCGCATTGAGGCCAAGCGGGCCAGTGAACTCGGTAAGTCGATCATGCAAACGGTGATTGCCTTCGCCAACGAACCTGGACTGAACGGGGGATACCTGTTGTTGGGTGCGGACTGGTCCACCAACGACAAAGGCGACACGGTTTACCAGGCCGCAGGCTTGCCCGATCCGGACAAGGTCCAGCGCGATCTGGCGTCGCAATGCGCAAGCATGCTCAGCGTCACGCTGCGACCCGAGATGCAGTTGGAGATCTTCGACGGTAAGAGTGTTCTGGTGGTCTATGTGCCTGAGGCCGACGTCACCCACAAGCCGGTCTATCTCAAGGCAACAGGTCTGCCTCGTGGGGCTTATCGCCGCATCGGTAGCACCGACCAGCACTGCGTCGACGAAGACCTCTGGGTGTTGCGCGGTGAGAGCCAGCCCAGCCATGGCCCCGATGCCAGCGTCCTGGCGGATGCCCGACTGGATGACTACGATCCGGCGGCCCTAGCGGCCTACCGGCGTGACCGCGCACGCATCAACCCACAGGCTGAAGAACTGGCCTACGGCGACGAAGACATGCTTGAGGCCTTGGGGGCTCTGCGCCGCACGGACGAAGGCTGTCAGCCTACTTTGGCTGGCATGGTGTTGTTCGGCAAGCCGTTGGCGCTGAGGCGCCTCTTGCCCATGGTCCGCATCGACTACATCCGGGTGCCGGGCACGGAGTGGGTGGAGGATCCGGAGAACCGCTTTCAGTCCATTGACATTCGCAAGCCCCTGCTGTTGGCCCTGCCACAGGCCGAGGCGACCATCATCGATGAAATGCCCAAGGGCTTTCGATTGCCCGAGGGGCAACTGCAAAGTGTGCAAGAGCCCATATTGCCGCGCAAGGTCATCCGCGAGGCACTCGCCAATGCGGCCATGCACCTCAGTTACACCGTGCACAGTCCAACGCAGATCATTCGCTTTGGCAATCGCATTGAGGTGCGCAACGTGGGCCACTCTCTCAAGACCCCAGAGCAACTGGGGGCGCCAGGCTCACGCTTGCGCAACCCGGTCATTGCCGCGGTATTGCACGATCTTCATCTGGCCGAAGCAAAGGGGACCGGGATTCGCGCCATGCGCCGCTTGGCCGAGGAGGCCGGGCTGACGGCACCCGAATTTCACTCCGACCGGCAGGCCAATGAGTTCAAACTCACCCTTTTCCTGCACAACCTGCTGACCGAGGACGACCATGCCTGGTTGCGCACCTTGGCTGGCGGGGCCGTCAGTGGCGATGAAGCCAAAGTGCTGATTTACGCCCGTGAAACAGGCGCGGTGGACAACAGTGCCTGTCGTGACTTTTGCGGCCTGGACACCTTGTCGGCCAGCCAGGTATTGCGCCGTCTGCGAGACCGTGGCGTGTTGGAGAAGGAGGGCTCGGGCAGTCGCACCTATTACATACTGGCCCAGCACGGCATCACCCCTGGCTTGGCACCGCCCCAACAGGCACAGGACACGCAGACAGACACTCCCCGTGAGTCACCGCAAGCATATGGAGATTCGTCGAATCCCCCTATGGTTGTGCCTCAATCCCCACCTGCTCTGCGAAACGATATTCCGCCTGTGTTGCAACAGCGCATCCTGGCCGCAGGAAAGAAACCACGTCAAGCCCTGGTTCGCGAGTTGATCCTGGCCTTGTGCAGCTTGCGGCCTTGCGCTGCGGCTGACCTGGCCCGACTGCTGGGCAACCGTGACCCTGGCGAACTCAGACGACTGCACCTGAGGCCTATGCGCGAAGCGGGTCAGTTGACCTTGAAATACCCAGAAACCGAAAAACACCCCCATCAGGCCTATATGGCCGTCGGTGCCCGAGGTCAGAACCATCCATGAACAGGCCCTCTTGCGCCGGCAGACCGATTGGGATGGCGGTGCTCAGTTCCGATGCTTGGCCCATTTGGCGGCCAGGGCTTCCACAATCCCCAGGCCGCGCTGGCCGGGGTGCAGCTCGAAGCGCTGGCCGGCCGTGATCGTGCCTTCCTGCACCACCGACAGGTAGAAGCCGCAGCGGCCGCTTTGCGCCATCAGGCGGGCGGCCTGGGCAAAGCCCATCACGGCGTTGAACTTGAAGCAGGGCTCGCGCGGGGCGGTGACGCGCAGCACGCAATCCGGAAAGTGCAATTCGTCCCCGATCCAGACCTCGGCCTCCAGCAGGCCTGTCAGGGTCAGGTTCTCACCCGCAAACCCCGGGGGCAGCGCTTCGTCAAACAGGCTGACGCCGGCCTCGCGGCGCTGCTGCTGCCACCAGGGGTAGTGCTCGGCGGGCCAGGCATAGACGGCCTTCGAAAGCCCCCCATGCACGCTGAGGTCGGCCTGCTCGTCGCCCGCCAGGCCCAGTCGGGCCACGCTCACCGTGCCGTCGACGGGGCGCTTGCCGATGGCACTCATGACACGGCGACCCTGGATCTGCAAGGGGCGCACGTGGCCGGTGTTCACGCTGAGCACTTCCATGTCACACCTCGCCGCTCAACTCGCCGTTCAAGGGCAGTTCGGCCGCGCTGGCGGGGCGTCCGTACAGGTAGCCCTGGTAGGCATCGCAGCCATAGCTGGCCAGGCGGTCGCGCTGCGCCACCGTCTCGACACCTTCGGCAATCACCGCCAGGCCCAGGTTCTTGCCCAGGGCCACGATGGTGCGCGCGATGGTGGCGTCGTTGGCGTCTTCCAGCAGGTCGCGCACAAAGGACTGGTCGATCTTCAACTGGTCCAGCGGCAGGCGCTTGAGGTAGCTCAGGCTGGAGTAGCCGGTGCCGAAGTCGTCCAGCGAGAAGCCCACGCCGTGTGCCTGCAGCGCGCTCATCTTGGCGATGATGTCTTCCACGTCGTGCAGCAGCAGGCTTTCGGTCAGCTCCAGCTTGAGCCGGTGGGCCGGGGCACCCGTGGCGGCCAGGGTGTCGAGCACCTGTTGCACGAAGTCGGTCTGCCGGTACTGGCGGGCGCTCACATTGATGGCCAGGGTCAGGTGGGCGTGTGCCGGGCTCAGCGCCCACTCGGCGAGCTGGCGGCAGCCCTCGGTGAGCACCCACAGGCCCAGCGGCAGGATCAGGCCCGTGTCTTCTGCCAACGGGATGAAATCGGCCGGTGAGACCAGTCCGCGCTGCGGATGCCGCCAGCGCACCAGGGCCTCGGCCCCCAGCACCTGGCCGGCGGCACTCACCTGGGCTTGGTAGACCAGCAGCAGCTGGCCATCGCGGATGGCCACGCGCAGGTCCGATTCAAGGGCCGCACGTTCGGCCACCAGGGCTTGCATGGCCGGGTCGAAGAAGCGCAGCGTGTTGCGGCCGGCCGCCTTGGCCTGGTACATGGCCAGGTCGGCGCGCTGCAGCATCTCGTCCACCTGCGAGTGCTGGTCGAACAGGGCCACCCCCATGCTGGGCGAGCAGTGGTATTCATGCCCGGCCAGGTCGTAAGGCTGGTTCAGTGCCAGCCGGATGTTTTCGCCCACAGTCTCGGCCTGGCGGGCCGCGTCCACCGGGTTGCCGTCCAGCCCGTCGAGCATGACCACGAACTCGTCGCCGCCCAGGCGCGACACCGTGTCGCTCTCGCGCACGCTGTGCAACAGCCGCCGTGCCACCTGCTGCAGCAGCAAGTCGCCCTTGTCGTGGCCCAGGGTGTCGTTGAGGGTCTTGAAGTTGTCCAGGTCGATGAAGATCAGCGCACCATTGCGCTGGCGCCGCACGCTGGCCGCCAGGGCCTGGCGCAGGCGGTCCAGCAGCAGGCGGCGGTTGGGCAGGCTGGTCAGCGGGTCGAAGAAGGCGAGGTGGCGGATCTCGTTCTCGGCGGCCTTGCGCTGGGTGATGTCGGTCAGGGTGCTGACGTAGTGCGTCACCTCGCCGCCTTCACCCTTCACGGCGGTGATGGTCAGCCACTCAGGGAAGATGTCGCCGTTCTTGCGCCGGTTCCAGATCTCGCCCTGCCATTGGCCTGTTTCCAGCACCGACTTCCAGAGGCCGTCGTAGAAGGCCCGGTCGTGCCGGCCTGATTTGAGGATCTGGGGTGTCTGCCCCACCACATCCTGCGAACTGTAGCCGGTGATGTCGGTGAAGGCCTGGTTGATCTTCAGGATCACGCCCTGGCGGTCAGCCACCATCATGCCTTCCTGGGTTTCGAAGGCGGTGGCCGCGATGCGCTGCTCGGCGTCGATGCGGCGCCGCTCTGTCACATCCTCAAGGATGGCGAGGTACTGCGCGATGCTGCCCTGGTCGTTGAGCACGGGCGAGACCTGCACCTTGTGCCACAGCAGGGTGCCGTCGTGGCAGCGGATCGGCAGCTCGCCCTGCCAGGCCTGCCCCTGGCGCGCCAGTTCCCAGATGGCTTCGTAGCGGGCCTCGTCTTCGTCGGGGGCGCGCAGAAAGTTCGGCTGCTGACCCAGCACATCGGCCAGGGCGTAGCCGCTCACGCGCTCGAACTCGGGGTTCACATAGGTGATGCTGGCGCCAGTGTCGGTGATCACGATGGACACCGGGCTTTGCGCCATGGCGCGCGACAGGGTCTTGAGCTCGGCCGCTTGCTGGCGCAGGGCTTCCAGGTGGCGTGCATTCTCTCGGTGGTAGGCCAGGAACAGCCGCCGTGACCAACGCGAGAACAGCAAGGAGGCCCCCAGCGACACGCCCAGCGCCACCAGCACCGCCAGGCCCAGGGTCAGCCAGCGCTGCGGGTTGCCTTCGTCATGCAGTTGCCGCTCGCGGGTGATCGAAGACTCCAGCTCGTTGTCGAACACCGCCGCGGCAATCACCCAGCCCCAGGGCTCGACCACCTTGACCAGGGCCGTCTTGGGGCTCATCTGGCCGGTGTTGGGATGGGGCCACTCGTAGTGGATGAAGCCGCCCCCGTTCTGGCCGGTGCGGAAGATCTTTTCCATCGCGGCGGCTTCAGCGGCTGGCAGGCCGGAGAAGTGCAGGCCCTCCAGCGCTGCGTTGGAGGGCGACAGCAGCGACTTGCCCTCGCGATCGATGAGCCCGAAGTAGCCGCTGACGCCAAAACGCAGTGAACGCAGGTGGGCCAGCGCTTCCTGCTGCTGCAGCTCCTCCCATTTCGAGGTGTAGTCACCGGTGCCAATCAGCCAGCCGTAGGGTGCAAAGTAGCGCACATAGGCCAACTTGTCCGCCATCTTTTTGGGTTGGTCCGGCAGGTACCAGCGGTACTGCGAGAAGCCTTGGCCACGGGGCTTGCGGGCGGCCTCGATCAGGCCTTTCATGATGGGATGGCCGGTGTCGTCGCGGTTGTCTGGCGACAGCTTGCCTTCCAGCTGTGGCGCGGTGGGCAGCAGGATGAAGCGACCCTCCATGTCGTCGATGAAGAAGTAGCCTCGGCCATCGTAGAAGCGCACCTCGCGCAGGGCTTCGATGATCAGCTGGCGCACCTCGGCGGCCGGGCGCAGTGGCGACTCGCGCCGGTAGATGGCCTCGGCCACCTGCAGGGCGTTGTCGACCTGGTTGACCAGGCTGTGGCGCAGCACGTCGTGGGTGCGCGAACGCACGAATTCGATGTAGCTCAGCGCCGAGTCCATCTCGGCCGACAGGCGCTGCCGCTGCTGCTGTTGCAGCACGGCCTCCACCCTTTGCAACGAGGCCTTTTGCTCGGCCAGGTTCTGCCACGAGAAAAACCCCACCAGGGCCAGCGTCAGGCTCAGCACCACCAGCAGCGTGCCCACCAGGTGCAGGCGGGGCACGGTTTTTTCGTTGGCGATCAGGCGCAGGGCACGGCGCTCGGGGTGGGGGGCTGGGGTGGCGCTCATGCCGTCAGGGGGGCGGTCTGCTTCATCCGGCCATCACCGCATCAGTGCTTCGATCTCGTCGGCGTGCACGGGCACATCGCGCGTGATCAGTTCGCAGCCCTGTGCCGTGACCACGGCATCGTCTTCGATGCGGATGCCGATGTGGTGGAAGGCCTCGGGCACGCCCGGGGCCGGGCGCACATACAGGCCGGGCTCCAGGGTCAGCACCATGCCCGGGTGCAGGATGCGGCTGGGCCGGTTGGTGATGGTCTCACCCGACAGCGGGTCACGCCGCAAGCTGGCTTCGCCCAGCTCGGTGGGCTCCACATAGCTGCCGCAGTCGTGCACATCCATGCCCAGCCAGTGGCTGGTGCGGTGCATGTAGAAAGGGAAGTAGCTGCGGTTCTCGATCACGTCCTGCACGCTGCCCACCGTGTTGCGGTCGAGCAGGCCCAGGTCCAGCAGGCCCTGCGCCAGCACGGCCACGGTGGCCTCGTGCGGGTCGTTGAAGCGGGCGCCGGCGCGGGTGGCGGCCACGGCCGCGTCTTGCGAGGCCAGCACCAGGTCGTACAAAGCCCGCTGCGGGCCGCTGAAGCGGCCATTGGCCGGGAAGGTGCGGGTGATGTCGCTGGCGTAGCTGTCGAGCTCGCAGCCGGCATCGATCAGCACCAGCTCGCCGTCGCGCACGGGCGCGGCGTCGGCGCGGTAGTGCAGCACGCAGGCATTGGCCCCGGCGGCCACGATGGAGCTGTAGGCCGGGTACTGCGAGCCATGGCGGCGGAACTCGTGCAGCAGCTCGGCGTCCAGATGGTATTCACGCACGTCCTGGCCGGCGCGCAGTCGGCTGGCGCTGAGCTGCATGGCGCGCACATGGGCGCGAGCGCTGATCTGGGCGGCCCGGCGCATGATGGCCAGCTCGTGCCCGTCCTTGATCAGGCGCATCTCGTCGAGCACGCCGCACAGGTCGCGCTGCATGGCCGGGCACAGGGCGCCGAAGCGCACCCGGGCGCGCACCTGGCCCAGCCAGCCGTCGACCCGGGTTTCCAGGCCCTTGTGGGTGGCGAAGGGGTAGTGCACCACGTCGCGGTTTTCCAGCAGCTTGGGCAGGCGGGTGTCCAGCTCGGTCACTGGCCAGGCGGTGTCCACGCCCAGGGTGGCGGGGGCCGCATCCGGGCCCAGGCGGTAGCCGTCCCAGATCTCGCGCTCCAGGTCCTTGGGGTTGCACCACAGCGTGCTGTGGCCGTCGCCGGTGATGACCAGCCAGGCGTTGGCTTCGGTGAAACCCGTCAGGTAGTAGAAGTAGCTGTCGTGCCGGTACAGGAAATCGCTGTCGCGGTTGCGCTGGCGCTCGGGCGCGGTGGGCACGATGGCGATGCCGTTGGGCCCGATGGCCTGGGCCACGCGGGCGCGGCGTTCGGCGTAGACGCTCAAGGGGGTGGGGGCGAGGGTGGGGAGGTCGGACATGGCGGGCTTTCAGCGGCGGTGGGCGCGGTGTGGGCGTTCGGTGGGGTCAGGCCGCGTTTTGGGGGGCGTTCAGGGGCGTGTTCAGTTGGGCCAGGCGCTCGGGCGTGCCCACGTCAGTCCAGCGACCGGTGTACAGGCTGGCCGTCACGCGGCCGGCGTCCATGGCGCGGCGCAGCAGCGGTGCGAGCGCGGCGGCCTGCCCCTGCGGGTTGCCGGCGGCGATGGCGCACCAGGGGGCCGTGAACAGCTCGGCGCGGTACAGCCCGATGGTGCTGTAGGTGTGGCGCGGGCCGGGCTGGTCGGCGCTCAGATTCAGGGCCAGGCCCTCGGCGCTCAGGCCGAAGTCGCCGCGCGGGTTGTGCGCCGGGTTGGGCACCAGCCACAGGTGGGCCAGGGCACTGCCGGCGCTGAAGCGGGCCAGGGCCTGCGGGTCGAACACGAAGTCGGGGGCAAACACATCGCCCGCGGCCAGCCAGAACACCTCGCCCAGCTGGGGCAGCGCGCGGGCAATGCCGCCGGCGGTCTCCAGTGCTCCGCCAAAGTCGGCGGCCTCGTCGGAATAGCGCAGCGCCAGCGGGCCCTGCGCGGTGGCGAACTGCGGGCCGAAATGGTCTTGGATCTGCTGGCCCAGCCAGGCGGTGTTGATCAGCACGCGACGGCAGCCGTCGCGGGCCAGCGCCTCCAGCTGCCACTGCAGCAGCGGGCGGCCCTGCACCGACAGCAGCGGCTTGGGCTGCCGGTCGGTGAGTGGGCGCATGCGCTCGCCACGGCCGGCGGCCAGCAGCATGGCCGGGGTGTCTTGCATGAGGGCGTCT
>Ga0208888_101045_pt1 | contig 10678 bp, 9 predicted proteins | sample LakWasM115_HOW13_2_FD_183929 | JGI IMG/M metagenome (GOLD analysis project Ga0208888, IMG submission 183929) | Freshwater sediment methanotrophic microbial communities from Lake Washington under simulated oxygen tension - Sediment Metagenome... | ecosystem: Environmental > Aquatic > Freshwater >...
CGCGCGCGACCAGTGAAAGTACCGTCTGTACCGAATCCACCTCGGCTACCAGTTGCAGCGTCAGGCCCCGAGGACGGGTATGCTGCTCCAGCAACTGGCGCAGCGCATGTGGCCCGCTGGGCATGACGAGCGCGCGCTGCGCCACGTCGGCCAGCCGCATGCGACGCGGCAAGGGCTGCACGCTGATCAGCACCAAGGGTTCGCGAACCAGCGTCTCCTGCTGCAGTTGCGGCGAGTGAGGCGGGTCGAACACGATGGCGACATCAACGCGACCGGCCACGAGCCATTCACGCAATCGAATGCTCAAACCCTCCACCACCGTAATCGCTGCGTCGGGAAACTTCGCATGAAAGCGCTCGACCAGGTCGGCCGTCAGCACATGCGCCACCCGCGGCGGAAGGCCAACTGTGAGTCGACCGCGTGGGCTGAGCTGCCGCTCGCGCATGTCCACCCGGGCACGTTCAGCCAGCTCGAAAATGGCACGCGCGTGCACCAGCAATGCAAGACCCGACTCCGTCGGCTGCGCACCTCGGCCGGTACGCTCCAGCAAACGTTGCCCCACCTCTTCCTCAAGCAGCAAGACCTGCCGGCTCAGTGCAGGCTGTGACATGTGCAGCGCCGCCGCGGCACGGCTGAAGCTGCCGGCCTCGGAAACGGCCACGAAATACTGCAGGCGCATCAGATCCATGGATTCCTAGCCAGTAGTCAAGTGTGGGTTCATCCCATGCATTTTACAAATATCTGCTATCAGCTAAAAGCAGGATACAAAGACGCCGCGTATGCCCACAATCAGGCTCATGAAAGACCCGATGGCTCCCGGCCTCACGCCTCCCGTTTTAACTTTTAACCCCCACCCGGCGACACCCACGTTGCGGCTGCCACCATTGGCATGTGACTGCCATGTGCACGTGTTTGGCCCTGCTGTGCGTTTCGCGTACGCTGCCAGCCGAAGTTTCACACCGGTGGACGCCCCCAAGGAAACGCTGTATGCGCTGCACCGTCAATTGGGCATAGGCCGCTGCGTGATCGTGCAATCGGTGTGTCACGGTTTTGACAACCGCGTTGTTGAAGATGCCATCCAGGCAGGAGAGGGTCGCTATCTCGGCGTGGCGCTGGTGCCCGTCAACGTTGCTGACGCTGAATTGCGACGCCTGGCCGCAATGGACTTTCGGGGCGTACGCTTCAACTTCATGAAACACCTGGCAGCCTCGGCCAGTGTGGACGAAGTAGTTGCCCTGACGCACCGACTCAAAGTCGTGAACCTGCACCTGCAGGTGCACTTCGAAAGCAGCCTGATCCACAGTCTGGCCGCAGCGCTGTCTCGTAGCGCTGTACCGGTGGTGATCGACCACATGGGTCGGGTCGATGCCGCGCTGGGCGCTGGCCATGCTGATTTTGCTGCCCTGCACGCGCTGCTGAAGAATCCACTTTTCCATGTGAAGGTCAGTGGCGTTGACCGCATCGATCCTCACCCGCCTTATACCCATGGGGTGTCGTTGGCCCGCACGCTGCTGGAGAGCTACCCTGAGCAGTGCCTCTGGGGTACGGACTGGCCGCATCCCAACCATACCCACATCCCTGATGACGGCCTTCTGGTCGACGCGCTTGCGGGAATTGCCCAAACACCGGCACTGCTTGCGAAGCTGCTTGTGCACAACCCGCAACGTCTGTACCAATTTGCAGGCTGAATCCCTCTTGAAGCAACGCCTGAATCCATTCTCATGACTCCCTCTGTACATATCCCATCCACCAGCCGGGGCCGGCTTGCCGGCAAGGTAACACTCGTGACTGGTGCCGGCTCGGTAGGTCCTGGCTGGGGCAACGGCCGGGCTATCGCCGTGCGCTTTGCCGAAGAAGGTGCACGGGTCTTTGGGGTAGACCACGACCCCACCCGACTAACGGAAACCGCCCGGCTGATCGCCGAACAGGGCGGCATTTTTGTGGGCGCAAGCTGTGACGTAACCAGTAGCTCTTCCATTGCCGACACGGTAGCTCGCTGCATGGCCCAGTATGGCCGTATCGATCTGCTCGTCAACAACGTGGGCGGTTCAGCCAAGGGCGGTCCCGTGGAGATGAGCGAAGAGGTATGGGATGCGCAGATCGACCAAAACCTCAAGAGCGTATTCCTTGCCTGCAAGCATGTCCTCCCCCACATGCTGGAGCAGGGTGGCGGGGCCATCGTCAATGTCTCGTCCACGTCGGGCCTGCGCTGGACCGGTGCAGCGCAAATTGCCTACGCGGCGACAAAAGCCGGAGTGATACAGTTTTCGCGCGTGCTGGCGGTTCAATACGCCAAGCAGGGCATCCGCGTCAACACGGTAGTGCCGGGCCAGCTACACACCCCCATGGTCGAGGTGCGACTGGCCGGCCAGCGCACGGGCGGTGATGTGGACGCCCTGCTACGCCAGCGACAGTCGCGCATTCCATTGCCTTTTATGGGTGACGGCAGGGACACCGCCAATGCCGCGTTGTTCCTCGCTTGCGAGGAATCCCGTTTTGTGACCGGTACTGAAATTGTGGTCGATGGCGGCATGTCCGTCCGCTGCGACTGATCTTGCTGACAACGCCAAAAAATTACACCCTAAGGAGCCATTCATGAAACACTTTCACCAAGCTCGTCGTGTATTTACACTGGGCCTCGCCTGTGCTGCGCTGGCGTGGTCATCGGCCGGCATGGCCCAACCGAAAATCACCCGCCTGATCGTGGCCTTTCCGCCCGGCGGGCCGGTCGATTTTGTAGCCAGAACCCTGGGCGACCAACTGGGCAAGGAATTGGGCCACCAGGTCATAGTGGAGAACAAAGCGGGCGCCAACGGTGCGATTGCGGCAGAATTTGTGTCTCACGCAACGCCGGACGGCAACACACTCTGGCTGACCAGCGTGGGGGCGGTAGCGATCAATCCTGCGCTGTACGAAAAGCTGTCCTACGATCCGCAGCGCGATCTGACCCCCATCTCGCTGGTGGTCAACAATGTGGAGGTTCTGGTCGTGGGGCCCAATGCTCCTTACAACACCGGCGCCGAGTTCGTCACTTTCAGTCGCCAGCAAAAGGACTCTCAGCTGACCCTGGCCTCCTCGGGTACGGGTAGCGTGCCGCATCTGGCGATGGAACTGCTCAATGACGCTGCCAAGATCAACCTGCTTCATGTGCCCTACAAGGGCGCCGCGCCAGCCATCAACGATGTGCTCGCGGGCCACGTGAATGGGTTCTTTGGCGATATTCCAGGCCTGATCGCCTTCATCAAGTCAGCCAAGCTCAAAGCCATTGGCATCGCCGCATCCAAGCGTCATCCGCTGCTTCCCAATGTCAAAACTTTCGCAGAAATGGGCTTCCCGGGCGTCGACTCCGACAACTGGTATGCCTTGTTTTCCTCCAAAGGCACGTCAGCGGCCGACGTCGAGCGTGTAAACCAGGCCGTGCGCCGTGCGCTGGATACCGAGTCGGTCAGGGCAAGGCTCCAGGCCTCGGGCGCCGAACCCGCACCGTCCACGCCCGCCGAACTGGCCACGCTGTTGAAGAACGATTCTGCCAAATGGGCACGCGTGGTCCGGGCGAAGAACATCAAAGCGGATTGATCCACCATGCGCGTTGCCCCCATCACCCCAGGCACGCAGCCCGAATTGGCCGCGCTCGAAGCTCAAATTCTTGCCCAGCGCGGCAGCATTTCCCCGCTCTACCAAGTCCTGCTCAACAGCCCTCCCATTGCCCAAGGCTGGGAGCAAATGCTCTCGGCGGTGCGCAAGCGCAACAGCCTCGGTGCAAGCCTGCGAGAGCTCGTTATTCTGCGGGTCGCCATTCTCAACCGCGCACCCTATGAATTCGATGCCCACGTGCCCCACGCACTGGCAGCCAATGTGTCGCAAGTTGCGATAGACGCCACCCGTGTCATACCCTTGGCCGTCGATGCGCCGCTCTCGCCCGCCGAGCGCATCGCCATGCAGTTGACAGACACGATGACACGGGACATTGAGGTACCGGATGCCTTGTATTCCGAAGTTAAAAAGCATTTTGATGCACAGGAGCAAATCGATCTGGTGGCCACGATTGCGGCTTACAACATGGTTTCGCGCTTCCTCGTGGCGCTGCAAATCGGACATTGAGCATGCCCCGGACCACCGATTTCATTCTGGTTCAAGTCTCGCTGGATGGCGTTGCCGTTTCAACCCTGGGCGAGGCCGGTGCACGGTTCTGCAGGCAAAGTCCTATGCCCATGGCACTGCACCGCATCGCGTGGTCTGCCGAACGCAGGGAAGTCTATTTGTACGCCCGGTTAGTCACCCCCTCACCAATGGAAGATGGCGTCTTGCCCGTGCTGGCAAGCTTGTTTGAGCGTGTTTGTGAAGGTGCTCGTGACGTACGCGTGTCGCGTCTGGAAAAAGTCTTTGACATCCAGGGCTGCTCCCCCGCCGAGACGCCTGCCTTTCATTACGTGGTGGAGATGGATCCTGACGCAGGCTGGATGCCGGAGATAGCGCGCTGGTACGACGCCGAACATATGCCGGGCCTGGCTGCAGTGCCGGGCTGTGTTCATGCCATGCGGCTTCTCAACCGTGATCACGGTCCACTGTCGCTGGCGTGCTATGACCTTGTGACGGAACAGACGCTGAACTCACCACCCTGGCTGGCCGTGCGGGGTACCGCCTGGAGCGACATCACGCGCCCCCACTTCACCAACACCAAGCGGACCATGTTCGCAGTTATCGCGTAGCTGGACTGTCGATGACGGCCAGGACCAGGTAGAGGATCCGGCTGGACTTTCCATCGCCCCAATAAGCCTTAGTCGCGTAAGTCCCGGACAATCCCGATATCCTCACCCGGTTGTCGAGACTTCTTTTGAAGGTAATTCATGTTGATTGGAATCATCGTTCTTGCGGGATTTTGGGCGGGCTTGCAGAACTCTCTGGCAGGAGGCGGGTCGTTCGTGACGCTGCCGGTGCTGATTCTGTCTGGTATGTCACCGCTGGCTGCCAACATCACGTCGACAGTGGCATTGTTTCCAGGGCAGGTGACATCTGGCCTGACCAGCAGGCGGCTCGTCACGGGCGCTGGCAAGCTGTCCTTCCGGGCGCTATTTGTCATCAGCATTCTTGGCGGTGCGGTTGGTGGCCTTCTACTTCTCAACACTCCTTCATCGGTATTTACCTCTCTTGTGCCGTGGCTGGTGCTCTTTGCCACGGCCGTGTTTGCGTGGGGCAGCTTCTTCCGCGAGTCCGGCGAGTTCGCTGTGCACCTCGGGCCACCCGGCGCGGCTCTAGCCCAGTTCCTGATTGCGATTTATGGCGGCTATTTCGGAGGTGGCATCGGCTTCCTGATGATCGCCGCGCTGACTATGGCAGGGCTGCCCACCCGAAACGCCGGTGCCACCAAGAATGCGCTGGCTGGCGTCATGAATGCGTCGGCCGTGCTGCTCTTTGTGACGTCGCCAATGGTGCACTGGAACGAAGCGCTCGCATTGGGTGCTGGCGCCATCGTTGGTGGCTTGTGCGGCACCTGGGCACTGCACAAGGTCAACGAGCGTGTCCTTCGCATCCTGATCGTCTGCATTGGGATCTGCCTGACCATTGGCTTGTTTCTCAAACCAATCTAGCCATGATTCCTTATCGCCGGAATGACTCCCCCCAACATTGACTAGCGAGACGTACAACATGACCCAATGCATCTTGATCACCGGGTGCTCCAGCGGCATAGGCGCCGCGATGGCACGTGAATTTCACCGCCGGGGCCACACGGTCTACGCCACAGCACGGCGCATTGAGAGTTTGTCCGGTCTTCAGCAGTCTGGCTTGCGTACGCTGGCACTGGACGTCAATGACGATGCCAGCATTGCCGCCGCTTTGGCTTTGATTCAAAGCGAGCAAGGACGGCTCGACATGCTGGTGAACAACGCTGGCTTTTCGCAGGTAGGCGCAGTGCTGGACCTGCAGCGCGAAGACCTGCGGCGCCAGTATGAGACCAATGTGATTGCGCCTATGGTGGTGGCGCGAGCGGCACTACCATTGCTGAGGGCGGCATCGGCTGGAGATTCAACGGGCAAGTCCGGTGCGATGATTGTCAACATTGGCAGCATAGTAGGACTCTTCACCACACCATTTGCTGGAGCGTACTGTTCGAGCAAAGCGGCACTGCACGCATTGACAGACGCCCTGCGCATGGAGCTGGCTCCATTTGGCATTCGGGTTGTCACGGTGCAGCCCGGCGGGGTGCAGTCGAGCTTTGGCAGCCATGCTGAAGCAGCGATACAACTCCCTGCCAACTCCCCCTATCGGGGCGTTGAGGCAGGAATTCGAGCGCGGGCACAGGCAGGCCAGGTTGGCGCCACACCCGCTGAGGCATTTGTTGTCCCGGTCGTAGACGCCTTGCTGCAAAGTTCGCCTCCCGTGCGGGTGCGCGGTGGCAAGGGGAGTACATTGTTTCCGCTGCTCAAGCTACTGCTTCCGACCAGGCGCTTTGATGCGATTCTGTCGCGCCGTTTTGGCTTGAGCGACTGGAAGCCCTGATCCGACTGGCGGCCCAGCCCGCTCATGCATGGAGTGAACTCCAAACACAGTCAGCCCGGCAATGTCGAATTCACTACTCTGCGGTGATACCAGCGCGCAGATCCGGTTCATGGCTTCAGCCAGTATGCGTGTGGTCAGGTTCCACACGGACTCGCCGTCTCCTCACTGTTGCGCAACGTGTCCTTGTAACCAATGCTCCAGAAACCGATTTGCGTCTCCTATTTGCGCGCCAGATAGACGCCCCCCACCGTGAGCGCCATGCCGACCAGTGCCAAACCGGTGAATGCCTCGCCAAACAATAGCCATGCAACCAGTGCGGTGCACGGAGGGACAAGATAAAACAGACTGGCGATATTGACCGCATCACTGTGGCGAATCAACCAGTTCAGAAGGCTGACCGCACCAATTGAGAGCACCAGTACCAGCCACCCCAGGGCAAAGACAAACTCACCGGTCCACTCAACATGGAAACTCTCGGTGAACACTGCAATGACAAACGTCGCCACGGCGGTGGGAAGGAACTGCGCAATAGCGCCGGTACGCCAGTCAAACGGTGGACAAAAACGCTTCTGGTAAAGCGTTCCTGCTGTGATGCCGATGAGGGCAGCGATTGCCGGCCAGAGAGCAGCGGCCCCAAATCCGGTGCCAACCTTGCCAAAGACAACCAGTCCGACGCCACTCAGTCCCAGAAGCAACCCCAGCCATTGGCGCTTGAGAACTGTCTCTTGCAACAACCATCCCGCACCCGCGGCGGTGAGCAATGGTTGCATGCCGACCACCAGGCTGGTGACGCCTGCAGGCAGTCCTCTTGAAATGGCGATGAAGACCCCCCCAAGATACACACCGTGCAACAGCAAGCCAGCAACACCGATATGAAACCAGGTCTTTGGAGTTGATGGCCATGGTGCGCGTGTAACCACGGCGACCAGTGCCATACAGCCCATCACGGCTACATAGCGGATGAGCAGAAAGGTCAGGGGTTCGGTGTGCGGCAGGCCGAGCCTGGCTCCGATGAAGCCGGTTGACCACAGCAGTACAAAGACTAGCGGGAAGGCTCGCGAAAAGCTATTGGTCATTTGTTGTTCGTCCGGGTGACGTGGGCAACAGGCCCTTATTCACGGGCCAATGCCCAAAAGGTCCCTATTCAAATTAGCATAAATCCATGGGCCAATCCTGGGCTACGGATGGGCTATTTTTGGGCTACAAAGCAAAACGCCCACTGTGAGTGGGCGTTTACTGTCAGCGGAGACCGCTTACTGATTGGTTGCGCGAGGAGGATTTGAACCTCCGACCTGGGTTATGAGCGTACTCCAAATTGATGGTTTTCACCATCAAAACTAACATCCCAAGTCGTTCTAAACAATCGTTCAGACGCACAAAAACCAAACAAATCAACAAGTTACACGATCCTATCAAGTGACAGCCACATTCAAGAGGCCAACACTGAGCAGATACGTTGTCACTTTTAGCCGACCAACTAATACCACTTGTAACCGCTTGATGATACCAAGGGTTCCAGCCCGACTACCTGGATTGGGGTCCGTGCAGACCAACTTAGCCCAATCGCAAAGATTGGGTTTTCAGCGAATTGCGCAATCTGCTCTGCGTCCATGACCAATTGAAGCTAGGGGAATTTTGCGCGCGAATACTTCTCGATCAATTGACTGGCATTCGCAAGTGCATCAACCCATCGTGAACGTTAGCCGTTGCCAATTTCCAACATCAGACCTTCAAATTCTTGACTTGCAAACTACGGTCTTTGATGATTGAGGCTCGGCAGTCACATTATTTTTTTTAGTGTGGGTGTACGCGGCGGGCGCTCAGGCGCTGACGGGTCCGTGCTATCAAAACCGGCCTTCCGGCCACACATTCACAGCGCCCTTCCCGGGCACCGGTCCTAACGGACCGGTCTATCAAGAATCGGCTCTTCCGAGCCGTCGGCGTGTTTTTTTCAACGCGCCAAGCAAAGCTACGCAATTTGCCTCTGCTCCGCCCAGAGTCGCGCTTGCTCGAGCAAAACCAATATGCGCCTTGCCTCCTGGCACAAACGGAGGAATCTAATCCACGCAGGCGGAGCGTCAACCTATTGGAGCGTGACGTGAAATTTCCGAACCCTAACCCGAGCTTTTGCTCCACACCCATCCAAAAAATCGTTGCAGCCCTTTCCTCCCCAACGGAAGAGCACTCATCTGCTTACCGCCGTTTGATCGACGCTGCTCCACCGCCAGTTGATCTGGTGGGCCTTCAGCTCGCAATTGCGGGCGCAGCCAAAGCAACGACAGTTGCCAGCCAATGCATCGCGGAAACCCTCAAGGTTCACACGGAAGACCTCAACAAGTTCATCCTGCAATTTCAAGCGATAAATCGGCGTTGCCAGGATTTGTTTGATAAGCAGAATGTCGCAGATTCTGTAACTCTCGCGAAACGGCGCCTCAGTGCAACCCCCGCATGGCGCCTGCTGGCTTTGGCTGGCGCGCAAAAAAGTACCGATACTGGTCTCAGTGCAGCTGCAGGGATCTTGCTGGTTCGGTCCATGATCACAGGCAAGCCGATGCCGACCGGATTGTGCAAATCGCTTTGCACGGCTGAACTCGACTTCTCAGCGCGGTTCCTTACCTGGGCACTGCTGCAACCAGCTGAAGAGATTGACAGTTCACCACTGCGGCGCCTGTCAGGAAACCTCAACGAGCTACTCACACTGCTGAGCTGCGGCCAGTTTCAGGTCCAGCCGAAAGACATAAACCAGATTGCGCGCGACTCATGGACGTCACGCGCGGCTTACGCATCGATCCAATCACGCTCAGCAGTACTGGATAGCCGGTGCCTCTCAAGTACCCAAATGGAAGAACTCAAACAGTCAAAGACCGTCGACGTCTTTGACTCCTACCCTGTCCGGCGAGCTGCGATCTACTTCGCTGCATTTACGGGACTGGCCCCTGCCCACTTGCACTCCATCCCACTCTCACAGATGATTGGTCCGAGGAGTGAAGATTGCAACATCTGCATTGATGTTGCGCATGGTCTGCTCATCAAGAACTACCAGGTTCTTTGCATGGATGTCAGCAAGTTCACAACAGGGAACAGCGAAACAGCTGGATACACCTTCTATCAGCCGTTGCCTGCGTGTGTCCACACGACCTTAACATCGCTCTTGGAGTCCTCGGCAGAGGCCAAGACGCTAGGCGATCTGATTCCAGAGTTGTCGGAGATTTCCAATCGCCAAAACTTGTTACCTTCGTCTGCTGGATTCGCCCCGTCGTGGGCAAAGCTGCGTTCTAGCGTTGCACCGCACTTGCGTCAAAACGGCATGGATGCGTTACTAGCTGCCGCACTCACGGCAGACTTTTCGGCCACCCTCAAAAGCAAGTTGTACTACTGCCGTATCACCCCCGTAGAAGTTGTGACAGCAGCGGATCAAGCGTACACATTGTTGGGGTTCGAACCAAGCATCCACACCAATCTGGAAACCCAGTTTGGAACTGATGCACTAAGCACCGACGAAGATCTTCGCCAAGTCTATGAACGTCTTGCAACGCAGACCAAGGAAATCACACCCCCAAACAATGCCTCAGTCGAGAAACTGCTTGCACATCACAACCACTTAACCCATCTGGTCGGATTCCAAATCAGTCTGTCATGCGCGTTGCGTGAGTCAAAGGATCTGCCAATCACCAGTGGCCATGCCGCGCATGTTTGCACATTCGCAGTCGATGAAAAAACACCAGAAGGCATCGACGGCCACTTGGAGGCACTTGTCCCCCCTTCAATGTATGCAGTGCGCCTAGATTACAAGATGCATTGTTGCAATCTCGCCGCGCGTCTTCAAAAGAAACATGTGCACACCGAGTTCACTGCGCGTTTGCGCGACATCCAAACCACCGATTGCGCACCATTGCTCGTGCTTGCAGGTCAGTCGGGTTCCGCAAAACTGCTGAGCACTTCGGACATTCTGCAAACCGCCATGCCCACGTTGTTGGCACCCGACTTTGGGCGCAAGTGGGCAGAAAACGCCCTGCGCAAAGCGGGGATGCGCTCGTCCGACATCGACCGGATTTTGCGACACGAAGGCCGTGGCCAGGAGTCCATGAGTTCAGCATCCGACGGGTGTTTTAAATCGTGGACACAACGTGCCGGGGCTATTTTGAACCGCGCCTTGAACGCCGTCATAAACACCACCGCC
>Ga0208888_101047_pt1 | contig 10670 bp, 9 predicted proteins | sample LakWasM115_HOW13_2_FD_183929 | JGI IMG/M metagenome (GOLD analysis project Ga0208888, IMG submission 183929) | Freshwater sediment methanotrophic microbial communities from Lake Washington under simulated oxygen tension - Sediment Metagenome... | ecosystem: Environmental > Aquatic > Freshwater >...
TGGCCCTGCGCGCCGCCGTGTCGGCGGTGCAGCAAGCCCGAGTCTGAATGACCCCCACGGTCGCGCACTGCGTGTCGCTCCCTGCCCCCCGAGGGGGCCGCAGGCCGCCTTCGGGCGGCCGGGCGGCGGCCTCCCCGACCCGCTCAGCGCCCACCGGCCGAAGGCCGCGGGCGCTGAGCCGTTTTCAACCCTCCCCATGCTCGACATCCTGGCCATCACCGGCCCCATCTATATCGCCATCGCTCTGGGCTTTTTCACCACGCGTGCGGGCCTGTTCAGCAAGCCCGACATGCGCTTGTTCGGCAAGTTCGTGATCAACCTGGCCTTGCCGGCCATGCTGTTCAACGCCCTGGCCAAGCGCCAGATCGGCGAGATCCTGAACACCGGCTACCTGCTGGCCTACCTGGCGGGCTCCCTGGCGACGATGGGCCTGGGCTATGCCGCGTGGCGCAGGCTGGGTAGGCGCGATGCCTTGCAGAGCACCTGCTACGCCATGGGCATGTCGTGCTCGAACAGCGGCTTTGTGGGCTTTCCGATCCTGGTGCTGACCCTGGCACCGGTGGCCGGCGTGGCCCTGGCCCTGAACATGGTGGTGGAGAACGCCTTGATGATCCCTTTGCTGCTGGCCATGGCCGAGCGCGCGCGGGGCCACGCCACAGGCTGGCGCCACATGCTGGTCGACACCGGCCGCCGACTGATCACCAACCCGATGGTGATCGGCCTGCTGCTGGGCTTTGGGGTGTCGCTGTCGGGCCTGCACCTGCCCACCGCGCTGGAGCGCAGCGTGGGCCTGTTTGCCCAGGCCAGCGGGGCGCTGTCATTGTTCGTGATCGGCGGCACGCTGACCGGGCTGTCGTTTGGTGGCCTGCTGCGCCAGGTGGCCCCGATCGTGGCGGGCAAGCTGCTGCTGCACCCGCTGGCCGTGCTGGCCGCCGCCTCGGCCCTGCCCCTGATCGGGCTGTCCCCACTGGCGCCCCAGCTCAAATTGGCCGCCGTGCTGAGCGCGGCCATGCCCATGATGGGCATCTACACCATCCTGGCCCAGGCCTACGGCGAGGAAGACACCGCCGCCGCATCCTTGCTGGCCGGCACCGTGGCCTCGTTCTTCACGGTCAGCGGCTTGTTGATGGCGTTGCACACGGTGTGAACGCGCCCGGGACAGGCCGGGCAAGACGATGCTCGCCGGCCGACAGGGTGAAGGGCATCGAGAGGAGCCATCCAACGGCCTGGGTTCCAATTCCCACGAATTCGAGGGAATTGGAACAAACGCCAGGAACTCCAGAGACCCGGCTTTCAATCCAGGCGAATTCGCCACCGTTGAAAGTCAGGCACGCTTGAATCGTTTGAGCTCGGCATCCGGGATGCCAGGGGCCGCCCCCGGCCTGAACCCTCAATACTGGATCTGCGCCACGGCGCGCAGTTGCTCGGGGGTGGCGCTGCCGAAGCCGAAGAACTCCAGGTAGGCCGGGATCATCTCGAACAGCATGTCGGTGCCCAGTTGCACCGGGCAGCCCTTGGCCAGGGCGGCCTGCAGCAAGGGGGTGTAGGCCTGCTTCATGACCACTTCACCGACAAAGGTGCCGGGGGCAATGCGATCCACATCAAAGGGCAGCGGGTCGCCTTCCTTCATGCCCAGGGGTGTGGCGTTGACAATCAGCTCGAAGCCGGCCGGGTCGTTGGAGCCCGTGCTCACGGTGAGTGCCGGGTAATGGGCGCGCAGGCGGCCGGCCAGGGCCTCGCAGGCGGCGGTGTTGAAGTCGAACAAGGCGATGTCGGCCACGCCCGCGGCCGCCAACGAGGCCGCAATGGCCGAACCCACGCCACCACAGCCCGAGACCAGCACGCGCCGGCCGGCCAGGGCAAAGCCCTTGCGTTCCACGCCGCGCACAAAGCCGGCGCCATCAAACTGGTCGCCCAGCAGGCTGCCGTCGGGGCGCAGCAAGATCGCGTTGCAGGCGCCGGCAATGCGGGCCGTGGGGGTGGCTTCGTCCACCAGGTCCAGCGTGACGACCTTGTGCGGCATGGTGATCAGGGCGCCATGCAGGTTGGTGAAGCGGCGCAGCACCTGCAGGGTGTCGCGGTAGTCATCGGCTTTGACACCCATGGGCACCACCACGGCGTCGATGCCTTGCTGCTCGAACCAGGGGTTGTAGATCATGGGCGCCTTGAAGCTCTCGGTGGGGTAACCGATGTGGGCGATGAGTCGGGTTTTTCCGCTGATGGGCATGTCAGTTCCAGGAGTCAAAGAGAGGCGGGGCGCCGGTGGTCAGGGTCCATGAAAAAAGGCCCGCCCTGGGCGGGCCTTCGGGCCAGCGCCCCCTGCCATGGCAGGGGGTTTGGCGCCTGTCAGCGCTTGGCCGAGGCCAGCGCCTGGGCGCGGGCCTGGTTGTACTCGGCTGCCGGCACGGGCACGGCATCGGGCTTGCCCAGGTCCTTGGTCTGCAGGCGGTAGGTTTCGCGGGCGGACCAGGCTGCCAGCGAGGCGATCACGGTGATGCCCAGGGCGATGGCGCCCACGGTGGTCGGGATGTCGGCCGCGCCGGGAGGGGCGACGGCGGCGAACAGGGCCGGCAGCAAGGCCGTGAACATGGTGCCGATGTTCTGCGAGATGGCCATGGCCGTGACACGGGTGCGGGCCGGGAACAGCTCGGGGTAGAAGCTGGGGAACACGGCGTTGTAGCCCTGGTAGACCACGCCCCACATCAGCAGCGACATCACCACGGCCAGGGGCACGTTCTTGGTGCTGATGGCATACAGGTAGCCAAAGGACAGCAGGCCGGCACCGAGGGCGCCCACGATGATCGGGGGGCGGCGACCGATGCGGTCGGACAGGCTGCCCACAAAAGGAATCACCAGCACGGCCACGATGTTGCCGAGCACCGGAATCCACAGGTACACGCTCTTGTCAAAGCCGATGCCATAGCCCGGCTGCACCGCGTAGGCGGCACCGAACACGGTGGTGACCACCGGGATCACGTTCATCAAGGCCATGCAGACCACGCGCAGCATGTTGGGGCCGCTCTCGGCAAACGCCTGCACGATCGGGGCACGCGGCACGGCGCCTTGTTTGGCCTCCTCGGCGAACACCGGGGTTTCATCAACTTCGCGGCGGATGTAGTAACCCACGATGATGACGATGAAGCTCAGCAGAAAGGGCACGCGCCAGCCCCAGCTGTTGAACTGCTCGCTGGGCAGGTAGTAGGCCAGGGGCAGGAAGATGGCGGCCGCCAGGATCTGGCCGGCCTGCACACCTTGCAGGGTGAAGCTGCCGTAGTAGCCACGGCGGCCCAGGGGAGCGTGCTCCAGGATCATCGAGCTGGCGCCCGAGATCTCACCGGCCACGGCAAAGCCCTGGATCAAACGCATCAGCACCAGCAGTGCAGGCGCCCACAGGCCGATCTGGTCATAGGTGGGCAACAGGCCCACGGCCATGGTCGAGATCCCCATCAGGAACATGCACAGCACCAGCACCTGCTTGCGGCCATGGGTGTCGCCCCAATGGCCCAGGAAGAAGGCACCGATGGGGCGCGCCACATAGCCCACGCCGTAGGTGGCCAGCGAGGCCACGATGGCCACGGTCGGGTTGCCCGAGGGGAAGAAGATCTGCGGGAAGATCAGCGAGGCGGCGGTGGCGTAGATGAAGAAGTCGTAGTACTCCAGCACCGAGCCGATCCAGCCACTGGCGGTCGCTTTCTTGGTTTGTTGCAAGCCGTGCTTGGCGGCCTTTTGATCAGACATGGATGTCTCCAATCGTCGGTTGTGTTGTCGAATGCCGTCGTGGGGCACCGCGTGCTGGCACGCCGGGGCCCCCGACACATCGAGGCGGCCGGCAAGCCGCTTCGGGGTGGAGGCGAATGTAGGTGGCGGGTCTGTGAAACACCAGTCCCAAGCCCTTTAACGCGTGCGATGATCGAACGCGCCTGTGCGCCAATGAATCACAATAGGGGTTTCACCCGAGGTCACCCTGATGAGTCAGCCCCCCGCCATCGACCGCCAGCACCTGATCGAAGGCCTGGGAAAAGGCCTGCGCGTGCTGGAGTGTTTTTCAGACGAACACCCGCGGCTGACCGCCACCGAGGCGGGCGAACTGGCCGGGCTGACCCGCACCGCGGCGCGCCGCTACCTGCTGAGCCTGGTGCACTTCGGCTACGCCGACACCGACGGCAAACACTACTGGCTGCGCCCGCGGGTGCTGCGCATCGGGCAGACCTACCTCGAATCGGCCCGGCTGCCCAGGCTGGTGATGCCGTTTCTGCAGCGCCTGTCGATGCAGACCGGCGAGACCGGCAACCTCAGCGTGCTGGATGGCCACGACGTGGTCTACCTGGCCCGCAGCAACTCACCGCGGGTGCTGTCGATCGGCTTTCACACCGGGGCCCGCATCCCGGCGCATTGCGTGTCGCCGGGCCCGGTGCTGCTGAGCAGCCTGGAGCCCCCGGCGCTGGCGCACTGGCTGGACGAGCACGATTTCAGCCGCTTCACGGCCAACACCATCACCTCGCAGCAGGCCTTCGAAGAATCGGTGGCTTTGGCACGCCAGCAGGGCTATGCCGCCACCGACCAGTTCATCAACCTGGGCATCTGCGGGCTCTCGGTGCCCCTGGTCAACCGCAAGGGGCATGGCGTGGGCGCCTTGAGCCTGACCTTTCAGCGCGAAGCCTACCCCGCCGATGCAGCCCTCCAGAAGTTGCTGCCGGGCCTCAAGGAGATCGCAGAGGTGTTGCGGGGCCTGGTCTGAAAAGCAGGCTGGCCCAAGCGCTTCGGCAGGCAAGATGAGCGCCTATCGCGCACACTGCGCGTCTTGCGTTTGATCCTTGCCGCCCACACGGCTTTCGCGCGGGCCCTTGGCAGCAATGGCGGCATACTCGCCCCATCGCCCTGCCAACGGCCGCACCAGGCCGCTGGACGGGTTGTTGCGAACCGAAGAGGACCGAATGACCCCACTTGGCACCGACCGCGAAGCCGTGCCCGACATGCCCAATCGCCTGGGGCTGAACGGCATCGAATTCATCGAATACGCCACCACACGCCCCCAGGCCCTGGGCCATGTGCTGGAGACCATGGGCTTCAAGCCGATCGCTCGGCACCGCTCGCGCGAGGTCATGCTGTACCGCCAGGGCAGCATGAACCTGATCGTCAACGCGCACAGCGAGGACGCGCGCGTGAGCGCCCTGGTGGACGAAAAGCCCGTCATCTCGGCGGTGGCCTTCCGCGTCAAAGATGCCTTGCGCGCCCACACCCGCTGCGTGGAACTCGGCGCCTGGCCGGTGCCCAGCCATGCCCAGGCCATGGAGCTGCACATCCCGGCCATCCATGGGCCAGGCGGCAGCCGCATCTACCTGGTGGATCGCTGGACGGAGTTCTCGATCTACGACATCGACTTCAAGCCCATCCCAGGCGTGGACCAGCACCCACCGGCCCTGGCCGGCCTGGACTACTTCGGCCTGGTGCAGTACGTAGACCCGGGCCGCAGCGAGGACTGGATCCGCTACTACGAGACCATGTTCGACTTCAGCACCGTGCCGGAGGACGAGCGCTACGGCATCCTGCCCAAGGGCAAGGTGCTGAAGAGCCCCTGCGGTCAGTTCATGTGGCAGCTGATCGAGCCCGATCCCTGGATGGAAAGCGACCGCGCGCCCGAGAACCTGGAGCGCATCGGCCTGGGCACCCCCGATGTAGGCCAGGCCGTGGCCCTGCTGAAGAGCCGCGGTGTCGAGTTCATCGAAACCAGCAGCCTGCACCCCGAGGACCGCGGCGCGCTGACGCGGCGCGAACTGGGTTCGGTGTCCTTCGAACTCGTGCACCGCACGGGTGGCTGACAGGGGCGCCCATGACGATGTTTGAAAGCTACAGCCTGGACAGCCGCACCCTGGCCGGCCCGCTGGAGGCCCGGCTGGCCGCCATCCGCCAGGCCGGTTTCGGCAAGGTGATGCTGGACGCCCGCGACGTGGTCAGCCACCCCGGGGGCGTGGCCGGCGCCGTGGCCGCCCTGCGCGCCAGCGGGCTGCGCCCGGCCGGCCTGCAGACCCTGCACGACTTCGAAGGCCTGAGCGGGCCGCTGCACCAGTACAAGGTCGAGGTGGCCAAAGGCATGCTGCAAACCTGCGCCCAGCTGGGCGCGCCGCGGCTGCTGGTGAGCGCCAGCACCCTGCCCCACGCCAGCACCGATCTGGCCCAGCTGGCCGCCGACCTGCACAAGCTGGCCATGCTGGCCGTGCCGCTGGGGCTGCAGGTGGCCTACAAGGCCCTGTCCTGGGGCCAGAGCGTGCGCGGCTTCCTCGATGCCTGGGATGTGGTGAGCGACGCCAACTGCAGCAACCTGGGCCTGGGCCTGGATTCTTTCCACATGTTCGCCAACGGTGACTCGCTGGACGACCTGATCGAGCTGGAGCCCGAGCGCATCTTCCAGGTGCAACTGTCCGACTTCATGGGCGAGCTGCCCGAACCCACCGCCCCCGGCCAGACCACGCGCAGCCTGCGCGTCTTCCCCGGCCAGGGCGCCCACAGCGAACAACTGGCCGACCTGGTGCTGCGCCTGGCCCGCCTGGGCTACACCGGCGACTACAGCCTGGACGTGAGCAACGACGACTACGCCCAACTCCCCGCCGAACACGTCGCCGCCCAAGCCCGCCAAAGCGCCGGCTGGCTCAACGACGACGTCCTGCACCGCGCCGCCCCCCTGCCCCACTGGACCCGAATCCAGGCCAACACGCGCTGAAAAGCAGAGCCTCCGATATCGCAAGATCTGGTGCCACTGCGGCCAGATGAAAAAAAAGGTATCTCAAACTCGAAAGTGCGCAAGGACCCATACCGTCGGCCCTCACCCCGCCCGCACCATTCAAAAGGCTGCGGAGCAAGCCATGCCAGCAGACACCGCGGAGCTGGCTTTGCCAGGCCGCTGGTGTCGTCCCGTGGGGGCTCGATAGCCTGAAATTGGGGACCTTACCCAGACCTATGCGACTGGGCGCTGCATCTGAAGAACAAGGGCCTACACATTCAAAAGGCTGCGGAGCAAGCCATGCAAGCAGACACCGCGGAGCTGGCTTTGCCAGGCCGCTGGTGTCGTCCCCTGGGGGAAGGCGCCGAAGGCGACTCAGGGGGGGTCACAGTACTTGTTGCAGTTGCATCGCCACATCCATCACCCGCGGCAGCAAGCGCGCCACCATGGCTTCGCGGCTCTGGTGCATGGTCATGGTGGCGCCCACGGCGCCCACGCATTCACCGCGGCGTGTCTTGATGGGCACGGCAAAGCCGCGCAGGCCCGAGCTGAGCTGCTGCTCGGCCACCCAGTAGCCCAGTTCGCGCGCGGCGTCCACATCGCGGCGGAACACCTCGGCATGGGTGGGTGTGTTGGCGGTGAAGGTGCTGAATTCGTGCTCGGCCACCCAGGCCTCCATGGCGGCGGGCTCCCAGGCCGACAGGATGGCCGGCCCCGGCGTGACCACATGGGCCGGCACGCGGGCCCCGACCGGGAACCCGATCGTCACCATGCGGTTGCTCTGGCTGCGCGCCAGGTACACCACCTCGTGCCCATCGAGCACGCTGAAATTGAAGTTCTCGCCGCATTCAGCCGCCAGCCGCTGGATGAAGGGCAGCACCAGGCGCGGCAGCCGCGCCGCGCTGAGGTAGCTCTGCCCCAGCATCAGCACCCGGGGCGACAGCCAGAAGCGCTTGCCATCGGTGGCGGCGTAGCCGAAGTGCACCAGGCTCAACAGATAGCGCCTGGCCGCCGTGCGTGAGATGTCGGCCCGGATCGCGGTTTCAGAGGCCGTGAGCCGGGCATGCTCGTCGTCAAAGGCCTCAATGACCCGCAGCCCCTTGCCCAGGCCGTCGATGATGTTCTTGCGCGCAACTTCCATCACCGATTCTGTGCCGCGCATCGCCGCGCCAACCCCTGGTGATATCCCTCAAAACAGCCGTATTGCGCACAGATTGCGCGCATGTCGCCCACCTGTCGGCGATGGCATGGTGCGGCGGGCGCTGAAAGGCACTTTTAAAAACACCTTTGAAAGCACTAATAACAGCACCCATCTGACCACAAGGATCCCCATGACCCATCTCATCCTGGCGGACATGAGTGCCAGCGTGTCCGAGCTGAAAAAAGACCCCATGGGCACCGTTGCGGCTGGCGAAGGGCTGCCCGTCGCCATCCTGAACCGCAACGCGCCCGCGTTCTATTGCATCCCTGCCAAGGCCTATGAAGCCATGCTGGAGAGGCTGGAAGATCTGGAGTTGAACGCCATCGCCAACGCCCGTGAGGGCCAAGCCATCATTGGCGTGACGCTCGATGAGCTTGGAGAACGTGTTGACGATCTCCCAAGGGTCGCGCAGCGGTCTTTTCGGGATGGGATGCAAGGCGCGGTGCGCCGTCGATAGCCCGACTATCGACAAGCGCCGCAACGCCACAGACCGCCCGAAAAGGCCACTGCCCGAAGGGTTGGAGCGAAATCGGGCGATTGGGCGCCCCGACTGCTTGCATGGGCACGAGCCCATGCGGCGCAACCGGGCCACCCACTCATCCCGATTGCGCTCCAACGCGGCCCATGCGAGATCGTCAACACGTTCTGACTGGCCTTTCTGGACGAGGCCCTGAAAGAGTGGCGGCGGCTCGACAGCACGACACGGGAGCAGTTCAAGGCGAAACTGGCGGAGCGGCTCGCCGCCCCCCGCGTGCCTGCGGCCAAACTCAGCGGTCATCCGGACCGCTACAAGATCAAGTTGCGCAGCGCGGGCTACCGCCTGGTCTACGAGGTGCGCGACCAGGTGCTGCTGGTGCTCGTCATCGCCGTGGGCCGAAGGGACCGCAACGCGGTCTACCGGGCAGCCTCACGCCGCTGACCCCCACGGATCATTCAACGCCGAACGGCTGGCTTCCAAGGCAGCACGGGCCCAGGCTGTCTGGCCCAGGCGGGCCACCCGCACCTGGTGGGGCACCTCGACGCTGATGGGCAGGTCGGCCGGCAAGGCGGCAAAAATGCCGGCCAGGTCGATCACGCCCTCGCCCGGCAGTTGCCGCTCGCATCGGGCGGTGTGGATCATCTGAGGCACGGTCAGGTCGGGCCCGCCGGGTGCGTCGCAGATCTGGGCGTAATGCAACAGCTCGCGTGGCAGGGCGCGCAGGTCGTCCAGCGTGGTGCTGGAGCGCCCCACGTGCAGAACATCCACCAGAATGCCCGCCATCTGGGGTGTGCCGGCGGCCTGCACCACGCGCAGCGCGGCACGGGCATCGGGCACGGCCGTCCAGGGCATGAACTCCAGATCGCAACTCAGGCCGTAAGGCGCGGCCAGCTCGCACAGGCGGGCATAGCCGTCGACAAGGCGGGCCTCGTCGGTGTCGTCGCCGGCCACCAGCAGGGCCTTGGCCTGCAAGGCGGCACCTGCTTCGAGCAGGGGGCGGTAGGCCAGCGGGTCAAAACCCTCGCCGATGCGGATGATCTCGAGGTCGAACACGCCCACCCCCGTGTCGCGCTGGGCGGCCAGGGTTTCGCGCTGCTGCACCGGGTCGTCCAGCCAGGCCTGAAAGGGGCCACCGGGGCCGTTGGGCAGCAAGCGCAGCCCGACATGGGCATAGCCCAGCTCGGCGGCCAGGCGCAGCATCGCCGCGGGGGTGAGGGCCCCCGCGGTCAGGTAGGCCAATGAGTAGGTCCGCATGGCCAGGGCCTCACTTCAAAGGCGACACCGCGGTGGGCAAGGCGATGGTCGAGACCATCTGCGTGGTCAGGTGGGCTGGCCCGCCCTTGGGCGGCCAGATGCCCTGGGCCACCGCATCGGCGCGGGCCTGGCTGCGGGCGTCCAGCGTGGGGTAGGCCCAGATGTTGGTGAAGCGCAGCGGGCCATCGAGCGCCACCATGGCCACCACGCAGGGCGACAGGGCTTCGCGCGGGGGCACGTACTGCTCCCACAGGTCGATGGTGGCCTGCACGCCACCGGGCTTGATGCCATAGGTGCGGATCTCGTACACCGGGCCCACGATGCCCGACTCGGCGCTGGGGCGCACCGGCTTCATCCAGGGGAAACCGCGAAAACTCTCCAGGCTCAGGCTTTGGTAGAGGTCGCCGCAGCCGAAGGGGCTGGCGCTGTTCTGCGTGCGCTGGCGCTCGGCCTCCAGCGTGGCCACATCGGCAAAGCCGCGCAGCACGATCATGCGGTTGAGTTCACCGATGTCGGTGGTCCAGCAGGCCAGCAGTTCGCCCCGGGCCTCGGGGGCGCTGGCAAAGGCCTGCACCTGGGCGGCGGCCTGGCCGGCGGTGCCAAAGGGAAGGGTCAGGGTGGCAAGTTCGTAGTACATGGTCAAACCAAGGGAGTGTGAGAAAGGAAGACGGAAACGGCAGGCCTCAGCCCGGCAGGGCCACACCGGCGGCGTGGTGCGCGGCAATGAAGCCGAAGGTCATGGCCGGCCCCAGGGTGATGCCCCCGCTGGGGTAATGCCCGCCCATGAGGCTGCTCATGTCGTTGCCGGCGGCGTACAGGCCGGGCACGGGCAGCCCTGTGGCGTCGAGTGCTTGCGCATGCGCATTGGCACGCAGGCCGGCAAAGGTGCCCAGGCTGCCGGGCAGCACGCGAACGGCGTAGAACGGCCCCTGCTGCAACGGGGCCATGCAAGGGTTGGCGGTGCCGGCCGCGGCATCGCCCTGGATGCGGTTGTAGGGGGTTTCGCCCTTGGCAAAGTC
>Ga0208888_101050_pt1 | contig 10658 bp, 8 predicted proteins | sample LakWasM115_HOW13_2_FD_183929 | JGI IMG/M metagenome (GOLD analysis project Ga0208888, IMG submission 183929) | Freshwater sediment methanotrophic microbial communities from Lake Washington under simulated oxygen tension - Sediment Metagenome... | ecosystem: Environmental > Aquatic > Freshwater >...
CATCATTGTTTTTTTCAAAATTGTCTCCAGTAGAGCCGTTGGCTCAAAGGGTTGAAATGAATTCCGTCTGAGAAGGCAGTGCGACCTCTTGGGTGGGGGCGCTGTCGCTGGACGACCCGGTACCGGTTGTTTGTGTCAATCGGCCTGAATCAAAAAAAGCACGATCGTGCGTTTTTCAAATGGTAATCCGTTGGTTACTTTTTGTCATGCTGGTATTCCCGGATGACGTGAAAAACGTCACCGAACGGCGGGCTTGGCAAGCCACACACAGCAAAAAAAAGCCCTGCCGCGCGCGCGCGGCAGGGCCAACCTTTGAGAAACCTTCAGTACTTAGAAACGCCAGCCCAGACCCAGTCCGAACAACACCGGGTCAACCTTGAAGTCACCCGCGTATGCAGTGCCCACATACACGCCGGTCTTGATGTACACCTTCTTCACGTCGACGTTGAGGTACATGTTGCCTCCCAGAGGAATGTCCACGCCAAGTTGCAGGGCGCCGCCCCAGCTGTCCTTGTCGACGGTGGCTGCACCTCCCAGGATGTCGGACCTGGTGAAGCGGGTGTAGTTGACACCGGCACCAACGTAGGGCTTGACACCACCGTTGCTGTCAAAGTGGTACTGGAACAGCAGGGTAGGTGGCAGGTGTTCGACGGTACCGATTTCCTTGCCCAGTGCGGAGGAAGTCAGTGTGTGCTGCTGGGGCACGGTCAGGATCAATTCCACCGCAACGTTCTTGCTATAGAAATAGCTAACGTCCACTTCAGGAATCCATTTGTTGTTGATGGACAGGCCCAAACCGGTGCTGTCGCTGTTGGCGCTGTTCAAGCTCACGGCGCGGGCGCGCACCATCCACGGACCTTCCTTGGCCTGCTGGGCGAAAGCGGCTCCTGATACCAGGGAACACAAAACAGCGGCGGCGATGACTTGCTTTTTCATAGGTTACTAATCTGATCGGATACTGGGAACATTCCCAAAACACATTGAACTACTTCAATAGAAAACGCGAGTGACCTAAATCAAGGGTTTACCCTCGTCATGACGCGGTGCGACATTTTTGTTGCGCCGCATCCACAACCGGCAGGTTGCAGGTGCGGGGTTTGCCCGGACTGACCAGCGGCTAACATCGCCCCATGCCCGCCTATTCATTTGAAGCCCTTGATGCCAATGGCAGCACCCGCAAAGGTGTCATCGAAGCCGAGTCGGCCAAGGCCGCACGTGGTTTGCTGCGCGCCCAGTCGCTGGTACCGTTGGGTGTAGAGCCCGTAGGCCCCGGCGCACCCGACGCAGGCACCGGTAATCGGTCCACCACGCTGTGGAGCGCGCGCGTCTTCAACGCCACCGCGCTGGCGATCTGGACACGCCAGATCGCCGGTCTGGTTTCTTCCGGCCTGCCACTGGAACGTGCGCTCACGGCCCTGTCCGAGGAAGCCGACGATGAACGCCAGCGCAATCTGGTGGCCGCCCTGCGTGCCGAGGTCAACGGTGGAACCGCATTTGCCACGGCCCTGGCACAACACCCGCGCGAATTCGCCCCCACCTACTGTGCCGTAGTTGGCGCTGGCGAACACAGCGGCAACCTGGGCCTGGTACTGGAGCGCCTGGCCGACGACCTGGAACAAAGCCAGGAGCTCAAATCCCAGCTGATTGGCGCAGCCCTGTACCCCGCCATCGTGACCCTGGTGGCCATCACCATCGTCATGTTTTTGCTGGGTTATGTGGTGCCCCAGGTGGCCGAAGTGTTTGCCGGCAGCAAACGGGCCCTGCCCCTGCTGACCGTGATCATGCTGGGGCTTGGCAACTTTGTACGCAACCAGGGTTGGTTGATGGTGATCGCTATTATTTTTATAGCTGGCTGCGCACGTCTGGCGTGGTCCAGAGCCACATTTCGCGAAAAATTTGACGCGGCGTGGTTGAACTTGCCGGTGCTGGGAAAACTTTCGCGCGGCTACAACGCGGCCCGTTTTGCCAGCACCCTGGCCATGCTGGCGGCGGCCGGCGTGCCCATATTGAAAGCCCTGCAGGCGGCGGCGGACACCCTGTCCAACCGGGCCATGCGCACGGACGCGCTGGACGCCCTGGTGCTGGTACGCGAGGGCGCGCCGCTGGCGTCCGCTTTGGCGCAGAAAAAACGCTTTCCGGGCCTGCTAAGCATGTTTGCCCGGCTGGGCGAACAAACCGGCCAACTGCCACTGATGCTGGAGCGCGCAGCCCGGCAACTCAGCACCGAGGTGCAGCGCCGGGCCCTGCAATTGGCCACATTACTGGAGCCCCTGCTGATCGTGGCCATGGGCCTGGTCGTCATGCTGATCGTGCTGGCGGTTCTGCTGCCCATCATCCAGCTCAACCAACTGGTGCGTTGAGTCCGGTCGAGCCGGGTTCTACACCGCGTGGTCGATCTTGTGCACGAAAGCCAGTGCCACACGCGGTAGCGCATTGAGCAGCCTGGCAATGTCGTCGATGTCATCAGGCAATGCCGGGTTGTCCCAGCCGTGCATGGTGTGGCGCGCCAGCCGCACCGCCAGCAGCACATTGCGCACGATGGGCTGGTCTGCGTGCCGGTTGTCGCTGATGCGCACCAGCAATTCAGGCAGGTGCCAGAGTTTCATCAGCGTCTGACGCAAATCGTCGAGATCCATATTGAGCACGCTGCGCTGGACGGCAGCGGTGCGCAAGCCGGGATCCACATGCTGCGCTTCAGCAATTTGGCGTTGCAGCGTGGGCGCATGGCACCACATCAGCATTTCGGCAAAGTCATGCAGGAAAGCAGCCAGGCGGATCACGCCCACATCGGTGTCGCCGCGGTGCACCGCAAAGCCCATGGCGAACTGGGCTGCACGTTCGGCCCGTAGCAGCAATGCACGCAAGCCCTCCAGCGCATCGGGCTGGTCGTGCAGCCGGGCCTCGATGGTGGGTTGCGGGCCAAAGCTGCGGAAAAACGGGGTGATACCCATCATCACCAGCGAGGTGGTCACGCTCTCGGTTTCGGTAAATGTGCCGGGGCGCCGCTTGCCGGCCACATGCGCCAGCAGCTTCAGTGTCATGAGAGGATCGACTTCAATCACTTCGGCCAACGTGCTGGCGTCCACATTGTCTTCATCGGCGCGCAGCCCCTCCAGTTCCTGTGCCGTCCGGGACAACACCGGAATTTCAGCATCGCGGAAGTAACGGGTCCATGCCTCCAGGTCTTGCAAGGGCGCCGTCAGATAGGCCGCAGAAATGACCGGTGATACGGTGACGGGCGCTTCAGGTGGTTGCGGTTGGGTTGGCATGGGCGGAAGTATGTGCGGGTGCATGGCGTAGGTCAAGGCAGATAAACCATGGCGGGGCCCCTTGCCTGGGAGCGCGCGCCTCGTCACCCGGTTGAGGGGCCGACAACCGCGCGCTCATGGCGCTCATGGCGCGCCTGGCGCAACGCCAGCTGCCGCGACTGGATGCTGCGGTCTGGCGCTCGCGGGCGCGGCAGCACCGTGCGCAGGCACTGCGGGCGCGCATGGGCGCCGCTGCCCACATAGTCCGCCAGCAGCATCAGCCGCGTGGACTCCTGAGGCTGGGGCATCTGCGTCGTCAGGTAATCGAACAGCGCATCCACCAAGCTCTCGGGCGTCAGTCCGTGGGTCTTGCCGGTGCTCTGCCACAGCCAGTCGCTCCATGCCAGAAAGGCGGCGAACGCAGACTCTCCCTGCAACAGCACGGGCAGCGTGTTGGTGAAGCGGCCGGAGTTGGCCACCAGATCCCAATAGCGTGCCAGACGGATGAAGCGTTGCACGGTGAGGGCATCTACCACCCCGGTCTGCAGCACGGCGTAGGGCGGCTGCGGCGCGTACACCATGCCATGCTCCAGCGTGTGGCGCGCAATGGGGGTGCCGCGCAGGCGCTTGAGCAAGCCGAGCTGGATTTCATGGGGCCGCAGCGCGTACAGGCGGTCAAAACCGGCCGCAAAACTCTGCAGGGTTTCACCGGGCAAACCGAATATCAGGTCGGTGTGCAGGTGCGCATGGGACTGCTGCACCAGCCAGGCCAGATTGGCCACGGTTTTGTCGTTGTCCTGGCGGCGGGAGATGCGTTTCTGCACCTCCACATTGAAGGTCTGGATGCCCACTTCCAGTTGCAGGACGCCGGGCGGGAACAGCGCGATCAGGGTCTTGAGCCGATCCGGCAAATGATCGGGAATGACCTCGAAATGCAAAAACAGATCAGGGGTCAGCCGGTCCAGAAAAAACTGCAAAATGCGCGCCGATGTGTCCACCTTCAGGTTGAAGGTACGGTCAACAAACTTGAAGTTGCGCGCGCCCCGCAGGTAGAGGCGGTCCAGCGCTGCGAGAAACGGCTCCAGCGCAAACGCGCGGGCCGTCTTGTCCAGAGAACTCAGGCAGAACTCGCAGGTGAACGGGCAACCCCGCGACGCCTCCACGTAGAGCAGGCGGTGGGCCAGATCGGCGTCGGTGTAGTGGTCGTAGGGCAGTGCAATGCGGTCCAGCTCGGGCTGCTCGCCCACCACGACCTTCATCAGCGGCTGTGGCCCGTGCAACAAGGCACCGCACAGCTTGGCAAAGCTCACATCCCCCCAACCCGTGATCACATGGTCGGCGCGTTGCACGATGGCCTGTTCGGCCCACTCATGACTCACCTCCGGCCCACCCAGCACCACCCTCACATCAGGTCGCACCGCCTTCAGCAAACGAACCAGTTCCGTCGTCTCGGTCACATTCCAGATGTACACACCCAAGCCGATGATGCGCGGCTGCAACGCCAGCAATTCATCCACCAGCTCCTGGGGCTTGCGCGCAATGGTGAATTCACGGATCACGGTTTGCGCGGCCAGGTTGCCCATGTTGGCCAGCAGGTAGCGCAAGCCCAGCGAAGCATGGATGTATTTCGCGTTCAGGGTGCACAGAACAATGGTGGAGCTTGCAGGGGGCATGCGCCGATTATTCAGCAAGGCCGTCCAGACCCGTCCAAACGCTTTATTCATTGACTTGAGTCAAGCAAAGCGGATGAAACACTAGGGTTTACCCTAGTTTGAGCCTACAGTGGAGCCCTATCGAAGGAGTGCTCCATGGATATTCTCTTGCAAGTTGCCATCATTCTGGTCTGCCTGTTTTACGGCGCGCGAAAGGGGGGTGTGGCGTTGGGATTGCTCGGTGGCATCGGCATTGTCATCATGACGTTTGTCTTCAAGTTGCCACCCGGCAAGCCGCCGGTCGATGTAATGCTGACCATCATCGCCGTGGTCGCCGCCTCGGCCACCCTGCAGGCCTCTGGCGGGCTCGAAGTGTTGCTCAAGGGTGCAGAAAAAATCTTGCGGCACAACCCCAAATACGTCTCCATCCTGGCGCCGTTCACCACCTGTCTGCTGACCATTCTGTGCGGCACCGGGCATGTGGTCTACACCATGCTGCCCATCATTTACGACATCGCCATCAAGAACGACATCCGGCCCGAGCGGCCCATGGCGGCCTCGTCGATCGCCAGTCAGATGGGCATTCTGGCCAGCCCGGTGTCCGTAGCGGTGGTGTCGCTGGTCGCCTTCCTGGCCAAGGTGCCGGTCAACGGCCATGTCATCGACTTCATCCAGGTGCTGTCCATCACCATTCCGTCCACGCTGGCCGGTGTGCTGCTGATCGGCATCTTCAGCTGGTTCCGTGGCAAAGACCTGGCCGATGACCCCGAGTTCCAGAAACGCATTGCCGACCCGGCCCAGCGCCAGATCGTCTACGGCGAAAGCGCCACACTGATGGGCAAGGTCCTCTCGCGCAGCCAGTGGACGGCCATGTGGATCTTCATCGGCTCGATCATCGTCGTGGCCATCCTGGGTGCCTTCCAGTCCCTGCGTCCACTGGTGGGCGGCAAGCCGCTGTCCATGGTGCTGACGATCCAGATGTTCATGCTGCTGGCCGGTGCACTGATGATCCTGTTCACCAAGACCGACCCGTCGACTATTGGCAAGACCGATGTGTTTCGCGCCGGCATGATTGCCGTGGTGGCTGTGTTTGGTATTGCGTGGATGGCCGACACGGTGTTTGAAGCCCATTTGCCTGAACTCAAGGCCGCCCTGACCGATCTGGTCAAGACCCAGCCCTGGACCTATGCCATTGCCCTGCTGCTGGTGTCCAAGCTGGTCAACTCGCAGGCCGCGGCCATCAGCGCCATGGTGCCGGTGGGCCTGGCCATTGGCGTGCCCCCTGGCTACATCGTGGCCTTTGCGGCGGCTTCCTACGGCTACTACATCCTGCCGACCTACCCCAGTGATCTGGCGGCCATCCAGTTCGACCGCTCCGGCACCACCCACATCGGCAAGTACGTGATCAACCACAGCTTCATCGTGCCCGGACTGATTGGCGTGAGCACCTCCTGCCTGGTGGGCTACCTGCTGGCAGCAGCCAGCGGACTGGTCTGAGGGGGCAAGCGGGCGCGACCGGCGCCCGCTTGGGGGATCACCGAAAATCACGGCTTTTGCCGATCTCCCCATGCATTCCATTGTCCTGTCTTCGCTGATCCCGGTTGCTGTTCTTATTGCTATAGGTTTTATAGCTGGCCGCGCACACTGGGTAAGGGCTGAGGCGACAAAAGGCCTCGCATCTTTGGTATTCATGGTGCTCACACCGGCACTGCTGTTTCGCACCATGAGCACCGTGCACGTGGAACGGCTGGACTTCAAACCGGTGGCGGCCTATTTTGCCGCCGTCATCGGTCTGTTTCTGGTGATGCTGGCCTGGCGCCGGGCCACACAACGCGCCACGGTGCTGGCCCTGGCCGCGACCTTCAGCAACACCGTGGCGATTGGCGTGCCGCTGATTGGCCTGGCCTATGGCGAGGCCGGCATGGTGACGCTGTTCACCATCATTTCCCTGCACGCCCTGATTCTGCTGACGCTGGCGACGATTGCGCTGGAACTGGCGATGGCGCGTCAGGCAGCGCACGCCGCAACCACGCCACACAGCAGTGCCGCGTGGCACCGCCCGGTTCTGGATGCCCTGCGCAACGGGATTCTCCACCCGGTCCCGCTGCCCATTCTGGTGGGGCTGCTATTTGCGCAGACCGGGCTGGTGATGCCCGACGTGCTGGATCGGCCGCTGCAGTTGCTGGGCAATGCCATGGGGCCCATGTCGTTGCTGCTGGTGGGCGTCACCCTGGCGAACGCCCGCATCGGCCAGCACCTGCGCGGCGCACTGGGCCTGAGCCTCCTCAAGAACCTGGTGTTGCCCGCTCTGGTGGCCTTGATCGGCGTCTTGATGGGGCTGCACGGTCTGCCCTTGACCGTGCTGGTGGTGACCGCCTCGCTGCCGATTGGGGCCAACGTCTTCATGTTCTCCCAGCGCTACCAAGTGGCCGAAGAACTGGTCACCGCCAGCGTGGCCGTGTCCACCGCCCTGGCCATGCTGAGCGTGTCACTGGTGATGGCGCTGGCCGAGCGGCTGTAGCCATGCGGCAAGGGACACGCCAGCCGCGCCCCATCATTCGATGAGGGTTCTTTCCAGGAAACGCACCGTGGCATAGAACTCGAAATCGGCGTTGGCCTTGCGCCTGAAGCCGTGCCCCTCGTTGTCGGCCAGCAGGTACCACACCGGCACGCCGTTCTTGCGCACCGCGGCCACCATCTGCTGCGCCTCGGTGTAGGGCACACGCGGGTCGTTCTTGCCCTGCACCACGAACAGCGGCACGGTGATGGATGCGGCATTGTTCAGCGGCGCAATTTTGTCCAGGAAGGCGCGCATGGCCGGATCGCGCTCGTCACCGTACTCGACGCGGCGCAGGTCGCGGCGGTAACTCTCGGTATTGTTCAGGAAGGTGACGAAGTGGCTGATACCCACCACATCGATGGCACCGCGGATCAGCGGGCTGTAGTCCACCGCGGTGGCCAGGCTCATGTAGCCGCCGTAGCTGCCGCCCGAAACCGCGATACGCCGGGCGTCCAGCCGCGGATGGCTGTCGGCCCAAGTGAGAAAGGCGCCGCCGTCCTTGACCGAATCCTTGCGTCTGAAGCCGTTGTCCAGGTCCAGATAGGTCTTGCCGTAGCCCGTGGAGCCGCGCACATTGGGCATCAGGACGGCCACGCCCATCTCGTTGAGGAAATAGTTATAGCGACCCATGAAGCGCACCGTGGACTGGCCTTCGGGCCCGCCGTGGAAGTTCACCAGCACGGGCCGCTTGCCCGGAAATTTGGTTGCGTCGGGCAGGAACAACCAGCCGCTGACGGTCACTCCATCAAAGCTCTTGATCTGCACCAGTTCCGGCGTGATAAACGATTCGGGCCGGACGCCGGGCGCCGAGGCCGCCACGGTCCAGCGCTCGGTCTTGCCCGTTGAGGCGTCCAGGCTGTAAACATCGCCCGGGCTTTGCGGCGAATTCAGCGAGAACGCCAGCGTGCTGCGTTGGGTGTCATGCCACTCCCCGCCACCGATGGATCCGGCCGCAATATCGGGACGCGCCAGCTCCTTGCCCGTGGTGGCATCAAACACATGCACCTCATCGCGGCCATTGGCGTTGGCCACCGCCATCAGACGCTTGCCATCCACCGACAGAGTGAAGTGTTCGATGTCCCAGGGAATGTGGTGCGACAACATGGTCAGGGACTTGTCGCGCCGGTCATAAACGGCCAGCTCCGAAAACTCACCTCCCTGGTTGCTCGTCAGGAACAGTCGCTGGTTGTCCAGGCTCCATTCGAAACCGCTGTAGCCGGCTGCCGGGGCGCCGTCCTTGGGCAGAATCTTTTCGCGCGCGCCGGTTGTGGCATCCATCAGGAACACATCCGAGTCATTGGGCGTGCGGTACTGCTGGGCCGCGATGGTGGCGTCGTCATGCGTAAAGCGAAAACTGCCCCACCCGCCACCGGGCAGTTCGGCCAGCCGGGTCTTGCTGTCTGGCTTGAGCGGGTCCACCAGCGTCAAGGTGGTGGCAACCTGCGCGCGCGTGCCGCCCTGGGCGGTCTTGTCCAGCGGAACGGATTCGATCAACACCCGATCGCCCTTGCGCGACCAGGCATAGGCGCTGCGCTCCTCGGGGTTGGACAGCAGGGTGGACTGCCGCGTGGCCAGGTCCATGCGGAACACCTGGGTCGCTTCATTGCCGCCGACATCGCGGCTGTAAACGAGGTAGTTGCCGTGGTGGGGTGCAAACGACGCGGCCGATACATGATCGGGGAAGTCGGTGATCTTCTCCAGCTTGCCACCCGGCGCCTTGAGCCAATAGATCTGGGCCAGGTTGGCGCCTTCCTCGCGGTGGCGAACCAGCATGGAGCGCTCCACCGGGTGCCAGCCCACAAAGCCATACCCGCGGAACTCGGTATAGAGCGACACCTTGTCGGCGATGGCCTTGGGGATCGCCGGAATGCCGTCGGCCAGCAAATGGGCATCGGGGGTCACCACTTCCTGCGCAACGGCGGTGGTCAGGGTCAGCGCGATGATGGCGCCCATGAATGTCAGTCTCATTTTTTCTCCGTTTGGTGGTAGGTCGGCGGCGCCTGACCGGCGCGAAGCCGTGGCCCTTGTGGAGCACTGGCAACAGCGAGTCAGGCCTGAAACGGTGGATTAGACCAAATTCCGGAACCCATCCACTGCAGACCAGCCCCCAAAATCGACCGATTGTCTGGCGAGGACGTTATCGGTCGCAAAGCCCGTGCGCGCCAGGGCGGGCATGAATACAGTTCAACCCAACGCAACACGGAGCCCACCATGACATCACGCATTCTTTCCAAAATCTTTGCCCTGACCTTGGGCGCAGCCCTCTCGGTGACCTGGCTCAGCACCATCGTGGTGGGCATGCAAAGCGCATCAACACCCGCACCGCGCACCATTGAACTCCCCACCGTGGTCGTGGTTGGGCACAAGTCCGCCGCGATGAACGCCACGGCCCGCTCCACGACAACCCCGGCACGCAACGGCTAGGACTTGCCCGTCCAGCAAGGATATGGCACCCGGCAGTCGCGCCCATGGCGTTGACGCCATAATCGTGGCCTTGCGCGGGAAATTGATACTTATCAAGTATCAAACCGTCTCAACATTTCAGTCTTCCTACACGGAGAGTTCTCTATGCTGCGTCCCCTTCTCATCGTCGTCGTATTGGCCACAAGCCTGACGGCATGCGACAAGTTCCCTGGAAAGGGAGACAAGAAAGATGCCACGACCGAGCCGGCCAAACTGGTCATTGCGGCCGAAGACATCATCACCATCCAGGCCAATGCACTGGCATCCGGGCCGGTCGTCACCGGCTCCATCCAGCCCGAGCGCAAGGCAGACTTGCGGGCAGAAGTATCCGCCGTCGTGCTGCAGGTGCTCAAGGAAAACGGTGATGCGGTACGCAAGGGGGATGTGCTGGTGCGCCTGGACCAAACATCGATCCGTGACAACCTGAACTCAGCCGAAGACAACGCCCGCAACGCCGCCCAGTCGCTGGACCAGGCGGAGCGCAATCTGCAGCGACTCAAGACGCTGCGCGCCTCCGGCATGACCTCCCTGCAGGCACTCGACGATGCCGAAGTGCGCCGCAACGGCGCACAAAGCGAACTGTCAGCTTCCAACGCACGCGCCGTGCTGGCCCGCCAGCAACTCGGACGCACTATCGTGCGGGCCCCGTTCGACGGGGTTGTCAGCGACCGCAAAGTATCGGCGGGTGACACTGCCGCCATCGGCAAGGAATTGCTCAAGGTCATTGACCCGAAC
>Ga0208888_101055_pt1 | contig 10593 bp, 7 predicted proteins | sample LakWasM115_HOW13_2_FD_183929 | JGI IMG/M metagenome (GOLD analysis project Ga0208888, IMG submission 183929) | Freshwater sediment methanotrophic microbial communities from Lake Washington under simulated oxygen tension - Sediment Metagenome... | ecosystem: Environmental > Aquatic > Freshwater >...
CTGACCCTGTCCCATGTTTTAGTACCGTTTGGTAACAGAGCTGCCGGCATGATGAAGGCCTGTTTTGGGCCAGGAGCATGTCATGAAAAAGAGCAGGTTCACTGAAGATCAGATCGCGTTCGCACTCAAGCAAGCTGAGTTGGGAATCAGCGTTGAGGAGGTCTGCCGCAAGATGGGCATCAGCGATGCGACGTTCTATGTGTGGCGCAAGAAGTACGCGGGCGTGGGTCCCTCGGAGCTGCGTCGACTGCGACAACTCGAAGAGGAAAACCGCAAGCTCAAGCAGATCGTGGCCGATCTGAGCCTGGACAAGGCGATGTTGCAGGCAGTCGTTGCAAAAAAGCTTTGAGGCCTTCGCAGCGGCGCGCGTTGGTGCCCGAATTGATGCAGCGCTTTGGATGCAGCCAACGCAATGCGTTGCGTGTGGTGAAGATGTCGACCTCGACCTACCTGTACAAAGCGGTCAAGAAAGACGAGTCGGCACTGAAGATGCGCATCAAGGAGATCACCGACACAAGGGTGCACTACGGTTACCGCCGGGTGCACGTGATGCTTCGCCGCGAGGGCCACAGGGACAACGTCAAACGGGTCTACCGCTTGTACAGGGAAGAAGGTCTGTCGCTGCGCCTGAAAAGGCCGCGGCGCAACAAAGCGGCCAAGTTGCGCCAGCCCAAGCAGTTGGCCCACGCCATGAATGAAATCTGGAGCATGGACTTCGTGGCCGATGCCTTGTTTGATGGCCGAAAGCTGCGCATGCTGACGGTCGTAGATCTGTTCACCAGGGAGTGCCTGGCCATCGAGGTTGGCCAGAGCTTGAAGGGGGAAGATGTCGTGCGAACGCTCAGCGATGTCTGTGTCCAACGTGGCCTACCAGGCACGATCAAGACAGACAACGGAAGCGAGTTCATCTCCAAGGTGATGGACAAATGGGCCTACGAGCGCGGCGTTGAGTTGGACTTCAGCCGGCCAGGCAAACCGACAGACAACGCGGCAGTGGAGAGCTTCAATGGTCGACTGCGGCAGGAGTGCCTGAACGCGAGTTGGTTCTTGTCATTGGCGGATGCACAGACCAAAATCGAAGCGTGGCGCAGGTACTACAACGAGAGTCGTCCCCACTCTGCGCTGGAGTGGGCCACACCCGCTGAATTCGCCCGCCGTTGCTGCCTGCAGGCAGCAACGGCGATGTCAGAGAAGCCGGAAGTTTCTACTTCTGAGCGGTACTGAAACTGGTACAGGGTCAGAAGCCGGAAGTTTCTACTTCTGAGCGGTACTGAAACTGGTACAGGGTCAGTGTCTTGACGTGAAAAACTTAGCTATATTTGAGAGCTTGAATCGGAATGAGTGGCCCGGTTTAAATCGGAGTTAGTGGCGGTTTTGGTTCGGACTGGCTGGCGGGTTTAAAACGCAGACGGTGGTGGATTTCATCGGTATACGCACTGGTCGCAGAGCAGGGCTAAATCGAGCCGGGTGACACCGGGCGGTGAATGCCAATCGCGATGCGCTTAAAACAGCAACTACCAGGAGGAGGACCAGAAAATCGGCGGCAACAGCATGACGGCGGCAGTCCTGTGGCGCTTCAAAAAGATCCCTGAACCTGTTGTTGACCTGGTGGCCGCGGTGATCGGGTTGAACGTGCATCCGTTGATCACGGCAATCTGACCCAAGGCATCTCCATCACCCCAGATTCGGAGGAACTGCGACCACTTCCTCCTCATCGAGGAGCGGGCAACCCTCAGCGGAATTTCGGAGCAACTGAAGCTTAACCACCATGCCAACAACTACACCGGCGTGGCAAAAGACCTGCGCGCCGCCATCCGACAGCGAATTACGCAATTGGGCTAGCCTGCGGTAGATGACGGCACGGTAGCAGCCGCCCACGAAGGGTACCTTTCTGTGGCCGCGCTCCGCTTGAACCCTGAATTCACTCCCCGGCGCGGCCAATTGACACTGCCCGCTTTTTGTTCTCGTACATTGCAGCGTCAGCTTTTGCGAACAACGCTACCGGTTGAGTTGCATCGGTGGGGTAGAAAGCAACTCCGACGCTGGACGACACAGACACTGTCGGACCACTTTTGAGTGTGATGGGTTGTTTGATGGCAAAGAGAACTCGTCGGATCACCAGCTCAGCCTCTTCGGCGCGGGTCAAGTTCGTCAACAGTAGTGCAAACTCATCCCCGCCCATCCGTGCTGCCGTATCGTTGGCACGTACAGCGGTACGCAGTCTTGTTGCAACCTCTTTGAGAACCTCGTCTCCGGCTTCATGTCCAAATCGATCATTGATGGGCTTGAATCCATCCAGATCGAGGTAACAGAGTGCAGTGAGGGTACCCATCCGATCGTTCAGTGCCAGCGACAAGCGAAGGTGATCCGAGAAAAGCAGGCGATTGGGCAGGCCTGTTAGCGTGTCATGAAAAGCAATGTGCTCCACCTGGGCCTGGTATTGCTTCATCTCCGAGATGTCTTGAAGAAGCCAGAGACTCTCGCCGGTTTCTTCCGACAGCCTGACCCCACTGATGTCGAGCCAGATGGCATCGCCATTCTTTTTGCGCATGCTGGTCTGCTTGCGAAAGTGTTGGCCCGCTTTCAGCACTGGATAAGCCTCAATGCCGAACTCGGTGTACGCCTCTTCTGACGGGTACATGCACGAGGTGTCTACACCCAATAGTTCGCCAGGTTCATATCCAAAAATTCTTTCGAGGGCCTTGTTGCGCCAAACGATCTTTCGATCCTTCAACCTGGCGATACCCAACAAGTCGTTGTCGAGCATGGCCTCTTGCTCAGCATTGAGCTGACGCAATTGGTAGCGCATGATGAAGAGCTCTGAAACGTCATACATGACAGATCGACTCATCACAAATCGCCCATCACTGTCTCGAATGGCCGTGGCTGCCAGGCTGACTCGTCGAGTGATTCCGTTTCGTCCCAACAGGTTGAACTCAACGGGGTCTGTTTGGCCTCGCTCAAGAAAAGTCGGGAAGTGTTCCCAGTAGGCGGCCTGCCCAGCTTGGTCCAAGTAGTCGACCAAGCGCGCTTTGCCGAGAACGTCGACGCGTTCAACGCCCATCCAGTTCAGTGCCAGGTCATTGATCCTCACAATCACGCCATCAGCGTCTACAGAGTAGTAGCCACAAGGTGCATGGTTGTACAAATCCTGAAATTCGTTGGAGACCCTCTGAAGTTCTAATTCAAGCAACTTGTTGCTGGTGATGTCCCGCCCGACGGTTTGCCATTCTCGTAGCACGCCTTCGGAGTCAAAGTAGCCTCGGTTCACGAACTGGCACCAACGCACTTCACCAGTCCCGGCGATGACCCGGTTCTCAATTTGTAATACGGGATTGCCTGCGCTGATTGCGGAGAGTTCTTGTTTGACTCTGTCGAGGTCATCTGGATGGACCACAGGTGCCCAGATCCGCCCCAGAACATCTTCACGCTTCAGTCCGAACATGCGGCAATAGGCATCGTTCACATAGGTCAGCGTGTGGTCCGCGTTAAAACGGCAGATGATCTCGGTTTGGTCCTCAAGAATGCCTTTGTATTGCAATTCCCGAAGCGCAATTTCGGCAGTTCTATCTCGAACCTTTTGTTCGAGGACCAGATTGGCTTCCAGCAACTCGTTTTTGCTTTGCAGCAAGTGCTGGGTCATCTTGCGAAGGGCATCGCTGAGGTGCGCGAATTCAACGGTACTAGCCTTGATGCTGAAATCTGCACCTTGCCCAGTCTCATCGAGTCTCCTGGCCTCATCAGCCAATTGTTCAACAGGGATACTGAAGCGTCGGGCAACCCAATAGATCATCAACATCAAGATGACGGTCAAGCCGATAGACCAGCGGGCCACAACGATATGCAGCTGCTTGATAGGCGCCAACGCCGCTGCCATCGGCTGGCGGACAACAAGCGTCCACCCCAGACTTTGGATCGTCGTGGGTGGCAACTCCAAGGTTGTGGTCAGAAATTCGCCATCTTTTCCCCACTGGACATTGGCGAACGATCCGATACCCGGCAGCGAACTCGGCTTTTGATCATCTCTGATGTTTCTGGGGTGCAAAAACTCACCTTGCCGGTTAACTATCAGTATTTCCAGATCGTCGGTACGGGGCATGACTTTCAGCGCATTGGCAATGAGTCCTGTGGCCCACTCCCAGTTGAGATGAGCACCTAGAACGCCACGAACAACCCCATCGTCGCGCCGGACCGGCGACGAAAAGTCAAGAAAACGTAGCGGCTCGGCCGCAGGGTCAGTGCGCAAGTGCTTGTCCAAGAGCAGTGCCTCGTGTGCGTCGCCGCTGTAGGGCCCATTGAGGCCGGCAGAGAACCACGGACGCTGTAGAACACTTTGGTGCTTGAGCACCCCGCCGGTGCTCGATTGAACCTGCCCCTTCTCATCAGCGAGGCCAATCCAGGAGTAAGCAGGGAAAGACTGTTGAATTTCTTCGAAATGTCCTTCGATCACTGCCGAGTCAAGGGGCCCTTGAGCCAGCATGGGATGGTGGCTCAACAAAACGATCTCACGTTCCCTCTCCTTTAGCCCCTCCGCCAGTGCCATGGCGATGGGCTTTCCAGTCAGGAGTAAGAGGTCGGAATTGACGCGAGCAAGCTCTTCAGTCCGCTCGTGGTCGATGTAGATCGCAACGATCAGCGCCATCAACAGCGAGATACCGCCGAACAGCAAAGTGAGCCTGGCGCGGGAGGTCCGAAGCCAGAGCATTAGCTGGTCGGTCGTGCTCATAGGGGAGGTGGCGAAGTTAGTTGAAAAAGACGGGCTGGCTTGCCACTCGAGGACCAAGAGCGTAACGCCGCAGTCAGGGCATTTCAATAAGTATTTTCATCACATCCACGCTCACAAAAGAGTCATTTAGTGATAAATTTATACAGTCGATACGACTCAATTTCAGCATCAGACAAACAAAAGTGATAAAAAATTCTGAAGTTGTGCCTGAGTGGCACTTTGATTTGTCCACATCAGTCAAGTGGCTGGTGGTTGTAGCTGCGTACTACCTTGCTGCGAGGTTGGGTCTGTTGATCCCCTACGTGGGCTCACATGTTTCCCTGGTATGGCTACCCACTGGGATTGCAATCGCTGCGTACTATCGATGGGGGGCCAGCATGGTACCCGCCATGCTTCTTGCCGCCTTCCTGGTCAACTTGGGTTTGAGTGGCCCGGTGTGGATGGCCATGGGTATCGCTTGCGGCAATACGCTAGGGCCTTGGGTGGCTGCTCGCCTTCTGCGGCGCTTTGAATTTGACGCCACTTTCACTCGCCGATACGACCTTGGCCTCTACTTGATGGCAGTTGCCATAGGTATGTTGATCACATCCACCAATGGCACGGTTTGGTTGGGCGTAGGCGATCAACTGGGAGGAAGCTCACCAGCGGGTGCGTGGGCAGTATGGTGGATTGGAGACGCGGTAGGTGCCTTATTGGGGGGTATCCCTTTACTGACCATCAGCAGAACCAACATCAGAACAACGTTTGGAAGTCAGTCCGGCATCACGAACCTGTTATTGGTTCAGGTCGTCGTGGGGTGTGGCCTGCTGGGCTTCTCTCCCTGGGGTTTGCCGACTCCCTCATTGATGTTTCCATTGATTGCGCTACCGCTTTTCGTGATTGCGCTATTGGCGCTTCGTGCGGGCATCATGGCAGCGTCATTTGCGGTGTTGCTTTTGTCTATGACAGCTGCCTGGGGCACCGCTCGAGGCGTTGGGCCTTTCGCGGGTCAAGACACCAATGCCGGACTCCTATCCTTGTGGAGTTACCTCACAGCACAGGCCTGTACGACCGTGCTCTTGTGCGGGCTGACTGCTGAATTGCTAGCAAGCCGGCGTCAGCAAACTGCTTTTTTCAGGCGCGCTCACGAAGGCATCCTGGAGGTGACGTCTGAGGGATGGATTGAAGCGATCAACCCCGCCGCTCAGTCGCTGTTAAACGTGAAGCCCGAACAGTCTGGCGTGCTCTCATTGGACGAGCTTCCGCTGGGCAATGGACTGAAATTGCAAGAGTGGCTTCGAGGCTCCCACGTGGGAGGCCGGATTCCCTCGGTTGAGGATGTGCACCTGTTGCAACCCGATGGATCGTTCCTGGTGGTTGAGGTTCAACGTGGAATACATTTGGATGCTCGCGGCCGTGAATTGACGCAACTTGTTCTGCGCGACGTCACTAAGCGTCTCGATACGCAGGCACGGCTGATGGCCAGCGAGGAGCGACTGCGAGCCATCACCGATAACGCACCTATTTTGATAGCGGAGTTTGATCGAGAGCTGAGATTTTGTTTTGCCAACAAGGCATACAAGCAATGGCTTGAGATCGAGCCCGAGACCCTGCTTGGCCGTACCTTGTTAGAAGTCTTCGGTCCAGAGGTCGTTCAGGGAGTTCAGACTAAGTTGGATAGCGCTCTGGAGGGAAAGCCGGTCAGCTATGAACGGCGGCTATCGACACCAATGGGAGACCGGTGGGTCAAAATTTCCTTGGCACCCAAGCGATGTGCATCGGGGGAAGTTTTGGGCATTTATGCGGTGGGCAGCGACATCACAGAGTCGCGCAAGTCAGAGACAGAGCTGCGACTCAGTGAACAACGTCTGCGGATCGTGACAGACCACCTTCCCATGCGGGTCTCATATATCGATGCGCATGAGCGATACCGATTTGTGAATCGGGCCTACGAGCAGGGCTTCGGAAGGTCGCGCGAGCTGTTGTATGGGATGTCCGTTCAGGAGGTTCTCGGCGAGGGTGCTTACCAGCAAGCTGCGCCGTACATCAGAAGAGCGCTGCTGGGTGAGACGTTAACGTTTGAAAGCGAAATCACCACACGAGAGAGCTACAGATGCTATCGGGCCAACTACGTGCCGCAATTCGCGGAGGATGGACGCCAGGTGCTCGGCTTCGTCGCCATCGTGATAGATACAACTGCGCAAAAGCTTGAAGAACGGCGTTTGATTGAGCTCTCGCAGATCGATCCACTCACAGGCCTTTTGAACCGTGCCGGCTTTGAAGCACGTTGTCAGGAAGCCATGGAGCGCTGCCGGGCGACACAGGCCACCATGGCTGTCCTCTATCTGGATGTGGATGGATTCAAGCAGGTCAACGACCAGTATGGCCATTTGAGCGGCGACATCCTGCTCAAGGCCTTTGCAGGTCGGCTGCAGCGTACGTTGCGCGGGACCGACGTCGTTGCGCGTCAAGGTGGTGACGAGTTCTTAGTGATTCTGGAAGGATTGGCGGGTCCCGAGGACGCCAGCCTGATTTCTGCAAAACTTGTCGAGGCCATGCAGGATCCATTTGTGTTGGAACAGCGCGCGGTTTCTGTCACTACCAGCATTGGGGTGGCCGTTTTCGGGGGAGAAAAGGCTGTGCTTCAGCGCGATCTCATTAAACAAGCGGATGACATGCTTTACAGAGCCAAAGCTGAGGGACGCAACAGGTTCTGCACGACAAGTGCAGTTGCCTGAGGTAGATCGCAAAAAAGACGGGTTTCCCCATTGGCGGTTAGAGCAGATCTGGTATCGAATTTGGATCTGTTACCTGGCAAATTAACAACCATCACACTGAAAGAGGGTCACCATGAACTGGATTCGCAATCTCAAGATTGGTCCCCGTCTCCTGGCGGGCTTTGGCGCGGTTCTGGCTCTGTTGGCACTCATTGGAGCCATCGGAATCATTGAAATCAAAAGAGTGAACTTCAATGCTAATGAATTGGGGAACAATTGGCTTCCTAGCGTCCGGGCATTAGGCAACATCACTGCAAAGTTCAACGACGTTCGTCGGGTGTCGCTGCGCATCTTGCTGGAGGCAGAAACAGATGCGAGGGAGTCGCAGATCCGACGACATGACGCAGCTAGGCAGGAAGCAGTCCCAAAGGCGTTTCGAGAATACGAGCAGCTGATTTCATCAGCTGAAGAAAAGCAGCTTTGGACGGACGTAGTTCGGGACTGGGAGACCTACCTAGCCTTGGATGCCAAAGTGATTGCGCTGGCGCAATCAGGGGAGCCTGCGGCCAAAGCACAAGCATCTGCACTAGCGATAGGTGAAGCCGGAGCCGCATTCCTCAAAACGCAAGCGTCCCTGGAAAAAAGTGTTCAGTTGAACGAACGAGGCGCAGCAGACGCGACAGCGCAGAGCACTCGCGACTATGAAGTGGCATTGGCATTGATATCGATCGGCGAAGCCATCGCACTGAGTCTGGGTCTGATCATTGCATTGGCCATTGCTCGCTCCATCAAAGAGCCCATCAACCGTGCCCTGCGGGTCGCGCAGACCGTCGCGGAGGGTGACTTGACGCAAAAAATCACTGCTGTGGGCAAAGATGAACCTGCGGACTTGCTCCGTGCCTTGGGACACATGAACGATCGCTTGGTCGACATTGTTGGTCAGGTTCGCTTGAGCAGCGACAGCATCGCGACGGGGTCAGCTGAAATTGCGATGGGCAACGCCGACCTTAGCCAGCGCACCGAGCAGCAGGCCAGCAACCTCGAGGAGACGGCGGCCTCGATGGAGGAGCTCAACAGCACGGTGAAGACCAATGCTGATACGGCACAGCAAGCCAATCGACTTGCCAGTGAGGCCACGCACGCGGCCGAAGATGGTGGCGCGGTCGTAGGACGTGTCGTGGCGACCATGCAAGACATCTCAGCGTCCTCTAAAAAGATCTCCGACATCATCAGCGTGATCGACGGTATCGCCTTCCAAACCAACATCCTGGCCCTGAACGCCGCAGTGGAAGCCGCCCGCGCCGGAGAACAAGGTCGCGGCTTTGCCGTAGTGGCCAGTGAGGTACGCAGTCTTGCCAGCAGATCGGCAGAGGCTGCGAAGGAAATCAAAACGTTGATTAACGCCAGTGTTGAGAAAGTCGACAGTGGCACAGCCCTTGTTGATGAAGCCGGCCACAGCATGGAAGGTATCGTGAGCCAAGTGAAGCGCGTCAGTGCGCTGATCAATGAAATCTCCAATGCATCCATGGAACAAAGCAGTGGTATCAGCCAGGTTGGTGATGCCGTGAACCAGTTGGATCAAGTGACACAACAAAACGCCGCGTTGGTCGAGGAAAGTGCTGCCGCCGCCGATAGCTTGAAGGCCCAGTCACAGCGACTGGCTGAATTGGTGGCTGTGTTCAAGATCGACGGGCAGCCCAACAATTTCCAAGGTGGAACGCATATCTCTAGTCCTGGCCTCAAAAAGCCGGCGACCAAAGCACCCACGGTGAAAAAGGCACCTTCTAAAAGTGCGCCACAGATCAAAGCCCCGGGCAAGCCAACGTTGACCCACGCAGCGACTGCTGCTGAAAACGCCGACTGGGAAACATTCTAAAAATTGACGCACCCACAAACCTCTGAGCCTGCTCCATGAACTTTTCGATCAGCAAATCTCCAATTTGGCGACCCGGTGCCGCTTTGATGCGAGGCCTTCGCTTTCCTGCCAAGATGACTCTGATCTCGGGCGCCTTCCTTCTGCCCGTGGGTTGGTTGCTGTTTGCTTATGGCAGCGCCAAGATTGCTGAACTTGAGTTCGTTGCTAGCGAACGCAAAGGGGTTCGTTACAGCCAAGCCCTGGCTCCTGTGGTCGACGCTGCCAGCGTTTGGCGATATCGTGCCCGCAATGCGGCGGGAGGCCAGGCTGGTAGCGAGCTGACTGAGGCAGGCCTTGCAAAAGCTTCAAACCCTCGATTCCGAGGCCGGCCCGCAATTGGGTAGCACCGCAGCCTTTAGAAAGGTGCTCGATTTCAGCCAAGCCGCGACGCAGGCGACTACGACGCCAGAGGCCGTTTTTGAAGCCATGAACAAGCTCTCTGCGGCGCTCAGCGAATTGCAGGATCAAGTCACTGATGGATCGGGTTTGGCCCTCGACTCTGAATTGGCTGCTTTTTACTTAATGAGCGCCACATTGATGCAGCCCCCAAACTTGCTGCGCGACACGGCTGAGTTGCGTGGCCTGGGCCGGGCCGCCCTGGCCAGCGGCCAGCTCAAGCCAGAGGCGGCGGCCAGGCTGTACTCCTTGTTGGGCGTGGTGGCCCATGAACGCCAACTGCTCACCGAGAACCTCGACAAGGTGCGTGCTGCGGCCCCGTCCGTCGCTGGCCGACTGAAGACCGATGCGGCATCCTTGCTGCAGCGCTTGGAAGAGGCTGCACGCAGCAGTTTCCCCCCTGGACAGGTCGATGTGAAAGGCGATGCCGAGGCCTTTCGTGTGTTGGCTACCGAAGCTTTGAAAGCCCAATCAGACCAGGTGCGGCAGAACTTGGCCGTGCTGGACGACATGTTGGCGGAGCGCCAAGGCGCGCTGCGCCTGCACGCGGCCGTAACAGCAGCACTGACGATGCTGAGCCTGCTGGTAGCGCTTTATTTCTTCATGGGCTTCTACCGCTCGATGAGCGGCGGCTTCAAGCTGTTGCGCAAGTTCCTGCTCAGCATCTCGATGGGCGATTTGCGAACCACGGTCGACACCAAGGGGCGCGATGAGGTCGCTGACCTGATGCGTGAGCTGGGGAACATGCAAACCTCTCTGATCGACACCGTGCGCCAGGTACAGCAGGCCAGTGACCAGGTGGTGCAGGCCAGCACCGAGATCGCGCAAGGCACAGCCGACCTGTCGGCCCGCACCGAGCA
>Ga0208888_101056_pt1 | contig 10593 bp, 4 predicted proteins | sample LakWasM115_HOW13_2_FD_183929 | JGI IMG/M metagenome (GOLD analysis project Ga0208888, IMG submission 183929) | Freshwater sediment methanotrophic microbial communities from Lake Washington under simulated oxygen tension - Sediment Metagenome... | ecosystem: Environmental > Aquatic > Freshwater >...
CGGTGTAAACCTGATTTTCACGTTTGTGGGCCTGTATCTGATTGACCGTTTGGGCAGAAAAACCTTGCTGGTTATCGGCTCCTGGGGCTATATCCTGAGTTTATCCATGGTGTCATGGGCCTTTTATTCGCATGCGGGACCTGTTTTCCTGATGAGTTTCCTTCTGTTGTTTATTGCCGCGCATGCCATTGGGCAGGGGGCCGTGATCTGGGTATTCATTTCTGAGATCTTCCCCAACAAGATCCGCAGTGCAGGGCAATCTTTTGGCTCCAGTATTCATTGGGTATTTGCGGCATTGATCACCCTGATAACACCGGTATTCCTCGATAAAGACAATGGAATTTTTAAAGACAACCCCTGGCCCATTTTTGCCTTTTTTGCCGGTATGATGGCTTTGCAGCTGATCTGGGTATTTACCAGTGTTCCGGAAACCAAGGGCGTATCGCTGGAGGAGCTGGAGAAAAAGCTGAGCAGTTAAGCAAACTGTGGACCATCCCTTTTTGGTTAACCGGGTCTGTATCTTGGCGCTCAAGGCGTAACTTTATCTGATAAGACCTGCTATCAGAATGCTGCCTTATATACCATATTACTTATACCAAAAGCTTTCCGCTTTTCAGGATCTGCAAACATGAATAAAACAGAAACGCATAACCGGATAGTAAGTATGGATGGTAAGATCCGTTGGATACTTGCTTTTTCTGTGGTTGCTTTTACACTATTTCTTCTGGTACTCCTGCAACAGAAAAAAAAACAGGACAGTTCTCGTTTACTGATAGATCATACCAACCTGGTGATACGGCAGATTGATACCATTGGACTGGTATTTGCCGAAGCCGAAGCTGCTACCCGCAGTTACCTGGTGGTTCATGACAGGGGTTGGCAGCAGCAGGTATCTTTTTTACATCCGCTGATCGGCGCATCTGTATCCAGGCTAAGGGAACTAACTAAAGAAAATGCTACGCAACAAATTAATGTATTAAAGCTGCAGGACTGGTGTTCAAAAAAAGAACGCTTTCAAAAGAAACTGCTCTCACAGGAGTTTAACGCCGATTCAATTGCCCGAATGATCCGCCCCAGTGGAGAGGGCCCTGTTATCAGCCGTACGGTTAAACAGCTACTTCGAAAACTCAGGGATGTAGAGGAACAATTATTGGCACAACGGATGGCGTTGAATGAAGACAGTTACAAATCTAGTATCTATACGGCTTTTGCCGGAGGAGTTTTTGCCATCCTGCTGGTATTGGCCATACTCTCCCGCCTCAATCTGGACATTATTCTTCGCAAAAAAGCAGAAGTGGAACTGGCCAGTAATGAAGAAAAATACAGAAAGCTGATCGAGAATTCGGGAGCCGTGATGTATACCACCGATGCAAAAGGAAATATCAGTTTTGCCAATAGCCGCATTACCGAATTAACCGGTTATACAGTAGACGAATTAACCGGCAAACATTTTTCTGTTTTACTCGAACCCGAATGGACAGAGAAAGCGATTGCCTTTTACACGGATCAATACCAAAAAGCCGTACCATCCAGTTATCTTGAATTACAGATCAAAACAAAATCGGGTGAATGTAAATGGGTGGAACAGGCGGCTCAGTTACTGATAGATGAAGAACAGGTTCAGGGTTTTCAGTGTATGGTGAAAGATATTACCGAGCAGAAACTGGTGCAGCAGGAGCTGGACGAATCGGAAGCCAGAAGAAAAGAGAACGAATACCGGCTGAATGCCATCCTCGATAATACCAACACGCTCATTTTTATCAAAGACCTCGACTTCAGGTACCTGGTTGTGAACAGGCGGTTCAAAGAAGTGTTTGAGCTGACGGATGAAATGGTGATCAACAAAAAAGACCACGACTTTAATCCGAAGGCCCTGGCAGATCATTACCTCGAAATAGACAAACAGGTAATTTCCACAGGCAAAGCGGTTCAGATAGAAGAAGCACTGGACACACCGGAAGGAAAAAGAAATTTTCTGGTGGCCAAGTTTCCTCTCTTTAACGATAATCAGCAATTATTCGGTATCAGTGGTATTGCTACAGACATTACAGAATCGGTTGAAAACCGCCGGCAACTGATGGTGGCATTAAAAAAGGCAGAAGCGGCCCAGCAGATCCAGGAACAGTTCCTTGCCAACATGAGTCACGAGATCCGCACACCCATGAACGGCATACAGGGTATGACGAGGCTGCTGCTGGAAACCAGTTTATCCGAAGAGCAGCAAAGGTTTACCAATATCATCAATCGCTCGCTGAACAACCTGGTGGTGATCGTTAATAATGTACTGGATTATTCCAATCTCAAAGCAGGCAAACTGACCCTCGATAGTTTTGCGTTTGATGTATCTGAGACAATGGAGGAGCTGAGAAAACATTTCGAACAGGCGATAGGCAACAAAAAGCTGCAGTTTACCATTCAGCTGCAGGAAGGAACGCCTCGTTTTGTAAAAGGAGATGCCTTCCGCTTAAAACAGATCCTCACCAACCTGATAGGTAATGCGATCAAATTCACCAGCGAAGGTTCCATTAATCTCAACATCAGTGTAAAAGAACAGAACGACACCATATCGCAACTTTCTTTTGTGTTGCGCGATACCGGCATAGGTATTGCCAAAGACAAACTGGAAACCATTTTCGAAAGTTTTGCGCAGGGAAATAAAAAAATAGCCACCGGCTATGGCGGAGCAGGTCTGGGTCTTACCATCAGCAAAGGGTTAATTGAACTGCAGGGAGGACATATTACGGTTGCCAGCGATGAGGGCAAGGGCGCCACTTTCAGTTTTGATATTCCGTTCGGCAGGGCAGATAGCCAGGAAGTGGCTGCCTCGCAGGGTGATTTTGTTACCAAGCTGGCCGGCAAACGGATCCTGGTGGTAGAAGACAATATCGTTAACCAGCGTCTGATCGATTTTGTGCTGAAAAAAATGAATATCACGGCTGATATTGCCGATAACGGCCAGCTGGCCATCGATAAATGCCTGAAGAATCCGCCTTATGATCTGATCATTATGGACCTGCAGATGCCCGTGATGGATGGCTATGAAACCACTATTTACCTGCGTGAAAAAATGGGCCTGAAAACGCCGATCATTGCCATGACAGCAACCGCCCTAAAAGAAGACCAGGAAAGAAGTGCCCTTGTGGGAATGAACGATTTTATGGTGAAACCATTCGATTTTAATGATCTGTATGCCAGAATGATCCGTTTATTATTTAATGTTACCATTCACCAGGAATTGATACAAACGCGGGAAGAAACACCGGAAAAGGGCTATGACCTTGCTTTGCTGGAAGAGCTGGAAGATCCCAACTATGTGCTCGAAGTGCTGGGCTTTTTTCTGGAACATTCGCCGGCTGATATCAAAGAACTAACGGTGCTGGTGCTGGAGAATAACCGGGACGCCCTCGCCAAAAAGGCACACAAGCTGAAAGGGGCTGCCGGCATGTTAAAGGCCGAAAAGTTACAGGGGCTACTGGCCGATGTGGAACTGGGCGCAAAAAAAGACAAACCGATGGAAGAAATGGCAGCGGATGTGACTGAAATACAGAAACTGTTTTCAGAACTGGAAAAAGCCCTCCGGAAAGAAGTGGCAGAACTGAAAAATCAGGTGGGCAAAGGGAGCTAAAATGAATTAATTTCGTAAAAATCAGTGATATAATTATGAAGATTCTGGTAGCAGAAGATGAACCGATGTTATTGAAAACCATTGAACTCAAACTCAAAAAAGAGGGCTACGATGTCATTGTTACCGCTGATGGCAGGCAGGCGGCAGAGCAGATCGAATTGGCCAATCCGGATATGGTAATCACAGATATTATGATGCCCTATGTATCGGGTTTGGAATTGATTAACTTAATCAGGCAGAAGCTGAACCGAAAAACACCTGTTATCATACTTTCTGCCATGGAGCAGGAGAAGGTGGTAATGGAAGCATTTGAACTGGGAGCAGATGACTATATCACCAAACCCTTTAGTTTAAATGAATTGGTTATCCGCGTAAAAAGATTGGTGGCCCGCGCAAAAAGCTAAGATCTATTTACGTTGTTTTTATTGTTCACAAATACCCCGTGTGCATGATCCGTATCGCAAAATGGAGAACCCTGGTTACCCTGCTCTTCCCCTTGTTGATGGGTAGTATAATCTATGCACAGGATAGCACCAGTGCCGATGGTTTACTGGTAGCGGCACGTAAAGCGGCCTTTGATGAAAATAATTATCCCAAGGCAAAAGCTTATCTGTACAAAGCCCTTCGAATCAGTCCCGATTACGCAGATATCCGGATTTTTCTGGGAAGGATCCATACCTGGACCAAAAACTATGATAGCGGACGGATCTGTTTCCAACAGGTACTGACTGCCCGGCCCGATTACGAAGACGCCAATATTGCTTATGCCGATCTCGAATATTTCAGCGATCAGTATGAACGTTCACTGGAGATCTGCCGTAAAGGCTTAAAGAATAATCCCGGTTCGGAAGCACTTATGTTCAGAGAAGCCAAAACCCTGAATGCACTTTCCCGCACAGAAGAAGCCGATCAGGTTTTACAGAAATTGCTGCTGCTGAATCCCGCCAATAAAGAAGCATTGGACCTTGCCAAAACCATGCGCGAAGCCAAACAAACTGCCAAACCGGATAGTATTATCCTTGTAACCAAACAGGAAACTATCGTAAACCAGGACAGCCTCTCGGCAGACGGCTTATTGGTACTGGCCCGTAAAGCCGCTTTTGATGATAACAATTATGAACTGGCAAAGTACCGCCTGTACAAGGCTTTACATATCAGTCCGGGTTATGCCGATATCAAAATTTTTCTGGGAAGGATCCATACCTGGACAAAAATGTATGATAGTGCGCGGTATTATTTTAATGATGTGTTAATGAAAACTCCCGATTATGAAGATGCCTCTGTTGCACTCACGGATCTGGAATACTGGAACGATGATTATACAAAAGCACTGGCTATACTAGAAGATGCGCTGAAATATCATCCGGAATCAGAGAATCTCTGGGTAAGAAAAGCCAAGGTGTTAAATGTCGCCCGCCGTTATAAAGAAGCGCAGGTAGCGGTTGACCGCGCATTACGCATTAATCACAATAACAGCGAAGCCCGTTCATTAGCCAACCGGATCAAAGAATCTTCCTATAAGAACAAGATAGGGTTGAGTTATGATTATGTGTACTTCGATAAACAGTTTGCGGATCCCTGGCATCTCGCAAGCGTTGATTACACACGCACCACAGGTATTGGTTCGGTAACCGGCAGGATTAATTTTGCCAATCGTTTTAAAGAGAATGGGGTTCAATATGAACTGGAAGCCTATCCGCGGATATCCAAGACCTTTTACTCTTATGTGAGTCTTGGTTTTTCAGATAAGATAGGCGTGTTTCCCAATTGGCGTGGTGGTTTTTCGCTGTATGCCAACCTGCCGAAAAGTTTTGAGGGAGAGCTCGGATTCCGTTACCTCAAATTTTCCGGTGATCCTACCTGGATCTATACTGCCTATCTTGGTAAGTATTACAAGAGTTGGTTATTTGGTGTAAGAACCTATCTCACCCCCGGTAATTTTACCAGTACCGTTTCCAGTTCGTATAACGCATCGGCCAGGTATTATTTTGCAACAGCAGATGATATGATCGGATTCAATGTGGGTTATGGTATCTCTCCCGATGACCGCTTAAACTCCATCCAGCTGGATGGTTCTATCCGTTTGGTATCCTATAAAGCAGGGCTCAGTTTTAAAAAGAAGGTTTCCCGGTTCAGTGTCATCAGTATAGATGGCAGCTGGTTTAACCAGGAATACCGTCCGCAGGAAAAGGGCAATCAATACCAAATCAGTATAGGATGGCTACGCCGGTTTTAAAAGTCAGGATAACCGGCGTTCTGCGTACACTGCTGCTATTGCTGTTACTAACCCCTTTCTGGTTATGGCTTGCCTGGCTGCTCACAGAAAAAAGGGTATTGGTAGTGGCCATCATCGATAAAACGGTGTTAAGCACGAAGGGACAGGAGCATATTTCGCTCAACTGGGTATTGAACCAGGAAAAGTTTACCAAAAAAAATACCGAACTCTATGATCTCGAAAAAGACTATTTCGGTTTTTTCCCGCGCGGCAATAATCAATACCAGATAAAGGGGTTGGAGCGTTTCTCCATCGAACGGTTAAAACAATTAAGCAGGGATGTAGATGTTGCTTACCTGACAGATACTTACGGCATTTATAACAATGAGTGGTATCATGAGGGCGATGACAAAGCCCGCTCAGGAATGTTATACGGCGGTATGAGCAGGCAGGATCTGTATTTTATCCAGCAGATGCGGGCGAGGCATAAACTCATCATCACAGAATTTAACTGTCTGGCCTCACCAACAGATTCTGCTGTAAGGGCTGGATTTGAGAAAACCTTTGGTATCAGCTGGACAAAATGGATTGGCCGTTATTTTGATTCTTTTGATACCAGTCGAAATAAGGAATTACCCCACTGGCTCGTTGACCTGTATAAAAAGCAGCATCAGGGAAAATGGCCATTCACCAAAGCGGGTATCGCTTTTATTAATTCCGACGACAGGGTCCTGATACTGGAGGCCGGCACACACTTATACCGGATATTACCGCAAATTATTTCGGGTAAGGAAGGACAGCAACATTACGGTCTGCCGGCAAGTATGCAGTATTCATTCTGGTTTGATGTAATTAAACCGGATAACAGGTTTAACCATGTAATCTCACAATTCAAAATTGACGTGAATGATGCGGGCAAATATGAAATGACGAAATATGGGTTATCTCCCATATTCCCCGCCATAACGGCACATATTAACACCGATTATCGTTTCTTTTATTTTTCTGCCGATTTTGCCGACAACCCCATACGGCTCACCACCTCCTATTTCAAAGGCATACCATATTTTAATTCATTCCTGTATAACAGGCGCGATCCGCTGGATCGTAATGGCTTTTTCTGGAAGATCTACCAACCATTGGTAACCACTATCCTCAATGATTATTATGCCACCGGACAGCACCATTAACGGTGCGTATACTTTTGTAATAAGCTATCGGGTACTACTTTCCGGGTTTGCAGAAAAAGCTCATTTTTTGTTTTATAGCGGTTAAACGCAGCGCGCAGTTGGTTTTTCCTCGTTTCATCAGTATCTAATTCCAGATCCATATCAGGTGAAATGCTGTAGAGATCATTCCCGTTCAACAAACGATCACCCATCACAAAATCGATCAGCTCTGTTTTTGTCTGCATAATAGGATACGCATGAACATTCCGGAACCGCCGCGTTGTATCCAGTCCCGCACCAATCCACGCAACCGTATCCGGAACAGCGATACGATAGCTTTGCTTAAGCCATGCCAGGAGGCTGGGGGTAATATCAAAATGTGTTGATATGGAAGAAAACTTAGCCGTTCTGACCAAACCGGGCGAATACATGATCATAGGTACATGATACCGATCTATTTTAGTGCTCATCGGTATCTCCGGCATGCGGTGATCTCCGGTAATCAGAAATACCGTATTGGCAAAATCAGGTCTTTTTTTATACTGATTGATAAATTCCCGGATAGCATCATCCGTATACAGAATACTGGCGTATTGTTTATTATACCTTCTGTATTCTGTTTTTTGTTTTTCAGACATACCCAGTTCATTCATTCTGGTTTCAAGTCTGGCCAGATATTTTTCCTGCTCATTGATCTCAAATGGGCTATGCGTTGAAACCGTTAAGATAACGGATAGGTGAGGATGGCTGGTATCAACCGGGGTACTTAAAAAACGTCTGAACAATTCTTTATCTCCATACCCCCATGAAAATCCATTTTGTAATGGCATTTTGGTATATCCCTGCGGAAAGTTTTTTTCGTCATTCAGTTCATCAATCGAATTTTTCTTCAGGTACAGATCCATATTGTCGAAATGCGAATCGCCGCCATAATAAAAAGAGGTTTTATATCCGTTATGCTTCAGCAGATTCACCAATGATAAATGTGGTGGCATTTCCTCTCCCATTTCAGAAAAACCGTTTTTGCCAAATGTCATAGAAGAAAGCACAGATGGGAGAACCGCAAAAGTTCGTCCGCCTTCGCTTAACATATTTTCCCAATACAAACTGTGCCCGGACAAAGAATCAATAAACGGCGTAAAGTTCCCGAGATAAGCCCCTTTATTGGAGAATGCCCTGCCCAATCCCTCTACCAACAGGATCACAATATTGGGTGATCGTTCCATTTTCGCAAAATAGGGCGATAAAACATCCCGCGAACTGTCTACGCTATGCAGAAATGGATAGTTTTTGGGAGTGATATAAGTATAAGAAAACTGTTTGGCATCTGCAGCACCCGTCGCAAAATCAGTCGAATAATAGTCAGAATAGATATCCTCTCCCGCTGGTTTCGGAAAGAAATGCTCCAGAGATGCCGTAAAAAAATACTCCGATTTATTGATTGCTATATTATTACTATGTTCCTTTCCGGGCGCCCACTTGGTTATTTCTTTCGATCCGTTTGTGGTAAGTACCAGTATAAATGCGATAAAAAAACCAAACAGGGGCAGCCCCCTTAATTTCATTTTTTGGGGCAAATAAATAAAGGCGGTACTCAGCAACGATAACATGGCCAGCAGCAGCAGAATCATACCGGGTTTTACGCCGCCCGATGCACCCACTGTTTGACGGATATCTGCGATCGAATATCCCCAGAGATCTGCCCCCAATGGCACCAGTGTGGTAATAAAATATTCTGACAGGAGTAGCTGTATCAGCAGCAATACCACAGAGACAACAATAAAAACAATCTTTGCCAGCTTTTTATGCAGCAGATAACACAGGGCAAAAACCGGGTAAAACAGGGCGCCAAGTTGTAAAAAGAAAACCAGGTCTTTTACAAATCCGATCAGTACTACTTTACCAAACAGATCGGGGGTTCCGTGTTTTACCAGTTCATATACCAGCTCGTAGCCCCTTGCCACCAGCAGTAATAATAAAAGAACAAGGGCATGGTTGATATAATTCCTGAACGATTGGGTAATAAAAGTGGCCACCCGAATAATTGCCGGGATGATGGTTCGCTGTACAATCCATACAGATTCTTTCGGTTCTTCATGCGGAATTGGCGGTGTTACAGGGTCTGGAGTGGTGGTAGTAAGTACCGCATCCGTGAGTTCTGTTAATGCCGGGGCCGGTTGTGGAGTAGCGGTTGTTTTTTTCTGTGCAAACCCCTGTCGGGTCATTTCGCCCCAGCCCTTTTTCTTTTTGATGAGATCAAGATATCCCTTGATTGCACTCCATACCACAAAGGGATGATAATAAAAAGGTTCCGTCATACCGGTTAACAACAGCCGCAGTACATCAATCCGTCGCTTATACTGGTTAAAAGTGAATACTTCCATTAAAATGGCAAAGGAAGAATAGAGGTACCCGAAACAAACAATGAAAACCAGGAATGATAAAAAGAAGTTCCAGTCAATATATCCGAACCAGGCAAAGAATACAAAAAAGAGAATTCCCAGAAACTCAATGATGGGTGCCAGTAATTCAAAAAAGAACCAGTACGGATAACTCAGCATACCCAATAATCCATACCTGGGATTAAAGAACATCCGCTTGTGCAGCATCAGTGTTTCATAGGTTCCGCGGATCCAGCGGTTTCGTTGCCGTCCCAGGATCTTAAAAGAAGCCGGTGCTTCCGTCCAGCAAAGGGGATCCGGAATATAGGTTACCACATACTTCTCCTTACGTTCTTCCATGTAGCGGCGCATGCGTACCACCAGTTCCATATCTTCTCCTACCGTATTATGGTTATAGCCACCGCATTTAATAGCGATCTCTTTATCAAAAGCACCAAATGCGCCCGAGATCAGCATTAAACCGTTCATGCGGCTCCAGGCCATTCTTCCCAGAATGAATGCGCGTATATATTCCAGGATCTGGATACGTGGCAAATAGTCTTCGGCCAGCTTTACTTTGATCAACCGGCCATCTTCGATCACGCAGGAATTGGCAATCCGCACCACCCCACCGGTGGCAATTACCCGTTTATCCGTTTGCTCCAGAAATGGCTTCACCATTTTCAGCAGCGCATCCTGCTCCAGGATACAGTCTACATCAATACAGACCAGGTAATTATTGGAAGAAACATTGATACCCACATTCAACGCATCTGCCTTACCGCCATTCTCTTTATCAACTACGATCAGTTTGTTGTAAATACTATTCCTGCTTTTGTAAATACCCCGAATGTTTTTGGTGGGAATCTGCTGGTGCACAAAAATTTCTTTCTTCTCCAGATCATACGCAGCAATCAGCCTTGCCAGCGAATCATCTTTACTGCCATCATTGATAATGATCACTTCCATATTGGCATAATAAATGGAAAGCAGTGACCGTACATTCTCCACCACCGTTTTTCCCTCGTTATACGCCGGTGCGAGTATACTTACCGATGGGGCATGCACAGAACTGGCCAGTACCCGGTAATCGGTAAAACTGTTCTTCCACATATAGCGGCGTGTTTCGCCGATAGAATACAAGCCGATCAGTACATAGGACAATAGCAGCAGAAAGGAATACAGGAATATTCCATAAGTAAG
>Ga0208888_101057_pt1 | contig 10590 bp, 7 predicted proteins | sample LakWasM115_HOW13_2_FD_183929 | JGI IMG/M metagenome (GOLD analysis project Ga0208888, IMG submission 183929) | Freshwater sediment methanotrophic microbial communities from Lake Washington under simulated oxygen tension - Sediment Metagenome... | ecosystem: Environmental > Aquatic > Freshwater >...
TGTTGTCCACCATGACCGTGCTGGGCGCGCCGGGTGAGGTCTACCTGCTGACACATTCGGCCTTGCGCGCCCGTGTGGGCCTGCCCACAACGTCGTGTGTGGAGCGCATCAACCCTGTGACCCTGCAGACACTGGAGCGCTCACCCCGTTTGCCCGGTGGGCCAATGTGGCCGGGCGGCATGGCGGTACACCGCAATGGTTTTCTGTACGTGGTGTACGGACGCTATGTGCACAAGCTGGACCGGGCGTGCCGCCTGCTGGCCTCGCTGGAGCTGCCCATCGCCGCACCTTACAACTCGTTTGTCATTCTGGACAACGGGCTGATCGTTACCAAGAACCTGTCCGAATCGCAGGCTGCGCGTCTCACGGTCATCGACCCCGAGACGCTGTCCCGCTCAACGGCTGATACCGAATGCACCGAACCCTCCATTGCCCGGCTGAGTGCGTCTGGCAACACGGTCTACGTCGTAGGTGTGCGCTCGATCTTTCGCTACCACTGGAGCGCTGCTGCGTGCAAGCTGGAGCTGGATAACGATTGGCGCTTTGATTACATCGGCAACACCGCCCAGACCTATGGTTGGGACGTCGTGCTGGACGGCTCCAACGCCTGGTTCATGGATAACGGTAAACACCGCTACCTGTACAAGATGATTCGCGCAGGCGTGAGTCGCACCGCCAATCGACTGATCCGGGTGTCGCTGTCGGACTCCCATGACACGACGGTTTTATCGATTAGTGCGCTGGCCTGTGGCAGTGTGACCAACCCGCCGCTCTACGACCTGCAACGTAATATTGTGGTGGCCTACGACTCGGCCAATGCCTATCTGCGTGCCTGGCGCTTTGGCCCGGCAACGCATTCAATGCAACCCTTGTGGGAAAAGAGCCCGTTTGGCTGCTCCAGCCACATGATCCTGTATCCGCAAACAGGGCAACTGGTCGTCAATGACTACCGGCGCATGGGCGAAGAGGTGGTGGTGCTGCAGATCGAAACCGGTGCAGAAATCGGCCGGGTTCGCAGCGGAGGTCTGACCCAGGGCGTTGTGTTTCCCAGTGTCGGCTGGGAGCGTGATTTCTATTGGTCATCCATGGGCCGTCTGGCTCGCGTGTTTGTGCAGTGACTTGAATTGGAATGTCGATGAAAAATCGGAGAATCGGGGTGTTGGGTGCCGTGTTGGTCTTGGTGGTGCTGGCGTTTGCGGGTGCTTATGCCTTTCGCGCTCAAATCGCCATGGCGATCGCGATGAAAGTCGCTGTGAGCAAACTGGCTGCCAACGCCATCGCAGGATTGCCCGATGGTCTGCATGTGGGCCTGTGTGGCGCTGGCTCCCCCTTTCCGGACGAGAAGCGCTCAGGCCCCTGCACGCTGGTCATTGCGGGCAAACGCCAATTCGTATTTGATGCCGGCAGCGGTGCCTCGCGCAACATCGGCAAGATGGGCTTTAACCAGGGTCAGGTGGATGCCATCTTCCTGACCCACTTTCATTCGGATCACATCGACGGTCTGGGCGAACTGATGCTGCAGCGCTGGGTCAGTACGTCCAACAAGGCGCCGGTTCCGGTTTATGGCCCCCCCGGTGTAGAGAGAGTCTTGGCGGGCTTCATGCAGGCCTATGAGCAGGATCAGCATTACCGTGTGGCGCACCACGGGGACGCCACCGTGTCAGCCAGCGGTTTTGGCGGTTTGGCCAAACCCTTTGTGCTGGTGCCAAACCAGCACACGGTGGTCTTCAAGGACGATGTGCTTGAGATTGATGCGTTCGAGGTGGACCATTCCCCGATACACCCCGCTGTGGGCTACCGCATCCGCTACAAGGATCGCACGGTGGTACTCAGCGGTGACACCGTCAAGTCGGCTGCGGTGCAACGCGAAGCGCAGGATGTCGACTTGTTGGTGCATGAAGCTTTGTCCGTGCCGCTGGTTCTGGCATTGAAAAGTGCCGCAGGCGAAGTGGGTCGCGCCAATCTGCAAAAGATTTTTGACGACATACTGAACTACCACGCAACGCCAGAGCAGGCTGCAGAAACGGCACGCGACGCCAAAGTGGGCTACTTGTTACTGAACCATATCGTTCCGACCTTGCCCTCTTTGCCGGGCCTGGAAAAGGCCTTTCTGGGCGACGCCAGGAATATTTTCAGTGGCACCATACGGGTTGGCTCCGATGGAGACTTTGTCAGTTTGCCGGCTGGCTCCAAAGAGATCTCGGTGAGTCGCCGTTTTTGATCGGACATGCCCATGCGCCAGCTCCCCGCCGTTTTCAATGCATTGCGCACGCCGGACGCGCGCTTTGCCAATCTGCCCGACTTTCCATACCACCCCCACTACCTTGAAGTGGGCGGCCTGCGCATTGCGTATATCGATGAAGGCCCGCGCGATGCTGCCCCCGTCTTGCTGATGCACGGTGAACCCACCTGGTCATACTTGTACCGGAAAATGATTCCCGTGCTGCTGGCCGCGGGGCACCGCGTCATTGCGCCGGATCTGGTGGGCTTTGGCCGCTCGGACAAGCCCACCAGAAAGTCGGACTACTCCTACTTCAACCAGGTCCAGTGGATGAGCTCCTGGATGGAAGCGCTTGATTTACAGCACATCACACTGTTTTGCCAGGATTGGGGCTCGCTTATTGGCCTGCGCATGGCGGCCGAATCACCGCAGCGGTTTGATCGCATTGCACTGGCCAATGGCGGCCTGCCAACCGGTGTCGGCGAGGTGCCCAAGGCGTTCAGAATCTGGCGGGCCTTTGCCATGTACAGCCCCTGGTTTCCCATTGGGCGCATCGTCAAGTCGGGTTGTGCCATGGGCCTCACACCCGCCGAAGTGGCCGCCTACGATGCGCCTTTTCCCGCGCGGCGCTATCGTTTGGGTGCCCGGCTTTTCCCCGGCTTCGTGCCCGTCACCACTGCCGATCCGGAAAGCCAGAACAATGAGAGGGCCTGGGCAGTTTTCAAACAGTGGAACAAGCCCTTTGTCACCCTGTTCAGCAACCACGATCCGGTGACCCGCGGTGGCGCAAAGATCTTTCAAAAACTGGTTCCGGGCGCCGCGGGTCAGGCGCATGCGGTAACCCGCGGGGCCGGGCATTTTCTGCAGGAAGACAAAGGGGTGGAGGTGGCGCAGGCAGTTTGTGCATTCATCCAGGCCAACCCATGAGCCGACCGTTCATCCTGTACGGCTGGCACCTGTCTTATTTTGCGGGCAAGGCGCGCTGCTACCTGCATTACAAGGGCATCCCGTTTGTGGACCGGGATGTGGACCTGTTCACGCTCACGCAGCGCATCAAGCGCAAGACCGGGGAAGTGGTGATGCCGGTGCTGCGCACGCCACAAAATGAGTGGATTCAGGACAGCAGTGAAATCATTGACCGCATGGAGGCCGTGTTCACTGACAGGCCGGTCGTACCCGCGACACCGGTACAAAAATTCACGGCGTATCTGCTGGAAGCCTGGGGCGATGAATGGTGGATTCCCATCGCCATGCACACGCGCTGGAGCTACCCCGAAAACTATGCCCTGTTTGAAGCCGAGGCAGGGGTCAAGCTGTTGCCGGGTTTTCCCAAATTTGTACAGCGCAAGGCCGCATCCTATGTGGCCGGAACTTTGCGTGGCATGCTCCAGCGGGTCGGGGTCAGGCCCGAGCAGTTCCAGGTGATGAACGACTGGACGGCCCATATGTGCGACCTGCTGGATGCCCATTTTTCCCGGACGCCCTACCTGCTGGGCGCGCGCCCCACCCTGGCGGACTTTGGGCTGGTGGGCACGATGTACGGCCATCTGGGGCGGGACCCCTGGCCTGCCCGCGAAATCATTGCCCCCCGCAAGGCGCTGCGCGCCTGGATTGACCGCACGGCCAGCCCGCCCGAGACGGCGGCACGTGGGGATCTGCTGGCCGGCGATGCCATTGCAACCACGCTGGAGCCGGTGCTGCGCCTGGTCTTTGCACAGTTTGTGCCCCTGGTTGAAGGCATCAACCAGCAGGTACGCGACCTTCTCACGGATTGGCCCGTCGGAAAATCCCTTCCCCGCAGCCTGTCCGATGTCGAGATTCCCCTGGGCAACAGCGCGGTGTTGCGCCGGGCGGCCCTGCCCTACACCTTGTGGATGGTTCAGCGCGTGCTGGATGTTTACAAGACCATGCCGACCAGCGGCCAGCAGGCCGTGGCGGACTGGCTTGCCCCCCTTGGCGGCGAGCGTTTGCTGGCACTGCAGATCCCCCGGCTGCGCCGGCAGGGCCTGCGTGTGGCCCCGGTTGCGGAATGATGCGGTGATGCGCCTGCTGCAACGTCTGGTGCGCGAACCCATGGTGCACTTCATGGCGCTGGGCGGGCTGATCTTCGTGGCCTGGTGGGTCCTGAATCCCCAACCAGTGCGCGGTGACACCCGGATTGTCGTGAGCGCGGCCGATGTGCAGCGCATCCGTGTGCTGGCAACGCGCCAGTGGGGCCATGCACCGGCGCCGCAGGAGCTCGACGCGCTGGTCAAGGCCTATGTGCGCGAGGAAGTGCTGTACCGGGAAGCGCTGGCCAGCGGGCTGGACCGTGATGACATTGTCGTTCGCCGGCGTCTGGTGCAAAAGATGGAATCGCTGGCTCAGCACGACGACCGCATGCCCAGCGAACCCGAGTTGAAGAGCTACTGGGCGGCCCACGCTGGCGCCTTTGCAGCCCGCCCGACCATCAGCTTCCGGCAAGTGTTCTTCAGCACCGACCGGCGGGGCCAACGCGCGCTGCCAGATGCCAGCGCTGCCCTGAAGGCCAGTAGCGCAGGTGCGACGCCCACCGGGGGTGACCCCCTGATGCTGTCAAGTGCCACCAACCTGCAGACCCGGCAGACCCTTGCCAGAGACTATGGTCAGGACTTTGCAGTACGGGTGTTTGGCTTGCCAGCTGGCAGCTGGCAGGGTCCTGTGCCGTCAGCCCTGGGCGTGCATCTGGTGTACGTGGAGCCACGTGACAACAGCCGGCCGGATACCGACTTTGCCACCGTGCGTGATCAGGTGCTGCAGGACTGGCTGGACCGGCAGCAGACCGCGGCGCAAGAGGCTGCCTACCAGCAGATGCGGACCCGCTACCACGTGGAAGTGGACGCGTCTGGACTGGCCGCTGCAGGTGCCCGGCCATGAGGCTCGGTTTGGCCCGACGATGCGGCACCTGGGCGCAGGCCTGCCTGGTGGCAGCGGCTGCGGCACTGCTGTTGCCGGCCGGGGCTGCCGCCCACGAGACGCTGCCCGCGTCTTTGCGTCTGGACGAAGTGGCGCCTCATGTCTTTTCCGTGGTGTGGCGTCTGCCGGCAACCCAGGGCCTGGCGCCGGACATGCAACCGGTGATGCCCGACGGGTGCCAGCAACAGGGCGGACGACTGGACGGCAGCGTACCCGGCGCGCAGGTGTGGCGCTGGCAGATGGTGTGCCCGCAGGGCCTGTTGGGCTACGCCCTGCGCATCGCGGGTCAGGAGAACTATCTGATTGACACCGTGATTCGCGTCGGCTTGGCGAATGGCACCGTGCTGTCGCGTGTGACCCGCCCGCGCGAACCCACGGTCTGGCTCACCCCGGCGCCCGGCAACACAGCCGATGCGCAAGGTTTTTTCGCGCTTGGTGTGGCGCACATTCTGGGTGGCATCGACCATTTGCTGTTCGTCTTCTGCCTTCTGCTGTGGGTCAAGGGCTTTTGGCCGCTGTTGCGCACCATCACGGGGTTTACCGTGGGCCACAGCCTGACGCTGTCGCTGGCGTCACTGGGCCTTGTGCAGCTGCCGGGCCCGCCCATCGAGGCCTGCATCGCCTTGTCGATCCTGTTCCTGGCCGCTGCGGTGGCGAGGGACCTGCGGCACGCAACGGCCACCGCGCCGGGCGCCCGCCCCTGGCTGGTGGCCATGGCATTTGGTTTGCTGCATGGTTTTGGCTTTGCCGCCGCCTTGAAAGAAGTCGGCCTGCCGGGGGACGGACTGGTCATGGCCTTGTTGACATTCAATGTGGGCGTGGAGGCCGGACAACTTCTGTTTGTGGCTGCGGTGCTGGGTGTCTTGCAGGCGCTGCGCTACCTTGACCACAACCTTTACCCGCATGGGCAGCGCTGCCGCAGCCCCCGCGCTTGGGAACGCTTGACGGTCTATGGTGCCGGCAGCCTGTCGGCGTTCTGGTTGCTGCAGCGCCTCGCAGGCGTCGCAGGCATGGCGGCCGCATGAAGCTTTTGTTTTACGGAGAGATCGATGAACATCAAAACCAGACGCTGGCTTAGGCGAGTTGGCGTGGGCCTGTTGGCCTTGGCCATCGCGATTCCTGTGGCCAGCCTGGCTACCCTGCTGTTTCTGGAGAGTCGTTTGCAGAGCTTGGCTGAACTGGCGCAAGCCCCCGTGCCGCAGCGCCCGCGACCGTCACCCAATCCGCAACGCAACGCCTACTTTGGCGATTTGCATGTGCATACCGCGGTTTCGCTGGACGCCAATATCTTTGACACCCGCAATGGGCCACGCGCCGCCTACCGTTTCGCCAAGGGCGGCGACATGGAACTGCCCGGCTCGGGCATCCGGCAAAAGCTGATGTCGCCACTGGACTTCGCAGCGGTGACGGACCACGCCGAGGGCATGGGCCCCATCCATACGTGCTATGACCGGGCCGACAGCAGCTACTGGTCGCTGGAGTGCATCGGTATCCGGCACCAGGTGCTGCTGATGTTTCCCCGCCTGTTTGCCAATGCGCAGCAAAGCGGGACCGCGCTGGCACGGGCCAATACCAGCATGTGTGGCAGCGACGGCACGGCCTGTGTGGCGGGCGCCCGCGGCGTCTGGCAGGACACGCAGGCAGCCGCACGCGAGCATTACGAGCCCGGTTACTTCACCACCTTCAACGGCTTCGAATACAGCCCGACCCTGGTGCGCGGCGGCATGCTCCACCGCAATGTTATTTTTCGCGGTGAGGCCGTTCCCTTCAATGTGTTCTCGGCCATGGATGGCTTTGTGGAAGACCTGATGCGCTGGCTCGATGTGCAATGCAACAACGACTGCAAGGCACTCACCATTCCACACAATTCCAATTTTTCATGGGGCCTGATGTTTGGCGACACCAACAGCGACGGCTCGCCTTTGACGCAGGCCAATCTGGCGTTGCGCACCAAATACGATGCACTGGTGGAGGTCTTCCAGGCCAAGGGCAGTTCCGAGTGCACGCCGGGTGTTGGCAACAGCGACGAGCAATGCAGTTTCGAAAACATGTTTCCCGCTTGCACCGAGGAAGAAGCCAAGCTTGACCCCGCGACCGGTCAGCACGGCAACCGCTGCATTGGCCCCAACGACATGGTGCGCAATGTGCTGAAGCGTGGTTTGACGGAAGAGAAAAAATGGGGGTTCAACCCCTACAAGCTGGGCATCGTCGGCTCCACCGACAACCACAACGGCGCGCCTGGCGATACCCAGGAAAGCACCTGGAATGGCCACGGTGGCGTCAACGACGCGCAGCCCGAGCAGCGCCTGGGCATCAAGCGCGGCCTGGTGGCCAGGACCGTGGGCTTGTCCCCCGGCAGCATCAACCCCGGGGGCCTGACCGGCGTCTGGGCCGAAGAGAATACGCGCGAGGCCATCTGGGATGCGCTCAAACGCAAGGAAACCTTTGGCACCAGTGGCACCCGGGTACGGGCCCGCATGTTTGCCGGCTACGACCTGCCGGCCGATCTGCATACGCGCCCCGACGCCGTGCGCCTGGCCTACCAGATGGGCGTGCCCATGGGCGCGGACCTGGACCCGGCACCTGCGGGAAAAGCGCCCTCGCTGTTGGTCATGGCCCTGCGCGATGCCAACTCGGCCCCGCTGCAACGCATTCAGGTGGTCAAGGGGTGGGTGCAGAACGGTGCGGCGCAGGAGCGCGTGTTTGATGTGGCCTGTTCGGACGGCATTGAGCCCGACGCCATCAGCCACCGCTGCAGAAGCAATGGTGCCACGGTCAACCTGAAGGACTGCAGCATTTCCGCCAACAAGGGCGCGGCATCGCTGGCCACCACCTGGCGCGATCCGGAGTTCAACCCCGCAGTTCCGGCCTTCTACTACGTTCGCGTACTGGAAAATCCGGTGTGCCGCTACAGCCAGCGCGATGCCCTGAAGATTGCGGCCGAACATCCGGCCAACGTGCCGCAAACCGTTCAGGAGCGGGCCTGGACGTCACCGGTCTGGTACACCCCCCGCAACCCGTAGACAGCCCTGGAAAAGCCTTTCAATATTGCGATTTAACTGCGCGCCTGAACGGCATGCACCAGATGCTTGGCAATGATCGATTTCAGGAAGTCCGACACCTTGGCACTGGCCGACGGCCGGTTCAAGGCTTCATGGCTACCGACCACGGCCAGGTAGAACAGGGCGGCCAGTTCCCGCGCCATCTCGTCGTCCTGCAGCAGCTGAAAATAATGCGCATGCACCATCTGCAAACGGGCGCGGTCCACCGTCTCAAGCAACGCGGCCACCTTGCTGTCTTTGCTGGCCAGGCTGCGCAGGGCCTGCTCAAAACGGTCGTATTCGCGGTCTTCAACGGAGTGGGCAATGGCGCTGTCGAGTATGTGCAAAATGCGTGACGCGGGGTCCGGCAGTTTGCTTTGCAGCAATCGCTGGTCGGCAGCGATCTCGCGCTGGTACCAGCGGTCAATCAAGGCACTGACCAGTTCTGCGTGGTCGGCAAAATGCCAGTAGAAGCTGCCACGGGTAACGCCCAGTGCGTCGGCCAGCGTCAGTACCCGCACGGCGCCAAAGCCACCCTTGATGGCCGCCTGAAAAGCCGCATCCAGCCAATCGTCACGCGTCAAGCGGGGCGTCGCAGGTGCCTGCGCTGCCCTGGTCTTTAATCGGGGGGCAATTTCGGAATGCAGGGTTTTGCTGGCCATGTTCCTGATTTTACTGGCGCTGCGTTTGGATCACGCGCCTGTGGCCCAATAAATGCGGAATTAAAAACAGCTTCAAGAGACAATGCGCGCATGGATCAATGGGACCGTCATGTTTGAGTGGCTGCGGCGAATGCGAGCGCGACAGGGTGCGCGGGCTGCGGGTCTTTTGGCACTGGCGGTCGTGGCGGCAGGGTGTCTCTGGTTGTGGTCGGCTCAGACCGCGCGCGCGCCCCATGGTCCAGACGCCGGGGTGCAGCCAGCAGCCCTCTATGTGGGCACCCGGACCTGTGCATCCTGCCACCAGGCGCAGCACAGCGCCTGGCTGGGCTCGCACCATGAACTGGCGATGCAGCCTGCCACCGCCACCACCGTGCTCGCGCCCTTTCGCGGAGAGCGTTTTTCCGAAGCCGGTGTAACCTCGGTATTCAGCCAGCGCGATGGAAAATTTTTTGTGCGCACCGATGGACCCGATGGACGTCTGCAGGATTTCGAAGTCAGCAACACCTTTGGCCTGACACCGCTGCAGCAGTACCTGGTTCCCATGCCAAACGGCGGCATGCAGGCCCTGAGCATTGCCTGGGATGCACGGCCGCTTGGACAAGGCGGTCAGCGCTGGTTTCACCTGCAGGCGGGGCAGCACATGCGCGCCGGAAATGAGCTGCATTGGACCGGGCGACAGAACAACTGGAACTTCATGTGTGCCGAATGCCACACGACACAGTTCCGCAAGAACTTCGATCCCGAGACAGCGACCTACCGCAGCACCTGGTCCGAGCTGAACGTGGCCTGTGAAGCCTGCCATGGCCCCGGATCCAGTCACACGGCCTGGGCGCACCAGCCGGCATCCCAACGCCTGACGGACAGCGGCAAGGGGCTCATGCAAAAGCTGGACGACCGCAAGGGCGCAACCTGGACCATCAACCCCGAGACCGGCAACGCCGCACGCAGCACCGCTATGGGCCGCCGCCGCGATGAAGTGGAAACGTGCGCACGCTGCCACGCGCACCGCAGCCAGATCAGCGACAACTATGTGCATGGCAAGCCGCTGCTCGATACGCACGTTCCTTCCCTGCTGGACAACGGTCTGTTCTGGAACGATGGCCAGATGAAGGGCGAGGTCTTCAACTACGCCTCGTTCCAGCAAAGCCGGATGTACCAGAAGGGTGTGACCTGCAGCGACTGCCACGATCCGCACAGCCTCAAACTCCGGGCGCCGGGCCAGGCGGTGTGTTTCCAATGCCATACCACGGCCCGTTACGACACACCCAAGCACCACTTTCACAAGCCCGGGTCGGCCGGTGCCAGTTGCATCGCGTGCCACATGCCCACCACGACCTACATGACGATTGACCCACGGCATGACCACAGCCTGCGTGTGCCGCGCCCCGATCTGTCCCTCACGTCCGGTGCGCCCAACGCCTGCACCCGCTGCCATTCGGACAAGCCGGTGCGATGGGCGGCCCAGTCGGCGGCGCACAGGTATCCGTCACTGGCAAAACGCCAAACCCCGGTGATCGACGCCCTGCTTGCCAGTGACACCGGCGACGCCCAGGCTGCCAAGCGCCTGCTCAGCGTGGTCGCCGATCCGCTACAGGCGCCCTACATTCGCGCCAGCATGCTGGCGCGCCTGCCACTGGACATGGAACCGTCACAACTGCAACGGGTCAGCGGCCAACTCACGGACACCGACCCGATGGTGCGCAGGGCTGCCATTGAAGCCCTGTCCGGGGCG
>Ga0208888_101068_pt1 | contig 10513 bp, 9 predicted proteins | sample LakWasM115_HOW13_2_FD_183929 | JGI IMG/M metagenome (GOLD analysis project Ga0208888, IMG submission 183929) | Freshwater sediment methanotrophic microbial communities from Lake Washington under simulated oxygen tension - Sediment Metagenome... | ecosystem: Environmental > Aquatic > Freshwater >...
CACCAGCCGGCTCGAGCGCGAACGCCGCATCAGCGATGCGCTGGCCGCCGTCGGCCTGGCCGGCAAAGGCGGGCTGTACCCCAACCAGCTGTCGGGCGGCATGGCACAGCGCGTGGCGCTGGCCCGCGCTCTGGCGCGCGAGCCGGCTCTGCTGCTGGCCGACGAGCCCTTCTCGGCGGTCGACGCCATCACCCGCACCGAGCTGCAAGACCTGCTGGTCGAGGTGGTGCACCGCTGGCACAGCGCCGCCTTGCTGGTGACCCACGACATCGACGAGGCCCTGCTGGTGGCCGACCGCATCGTGCTGATGGGTGGCCACCCCGGCGAGCCCGCCCGCCTGGTGCGTGAATGGGCCGTGGGCCTGAGCCGCCCACGCCTGCAACACCCTGCCGAACTGACCCGGCTGCGCCTGGACATCCTGGCCGCCCTGCAAGACCTGCGGGCCGCGCACTGACGCGCCCCGCCCACTTCACATCGGATTGACCATGAACCTCGACTCACGCCCCCACTACCAGCACCTGTGCGCCAGCTCCGACTGCGGCTGCGGCATGACCCGACGCGACCTGTTGCGCCTGGGCGCGCTGACCAGCGCCAGCGTGGTCGCGCCCTTGCTGGCTGCCGGCGACGCCCGGGCCCAGGCCTTCAAGGGCGACGACCAGCCGGTGCGCATCGGCTACCTGCCCATCACCGACGCCACCCCGCTGCTGGTGGCCCACCAACGCCGCCTGTTCGAGGCCGAAGGCCTGCGCACCGAGGCACCGCGCCTGTTCCGCTCGTGGGCGCAGCTGGTGGAGGCCTTCATTGCGGGGCAGGTGAACGTGGTGCACCTGCTGTCGCCCACCACCTTGTGGGTGCGCTACGGCAGCAAGTTCCCGGCCCGCGTGGTGGCCTGGAACCACGTCAACGGCTCGGCCCTGACGGTGGCCAACGACATCCAGTCGGTGGCCCAGCTCGAAGGCAAGACGGTGGCGATCCCGTTCTGGTATTCGATCCACAACATCGTGCTGCAGCAGCTGCTGCGCCAGCACGGCCTGACCGCCGTCAACCGCCCGCGCGGCGAGGCGCTCAAGCCAGGCCAGGTGAACCTGGTGGTGCTGCCGCCCGCCGAGATGGTGTCGGCCCTGGCCGCGCGATCGGTGGCGGGCTTCATCGTGGCCGAGCCCTTCAATGCCGCCGCCGAAAACCTCAAGGTGGGCCATGTGCTGCGCTTTGTCGGCGATGTCTGGAAGAACCACGCCTGCTGCCTGGTGACACTGGCCGAGCGTGATCTGGTCGAACGCCCCGAGTGGGCCCAGCGCGTGACCAACGCCCTGGTCAAGGCCCAGCTCTGGACGCGCAACAACCAGTTGGAGACGGCCAAGCTGCTGTCCAACACCGGTGAGGGCAAGTACACCCCCCACGCCCTGCCCGTGCTGTCCAAGGTGCTGGCGGCCACCGACTACAGCGAGTACGAGAAGGCCGGCATCGTCAAGAACAAGGGCTGGAACCAGCGCCGCATCGACTTTCAGCCCTACCCCTACCCCTCGTACACCGAACAGCTGGTGCGCTCGCTGCGCGAAACCACGGTGGAAGGCGACACCCGCTTCCTGCAGGCGCTCGACCCCAGCTTTGTGGCCCGCGACCTGGTGGACGACCGCTTTGTGCGCCAGGCCCTGCAAAGCGTGGGCGGCCTGCCCGCCTTCGGCCTGAGTGCCGACTTCACCCGCCGTGAGGTGCTGGGCGCATGAAGGCCTGGTTGGCGCGTTTGGGCTGGCCCCTGCTGGGCTTTGCCGGGGCGGGTGGGCTTTGGCAGCTCGGGGCCGGGCATCTGTCGGATGTCGAGGCCATCAACCAGGCGTTTTCGCCGCAGGCCGGCCTGAGCACCCTGGTGGCACTGCTGGGCGAGGCCAGTTTCTGGGGCCACATCGGCACCAGCCTGCAGCGCATCGGCCTGGCCTTGGCAGGCGCTTTGCTGATCGGGCTGCCGCTGGGCCTGCTGAGCGGGCTGTCGCCCCGCTTTGCCCGCATCACGGGCACGCTGTTCCAGTTTCTGCGCATGGTGTCGCCCCTGTCGTGGATGCCGCTGGCCGTGATGGCGCTGGGCCTGGGCAATGGCGCGGTGGTGTTTTTGCTGGTGTTCGCCGGGGTGTGGCCGATCGTGCTGAACACCGCAGCCGGCGTGGCGGCCCTCGACCGGCATTGGCTGCAACTGGCGGCCAGCCTGTCGGCCACCCGCTGGGAGCTGATCAGCCGCGTGGTGCTGCCGGGCATTCTGGCCCATGTGCTCACGGGTTTTCGCCTGGCCCTGGGCGTGGCCTGGATCGTGTTGGTGCCGGCCGAGATGCTGGGGGTCTCGTCGGGCCTGGGTTATTTCATCCTCGATGCCCGCGATCGCCTGGCCTACCAGGAGCTGACTGCCGCCATCGTGGTGATCGGCGCGCTGGGCTTTGCCCTGGACAGCCTGGCCCGCACCCTGATCGGGCGCTGGACCCACGCCGGCCCCGGGCAACACTGACCCGGCCCAGGCGCGCTGTGCTTATGCGCACAGCGCGCTAGCAACGGCGAAATGGGCGCATGCAAGCGGCGCCCTGGCGGCTAGGCTTGGGCCCACAAAACCCTACCCCCTCTTGCCCATGACCGATACCCCGACCCGACGCCGCCTCTTGCAGGCCGGCCTGGCCATGCCCACCACCTTGTTGCTGAAGCCACTGCAGGCGGCCGAAGCCGACCGGCTGCGCATTGGCTTCCAGAAGTCATCCACCCTGATGATCTACCTGAAATCCAAGGGTGTGTTGGAGAAGGCACTGGCGCCCTGGAACGTGAGCGTGCAATGGCACGAGTTCAACTCGGGCCTGCCCCTGCTGGAGGCCTTGAACGTGGGCGCCATCGACCTGAGCGCCGACGTGGCCGATGCGGTGCCCCCGTTCGCACTGGCCGCCGGCGCACAGCTGACCTACTACGCGATCGAAACCCCCTCGCCCCAGGCCCAGGCCATCGTGGTGCGAAAGGACTCGCCCGTGACCAGCGTGGCCCAGCTCAAGGGGCAGAAGGTGGCCTTTGCCAAAGGGGCCGGGGCGCATTTCCTGCTGCTGGAGGCGCTGGCACGCAATGGCCTGAGCATCCAGGACATCGAGCCGGCCTACCTCAGCCCGGCCGACGCCCGCGCCGCCTTCGAGACCGGCAAGGTGGCGGCCTGGGTGATCTGGGACCCCTTCCTGGCGGCCGTGCAGCGCCAGTCGGGGGCCCGCATTCTGGTCGACGGCACCAAACTGTCGGCCTACCGGCGCTTCTACCTGGCGGCCACGCCCTACGCCCAACGCCGCCCCGATGTGCTGGGGCTGGTGTATGGCGAGCTGCAGCGCGCCGGGAATTGGATCAAGCAAAACCCCGCCCAGGCCGCCGAATGGCATGCCCCGGTGATCGGTCTGGACGCCGCCACCGTCGAGGTGGCCAACCAGCGCCGCAGCTACCAGGTGCAGCCGCCCGACGCCGAGGCCCTGGCCGAGCAGCAGCGCATTGCCGATGCCTTCAGCCAGGCCCAGATCATTCCACGCAAGGTGCGCATCGCCGATTCGCCGGTGTGGCGGCCGGCTGCCTGACGAGGCACTCAGACACCAGCGGCGCTCAGCTCAGCGCCGCATGAGAGTGCACATCAGGCCGTCTTACTTGCTCAGCTTGTACTGGGCAGAAGTGGCGGTCAGGTAGCCCACAGCCGCACTGAAGCGGGCGTCGTAATTGATCTTGATCAGCGGATCCAGCGTGGCCTTGACCTTGTCGTGCAGCGGGGTCTCCCAGTCACCAGGGTGCTGGAAGTTGCTCATGACATAGGTCCAGCCATTGATCTCGTCCACCGCGTGCAAGCCCGTGGATTCAGCGCCCGAGGGGCAGGACAACACACGCGACAGGGTCTGGGTGTCCACGTTGTAGGCCCAAAGGAAGTTGTTCACGTGCATGCCACTGTCTTCGCCAATGAAGAGCGTGCGCATCTTTTCGGCGAACTTCAGATTGTCCGGGTTGCCGATCTTGGCGGCATTGGCGGTGTTGCCCAGACCATCGGCGGTGCTGAGGTCTTCACCCAGCAGAATGAACTTGGAGCTGGACGGCACCCATTCGCTGTTGATGGCATTGCCATCCGAGTCCTTCTGAGCACTGCTGAGGGTGTGCTCCAGCACGCCGCCGGCATTGATGGCCGACGCGAAGTTGACGTTCAGGGCCGACACGTTGCCGGTCTTTCCCGTGACCATCGAGTCCTTGATCGCCGAAATGGCCGAGTAGGCCTTCTTGTCCTTGATGTTGACGGTGGTGCCTTCCATCTTCGTGAACGAAGTACTGGCCCCCTTGAGGGCGGCATAGCGGTGCGTCTCCAGGAAGGCGGCAGCCTTTTCCTGGCCGGTCTTGAGCTTCACCCACAGCGTGACCTTGTTGAGCACGATCTTGGTGTAGCTGGCATCTGCTGGGTCGGTTGTCACCGAGCTCATGATGTCTGCGGCCTTGATGCCGCCATCGACCAGGGCCTTGACCTCGGCACTGGTGGCGCTGCCAAGCTTGATCCAGCTGATCGCACCCGCGGCGGTGGCGTTGAGGGTGCTGGTGTACTTGGCGGCGTACAGGGTGCCCGAAGACAGGTCCTTCTCCTTGTCGGACACGAACATGAAGAGGCCGCCATTGGTGGCATCGTCGCCCATCAGCGCCGTGCGGTTGTCAGGCATGACCTGGATCAGCTCGTGCGAGATGCGGCCCAGGCAGTAGTGCTTCTTGATGCTGCCGGTGCCATCGGCATTGACCGTGACCTCTGGCAGGTGACCGTAGTCGTAGGGATTGGCCTTGCTGGCATCACCAAACAGGTTCTGGCTGAAGCCTTGCAACACCGTCAGCGACTGGCCCAAAGCGCCCTGGTTGAAGGCATCGGGCTCGTACTCCTCGGAAGACAGGTGCGTGCCCCAGGGGGACAGGCTGGCACCGCAGGTGATCCACAGGCCCTTGACGCCCGAGGTATCCACATTGTGGTACTTGACCAGGCTGAGCTTGCCGGTGGTCTTGTCCTGATCCAGCGTCAGGATGGCAATGGGCGACGGCAGCAGCCCGTACATGGAGGCCTGCGCCTGGTTGCGGGTGGTGTATTCGAACTGCACCACGGCAAACACCGTGTTGCCCTTGACGCCACTGACCTGAGCACCGCTGACGGTCAACAAGGAGGAGCCATCCGGGCAGTCCGAAAAGAACTGGCGCTCCAGACCGGCGACCGACTTGTCGAGGATAGGCTGGTTGTTGATGTCGTAGTAACCACCCGCCACCACGTATTTGCCGCTGCCATCGGGCACCATCTGCCCGGTCAGGAAGTAGGGTTGATAGGCCAGCGTGAAGTCCACCTTGCTGCCGTCGGCGAAGTTGACCGACATGACCGATTCGGTCGTTGTCGTCGCCATCTTGGCTGCATTGGCCAGGGTGGGCGCGGCCATGCTGCTGAAACTGACGCTGCTGAAATCAGCCAGCGCACTGCCGTCACTGCCGCCACAGGCGCTGAGCAGCGAGGCTGCTCCCACCGAGGTGAGGGGCAGCATCGGTGCGGTGGAGAAAAGCTTCAGCAGGTTGCGGCGTGAGGAATTGGGGTTCATTCGAAGTCTCGGATACGGTAAAACCCTCAATCTAGAGCGCCCGCATGAAACCCCAATGACAAGACCCAAGCGGTTTCAGTGCCCCCAGCGCAGCGTGCAGCGGTCGCCCACGGCCTGGCGCTCCACCGTGATGGCACTGAGCTGGGGCAGCACGGGGGCCAGTTGCCGACCGATGAACAGGCACAGGTTCTCCAGCGTGGCCGGGCCCAGGCCGGGTACCTCGTCAAGAAAGTGGTGGTCGAGCTGCTCGCGCAGGCGGGCGATCTCGGCCCGCACAAAGCCCAGATCCACCACCATGCCGGTGGCGGGGTCGGGGGCGCCGCTCACATGCACCTCGGCATGGTAGGTGTGGCCATGGATGCGGCGGCTGCCTTCAGCCTCGATCTGGCGCTGCAGGGTGTGGGCCGCGTCAAAGAAAAAGCGCTGCGAGAGTTCGAAAACCGCGCCCGTGCGTGGAAAGGAAACAGCGGTGTTGGCAGGGGTGGCACTCATCGGATGTCCAACACTTTGTGGGATTGCACCGACAGGCGCCAGCGGGGCTGGGCCTGGCAATAGGCGATGCAGGCGCGGGTGTTGGCGCGCTGCTCGGGGTTGTCCATGGGCTGCAGCAGAAAGTGCTCGAACTCCAGAGCCTGCAGCTCGGCCGGGTCGAGGCCGGCCTGTGGGTAGACCAGCTTGAGCTCGTGGCCGCTGCGTTGCACCAGGGGCGCACCGGCCTTGGGGCTGACGCAGATCCAGTCGATACCCGCCGGGGCGGGCAGACTGCCATTGGTCTCCACCGCGATCTCGAAGTCTTCAGCGTGCAAGGCCTGGGTCAGGGCCTCATCGACCTGCAGCAGGGGCTCGCCGCCGGTCAGCACCACATAGCGGTGGCCCTGCCCTGCGGGCCATTGGGCCGCGATCAGGGCGGCCAGGGCCTGGGCGTCGGCAAACTTGCCGCCCAGGGTGCCATCGGTGCCCACAAAGTCGGTATCGCAAAACCGGCACACGGCCGTGGCCCGGTCGGCTTCGCGCCCGCTCCACAGGTTGCAGCCGGCAAAGCGGCAGAACACCGCGGGCCGGCCGGCGCGCAGGCCCTCGCCTTGCAGGGTGTAGAAAATTTCTTTGACGGCATAGCTCATGCAGCCCCCTCGGCGCACAGGCGCAGTGGGGGGTGCAGATCAGAGCATGCCGCTGAAGAAGGGAGACGAAAAACGACAGGCAGCCGCACAGCGTGCGGCAACGAGGTTTTGAACATGGTGTTCCTCTACATGGCCCCGGGCGTGAACGACATGAACCTTGGCCGGGGCGGCAAGAGGATGAATTTTAGCTGAAGGCCTTGGCCGCCCTGGATGCGGCCCTCAGATGGGTCAGGCCTGCCGCTGACCAGGCCACCAGGCAAACACCCGGCGCCACCAAGGCTGGGGGGCCGGCACGGGAGCACGGGCGCGCCTGCGATTGACCTTGCGTCGGTTGTACGACCTTTCAGAGGGTGGCTTGGCCATCTCCCACCCCCCTACGGGTTGGGGCTCAACCGTCACCAGATCAGAGTCGTACTGGTTGATTTCGCTGGTCACAAAGTGCTCGGCGACAAAAGACTCTGCACGACGGTCTCCCCGGTGAAAGCTGTCGTCCAGACGACTGATCACCTCGGCGTCGTCTTCCTCCGACATGACCGAATCCAGGAACTTGACTTCTAGACCCACTGATTTCATGACATTCCTACCCTTTTTTTGATGGGCTTCGATGCCGCCCCTTTTGGCGCTCATTCGAACCGCTTATCAAATAAGTGTCACAGGCAGATCAACCAGTACGCAACTATCAAAATTGATGGTTAAAGGCCCGCGTGTCGAGCTTCAGAACCTTTTGCGTGGGACATCTGTCTCCATGCCCCGCATCAAGCAGGTCAGACTACAAGTCAGTTGTAGCGCATCTTCGTCAGACATCCACTATCCAAAGTGATAGTTGCGACCACCCCCAGTTCGTAAAGAATCGGCTCGCTCCACAGTTCAGACGGTTGCATGCGGCCAATTTACCGCTGTGACCTCATCCCTTCCTCAAGAATGTTTATCCACGTGCCGTGTCCACCCTCGCCTTTGAGCCGTACTGAAAGGGTTGAATGTGTTTGCCGTCATTGAGGGGCTACTGGCGTTGGCCATCACGGGCATGCTCTTGGTGATTGCCTTGCCGACATTGCACGCCCAGACCCCGCCCAGCCGTACCGAAATGTCTGCCCAATATCTGGTGGCCCTCAGCGAGGTACTGGAGCGTGGTTACCAACAGACGCAGCGTTACCCCAGCCAGATGCTGGCGGACTTTCCGGACCTGAGCACCGACCGGACGCCCCCTGTGGGCATGGCGCCGGGACCGGCCTTTCGCTTTTCTCTGCAATCCAACCCGCAGGCCTATACCCTGACGGCAACAGCCCTGAACGGCCTGCGTTGTACGCTGACCCTCAATCAAACGGGTGCGCGTACAGCATCAGGCCCGGATTGCGGCTCTTTGCGGTGGTGAGTCGCTGGGTCAAAAGGATGTCACGGAGACGGCTTGCGCAGACAAGCTCATCAGCCCTTCACCGATGGCCAGACCATGTCGGTAGCTGCACCAAAAACACACCTCGTCATTTATGATCAAAATCACCCGTGGCAACATGAGATATGAGTCATCGGCGCCTTGCCTGAATCAAGAGATGATTTGATCAGGCATTTTCAATGGAAGCCGCGTAAATCGATCCAACCGCGTGACAGCGCCAGCGCGACGGCATGAGCCTTGGAGGCCGCATGCATTTTCGAAATGGCATTTTTAAGGTGGAATGCCACCGTGGCTTCAGACACCGTCAATATTTTGGCTGTGTCGGCCCCGGTTTTACCCAAAGCCGCCCATTTCAGGCATTCAAGTTCGCGCGGGGTCAGCGTCTGGTCTTTGACGTGCTCCAGTGCCGCCTTGAAAATGCGCATCAAAGAAATTCGACTGGCTGCCAGAATCAGGCGCGACGCATTGGTCAGGGCCGCCTGGGTTGACGCCGAGCCATCCTCTTGCGTCAGCGACAGGACCAGACGATGCGGTAGCCCAACCCCCGCAGGAAACTCCATGACCTGACGGGTCTTGACACGCACCCCTTCAGGTAGATCGAAGGTCTGGAAGTCGGTGGAGGGCCCTTGGCGGGCCGATTCCGAAGGCTCGGCCTGGGTCAATTCCTGTCGGGATCCAGCGCCAAAGATGAAGTCGATGTCTGGCACATTGACCACGCTGGAACGGCCATCGTCGATGTTTGAAAACCACAAGCGCCTAGCCTCACCGGAAACAGCCCAGTACTCCACCATCAGATCCAGTCGATCGACCTGAAGCATTTGGGCTATCTGCATCAACAAACCACGCACCGCCGCCAAGTCAGTTGCTTTGGACAACTGAGAGATCGTGGCGATCAAATGATGTTCTGTGGCAGGCATGTGCAATCGAATGAAATGCCGCTTTGAAATTGGGAATGGGCGCATCGTGCGCCCATTTCCACCAGAATTTCCGACGGGAAAATGACGTGGCTATTTAGCGGTTTGAGAAAATTGGGGGCGCAGGCACCAGCGAGTGGTGAGCATTGCCAAACCAACCCCGGTTTTTCGCGATTTTAGCCAGAAACCAAGCTGACCATCGAATGCCACGCTCGACATGACGGCAAACCCCACGCTGAGCAACTTCGGCCCGCCTCAGACCACCGACTGGGTTGCGCCCTGGGCGACGGGTTCGGCCGTGTGCGGCACCTGGGGCGGGTGGGTCACGATGCTGTCCAGCGCGGGCACCGGCGGCTTGAGCGCGGCCAGATCGGGCAGCGGGCGGCGCAGCACGGGCGAGCCGGCAAAGGCCTGCTCCAGGGCGCGCGAGGCCGACAGCAGCTCCAGATCACCGCGGAAGCGCCCCACCACCTGCAGCCCGAAGGGCATGCCCATCGGGTCGGTGCCGCAAGGCAGGCTGATGGCCGGGTGGGTGGTGAGGGTGATCACATAGGTCAGGGCCAACCAGCGGTAGTAATTGGCCTGGGCCTTGCCGTCGATCATGTCGGCATGCGGCAGCGTCCAGGGGAAGGGCGACACCGGCGTGGTGGGCGTGAGCAGCAGGTCGTAGTCGGCATACACGGCCTGGAAGCGGTTCAGGATGCGGGTCTGCTCGGCCTGGGCCCAGGCGCTGTCGAGCAGGCTCATGCGCATGCCGATCTCGTAGTTGGCGCGCGGGTTGGGGCCCAGGCTGGCGGGGTCGCGCTCGTAGGCCTCGCGCGTGCCGGCCACAAAGGCCTCGGCGCGCAACACGTCAAAGCAGCGGTGCACATCGCCCAGCTCCAGGTTCACCTCGTCGCAGCGGGCAAACAGGTGGCGCATGGCCTCGATCTTGGCCAGGAAGGTGGCGCGGATGACCGGGTCCACATCGCACGAGCCCAGGTCAGTGCTGTAGGCCACGCGCAGGCGGCCCAGATCGCCCATCTGGGGGCGCAGAAAGCTCAAGGGGTCGAGCGGGTAGCTCAGCGGATCGCCCGGGTGCATGCCGGCCGAGGCCGCCATCTGCAGGCAGGCATCGTCCACCGTGCGCCCCATGGGGCCGACCACCGAGATCGGTGTCCAGCCCAGCAGCTTGCGCACGCTGGGCACCACGCCGGGCGAGGGGCGCAGCCCCACCACGCCGCACTTGGCCGCCGGGATGCGCAGCGAGCCCCCGGTGTCCGAGCCGGTGCACACCGGCAGCATGTCGGTGGCCAGGGCAGCGGCCGAACCACCGGAGGACCCGCCCGAATTCAGCTGCGGGTTGAAGGGGTTGCCCGTGGCGCCCCACACCGGGTTGCGCGAATTGGCGCCTGCGCCCATCTCGGGCACGTTGGTCTTGCCGGTGACGATGGCGCCGGCCCGACGCAGCCGGGCCACCAACTCGATGTCCTGCGCCGGAATGTTGTTGCGGTA
>Ga0208888_101071_pt1 | contig 10500 bp, 9 predicted proteins | sample LakWasM115_HOW13_2_FD_183929 | JGI IMG/M metagenome (GOLD analysis project Ga0208888, IMG submission 183929) | Freshwater sediment methanotrophic microbial communities from Lake Washington under simulated oxygen tension - Sediment Metagenome... | ecosystem: Environmental > Aquatic > Freshwater >...
AAACTGGACCACCAGTTCCACCCGGAGAATAGTTCGCGGGATTAGGTATTGAGTTGTCTATATTTTGTGCTCCGGTTGGAGTGGTATGGAAAAAAACCTCAAAATCTCCTGGATTTAATGGTGTTCCGTTAAAAATATCTGCTATAGCATCGTTAAGGTTAAAACTTGGCAAATTAGAACATTGCTCTAAATCTACCGGAGGGTTAATCGGTGGTGCTGCATAATAAGAAACCGTTGCACTGTCAGTAGCATTGGCCACACATCCCGGTTTATTAACAACTACCGTATATGTTCCGGGTTGAGAAACAGTTATTGATTGGTTATTTCCAGCTATAGGACCACTTGGACCAGTCCATGCATAAGTAGTTGCACCACTTATGGTTGCAGTCAAAATAGCTTGACCACCAACACAAATCACTTGATCATCCAGGGAAAGAGGACAAACAATATTACAGTCTGTAGCACCGGCACCCGCTTGTCCGGCATTGGTTTGAGTCACTGTAATATTACCAGCTTGACCACTGTAATTGGTTAATAAAACAACATATATTTGACCTACTTGAGCATTCGTTAAGGTGAAATTTTCTACTGCTGCTGCAGAAAAACTACAACTCACACTTGTAGTTGGATTAAGGTTAGCAGCGCCACACGTAGGTGTTGCAAAAGGTCCCCATACAATGTAATCCACGTCAATTGGAGTTCCTCCGTTGGTCGCTTGCGAAATTTGAAAACTGATATTACCTGAAATACCAATTTGCATATAAAACCAGGCAGGATTGGGTTGAGAACCCAAACATTCATAATCGATGCCCGTCTCAGAAGTGGTACCGGTCGAATTCTGAAAGGTTAATGAGGATCCTCCGGCACAAAAAGCTTCAGATCCGGCACAATTCGCACCCTGCGAAAAACCTGCTTGGATTGTAAATAAACTAATTACAAGTAAATAGAAGTAAATTTTTTTCATTACTAGTGACAATTTTTAGGCACGAAATATACGTATTTTTAGCAAATTATTAACGTTAAAATCAAATAATTTCAAATATTAACAGTATTGAGCTGCTTTTAATTTTAATTATTTATCTTTGCTACTCGATTTTTAATCCCAAATTAGTTACGAATTTAATGACAAAAAACGTGGTAAATAATGATGAATTAGGTGAAAACCACATCGCTACAAGTGCTCAAAATCCGGTAAGAAATGATGCCTTCGATTTAACAGACGAACAAAAAATTGAAGCCATCAAAAAAGATGTAGAAAGTATTTTAAATACTTTGGGAATGGATTTGACTGACGACAGCTTAAAAGGCACTCCTAACAGAGTGGCCAAAATGTTTGTAAAAGAGATTTTCGGCGGATTGAATCCTAACAAAAAACCTAGTTCTTCCACCTTCCAAAACAATTACAAATACGGCGAGATGTTGGTAGAAAAAAACATCACAGTTTATTCTACTTGCGAACATCATTTGCTTCCCATAGTAGGCAGAGCACATGTGGCTTACATCTCAAACGGAACCGTTGTAGGATTGTCTAAAATGAACAGAATAGTTGATTATTTTGCTAAAAGACCTCAAGTACAAGAGCGATTAACCATGCAAATTGTTCAGGAATTACAACGCGTTTTGAATACGGAAGATGTGGCTTGTGTGATTGATGCCAAACATTTATGTGTGAATTCCAGAGGGATTCGCGATATAGAAAGCAGCACCGTTACCTCTGAGTTTGGAGGTAAATTCAAGAACGAAACCACCAAACGTGAATTTTTAGATTACATCAAGTTAGAAACCAGTTTTTAATAGCCCGGATTGCAGTGTAAATCCTTTTTTAAAATTACCGTAGTGCTAACGCAGGTTGTTTTAAAAAAGATTGTAACGTAAAGCCGGAAATAGCTCAAGAAAAAAATGCAATTTTACAAGAATCATACCCTTAAAATTTACAATTCTCTCACCGGAGAAAAAGAACTTTTCAAACCCGTACATGAAGGCAATGTTGGCATGTACGTTTGTGGACCTACCGTGTACAGTAATGTGCACTTAGGTAACGTGAGAACTTTCATGTCTTTTGATATGATTTTCCGCTATTTGTTGCACTTGGGTTACAAAGTTAGGTATGTCCGTAACATTACAGATGTAGGTCATATTGTAGATGATGTAGATGATGGTGAAGATAAAATTGCCAAAAAAGCCAGAGTAGAACAATTGGAACCTATGGAAATTGTACAACGTTATACTGTTGATTTCCACGATGTTTTGAATCAATTCAACTTTTTACCGCCTAGCATTGAACCTACAGCAACAGGACACATTATTGAACAGATAGAAATTGTCAAACAAATTATTGACAAAGGTTTTGCTTATGAGTCGAACGGTTCCGTGTATTTTGATGTAGTGAAGTTTAACGAAACCCATCACTACGGAAAATTGAGCGGCAGAAACATCGAAGAAATGCTGGCCAATACCCGCGACACCGACGGACAATCGGACAAAAAAAATCCGCAAGATTTTGCCTTGTGGAAAAGAGCAGAACCGGAACATATTATGCGTTGGCCTTCGCCTTGGGGCATTGGTTTCCCGGGCTGGCATTTGGAATGTACTGCTATGAGCACCAAATATTTAGGCGAAACATTTGATATACATGGTGGCGGAATGGACTTGAAATTCCCACACCACGAATGTGAAATTGCCCAAAACGAAGCTTGTACCGGTCTCAGTCCGGTAAACTATTGGATGCACGCCAATATGCTGACTTTAAACGGCAAAAAAATGTCGAAATCAACCGGTAATAATATCTTACCAAGTGAAATTTACAACGGCGGCAGTCCGTTTTTAAGCAAGGCCTTCTCACCTAATGTGGCGCGTTTCTTTATGATGCAAGCGCACTACCGCAGTATCCTTGACTTTTCTAATGACGGAATCTTAGCTGCCGAAAAAGGCTTTACGCGATTGATGGATGGCTTGGAATTGATTAAAGATTTGAAGCCGAATGCTGTTTCCTCAATTGATATTGCCACTTGGAAGCAAAACTGTTATGAGGCGATGAACGACGACTTCAATACGCCGATTTTAATAGCCAACTTGTTTGAAGGTATTAAATATGTGAATTTGGTAAACGACGGCAAAGAAACTTTAACTGTAGCAGATATAGCAAGTTTAGGAGAAACCCTCAAAAGCTTTACCTTTGATGTGTTAGGTATTAAAGATGAAAAAGCGGTTTCCAATCAAACGGATAAATTGGAAGGTGTGGTTGAAATGCTGATTAACTTGCGATTAGAAGCCAGAGCCAATAAAGATTTTGCGCTTTCAGATCAGATTCGTGACCAATTGTTAGCCTTAGGCATACAGTTGAAAGATGGTAAAGAAGGAACAACTTTCAGCATACAATAACCATGTTGCGAAAGATATTGATAGCACCATTATTATTGCTGATTTGGTTCTATAAGATTGTACTTTCTCCGCTATTGCCGGCTACTTGTCGTTTTCAACCCACTTGTTCCACTTATTTCATTGAAGCATTAAAAATTCACGGATTATTGTACGGAAGTTATTTGGGTTTCAAAAGAATTTTAAGTTGTCATCCGTGGGGAAAAAATGGTTATGACCCAGTGCCTGAAAAGAAGTGCTCTCACTAAAGAAAGGTTAATTTTTTCTCAGTTAGAAACATTTAATTACTTTTACACTAAATCCCCAAAATTATAAATCATGGTTTGGAATCCTTCGGAAGGTATTGATATTGGCTTTTTCATCATTCGTTATTACAGCTTAATGTTTGTCATTGCATTCGGTTTAGGCTGGTACATCATGAAAAAGATTTATGAAAGAGAAAACGAGTCGATTGAAAAATTAGACACTTTATTTATATGGACTGTAATCGCAACGCTTTTAGGAGCGCGTTTGGGTCAAGTCTTTTTTTACGATTGGGAATACTTCCGAAATAATCCTACTGAGATTTTATTGCCGTTTAAATTCCACCCCGAATTTGAATTCACGGGTTTCCGCGGATTAGCGAGTCACGGTGCGGCGATTGCCATCATCATTGCCATGTATTTTTACAGTAAAAAGGTAATCAAAAGACCTATTCTTTGGGTGTTGGACCGAGTGGTAATTCCGGTAGCCAGTGGCGCTATTTTTGTGAGAATTGGAAATTTTTTCAACTCGGAAATCGTTGGAAATGTTACAGATTCGGCTTTCGGAATCAAATTTGTCCGCGATTATTATTCGGCTAAAGATGTGATGAACATCACCAAACTTTCCAATGTAAACGACGCTTATCACGCTATCGCTACTGATCCGCAATATGCCGATTTATTAGCTAAAGTTCCCATGAAACATCCGGCGCAATTGTACGAAGCCTTTTTGTACATCTTTGTTTTCTTTACTTTGTACTTCTTGTATTGGAAAACCAAAACAGCTGAAAAACAAGGTTTGTTGTTCGGTTACTTCTTAGTAATGTTATGGTCTGTGCGTTTTGCGGTAGAATATGTTAAAGAAAGCCAAGGCGGTATCGAAGAAAGTTTCGGATTATTAAGCACCGGACAATGGCTCAGTATTCCGTTTATACTAGTCGGCATCTACTACATCTTTATGGCCGAAAAGCCAATAGAAGATGATTTATAAAATAAAAAAGTCCTGATTTAATCAGGACTTTTTTTATGATTCTTCGTCATTGACTTCCGCATGGGATTTGGAGTAATTGCGCCATTTCTCTATACAGTCTTTCATATCCTCAGGCAATTCGGTATCAAATCGCATGTATTCTTTAGTAACCGGATGTTCAAATCCGAGTGTTTTGGCGTGTAATGCTTGTCGCGGCAAGGTTTTGAAACAGTTGTCTATAAACTGTTTGTATTTAGTGAATGTAGTACCTTTCAAAATCAAATCGCCACCATAACGCGCATCATTGAACAAAGTGTGACCAATGTATTTCATATGGACGCGAATTTGGTGTGTTCGTCCGGTTTCTAATTTGCAAGACACCAAAGTTACATAGCCAAATCGCTCTAAAACTTTATAATGCGTAACGGCATGTTTCCCAACATCGCCTTCGGGATAAACGGCCATTTGCATGCGGTCTTTCATATGACGCGCAATATTACCTTCAATGGTACCTTCGTCTTCTTTGACATTGCCCCAAACTATAGCGATGTATTCCCTTTCGGTAGTTTTGTCTTCAAACTGTTTGGCCAAATGTGTCATAGCCGCTTCGGTTTTGGCAATAACCAAAAGACCGGAAGTGTTTTTATCGATGCGATGCACCAATCCGGGACGTTCACTCGAATTGAGCGGTAAATTGTCGAAGTGAAAAGCTAGAGCATTGACTAAAGTTCCGGTATAATTCCCGTGACCCGGATGCACCACCAATCCAGGCGGTTTGTTGATGACTAATAGAGCATCGTCTTCGTATACAATATTCAACGGAATATCTTCAGGAATAATATGATTCTCAAAAGGCGGATGCTCTAGCATTACCCTAACCACATCAAATGGTTTTACGCGGTAGTTGGATTTTACCGGAACATCATTTACCCAAATATTGCCTTTTTCGGCAGCTTGTTGGATTTTGTTTCGGGTGGCGTTTTCTATCAATTGCATCAAGAACTTATCGACACGCAACAAACTTTGACCTTTAGGCGATACAAAGCGATGGTGTTCGAATAATTCCTCTTCTAACTCGAAATTATCGTTGGTATTATTCATTTACAGGCATTATATCAGTAGAATCTACCGCAGTAGAATCAATAGTCGTATCATCAAAAACCACTTTTCCGTCGCCCAAAACCAAATCGATTTTAGAAGACTTCAACACTTTGTCGCCCGGTTTTACTTTTTTACCGTTCATGCGCATTTCCAAAACCATGTCTTTTCCTAAATACGGTTTGTAGGTGATGTTACCTTCTTTCAAACCAACCGCCTCTAATGTCGGAACCGCCTGGCGATACGTTTTCTCAATCAAATCGGGAACGGCAACCATAGTATAGGTTGATGCATTGATTTTTAAATAAATTTTTCTGCCTTCTTTCACTTTAGCACCGGCTTTCGGCTCTTGTTCTACTATGGTTAACTTTGGAAATTCGGGACGAAAATCTACCGTGTCCAAAATGATGTAATCTAAATCTAAGGCGTCTAATTTTTCTTCCGCTTGTTCAGCAGACAGTTTACTCAAATCCGGCACCGTAATTTCCTGACCGTGATTGGTTGTGTAAGTTATCCAATGAAAAAATAGAAAAGCTATTACAGCAAAAATGGCCATAGCGGCTAATACTTGGGCAAAAAACACCTTACTGGTTAAATATTGGCGTAAACTCATAAAGAAATATTATTTAAGCAAAGATATAAAAAAGATACGCTTCGCTATTAGAATTTTAGATAGGCCTTTCAGCCGTTTAGATGCGCTTCGCTATTAGACAGTTAGACACGCCTCAAAGGCGTATAGATGCGCTTCGCTATTAGATAATTAGAAAGAATAATATCTAAGAAGTCTAAAAATCTAAGAATCTAACAATCTAAAATGTCTAACAATCTAAAAATCTAAAGACATAGCCTTATCTAAGAAAAAAAATGATAATTTTGTTACTACTTTAATACCAACCTAACTCCTACTACTAATGAAAAAAGTAGCCATCATTATGGGCGGATATTCCAGCGAATATCAAATTTCTCTCAAAAGCGGCAACGTGGTTTATCAATTTTTAGACCAAAATTTATACAAAGGCTATCGCATTCATATCTTAAAAGATAAATGGGTTTATGTAGATGAACAAGACAACGAATTTCCGATAGACCGTAATGATTTTTCTGTATCAGTAAACGGAGAAAAAATCACTTTTGATGTAGTCTTCAATGCCATACACGGTACGCCGGGGGAAGACGGTTTGATGCAAGCCTATTTTGAATTGTTAGGTATTCCGCAAAGTTCTTGCGATTATTACCAAGCGGCTTTAACTTTTAATAAACGTGATTTATTGTCGGTGTTGAAACCTTATGGTATAAAGACAGCGACTTCCTATTATTTAAATCAAGGTGATGCAATTGACGAAGAAGCCATCCTAAAAACAGTTGGTTTGCCTTGCTTTGTGAAACCCAACAAATCGGGTTCGAGTTTTGGTATTTCTAAAGTCAAAACCAAAGACGAATTGGCTTATGCCATTGTAAACGCCTACAAAGAAGACAATGAAATCATTATCGAAAGTTTCTTAGACGGCACAGAAGTTTCGGTTGGTGTAATTAATTACAAAGGTAACATCACCGTATTACCTATAACTGAAATTGTATCCGAAAACGACTTCTTCGACTACGAAGCCAAGTATTTAGGCAAGTCACAAGAAATTACGCCGGCCCGAATTTCTCCGGAAATGACCGCCAAAGTATCGGCTGTAGCTAAAAAAGCCTACGAGGTTTTAAAAATGAGTGGCTTCTCTCGAAGTGAATTCATCATCGTTAACGACGAACCGCATATGCTGGAAATGAACACCATTCCGGGTTTAACCACCGAAAGTTTGATTCCGCAACAAGCCAAAGAAGCCGGAATTTCTTTAACCGACTTGTTCACGAACGCTTTAGAATTGGCCTTAAATAAATAAAGGTTGTGAGTTGTAAGTTATAAGTTGTAGGTCATACAGCTTTTAACTTACAACTCACAACCTATAACATACAACCATATGAAAAGAAAAGCAATATTTCCCGGTTCCTTTGACCCGATTACTTTGGGACATTATGATATTATTAAAAGAGGTGTTTCGCTTTTCGATGAAGTGATTGTGGCTATTGGTATCAATGCCGATAAAAAGTATATGTTTTCTTTAGAAGACCGAAAACAGTTTATCGAGGAAGCTTTTAAAGATGAACCGCGGGTTTCAGTGGTTACCTACGAAGGATTGACGATCGATTTGTGTCGGAAACTGGATGCCGATTTTATCCTGCGTGGCTTGCGCAATCCGGCCGATTTTGAATTTGAAAAAGCCATTGCACACACCAATCGTAGATTATCTCAAATTGAAACCGTGTTTTTACTTACGGCCTCCAAAACTTCCTATATCTCTTCCAGCATTGTTAGAGATGTGATCCGAAACGGCGGCGATTACACCGTTTTGGTACCGGATAGCGTAGTAGTTAAAAAAGAAAAGTAATGAAAGTCCTTTCGCTTTTATTGCTGTTTGCACTGACTTCCTGGGCGCAAAAAAACGACTCTTATGCCACTTTTTTTGAAAAAGGCAACGGCAACCAATCGGCTGATTATACAGAAGTATTGCGATTTTACCACCAACTCGATGCCGATCTTGAAACCATCAAACTTCAAACATTTGGTTTAACCGATAGCGGTGAACCTTTGCGAGTAGTGATTTTTGATGCCGATAAAAAGTTTGACTACAAAACCAAAACCGAAAAGCTTTTCCTGCTCATCAACAACGGTATTCACGCCGGCGAACCCGATGGCATTGACGCGTCTATGCAATTGTTTCGGGATTTGGCTTTGCAAAAAATAACTGTTCCGAAAAACGTCATCGTCATTGCCATTCCGGTCTATAATATTGGTGGTTTACTCAACCGAAATGCAACTTCCAGAGCCAACCAAAATGGCCCGGAAGAATACGGCTTTAGAGGCAATGCGCGGAATTTCGACTTAAATCGCGACTTCATCAAAACCGATACTCGAAATACTCAAGCGTTTACCCAAATTTTCCATTACTTTTCACCTGACATCTTTATTGACAATCACGTGAGCAATGGTGCCGATTATCAGTACAAACTCACCTACATCATGACCGAACCCAATCGTTTGGGCAATACGTTAGGCGCATTTATCAAAACCGAAATGACGCCTGCCATCGTCAAAGATTTACAATCGAAAAAAGTCGAAAGCACTCCGTATGTCAACGTTTGGCATGGTACTCCTGCTGATGGTTTTGCACAATTTAGCGATACGCCTCGGTATGCTACGGGCTATACTTCGCTATTCAACGCGCTTGGCTACGTGGTGGAAACACACATGTTGAAACCGTATGCAGAACGCGTGAAAATAACGTATGATTTTATGGTGTCGACGCTGCAATATGCTGATAAAAATGTGACACTCATCAAAAACAAAAGAGCGGAAAACGGCAAGCAATATCAAGTGGGCAACTCCTATCCTATCCAATGGACTATCGACAGCAGCAAAGTAGAAAAAATAAAATTCCTCGGCTATGAAGGCGATTATAAGAAAAGTGAGGTAACTACCGGAAAACGATTGTACTACGACCGTAACAAACCTTACACCAAACAGATTCCGTTTTACGGGACTTACAAAGCGCTGAAAAATATTAAAATCCCGAAAGCTTACGTGATTCCCCAAGGGCAATGGAAAGTGATTGAATTCCTAACCAACAATCAATTGGCTTATACGCGCCTCGAAAAAGACAGCGTAATTTCAGTGGAAAGTTATCGCATAGCCGATTACAAAACGGCAAAAAATGCTTACGAAGGTCATTATCCACATTCGAACACTCAAGTTGTTGTTACCGAAACCAAAGTAAATTTCAGAAAAGGCGATTATATCTTTACAACACAACAAGCCGGTGTGAAATATTTATTGGAGACTTTAGAACCCGAAGCGGTTGATAGTTTTTTCAATTGGAATTTTTTCGATACCCTACTCCAACAAAAAGAAGGCTATTCCGATTATGTGTTTGAAGATACCGCGGCGGAATATTTAAAACAACATCCGGAAATTAAAGCCAAATTGGAAGAAAAACGCAACCAAGACAAAACCTTTGCTGATAATCCGGAAGCGCAATTGGATTGGATTTACAAAAATTCGCCTTGGTATGAAATGGCGCATTTGCAGTATCCGGTGTATAGAATTTTGGAATAATTTACTTTAAAAGTTTTTCCTCTTCAAACAACAATTTAATATTCTCGTAAGAGTTTTTTAAAGCTTCTTTAATTTCGGCAGGACCAAGCCAAGCAACTTTTTCGATGCCTTCATTGGCTTGTGGTTTGGGCGTTCCGGTAAAGTCGGTGCGCATTTCGTACCAATGGGTTACTTTGAGTTTGTATTTCCCGCCGCGTTTAAAAACGTGATAGGTTTTTTGGAGTTTGTGGGTAATTTTTAAATTGGTTACGCCGGTTTCCTCTTCAACCTCACGGATGGCAGTGTCTTCTATTTCCTCTCCCTTTTCGATACCGCCTTTGGGTAAATCCCATTTTCCGTTTCTGAAAATGAACAAAACATCGCCGGCTTTGTTGTAAACCAACCCGCCGCCGGCTTTGCAAACGGGAATTTTCTCTTTGACTTTTTTCAGTATCGCTTTTTCATCCGGATAATACAAATAAGCTTTTTGGATTTTGTTTTGGAACATTTTGATAATGACCTGCTCAATATCAACACTTTCCAACAAAAACAACTGAAAATCGGTTTCCTTGGCAACCTCGTTGGTTAAAAAAAGTGGTTTATCGTTGACAAAAACTTTATACATTTGTACTATGATTTTTAATAAAGACACAGCCGAAAAAACAGCCGAATTGCTT
>Ga0208888_101077_pt1 | contig 10472 bp, 9 predicted proteins | sample LakWasM115_HOW13_2_FD_183929 | JGI IMG/M metagenome (GOLD analysis project Ga0208888, IMG submission 183929) | Freshwater sediment methanotrophic microbial communities from Lake Washington under simulated oxygen tension - Sediment Metagenome... | ecosystem: Environmental > Aquatic > Freshwater >...
ATCGCCAAAGCCTGGCGCTGGCTGCCTACCTGCAGGGGCTGGGCCTGGCCAAGGGTGACCGCGTCGCCCTGATGATGCCCAACATCCCCCAGTACCCGGTGTGCGTGGCCGCCGTCTTGCGTGCCGGCCTGGTGGTGGTCAATGTGAACCCGCTGTACACGCCACGCGAGCTGGAGCACCAGCTCAAGGATTCGGGCGCCAAGGCCATCATCCTGATCGAGAACTTTGCCACCACCTTGCAGCAGTGCCTGGCCCACACGCCGGTCAAGCATGTGGTGCTGTGCGCCATGGGCGACGAATTGGGCCTGCTCAAGGGGGCCTTGGTGAATTACGTGGTGCGCAACGTCAAGAAGATGGTGCCCGAATACCACCTGCCCGGCGCCGTACGGTTCAAGGATGCGGTGCGTCAGGGTGCCCGGCGCTCGTTCAAGCGCCCCGACATCAAGGCCGACGATGTCGCCTTGCTGCAGTACACCGGGGGGACCACCGGGGTGTCCAAGGGCGCGGTGCTGTTGCACCGCAACGTGATTGCCAATGTGCTGCAGTCGGAGGCCTGGAACTCGCCCGTGATGAGCCAGGTGCCCGCGCACGAACAACCCACCAGCGTGTGCGCCTTGCCGCTGTACCACATCTTCGCCTTCACCGTGGGCATGATGCTGTCCATGCGCACGGGCGGCAAGCTGATCCTGATCCCCAATCCGCGCGATTTGCCCTCGGTGTTCAAGGAGCTGCGCCGCCACACTTTCCACAGCTTTCCGGCCGTCAACACGCTTTTCAACGGGCTGGCGAACCACCCGGATTTCGGCACGGTGAACTGGAAGAACCTCAAGGTGTCGGTGGGCGGCGGCATGGCGGTGCAGGGCGCGGTGGCCAAGCTCTGGCTCGACAAGACGGGCTGCCCGATCTGCGAGGGCTATGGCCTGTCGGAAACCTCGCCCACCGTGAGCTGCAACCCGGTGACGGCCACCGAGTACACCGGCACCATCGGCGTGCCGCTGCCCAGCACCTTCCTCAAGCTGCTCGATGACGACGGCCTGGAGGTGCCCCTGGGTCAGCCTGGCGAGATCGCCATCAAGGGGCCGCAGGTCATGGCCGGCTACTGGCAGCGCCCCGACGAAACGGCCAAGGTCATGACGCCGGACGGCTTCTTCAAGACCGGCGACATCGGCGTAGTGGACGCCAAGGGTTTCTTCAAGATCGTCGACCGCAAGAAGGACATGATTCTGGTCAGCGGCTTCAACGTCTACCCCAACGAGGTGGAAGAGGTGGTGGCCGACATGGACGGGGTGCTGGAGTGCGCCGCCGTCGGGGTGCTTGACGAGAAGACCGGCGAGGCCGTGAAGCTGGTGATCGTGAAAAAGCACCCGGAGCTGACCGACGTGCAGGTGAAGGAGTTCTGCCGCGCCAACCTGACCGGCTACAAGCAGCCGCGCATCATCGAGTTCCGCACCGATCTGCCCAAGACCCCGGTGGGCAAGATCCTGCGTCGCGAGTTGCGCGACAAGGCGTGAACCCCGACCCAGGGATGGGTCTGGGCACGGCACAATGCGGGCGGCCTTCGGGCCGCTTTTTCGTGGGCAGTGCCTGGGGGCGCTGCGCGAATGTTCTGGAGTTGGATGGATGACGCTCGCTATTCTCAGTGCCTTGCCTCAAGAGCAGACCGGTCTGCGCGCCTTGCTGGATCAACCGCGTCTGGAGCAGCACGCTGGCCGTGAGTACTGTCTGGGCCTGTGGGCCGGCCGGCCGGTGGTGCTGGCGCTGTCGCGCATCGGCAAGGTGGCCGCAGCCACCACGGCCACGGCCCTGATCGAGCGCTTTGGCGTGACCGACATCGTGTTCAGCGGGGTGGCCGGCGGCTTGGGCGAGGGCGTGACGGTGGGCGATGTGGTGGTGGCCAGCCATTGCCTGCAGCACGACATGGATGCCTCGCCGCTGTTCCCGCGCTATGAGGTGCCGCTTTACGGTCAGGCGCACTTCGCCTGCGATCCCGTCTTGGCCGAAGGCTTGCGGGTGGCGGCCCTGACTGTGCAGGCGCGCGTTGAGAGGCATTTTGATGCGTCAGTGCGGCGCCAGTACGGGCTCGATGCCATGCAGGTGCATCAGGGCTTGCTGATCAGCGGGGACCGGTTTGTCTCGGCCGCCGACGAGGCGCTGGGCCTGCGGGCCCGCCTGCCCGAGGCCTTGGCGGTGGAGATGGAGGCCGCCGCCGTGGCCCAGGTCTGCCACGATTACGGCGTGCGCTTTGCCGCGCTGCGCACCATCTCGGACCGGGCCGATGACCAGGCCCATGTGGATTTCCCGGCGTTTCTGGAGGCGGTGGCGGGCCGCTGCACCACCTTGATTGTGGGCGGTCTGCTGGATCATCTGAGCCAGCAGCCGGCCTGACAGCGCTGCGCTCGGCTTATTGCAGCCAGCCGCGGCGGCGGAAATAAAGCATCGGCACCACGGCCGACGCCGCCATCAACGCCAGCGCATAGGGGTAGCCCAGCGACCAGTCCAGCTCGGGGATGGCCTTGAAGTTCATCCCGTAGATGCTGGCGATCAGCGTGGGCGGCAGCAAGGCCACGCTGGCCACCGAGAAGATCTTGATGATCTTGTTCTGGTTGATGTTGATGAAGCCGACGGTGGCGTCCATCAAGAAGTTGATCTTGTCGAACAAAAAGGCCGTGTGGTTGTCCAGCGACTCGATGTCGCGCAGGATCTGGCGGGCTTCCTCGAACTGTTCGGCATTGAGCATGCGGCTGCGCATCATGAAGCTGACGGCGCGCCGGGTGTCCATCACATTGCGGCGGATGCGACCGTTCAAGTCTTCGTGGCGGGCGATGGCGCCCAGCACCTCACCGGCCAGGGCGTCGGTCACGTCACCAGACAGCACCTGCTTGCCGGCCTTCTCCAGCTCGTCGTAGATGCCTTCAAGCGTGTCGGCTGAGTATTCGGCGTCGGCATCGAACAGCTTGAGCAGCACTTCCTTGGCGTCTTCGATCAGGCCGGGGGCGCGGCGGGCGCGCATGCGCAGCAGGCGGAACACTGGCACGTCTTCGTCGTGGATCGAAAACAGCACGCCGCGGCTTTTCAGGTCGGTGTTGTGCTGGTTCAGGATGAAGGCCACACGCACGGTGCGCGGCGCATCGTCGTCGGCGATCAGAAAGTCACTGCGGATGTGGAGTTCGCCGTTGTCTTCTTCGTAGAAGCGGGCGGATTCCTCGATGTCCTCGTCCATCGCGTCTTCCGGAATGGAGAGGCCGTAGTACTGCTTGATCCAGCGCTTTTCTTCGACCGAGGGAGATTCCAGGTCCACCCAGATGGGCTGAAACTTGGACAGTTCCTCCAGGGATTCGATTTCTTCCTGGAACAGCCGGCCGTTGGCCAGCGTAAAGATATTGAGCATCGCGCGCTCCGTGGGTCAGGGTTGCAATCGGTCGGGAATGGGGTGCTTTCAACCCCCGATGCGGCCACGGGAATTGAAAGCTACCAACTGGGGTAGGTTTCCAAGGCGGTCTCTCCAAAATTGAATTGGGCGGATTATCGCACCGCAGCAACGCGGGTCGGATCATTTTGAGGTCCTTGTTCAAGCCCGCGTCTTGAGGCTTTACAGCCACTTGTTGTGGCCTGCTTAGGGTTCAGGTGCTGGTTGGGTCAAACCGGGTTTGCTACATTGGGGAAGGTCTGTGGCAGTCCTGATCGGAGGTTCGCGCAATGAGGGGTTACGGCGTTCCTGCCGATGAAGTGCAGCGCTTGCAGGTGCTGGAGTCTCTGGCCGTCTGCGATCTGGTGTCCATCCCTGAGCTGGACCGCATCACCCGCCTGGCGGCCCGGCATTTCCGTGTGCCAATGGCCATGGTCAACCTGGTGGACCAGGAGCTGCAGTGGAGCAAGTCCGTTCAGGGGGGGGAGCGCCGCACCTTGCAGCGGGAGCACTCCTTTTGCGGCCACACCATCCTGCGTGATCGGCCTTTGGTGATCAACGATGCGCGTGAGGATGAGCGTTTTGTCGCCAATCCCCTGGTCGCGCAGCCTTCAGGCCTGGTTTTTTATGCGGGTTACCCCATCCGGTCCCTGGCGGGTCATTCTTTGGGGGCTTTGTGCCTGATTGATCACGAGCCCCGGGAGTTCAGCGAGTCCGATGCGCAGGACCTGCAGGATTTTGCCGCCTTGGTGGAGCAGTACTTCCGAGGGGTGGAGGCCGATCGGCGTGCCAGTCTCTCGGTGGCGCAGTTCGAACGCACCTTTGCCCAGGCCTCGGTCGGCATGGCCTTGGTCTCGCCCGAATGGCGTTGGCTGCGCGTGAATGGCCACTTGGCCCAGTTGCTGGGCCGTTCCGCCGACAGCCTGGCGGGTGAACCCCTGGAGTCTGTCCTGTTCGCGCCCGACAAGGGCCGGGTGATGCGCCATTTGCAGGATCTGTTGACACACGATCTGCAGGCCCCTGAACCCAGTGTGCCGCCCCAGGAGCTGCTCTTTCTGCGGCCCGATGGGTCATTGGTGTGGTTTCTGGTGGGCGTTTCGCGCCTGGCGGCTGATGAAGAGGCCGAGGCGGCCTTTGTGTTGGTGGCGACGGACATCACCGCCCGCAAGGCCTCTGAGCAGGCGCTGGCGGTGCTGCAATTGGAGCTGGAGCACCGGGTTGAACTCCGGACCCAGGAACTCAGCGATGCCAACGCGCGCCTCAGCACCGAGGTGGCGCAGCGCCAGGCGGCCCAGGTGGCGCTGGAGCATGAAAAAGAGTTGTTCCGGGCCACGCTGGCCCACGCCACCGATGCCTTCATCGAGGTTGATCCAGCAGGGCGGGTGACCGCCTGGAACGAAGCCGCCACAGACACCTTCGGCTGGCGTCGTGAAGAGGCGATCGGGCGCAGTGTTTTCGATCTGGTGGTGGCGCAGGGGGCGGTGAAGCGTTACCACGCAGCGTTTGAGCGGCTGCGAAATGAAGGGTTGGACCGCACGACGGGCGGGCGGCTGGAGGTGCAGACCCAGCATCGGGACGGCCGTTTGTTCCCCTCCGAGGTCTCGCTGGGGTTGAACCGTTTTCAGGGGCAGGTGCGTCTGCATGCGTTTTTGCACGACATCTCTGCGCGCAAGGCGGTCGAGCGTGAATTGCTGGAAAGCCGCACCCGTTTGCGCCTGCTGGCCGACAACATGCCAGCGCTGATCGCCTACGTGGACGGCAACCGCATCTACCAGTTCAACAACCAAGCCTATGAAGATTGGTTTGGTGTACCTGTGGCGCAGATCGTGGGGCGCTCGGTGGATGGCTTCATGGACGATGCCTTGCTGGCGACCAGGGATGCGCCCCTGCAGCGTGTGCAGGCGGGTGAGATGGTCAGCTTCGAGTCGCGCTTGAACACCCTGCGGGGCGAGATACGGGTCCACACGAACTTCATCCCGGACACCGCCATGTCGCGACCGCCTTACGGCTTCTACATCCTGGCCCAGGATGTGACGGAGCAGTATCAGCTGCAACAACGCCTGCAGCATGAGGCCAGCCATGACGCGCTGACGGGATTGCCCAATCGGCGTGCGTTTCTGCAGCGCCTGGTCGAGGCGCTGGCCCGTGTGCGGCGTCAGGGGACAGGGCTGGCGCTGATGTTCCTCGATCTGGATGGATTCAAGCAATACAACGACACCTACGGACACGACTTCGGCGATGCTGTGCTGCGCCACTTTGCCCGCACCGTGCAGTCTGCAGTGCGCGAGACCGATTCGGTGGCCCGTCTGGCAGGTGATGAATTCACCATCATCCTGGAGGGCTTGGCCCATCCTGCAGAGCACGCCACCCTGGTGGCGCGCAAGCTGATTGCGGAGTTGGCCACGCCCGTTGTGCTCGGAGGGCGCGAGTTGACGCTGGCCGCGAGCATCGGCGTGGCCGTCACAGGCGGCGATTCTGGGGGCTTGGCTTTGTCGGCCGAGTTGCTGCTGTCGCGGGCCGATGCGGCCATGTACCAGGCCAAGGCCGCCGGCAAGGCTCAGTTCGCACTGGGCTGATGCGGGTGTGCGGCTGGGCGGGCATGGCCCATGCCTGCTGCTGTTTGGTCCTTGGGCCGTGAATCACATCGGGGGTGTTGGTTGGCGCACTCTGTGAACCCTTGTTCACCCTCGCTCAACTTTATTCACCTTTGTTCGAAACCCCCACTCGTGAGTGACGTTTTCTGGTGGGGAAAACCTACTGAATTTGCCGCCCTTCTGGGGCGGCGTCAAGGCCTCATCCGTGTGCCACAAAGGGGATTCTGAGGGCTTTCCCGAGTTGGCTCAAAAACCCATGACGCCTTGATGAAAAGCCATTGCAATTCGGGTTTTGCGGGCGCATAGTGAATTCAGGTTCACCGAATTTGAGGTTCGCCATCCACCCTGAAAGGTGGCGTTTTCAACCCAGAGTGCACAGGAGGCTACTCATGAACTTGACGATCAGCGGTCATCACCTCGAAGTTACACCCGCCTTGCGTAGTTACGTGACGACCAAGCTGGACCGGATCACCCGACATTTTGATCAGGTGGTTGATGTGAAGGTTTTGCTCACTGTTGAAAAGCAAAAGGAAAAGCAGCGCCGCCAACGCGCCGAGTGCAATGTCCATGTCAAGGGCAACGACATGTTTGCCGAGAGTTCCCATGAGGATTTGTATGCGGCCGTCGATGAGTTGATGGACAAGTTGGACCGTCAGGTCGTCCGTCACAAGGACCGGGTGCAGGATCACCACCACGACCCGGCCAAACGCCTGATGTGATGCCGCTTGCCAGACATTTTGTTGGCTGACAAGCTCCCCGAAGCCGCTGTTGCAAATCAGCGGCTTTTTTCTTGTCAATTGCAGGCCGATGGCGGTTTTTCGCCGAAGCTGGGCGACCGGTGCATAATCCGGCCTGAATCACCATGAACCGTCTCGCGTCCATCCTCCCCGCTGCTCAAGTGCTTGTGTGCGTCGACGCCACCAGCAAGAAGCGTGCGTTTGAAGAAGCCGGCCTTCTGTTTGAGAGCCTTCACGGCCTCAGTCGCGCCCTCATCACCGACAGCCTGTTTGCACGCGAACGCCTGGGGTCCACGGGCCTGGGTCATGGCGTGGCCATCCCTCACGGTCGCATCAAGGGGCTCAAGTTTCCGATGGCTGCGGTCTTTCAGTTGGCCCATCCGATCGGCTTTGATGCCCCTGACGAGCAGCCGGTGGGCTTGTTGATCTTTCTGCTGGTGCCCGAAGCGGCGACCCAGAAACATCTGGAAATCCTCTCTGAGATTGCCGAGCTGCTTAGCGATGCCCCGCTGCGTGAGCGGATCAAGGCCTGCACCGACGCCGGTGAACTGCATCAGATGATTGCCACTTGGCAATCCACCCAGCCAGCCTGACTGTTTTGAGGCAGCCTCTGTTGTGAAGCCCAATGTCGTCAGTGCGGATGTCCTCTTCGAGGAATTCCGCTCCGTTCTCAAGTGGGAATGGGTGGCGGGCCTGGGGGCATCAGAGCGCCGCTTTGACGAGGTGGTGGTCCGTGCCGCCCGATCGGGTGCCGATCTGGTGGGCTACCTCAATTACATCCATCCTTACCGCGTACAGATTCTGGGTGAGCGTGAAATCGCCTACCTGACGAATGCCACGCCTGAGGATTGCGCCCGCCGCATCTCCCGCATCGTGACCCTGGAGCCGCCGGTGCTGGTTTTGGCGGACGGACAGGCCGCGCCCGATGCACTGCTGTCGATGTGCGAGCGCGCGCAGATCCCGATGTTTGCCACCCAGGAGTCTTCGGCTTTCGTGATTGACGTGCTGCGGGCCTACCTGTCCAAGCATTTTGCTGACCGCACCTCCATGCATGGGGTGTTCATGGACATCCTGGGGCTCGGGGTGATGATCACGGGTGAGTCCGGCCTGGGCAAGAGCGAACTGGGCCTGGAGCTGATCTCGCGGGGCAACGGCCTGGTGGCCGATGACGCTGTGGATCTTTACCGCATCAATCAGACCACCATCGAAGGGCGTTGCCCGGAACTGCTGCAGAACCTGCTGGAAGTGCGTGGCATCGGCTTGCTCGACATCCGTGGCATCTTTGGCGAGACGGCGGTGCGGCGCAAGATGCGGCTCAAGCTCATCGTGCACCTGGTCCGCAAGGAAACCCTGGAGCGCGATTACGAACGCCTGCCTTATGAGCCCCTGACTCAGGACGTGCTGGGTGTGCCTGTGCGCAAGGTGGTGATCCAGGTGGTGGCCGGGCGCAACATTGCGGTGCTGGTGGAAGCCGCCGTGCGCAACACGATTCTCCAGTTACGCGGCATCGATACCTACCAGGAGTTTGTGGAGCGGCACCGCCGCGCCATGGAGCAAGAGGGCTGATCGGGGCTGGCGCCACTTTGGCGCCCGAAGGCCTCAGGCTGGGGGCTCAGCGTTTGTCGCTGGCGCAGTTGGCGCACAAACCGTACAGCGACATGGCGTGGTCCTGCAGCAGCCAGTGCTTGGCCTTGGCCACCATTTGCTGGCGCCGCTCGATTTCAGCGTCATAGAACTCTTCGACCTTGCCGCAGCTGGTGCAGACCAGGTGGTCGTGGTGCTGACCTTCGTTGAGCTCATACACCGCCTTGCCACTTTCGAAGTGGCTGCGGCTCAGGATACCGGCCTGTTCGAACTGGGTGAGCACCCGGTACACGGTGGCCAGTCCGATGTCGGATTGCTCCTGCAGCAAGACGCGAAACACGTCTTCGGCCGTCATGTGGCGTTGCCGCCCCTTCTGGAACAGCTCCAGGATCTTGAGGCGGGGCAGCGTGGCTTTGAGCCCGGTATTTTTCAGTTCTTCGATATTGGCCATGCAAGGGTCCTTCCGCCAGCGTACCAACCCGCTCTGACAGGCCCAGCCGCTACAATGGGCCGATCATATCGCTACCTCCCGACCCATGTCTGCTTATTCCCCTCGAAGCGCCCGGCTGAGTTTGTCGCTGGCATTGTGTGCCGGTGTCGCGGCCTGTGGTTCGTTCGACGGCGCCAGCAGCCGCATCGCCACGGCCATCACGCCCTATCGGATTGAGATCGTCCAGGGCAATTTCGTCTCCAAGGAGCAGGTGGCGGCCCTGCAGCCCGGCATGACGCGGCAACAGGTCAAGGAGGTGCTGGGCACCCCATTGGTCGTCAGCGTGTTCCACTCCGATCGCTGGGATTACGTGTTCACCCTGCGTCGCCAGGGCGTGGAGCCGCAGTCGCGGCGCCTGAGTGTCTATTTCAAGGGCGATGCCCTGGAGCGTTTTGAAGGCGACGAGATGCCCAGCGAGGCCGAGTTTGTGGCCACGCTGGATTCGCGCACCAAATCGAAGAAGATCCCACCCTTGGAGGCCACCGACGAGCAACTGAGCAAGTTCCCGGTGCCAAAACGGAGCGTCAGCGCCAGCACCCAGGTGGACGATTCGCCTTTGCCGGCCACCTACCCGCCGCTGGAGCCCACGCGCCGTTGAGGCGGCCTGGTGCTCCTGGCCCGAGCTTCTTTTTTCGACAGACAGGATATTCAGAAGATGAGTGCTGCTTTGCACAAGATCGCCATTGCTGGCGCTTCGGGCCGCATGGGCCGCATGTTGCTGGAGGCGATTCAGGCCGCCGATGACTGCGTACTGGCGGGTGCGCTGGACGTGCCCACCAGTCCGGCGCTGGGCAGTGATGCAACCGCCTATCTGGGGCAGGGCAGCGGTATCGTCATCACCTCGGATCTGCGCGCCGGCCTGCAAGGCGCGCAGGTGCTGATCGACTTCACCCGCCCCGAAGGCACGCTGGCCCACCTGAAGGTCTGCCGTGAATTGGGGGTGAAGGCCGTCATCGGGACTACAGGCTTTTCTGACGCCCAGAAGGCGGAGATTGCCGAAATCTCGCGCGACATCGCCATCATGATGGCGCCCAACATGAGCGTGGGCGTGAACGTCACGCTCAAACTGCTGCAGATGGCCGCCAAGGCCCTGTCGACCGGCTACGACATCGAGATCATCGAGGCGCACCATCGCCACAAGGTGGATGCCCCGTCGGGCACGGCCCTCAAGATGGGTGAGGTGATTGCCGATGCCTTGGGGCGCGACCTCAAGGATTGCGCGGTCTACGCCCGTGAAGGGGTGACCGGCGAGCGCGACCCGTCCTCCATTGGCTTTGCGACGGTGCGCGGCGGCGACATCGTAGGAGACCACACGGTGCTGTTTGCCGGCATCGGCGAGCGCATCGAAGTCACGCACAAATCGTCCAGCCGATCGACCTATGCCCAGGGCAGCCTGCGGGCGGTGCGCTTTCTGGCCACTCAGCAGGCGGGTCTGTTCGACATGTTCGACGTGCTGGGCCTGAACTGATCGCCCCCAGCCATGGGCAGCCTGCAATTGCTTGGCGACGGCGACCTGCTCACGCGCGGGGTCGCGGCCTTGCTCTTGCTGATGTCGGTGGCCAGCTGGGTGGTGATTCTGCGCAAGAGCTGGGTGCTGTGGCGTGCGCGGGGGGATGTGCCTCGGGCCACAGCCCTGTTCTGGCAGGCGCAGGGCATGGAGC
>Ga0208888_101078_pt1 | contig 10470 bp, 5 predicted proteins | sample LakWasM115_HOW13_2_FD_183929 | JGI IMG/M metagenome (GOLD analysis project Ga0208888, IMG submission 183929) | Freshwater sediment methanotrophic microbial communities from Lake Washington under simulated oxygen tension - Sediment Metagenome... | ecosystem: Environmental > Aquatic > Freshwater >...
GCGCCGTGGCCGTGGTGGCGGGCAGGCGCAGCTCGGCGGCCACGCGGTCCTTCTTGTGCAGGCTGAGGGCAAAGTCGAACAGCTTGGTGTTGTGCTGGCGGATCAGCCGTGCCAGCGCAATGGTGGCGCGCACGTCCGACAGCGCATCGTGCGCGGCATCGTGCTGCAGACCGTTGGCCTTGGACAGGTGCTCCAGCTTGAAGCTGGGCGTCACGCCGTCTTCCTTCTTGGGCCAGGTGATGCCGTCGGGCCGCAGCGCATAGGTCATGCGCACCACGTCCAGCAGGTCCCAGCGGCCGCACTGGTTTTGCCACTCGCGCGCATAGGGGTCGATGAGGTTGCGCCAGAACATGAAGCGCGTGATCTCGTCGTCAAACCGGATGGTGTTGTAGCCCACGCCAATCGTGCCGGGCTGCGCAAACTCGGACTCGATGCGCGCGGCAAACTGGTGCTCGGGCACGCCCTGCTCCAGGCACTGCTGGGGCGTGATGCCGGTGATGAGGCACGACACCGGGTCGGGCAGATAGTCGCTGGCGGGCTGACAGTACAGCATCAGCGGCTCGCCGATTTCGTTCAGCTCGGCATCGGTGCGGATGGCCGCGAACTGCGCAGGCCGGTCGCGGCGCGTGTTGGCGCCAAAGGTTTCGTAGTCGTGCCAGAGAAAGGTGTGGGGCGCCATGGTCGGTAGGCTAACAGGGGGCTGCAGGCGGAGGCTCGCGCACGGCGGGCGGGGCGCAAGGCGATCAAGCCGCCACTGTAACCGCATTTTTCAGTGTTTTTGGCCGCAAGCGCTAGTGGAACATGCGCAAGCAGCTATCAAAAACATAGTAAGCATATTCACCATACGGACTGATGCACATTCGCACCCCGCACGCAGGCTGGCACGCGGGACAATGGCGCATGCCCAGTTTCATTGCTTCCCCTTGCTCCCTGGGGCGCGCCCCCGCCCTGCCGGTCGCGGCCTCCCGTGCCCACGCCCCCACAGGCGTTGCCGGAGTGGCCCTGGCAGCCGCCCTCGCCCTCGCGGGCTGCGCGTCAGCCCCCAGCCCCCCCCCCGCAGCAAAACCTGTGGCTGCGGCCACACCGCCCACAGCTTCACCCACCACAGCCGCCACACCGCCGCAGGCCAGCCCCGATACCGACCACACGACCGGCTTTGCCCAATGGCTGAGCACCTTTTCGGCCCAGGCGCTGGAGGCCGGCATTCGCCCCGCCACCGTGCGCGACGTGCTGGGCAAGGCGCAGTGGCTGCCCCGCGTGGTCGAGCTGGACCGCGCCCAGCCAGAGTTCACCCGCACCCCATGGGCGTACCTCGACAGCGCCGTCTCCCCCCAGCGCATCGCCCAGGGCCAAGCGCAATTGGCGGCGCACAGCACCGCACTGCAAGCGGCAGCCGCCCGCTACGGCGTGCCGGCCAGCGTCATCACCGCCATCTGGGGCATGGAGAGCAACTACGGCAGCAACTTTGGCACCTTCCGCACGGTGGATGCACTGGCCACCCTGGCGTATGAAGGCCGCCGCCGCGCCTGGGCGCAGACCGAGCTGCTGGCAGCGCTGCGCATCATTGACCAGGGCGACATCGCCGCCGACCGCATGATCGGATCGTGGGCCGGGGCCATGGGGCACACCCAGTTCCTGCCATCGGTGTTCCTGGCCTACGCTGTGGATGCCGACGGCGACGGGCACCGCGACATCTGGGGCAGCGTGCCGGATGTGACGGCGTCCACCGCGCATTTCCTTGCACGGTCCGGCTGGAAATCTGGCGAGCCTTGGGGGGCCGAAGTGCAGTTGCCCCCCACGTTCGACCACGCCCGCGCCGACCCCGCCGTGCGCCAGACCACAGCCCAGTGGGAGTCCGAAGGGGTCCGGTCCATCGACGGGGCGCCGTTGCCCGACCTGGCCGGGGCCTCCATCGTCACCCCTGCGGGTGCACGGGGCCCGGCGTTTCTGGTGGGCAACAACTTTCGCACCATCCTGCGCTACAACAACTCGGTCAACTACGCGCTGGGCGTGGCCCTGCTCGCGCGCCAGATCGACGGCGGCGGCCCGGTGGCCACGCCGTGGCCCCGCGACATCGAGCCGCTGTCGCGTGCACAGTTGCAAACGCTGCAAGAAGCCCTGAACCGCAAAGGCTTTGCCGCAGGCACCCCCGACGGCGTGATGGGCCCCGCCACCCGCGCAGGCCTGCGCGGCTACCAGCGCAGCCTGGGCACGGTGGCCGACGGTTATCCGACGCTGGAGCTGCTGCAAAAGCTGCAGGCGCCCTGAATGCTGGTAGCCCGGAACACAGATGCGCGGCCCTGTTCACCAAGCGGGTGTGCTGATGAGGAGTCGCCCTCACCAACGTAGCCCCGGGGTGCCATGCGCTGCAGCCACTGGGTATGGGGAAATGCTTTTCATCCGTTAGGATTTTTGTCAACGCACCATGACCGATCCCAAACTGACCTTCGCGACGCAATCGGAGTGGGATGCCTGGCTGGAGAGTCATGGCAGTACCTCGCCCGGCGTGTGGCTGCGCGTGGCCAAGAAGTCTGCCGAGCAGCCCACCGTCACCTACGCACAAGCACTGGAGAGTGCTCTTTGCCACGGTTGGATTGACGGCCAAAAGCAGTCGGAAGACCAGCACTATTGGCTTCAACGCTTTACACCCAGAACCCCCAAGAGCATCTGGTCCAAGATCAACAGGGAAAAAGCCGAGGCGCTCATCAGTGCCCGCAAAATGCGGCCAGCCGGCCTGGCCGCCATCGAACGGGCCCAGCAGGACGGACGATGGGATGCGGCTTACGCGTCAGCGCGCACGTCTACAGTCCCCGACGACTTGCAACGGGCCCTGGATGCCAACCCCCAAGCCCAGGCGTTTTTTGCCACGCTCAATAGCAAAAACAGGTTTGCCATCTTGTTTCGCATTCAAAGCGTCAAGAAGGCCGAGACACGCGCAAGAAAAATCGCTGAATTTGTTCAGATGCTGAGCAATGGCGAAAGGCTCCACCCCTAGGAACCGTTGGCCATCTCCCAGGAATGGCAAGCAGGCGCCCGGAGAAACGGGCTGGAGCTCATCTGCACGCACTCAATGAAAATCCCGGCTCCCCTGCAGCGCCTGCCCCATGCGGCCCAGTAGGGGTGTCAGGTCCTTGAAGCGCTGGGCCACCAGGTGGCGCACCACTGCCGTGCTGCCGGGTGGGCCGGCGCTGCATTGCCACACCCCTTCCACCGCCAGCAGCTGTGACCGCAGCAGCGCATTGCGCCACACATCGACCAGGGCGGGCCAGACGATGACGTTGACGGGGCCGGTTTCGTCCTCCAGCGTGACGAACATGGTGCCCTTGGCGGTGCCGGGGCGCTGGCGCACGGTCACGATGCCGCAGGCGCGCACCTTGCGGCCGTGGGCGACGCGGTGCAATTGCAAAGCGGTTTGCAGGCGCCAGCGGGCCAGGCGGGGGCGCAGCAGGGCCAGGGGGTGGCGGCGCAACGTGAGGCCGGTGGCGGCGTAGTCGAACAGGATTTCTTCGCCCTCGGGCGCCTCGGGCAGTTGCAGCGGGGCCTCGTGCACGGGCACGTCGCGCCACAGGGGCGGCGCGCTGTGCTGGGCGGCGGCGTCCCACATCTGCTGGCGCCGGTGGCCCGACAGGCTGGCCAGGGCATCGGCGGCTGCCAGGGCTTGCAGGTCTTGCTGGCTCAGTTGGGCACGCAGGGCCAGGTCTTCGGTGGTGGCAAAGGCGGGGCCTGTGGCGCGGGCGTGCAGCAGGCGTTTGGCGGCGTCTGTGTGCAGGCTGCTGACCATCCGAAGGCCCAGGCGCACGGCGGGCTGGGGCAGCGGCGGTGCGCCCAGGCCGCGTGCGGGGCGCAGCGGCTCGGGGTTGCCCTCCAGCGTGCAGTCGATGTCGCTCACGGTCACGTCGATGGGCAGCACGCGCACGCCGTGGCGGCGGGCGTCCTGCACCAGTTGCGAGGCGCTGTAAAAGCCCATGGGCAAAGAGTTGAGCAGCGCCGCCAAAAAGCACGCGGGCTCGTGGCACTTGAGCCAGCTGCTGGCATAGGCCAGCAGCGCAAAGCTGTGGGCGTGGCTTTCAGGAAAGCCGTATTCGCCAAAGCCCAGCATCTGCTGGAAGATGCGGTCGGCAAATTCGGCGGGGTAGTCCCTGTCTTTCATGCCTTGTTTGAGAGGCTCTTCAAAGCGATGCACGCCCCCCTTGCGCTTCCAGGCGGCCATGGAGCGGCGCAGGTCGTCGGCCATGCCGGGGGTGAAGCCCGCCGCGATCATGGCGATCTGCATCACCTGCTCCTGGAAGATGGGCACGCCCAGTGTGCGCGCCAGGGCGTCCTCCAGCTCCGGCTTTTCGAGTTGCAGAGACTCGCCCTTGCGCCGGCGCTCGCGCGCCTGCAGATACGGGTGCACCATGCCCCCCTGGATGGGACCGGGGCGCACGATGGCGACCTCGACCACCAAGTCGTAGAACTCGCGCGGCTGCAGGCGGGGCAGCATGCTCATCTGGGCGCGGCTTTCGATCTGGAACACGCCCACGGTGTCGGCGGCGCAGATCATGTCGTAGGTGGCAGGGTCTTCGCGCGGGATTTCCTTGAGACCCCAGTGCTCGCCGCGCAGGGCTGCGCGCAGGTTGAGGCAGCGGCGCAGCGCGCTGAGCATGCCCAGGGCCAGCACATCGACCTTGAGCAGGCCCATGTCATCCAGGTCGTCCTTGTCCCACTGGATGACGGAGCGGTCCTTCATGCTGGCGGGCTCCACCGGCACCAGCCGCGTGAGCTTGCCCTGGGTCAGCACAAAGCCGCCCACATGCTGGCTCAGGTGGCGCGGAAAGTCCTTCAGGTCGGCAGCCAGCTCCAACCACAGCCGGGCGGTGTGCCGGTGCAGCGACACGCCAACCGCCTGGGCCAGCTCCTGCAGGCGGTCGGTGGCAAAGGTTTCGTCAAACCAGTGGTGGTCTTTGGCAAACGCATCGACCAGGGCGGGCGCCACGCCCAGGGCCTTGCCCACGTCGCGCAGGGCACTGCGCGTGCGGTAGCAGGTGACCACGGCGGCGATGGCGGCGCGGTCGCGGCCGTATTTGTCGTAGATGTACTGGATGACCTCTTCGCGCCGGTCGTGTTCAAAGTCCACGTCGATGTCGGGCGGCTCGCTGCGCTCCTTGCTGATGAAGCGCTCGAACAGCAGGTGGGACTGCTCGGGGGCCACCGCCGTGATGCCCAGCACGTAGCAGACCACCGAGTTCGCCGCCGAGCCCCGGCCCTGGCACAGGATGCCCACGCTGCGCGCAAACCGCACGATGTCGTGCACGGTCAGGAAATACATCTCATACCCGCAGTGCGCGATCAGATCGAGCTCTTTGCGGATCTGCGCCTGCACGCTCTCGGGCGCGCCCAGCGGGTAATGGCTTCGCACCCCCAGCTCTACCAGCCAGGCCAGTGCCTGGGCAGGTGTCATGCCCTCGGGCACGGTCTCCAGTGGGTAGCGGTACTGGATCTCACTCAGGCTGAAAGCGCAGCGCCCGGCCACGGTGAGCGTGGCCGCCAGCAATTCGGGCGGGTAGATGCCCGCCAGCCGCACGCGCTGGCGCAGGTGGCGCTCGGCGTTAGGCTGCAGCGCAAAGCCGCACTCGGCCACGGTGCAGCCGCGCTTCACGGCGGTGATCACATCCTGCAGCGGCTTGCGCGAGCGGGCGTGCATGTGCACGTCGCCCGCCGCCACCAGCGGCAGCTGCAGCGCGGCCCCCACGCGCTGCAGCGTGGCCAGCCACAGGCTGTCATCGGCCGCCTGGTGCAATTCGACCGCCAGCCACACTTGTGGAGCATTTTGAGAGCCCAATTGGCTGGTAGCGCTAGTGATACATGCGCTGAGCGCTACAAAATCAGAAGCATCAAAGCGCTGACGACAAGGTGCCAGTAGCAGCTCGCACCCCTGCAGCAAGTGCCAGGGGCTGCCTGCTGCCACTCGGTATTGCCCCTTGGGCGCGGCGGCCCGGGCGGCGGTGATGAACTCGCACAGGTTGCCCCAGCCCTCGGCATCGCGTGCCAGGGCCACCAGTCGCAGGTCGCCCCACAAGAACTCGCTGCCCGTGATGAGGTGCATGCCACATTCCTTCGCCGCCCCCCAGGCGCGCACCACCCCGGCCACAGAACATTCGTCGGTCAACGCCAGCGCCTGGTAGCCGAGTTGGGCTGCACGCGCCACCAGCTCTTGCGGATGCGATGCGCCGCGCTGAAAGCTGAAGTTGGACAGGCAATGCAGCTCGGCATAGCCCGGCAGCTCGCCCGCGCCCGCTGCGGGGCCTGGCACCGCAGTGGCCTGTGAAGGATGTCGGCGCGTCAAACCCATGGACAACCACCCTGCCCGCTCACCCAAAGATTCCGTGCAAGAACCAGCGGTGTGGGCGAGCCACCGCTGGCGTGCCATCCAGCGCAGGCGCCAGGCGCTCGCGAAACACCCACACCAACCCCGCCACGTCGTTGTGGGCCACAAAGTAGTCGCGCAAGGCCAGGTCTGCGCAGGGGCGTGCTGGGTCTACAGCGTCATCCATGGCAGACCACCAGCCCGCCTCCAACCGGTGGGGCCCGGCCAGCAAGCGCAACAGGCCGTGGTGGCAGGGGCGGTTGCCCTGCACGGCCAGCTGCCGGGGCGGGTTCAGCAGCCAGGTGGGCAGCAAGGGGGCATCCGGAACAATGCCCTGCGAAGCACCGTCCGCACGCGTGGACTCAGGACCGGTGGGTGTGCGCGTGGCTGCATTGCGCGTCGCAGCCGAGGGCATGCCCAGCACTTCAGCGGCCGGTCGCCATTGCTGCATGCGTTCGGGCCGATGGTCGGCCAGCAGCACCGGGGCCACCACGTGGTCGGCCCCCAGGCGGGCCGACAGGCGTTCCAGCAGCTGGTGCAGGGCCTCGCCGGGGGTACCGGCCGGATCGGTGCTGCCATGGCTTGTGGGGTCACGCCCGCCCACCTCCCCCGGGGGCAGCAGGCTGGCACTGCGGTGCGGCAACGGGGCCGCGTCGAGCAGCCGCAGCGTGATCTGGTTGACCGGCGCGGCCAGCGTGGTGCGCGCCAGGTTTTCGGCCAGCAGGCGCCGCAGGTGCACCAGGTCGTGGGTGGCCTGGGCGGTGCGCACCTGCAGCGCCTGGGTGGGGGGCAGCGCCACGCCATCCAGGCGCCGCAGGTCGTGGCGCCAGGCCAGCTCCAGCGCCAGCACGCCCTGCTGGCGCGCCTGCAGCCAGGCCTGCAGGGCCGTCAGGCTGCGGCTGGCGCTCCACAGCAGTGCGTCGGCCGACGCGGCCAAGGCGGGCAGCTCGGTGGTCAACACAAACTGCTCGGGCAGTTGCAGCCAGGCATGGGCCTCGGGGGCATCGCCCAAGGCCTGGTCCAGCACCTGCAGCACGCCAGCCCCCAGGCGCCGCGCCACACCGGCACGTGGCAGCGCCCGCAGCGCGCCCCAGGTACGGCACCCCATGCGCTCCAGGCTGGCCACATAGGGGCGCAGTGCTGTCAGCGTGTGCAAAGGCAGGTTCTCTGCACTGCCCTGCGGCGGGCAGATGCGCCCTGCCAATGCCATGCGCAGCCTGGCCTGGGCAACCAGGGCGGTGGGGCCTGTGCCCCACACAGTCGGCGCATGGGGCACCGGGGCGGTGGTCGATCCAAAGGAATGGGCAGGCTCTTCAGTGCTGCGAACGGGTGGAGGGACAACGCTCTCCCCTTCGCATCGGGCCGACGCATCGGCCCAGGCTTGCAGCACCAGTGCCTGCAGCGCATCGCGCCCGCCCCACAGGCGTTCGGTGGTGGACACCTCCAGCAACACCGCCTCGCCATCGGCCAGCGCCACACGCGGCGTGAAGCGCAAGGCCCACCAGCCGGCGGCGGCGTTCAGCACTCCGGTATTTCTATCCGTGCCTGTACCCGCCAAGGCAGCGGCCTCATCGCACCAGGGCAATGGCAGGGCGATCCAGTGCATGCCTGCTCCCTTCTGGCCGGCCTCCGGGTCGGCCTCCTGGCTCGCCTACGGGCTGGACTGGGGACACATGGCGCGCCAGCGAACCCGCCAAGGCCCCGGCCACATGGGCGGCTGCGGCCTGGCGCCCCGCCACCTTGGAAATGGCAGCCTCTTGCGCAGCGCGGCGCCGCTCGGCCTGTGCCACCAGCACCTGCGCCAGTTGAGGGTGGCAGCCCGGCAGTTGGAGCGCCTGCGCCAGCGGAGGCCCTCGGCGCTTGAGGATCTGCACCTGCATGCCGGGGGCTGCTGCGGCATCCCCTGGCAAAGCCAGCCCCTGCACTTGCAGCCGCAATTGGGCCGGCGACGCCTGAGACACCTGTGATGCGGGCCCTGGGGCATCGACCGGACGAAACACCCACAACAATTGCTGCTGCTGGGCCGCCGCCAATTGCAACCGCCGCAAGGCGGCAGGCTGCGCCTGGGGCAGCCAGGCCATGACGGCCAGCACGCCCTGGCAGCGCAGCGCCTGCTCGGCTGCCCACAAGGCGGCCAGAGGGGAGTCGGCGCGCACCACACACACCCGCTCTGCGCGCAAGCCCTGCGATTGCAAGGCCGGGCCAAAAGGCTCACAGGGCGGCGCCACCAGCACGATGGCCCCACTTTGTTTTGCCGTGGCCTGCACCAGCGCAGGCAGCACCAGTTGCCATTCATGCAAGCCCGCCAGAGGCTGCAGCACCTCGCTCAGGGCCCCCACAGGCCAGCCGCCACCCGGCAGCTGGGCGTCCAGCGCGGCATGGCCCGAAGGCAATACGCGCTGCGCGCTGGCCCCCAGCGCGTCGGCATGCCACACCCCAGGCACGGGGATGGGCAAATCGGACGCAACCCGCAAAGAGGGGCGTGGCGCAGGCATGGTGGTGGGAGAAGTTGAGGCAACACGAATACTGTAAATATAACCAGTATTTTGCCGAATGGGTGAACCTGGAAGCGAAGACCCACCAAGGACGTCGGTATGAGGAGGCCCACGCAGGCAAGGGCTTGTTCACACTATTTTTGCCAGTGCGAAGGCCTCCCCCGCCACGCCAATCCAGGCGCGCGACGACGCCAAGGCCGGAGCCTTGGCCAGGAACGCAACGACGAGTGGCGTGGCGGGAGAGACCTTCACTTCGGGTTGCGATGCCCAGCAAACGCCGCGCGCCGGAGTACCCAGTGGAAGAGGCAAACCCCGCGCCCTGGCGGAGTCAATCCGAAAGTCTGCTTACAGCGTACGCATCGCCCAGTCGCACCAGTCCGCCACCGCAGCATCAGCAGGCGTGGCACGGTCCGAGAGCTGGGGCCAGCGGCGGTGGCTGGCGTTCAGAATGCTTTGCAGTTGCCACAGGGCCTCGCGCCCCACCAGGGCGACCTCGGCCATGCCAATGGCGTCGCCTTGCAATTGCGCCAGCAGCTCGCCCTGGTGCCGGGGGTGCGAGCCCGCTTCGATCAGGGCTTTTTGCAATGCCATGAGGCGGGAATCGGTAAACGCAAAGGCAGTACCCGCAGAAGACTTGGCCGCCGTGTCTGGAGGCAAGGCCGCCTTGAGCTGGTCCCAGTAGGCAAAGGCTTCGGCCAGCAATTCGATCTGGCGGGGCGCATCGTTACCCAGGGGCATCAAGGCCGATTCGCGGGCCACTTCCTCCTGCAGCAGCGGCAGGATGAACGCCACCAGTGCCGAAGGAAACTTGCGGTGATTGAGCCGCAGTACCAGCGACAGCCGCTGCGCGGGCATGTCGTCGTATTTCTCGTAGAAGGCGGCCACCACTTCGGCCAGTAGCAGGATGCGGCCCATGGGTGTGATGTCCGCCCCCAGCAAGGCGCGCGGATAGCCGCTGCCGTCCATGCGCTCATGGTGCTCCAGCACGGCCACTTCGGCAGCACGTGGATAGGCCTGCGTGTCGCGGATCATGAGCATGGCCGAGATGGGATGGGCCACCAGATGCTTGCGCCCTACCCCCACCACCTTGTGGTCCGGGTCGTCCCAGGCCGGGTCCATGTGCAGCACCCCCAGGTCATGCAGCAGCGCAGCGGCCGCCACCGTGCTGCAGTCGCGCTCACTCAGCCCGCTTTTGAGTGCCAGAAACACCGCCACGGTGGTCATCACCAGACTGTGCTGGAACAGCGTGGGCCGCTGGTCCCGCATCACCGTGAGCTTGCAGGCCATGGCAGAAGGCAACGGCAGGGACCTCAGGGGCGCCAGCAACCGGGCACCTGAGCCCAGGGCCTCGGCCAGCATGGCGGGCAGGGTTTCCTGCTCGATCAGCGTCTGGCCCAGGGCCAGCAGTGATGGCACGTCCACCGGGTTTTCGATGGACAGATGGCGGTCAATGGGTTCGCGCAGCTTGTGCTGCACCAGGCGGTCGTACAGGCGGCTGTCGATGCGCGCGCCCTTCTCCACCAGCTTGATGCCGTTGTCGGTGTAGATGGCAGCACCTGCGACCACCGTACGCCGGTCGGCCATGTCGGTCAGCGCACGCAAGTAATGGGGACTGTCAGCGTCCTCGGC
>Ga0208888_101079_pt1 | contig 10466 bp, 5 predicted proteins | sample LakWasM115_HOW13_2_FD_183929 | JGI IMG/M metagenome (GOLD analysis project Ga0208888, IMG submission 183929) | Freshwater sediment methanotrophic microbial communities from Lake Washington under simulated oxygen tension - Sediment Metagenome... | ecosystem: Environmental > Aquatic > Freshwater >...
GTTCAGCCTCCTTTTCAAGAATGGCCTTAAGAGCTTTACAGGCACGAACACGACGGTTGCGAACCGTCCTTTCGTCGCACTGCAGAATGCGTGCAATTGTCATGACATCTTTTTCCTTCGCATCTATCGGAATTCCCTGCAGGAGGAGGCCGATGACCTGTTTTTGATCCTGGGGTAGAAGGTCAATCGCAGCGAAAAGCGCTGACCGGAAAGCAGGATCGTCAATTTTTTGCGGGTCACCGCTCAAGAATGCCTCCAAGGCAGCTTCGACTTCGGACGAAACTTCCGGGCCATCAGGCTCCTGAGAACCCAAGGGGACAGTCGTAATGTCGCCAGCTATCGTCTTGAACTTGCGCAATACGGACGTTCGAAGCGCAACCATTGCCTGGTCAAAGTGGATTTCGAAGAAATCCAGACGGGTTGATTGCGAAGTGCAATCTTTGGTGACCAACACGACAAAGCGGCTAACAATCTCGTCACGGATATCGGTCGCGCTGCCGATACGAGAGTTCCAGATCGTCGAGCGCAGCGACTGCTCAACACGTGGCAGGAGGATGCCAAAAATCTTCTCGAACAGTCCCTGTTCGCCATCGATCCAGGCTCGTCGTAGAAAATGAAGCACGACCTCCGTTGGCACATACTCCGGATGATTCCTTGATGCGCGGGCGAACTGCGGAAGTCGTGATGCCACATCCACCGACTCAAGTTTTTCAATCCAAGCCTCAATATTGGGTGGTCGCCGATAGGGTGTTCCGTCCCTTTGCTTGTGTTTGAGTGCTGCCGGCATTCCTTTCCTCCAGTATTCTTGTTTGATCGATCAGCGGTAACTCTCGTTGTGTCACCGAATGCGGATCGGTAGCGAAACTTGCGGCTGGATCGGCACCAGCGTTTTTGCGTAGGCGCGTAGGATCTCGTTGTAGAGATCAGCATGCTTGGGGGCTTCGACGGTGATGATCAGCGCGTAGCGAATCTTCTCCGCGCCATTCGCCTTGTGGCCGGCTTCGCGCGCGTTGTAGTGGATGTCGAAGACCGGGTTCTTGAGGGTGCTGCCGCGCATGTTTTTCGCGCTATGTAGGACCGTTTCCCATTTGCCCATGTCGGACCGCCGTTCTTCTTCAGTCGCGTACTTCTTCATGTCAAAGAAGCTCTTCGTGTCGGCGTTGGCCTTACCGTCCTTGATCTTTTCGTCGCTCGGCCGGAAAACGACTTCCAGGCCTGCGCGCGTGTACGCAGCGGCGTCCTGCGGATCTGTTGGGGAGGCGTAGCAAAAAGTTGCCTTGAGGCTGATGCTGCCCTTCAGGCCACCGATGGGTAGTGGCAATGAGGCGCGCAAATATTTACCCGGTTTCAGTTCCCCCTGGTAAACCACACGTGCGACACCTTCAGGGCAGGTAATGATGCTCATTAGGTCTTCGGGCACCTTGCCCCAGCCGACCTCAAGCTTGTCGTGCGTCCCCGTCTCGGCGGCGTGGACCAGCAGCGCCTTAATCGCCAGCGGCGACAGCTCGGCGCCCAAGATGGCGCGAATGCCGACCGCGCTGCGCAACAGATACGGAGAAGCAAAGCTGGTACCCAGCTGCGGCGAGAGCGATGCCCTCTTTCCCGGTGAAAGCACATGGAAATAGTTTCCTGCATTTCCGCCGAACGCCATCAGGTCCGGTTTAATGACACCAGGGCTGCGGCCGGGGCCAAATGCGCTATACGGCGCGCGGGCCCAGGTTGCTTCGGTGTCATTGGCGGCGCCGACGGCAAGCGCGTTGACGCAGTCCGAAGGTACCTGCACACGGGCGTTGCCTGACACACGATCCATCTGGCCATTGTTGCCGATGGCCACGGTCATCAAGGTGTCGCCGTCACTCAGTAGGTCGTCAATGACTGAGGTCCAAGCGTGTACATCGGTGTCTTCTATTGGTAGATCCGGGCCGAGACTAAGGTTGATGAACTGGTACTGCCGTGAGAGTAGGACTTGTTCGACGAACCCCAGGGTACGATACAGCTCCAGCGGGTCTTCCGTATCAGCGTCCTTGTCCAGAACGCGCAGGTGATCGACGTAGGCGAAGGGCCGGGCGGCGGTGCCATTTGGTTCGATGGGGCCGAACAGGAAGGCGGAGCTGACGGCCAAACCATGTTCCAGGCCCGCCGGATCGTCCTGCGCGTCTTCGTCAAGGACGCGGTATGAGCGCAGCCAGGGACCGATGGCGTGCTGTTTGGGAAGGCCGCCGTCGAGTATGGCGACCTTGGGTTCTGAAGATAGCGGCTGTTCGGTTGGCAGGCTGCAGCCGACCATTACTTCGCCCGTGCGGTGCACAGGCCGCATGCCACGCAGCTTGGGTACTGGACGAATGACGCGGACGAAGACGAATTCAGCAAGCCGTTCGATGTGGTCGTGCTTGCCTTCGACGGGCACGAACCACAGGTTACCTGCCGTCAAGCCAAGGTCGCTGTGAACTTTGACGCTCACCTCCTTGGCGAATTTCACGAAGGCCTGCTGGACGAACAGGCGGCTTTCCTCTGGCAGGAGATGAATGCCGACCTCAAAGAAGCGATCTTTGGCGGTGCCATAGTCGGCAATGCGCTCACGAGGCGTGAATGCGGAAAACTGCTCTATGTGCGCCAGGTCCAACGCTTCATCGGATTCGGACTCGATCTGTTGAGTCCAGTCCTTGAGGTGGCGAAACGCCTGGCGCTTACCGGCGACGAACAATTCTGTCGTTGTGCATTCCTGGGGCTCGCCCTTCTTTGTCCAGCCGCCAGGTGTCACCTTCACGGTTCGGCTACCGACTGACTGCAGGCCGACGGTGCGAAGCATCGCCGTTGGAAAAAACGACCGGGCGATGAAGCTGGGGTTCATCGTCAGCCGGGCCACCCCGAAATCGCCGGGACAAGCGTGCGGGGGCAAGGCGTCGAGGGCCGTCGCGGTCGCCGAGAATTGCGGTGTCAGTCGCTGCGCGGCCTGCGCGAAGGAGTAAACCTCCGCTTTGCCCGGCATGCGCTTCGGCCCCTTGATGTCATGGGTCAATAGTTCGCCGCGCCCGATCAGAAAGTTGGTCTGGCTCATACGTCAGGTCTTCCTTTCGAGGTCTTCTTGGCTGCACCGGATTGTTCGTTGGTGTACTTGCGGATAGTGTCACGGCTCACGCCCGTGATATCGGAAATGGTGTGCTGTGACAGGCGTGTCTGCTTGGCCAGCAGTACCGCCAGTTCAATGCGGCTCTGGCGTTCCAGTACGAGCGCGCGCGATTTGACAAACTCTTCTATCAGGTCGGCATCGGACGCCGTTCCCAACGCAACCGCACGCCGGAAACGCTGCAGATCCCGCTCAATGTCGCTGAACGACTCGCCATTGAAGGCAAAAGTGAGGATGTCGATCCAGCGACCGAACAGTGCATAGTCTGGCCCCAGAAATCGCTTGATCGCTTGTTTGACGGCAGGCAGTTCCGGCGTCTTGAATTTGATCACCAGGTCAAAGCGGCGCCACAGTGCTGGGTCGATCAGCTCAGCGTGATTTGTAGCAGCAAGCAGCAAGCCAGTTGCAGGCCACTCGTCCACCTCCTGAAGGATGACAGTCACCAAGCGCTTCAACTCGCCAATGTCGGTGTCATCGCTGCGGCGTTTGGCGATGGCGTCGATCTCGTCGAGCAGCAATACGCATGGGCTTCGCTTAGCGAAATCAAGTGCCGCGCGAAGGTTGCTGCCGCTACGTCCGAGTAGACTGCTCATGACTGCGGTCAAGTCCAATACATAAAGTGGCATACCCAATTGGGACGCCAGCCAGCGCGCCGTTAGTGTCTTGCCAACCCCGGGGGGGCCGACAAATATGGCTGAGCGTGTGGGGTTCAGCCCCATTGAAGCCAAGCGCTGTGTCTGACGACGTTCCTGGATCAGTTGGCTCAGCGTTTCTTCTAGGTCAAGCGATAGTAGGGGTTGCGCCCGATCGGGCTCGTCCTTAAAAACCTTCAGCAGCGATAGTCGTGATTCGTCATCGACAGGCAAAGGTTGCACTGGTGATGCGGGTGACGCAACCTTGCGCATCGGTGCGCTAGCACGGGGTGCCTTCGTACGCAAGTACAGGTCCATCTGTTCAGCCAACTCCGGATCTGTGTTGCGGTACTTGCGAACGAGTCTAGCCACGAACAATCGTACGTCCTCGGTCTGCTCAGCCAATGCAAGTCTGATTAACTGGGCTAAATCTGACTGAACAGCATTCATTTCGTCCAACATTTATGTAAGCTATTGATTATAAAGGAAATTAAAATCACTAAATTTGGAATACTGTCTATGTTACAGCGTTTCATTAATGTGTGGCGAGAGAATGTGGAAAGGCAACTCCTGAAGTGCGTCCGGTTAGACGGTAAAGAGCGCTTGCGTTGCTCCACAACGGCATATCAATACGGGTGGTGGCGCAAAATCATGGTCATCAGCAACCATCGAGGGCGGTCATGTGTCGCAACTGTGCGCGTATCCCCACGCCCGGCGGCATCGCTCCCCGGAGACATTGCCAGCCTCTATCATCGACGGTTATGGAAAAAAATAATGCAGCCGCCGAGTTCATAGAGCGCTGGCAGGGAGTGACCGCAAGCGAGCTGGCAACCGCTCAGAGCTTCGTGATGGAGTTTTGCGAACTGCTGGGGGTGGTAAAGCCGCATGCGACCGCCGAGCAAGACTATATGTTTGAGCGCCCCGTGACCTTTGCGCATGGTGATGGCTCAAATAGTGCCGGGCGTATTGACTGCTACCGACGCGGACACTTTGTTTTGGAAGCCAAGAAGCTCAAGGCCGGTGCCCACACCAAGGGTTTTGATGACGGTCTGCTGCGTGCCCGCAGCCAGGGCGAAGCCTATGCCCGCGCCTTGCCCTCGGTGGAGGGTCGCCCGCCTTTTGTGCTGGTGGTGGACGTTGGCACGGTCATCGAGGTCTATGCCGAATTCAGCCGCAGCGGTGCAACCTACATTCCATTCCCAGACCCGCGCAGTCATCGCATCGTCTTGGCCGACTTGGCGCGGCCCGAGATATTGGAGCGGCTGCGTCGCATATGGACTGACCCGGAAAGCCTGAACCCGGCCCGTATCAGTGCCGAAGTCACGCGCGAGGTATCGGAGCGTCTGGCGCTTCTGGCGCGCTCACTGGAGCTTGCAGGGCACAAGGCCCAGCATGTTGCGGCCTATCTCACTCGCTGTCTGTTCAGCATGTTTGCTGAAGATGTGGCGTTGTTACCCCAAGGTGCATTCTTGGGCCTGCTCCAAACCCACCGTCAAGACCCGGCAGCACTGCAACAGATGCTACGGCACTTGTGGGCCGACATGGATGTGGGAGGTTTTTCCGCCGCCCTGGTCAAACCTGTGCTCAGGTTCAACGGCAAGCTATTCAAGGGGGCCGGTGCCGACGGTTACAGCTTGCTCCTGACGACTGCCCAAATTGACCTGTTGATATTGGCGGCGCAGGCGAACTGGCGCGAAGTGGAGCCTGCTATTTTCGGCACGCTGTTGGAGCGTGCGCTTGATCCGACAGAGCGCCATGCGCTGGGTGCGCACTACACGCCACGGGCATATGTGGAGCGCTTGGTGTTGCCGACCGTCATGGAGCCATTGCGTGCGGAGTGGGGCAACGCTCAAGCCGCAGCGTTGCTGCTGGCCCATGAAGCGGCAGAGCTGGAAGCCAACCCGCCCACCGTCAAGACCAAAAAAGACTTTGCAGCGTTGGACCGTCACAATGCTGCCGTGCGAGCTAAGTGGAAGGAAGCACGCCAGCAGGTCAAGGACTTTCACCATCGGTTGTGTACGCTGCGCGTGCTGGACCCCGCCTGCGGCAGTGCCAACTTCTTGTATGTCACGCTGGAGCACCTTAAGCGTTTGGAAGGCGAGGTGCTTAACCAGCTCAATGCCTTGGGAGACACGCAAGACGCCTTGGACCTGGGCCGTGAAACTGTGACGTTGCAGCAGTTGCGCGGCATCGAACTCAATGAGCGCGCCGCTGCATTGGCTGAATTGGTGCTTTGGATTGGTTTTCTGCAATGGCACATCAGATCCTTTGGCAACAGTAGCGTGGCCGAGCCCGTGGTGCACGACTACGGCAACGTTGAACACCGTGACGCGGTGTTGGACTACGACAGCGTGGAGCCGATGACGGACGAGAACGGTAGCACGGTAATGCGTTGGGATGGCGTGACAACCAAGACTCACCCAGCTACGGGCCAGCAGGTACCGGATGACGCTGCGCATGTTGTGCAATGGCGCTATGTCAATCCACGGCAGGCGCAATGGCCCGACGTGGACTTCATCGTAGGCAACCCACCTTTCATTGGCGCGGGCGCCATGCGCGGTGCGCTGGGAGAAGGCTATGTAGATGCCTTGAGGGGCGTATGGCCTAAGGTGCCCGAGAGTGCAGACTTTGTGATGTACTGGTGGTACCGTTCGGCTGAGTTGGTCAGCTCTGGGGCGGCAGAGCGCTTCGGCCTTATCACCACCAACAGTCTGCGCCAGACTTTCAACCGACGCGTGGTGCAGTCAGCTTTAACCGATGGACTGAGTCTGCTGTTTGCCGTTCCGGACCATCCATGGGTGGACAGCGCCAACGGGGCAGCAGTACGCATTGCAATGACGGTAGCCGGTGTCGTGCAGGGCGACGGAAAGTTGCTCACCGTGACCAGTGAGCGGTCCAGCGAATATGGCGAAGTGCAAGTCGAGATGGTTCAAAGCCAGGGCCTGATACATGCCGACCTGCGCATTGGCGCAAACGTTGCCGCCGCTAAGGCGCTTCAGGCAACTTGTGGAGTCTCATCCCCTGGCGTAAAACTGCACGGGGCAGGGTTTATCGTGACCCCTGAAGAGGCTGCACGGTTAGGCGTAGGCACCGCGCCCGGACTCGAAAAACATGTACGTCAGTATCGCAACGGACGCGACCTCACCAGCGCGCCGCGTGGCGTAATGGTGATAGACCTGTTTGGTATTGGTGTTGATGATGTGCGGGCAAAGTTCCCGGCTGTTTATCAATGGTTGCTGGAGCGAGTTAAACCGGAGCGCGACCAAAACAACCGAGCTACCTACCGCGACAACTGGTGGTTATTTGGCGAACCAAGAAGGGAAATGCGGCCGGCGCTAGCTGGACTGTCACGTTATATCGCTACGGTGGAGACTGCCAAACACCGCGTTTTTCAATTTCTCGATAGCAGCATATTGCCTGACAACATGTTGATAGCGATTGCGACCCCAGATGCATTGCATCTGGGTATTTTGTCTAGTTGTGTGCACGTGCAATGGGCGTTGGCAACTGGTGGACGGCTTGGGGTAGGCAATGACCCACGTTACAACAAGACACGGTGCTTTGAAACGTTTCCGTTTCCGAGTGAAGATGCAGGCCTGACCCCCCAACTGGCAGAGCGAATTCGAAATCTGGCAGAGCAACTGGACGCCCATCGCAAGACCCGCCAAGCCGTGCACAGCTCTGTGACCATCACGGGCATGTACAACGTGCTGGAAAAGCTGCGCAGCGGCGACGCGTTGACCGCCGCCGAGCGAACCTTGAACGACAACGGCTTGGTCAGTGTGTTGCAGAGCCTGCACGATGAACTGGACGCTGCTGTGCTGGAGGCCTATGGCTGGGGTGGCCTGTCATTGCCAGCCGATACCGATGCACTACTGCTGCGACTGGTAGAACTGAACACCAAGCGAGCCAACGAGGAAGCTGCCGGCACGGTTAGATGGCTACGGCCTGAATTCCAGCGCGGTACTGGACAAGGGGAACAGACCGCCATCGAAGAAGATGCTGAGGTGAATGGTGCAGAGGAAGAGAGCGTGCCGGCAGTGGCCAACGTCACCATTGCACCGAAACCCTGGCCGACAGGGTTGGCGGACCAAATCAAAGCCGTAGCGGACGTGCTGGCCGATGCCGGGACTAGCCTTGACCTTGACGGTCTAGCCGCACGCTTTACCAGCCGTGGCCGCTGGCGTGAACGCCTGCCGACCATTTTAGATGCCTTGGTCGCGCTGGGCCGTGCACGTACACAGGGTGATGGCCGGTGGGTGGACGCCGGACGGTAATGGTCGCATGAGTCAATCGGCGCGCGTCAACAGGTTATGACACACGGCATCCGACTGGATTCAGAACCTATGCATAACGCAGGTAGCGAGTGGTCTTGTATTGTTCAAGTTGTTTATCAGGGTTCATTCGTTCTTTCCTCTTCAACTAGGTCTTCATGCCGGAATGGGACCCAGGGTGGCGCAACGCGAAGAGAGCGCAATCTTCGGCTGCATGCGATCAGCGTAAACCAATCATGAAGATTTTTGGGTCAGATAAGCTCGCGCGGTAGTGGCGATGACGCCCTGGGCATTTGCGGAAATATCACCAGAGGTGCGGCGTACTACTCCAACCAGAAATGGCCAAGGTGAGCATCTGCGAATCGTCTTCAATGGTGCCATCGGCCGTACTGGTGAGCGAGTCGTTCGAGTATTCGAAGCTTGCATAGTTGTCACTCCCTTTTTATCTTTTGGTCCCCCATTTTACTAGGCAAACTGGGATTATGTACAGTAACATTCAGTCACCATGATTACTGAAGAAGTCTACTTTTGGCACATCCAATGGGCAGGATGCACCTGGTCGAGTTGGAATTCGGTGATCGAATGGATGAAGCGGCTGAGAAAGAGGCGTACAGCGGGTTGGCGCGTTACGCAGTTCGGATCGACACTCAGTCAAAGGACATGCAGTCGCCATCGCGCGCTTGGATCCTCGCTGGCTTCGAGGCGGGAACAGAGCCCTATGACACCTTCTCCTACTCATACAGCGCGGCTTACACTGAGCTGGCTTTACGCCCTCATCAACGGGAGATATGACCATATCTACGCTGCACGTTTGGTGTTCCGGCACCGCCCCTGACACGTACGCAAAAAATGGACATGACTGTAGTGCTTTCTAGAAAAGAACTTGAAGGACGGATTTTCGAGCTGCAAGGCCGCGTCGGCGCCGCTCTCGCGCCTTACGACGCTCACACTGCGGTCTGTTTTTGGTTGGACACGCTACGCGGCATAGAGGAACTTATAAACCTGCCGTCGGTTGAGTGGGATGATGATCCTTTCGAGCAAGAGCTCTTTGGTTTTCCGGTCATGCAGTACCCCCAGCACATACCAAAATTCATGGCCGTTCGCGAAAGGCTCTTGGGGAGATTTAGCGAGCAATTCGCCAACCGGTTCTGCAACCTAGTCGCCCAAGGACACATCATTGCCAACACGTTTGCAGCCCACGGCCACTTCGAGGCGGCTGCCGGATTTCAGACTCTTGGATCGATGATTGGATATTTCCAGTCGCGACGACGCCATTTCGTCGGCTTACTGCACCTCATGCCAGGCGCATGCCAAGGAGCTAAGTCTGTTGTCCATATAGACACGCTCAACATCTTCCTTCCCATCGTGGAGTTCGATGCAGTTCCAATGATGGGTGCTCAGTACGCATTGATAGTAAAGCTCGCCCAGGAACGTCTTGGCATTGTTGAAGATGCCAGCGCCGAACTGGCCATGTTGGACGGATTCTTCTTGGAGCCAGAGCGTGCTTCGATCGTTGAGATGCCCAGTTCGGAAGAAGGGTTGGCAATACTGAAGGCGAGGGAGATAGTCCCGCCCGATATGCTGTTCTCGGCGGCGGAGCTGCGAAATGACATATTGTTCATGGAGGCGTCTTATGCTGAGTTTGACCTGCGGGGGGGTGATTTCGCGCCGGCGGCATCACTTGTACGCAGGCTTTCCAAGGAACACATTGATCGAGATTTTTGGATCTACATAACCCCTACGGAGCTAGCAAGGCTAGCGGCGCAGGAGCATGCATCTCCTGCACTCGTGGGAGCGCTTACTTGTGGTTCCAACAGATACATGCAGTGCCTGTCGAGCTATGCGCCTCTTATTCTGGTGGGTGACCGCTATTTGTCTACAGTCACATTGTTGAGTCGCTTCATCTACTCTTGGCGTGCGCGAATCCTTGACCGCAACAAGCGGTTTCAGATACGGGCGGGGTTCATCTTTGAGGACCAAGTCAAGCTCTCGTTGGAGAAGCAAGGCTTTGTCGTTCAGGATATCGTGCGCATCAACCGGCAGGAGTTCGATGTTGTGGCTTTGCGCGACGACATCATTTGGAACCTCCAGTGTAAAAACAACTTCGTCGAGTTGGCGAAGGTAGATTCTGACGCGGTTGCCTTCGCTCGCTACAACCGAGGTCTCGTGCGCTCGTATGAGAGGGCGTTGGTAAAGGAGCGCAACCGTGAGCACTTGCTGAAAATGAAATTGGCGACGGAAGCCGTTCAGCACGTGGTCGTCTCGCGCTTTCCTGTGGTGACAGACAACCAGCGCATCATAGTATTCAGCCGCATTGACGAGTTTGCGGCGCGTGCTGATGACTTGTCAACCTCCTGAGGCACCTTGTCCCATGCCTGATGGCATCAAAGCCACCGCGACCACTGCGTAAGCGGCTGCGCACACATTGCCGCA
>Ga0208888_101081_pt1 | contig 10454 bp, 10 predicted proteins | sample LakWasM115_HOW13_2_FD_183929 | JGI IMG/M metagenome (GOLD analysis project Ga0208888, IMG submission 183929) | Freshwater sediment methanotrophic microbial communities from Lake Washington under simulated oxygen tension - Sediment Metagenome... | ecosystem: Environmental > Aquatic > Freshwater >...
ACTGGAGGGGGTAGTCCGGAGCTTTTCACTGGAGTATCCCTGCCATTCGCCGGGCGAGCAGCGCTGGTTCCAGATGACCGTGACACCGCTCTTTGAGGATCATCCGAACGGTGTCGTGGTCATGCACATGGACATCAGCGAGCGCAAGGCTGCAGAAGAAAGGATCGTTTACCTGAACCGGGTCTACGCCACCCTCAGCGGCATCAATACGCTGATTGTTCGTGTGCGGGATCGCGGTACGCTGTTTGACGAGGCCTGCCGTGTCGCGGTCGACGCGGGTGGATTCCGCATGGCATTGATTGCCAGCATCGACCGGACCACATTGCAGGTTCTGCTGGCTGCATCCTCGGGCGTGGATGAGGCATTCTGCTCCGCACTCAAAAACTACTTCTCGTCATCTGCAGGTGGCCCGGTCGGCAGTGCCCTGCTGGAGCGAGCCATCACTGAAAAGGGGGCGGTCGTTGTCAATGACCTGCAGTGCAGCGCGGAGGTCATTTTTCGCAAGGAATATGCGGCTTCCGGTGTCAACGCCATGGCGATTTTTCCGCTGATCGTGTCAGGGGACGCGGTCGGCGCGCTGGTGCTGTACGCCAGTGAACCGGCATTTTTCCGCGACGAGGAGTTGACCCTGTTGACCGAGTTGGCAGGCGATGTGGCCTTCGCCATGGACCACATCGAGAAGCAGGAGCGCATCGACTACCTGGCGTATTACGACGTGCTCACCGGGCTGGCGAACCAGCGCCTGTTTCTGGAGCGCCTGGCGCAGTACGCGCGCAGCGCCGCCACGGACGGACACGGGCTGGCGGTGTTCCTGATCGATCTGGAGCGCTTCAAGAATATCAACGACAGCCTGGGCCAAGCCGCTGGCGACGAACTGTTGCGCCAGACTGCGCAGTGGCTCACGCACAACGCCGGGGACGCCAGTCTGTTTGCCCGGCTGGGCGCGGACCACTTTGCCGCGGTCATGCCGATGATCCGGCAGGACGGCGATGTCGTGCGGTTTCTGGAAACCAAACTGGAGGCTTTTCAGGAGCATCCGTTCAGCCTGGGCGACTCCGTGCTGCGCATCGGCATCAAGGTGGGCGTGGCCTTGTTGCCCAAAGACGGTGTCGACGCAGACACCCTGTTCAGGCGTGCCGAGGCCGCGCTGAAAACAGCCAAGGCGCACGGAGACCGGTTTCTGCTGTACACGCCCAGGATGACGGAAGCGGTTGCCGGCAAGGTGGCGCTGGAAAACCAGTTGCGCCTGGCCCTGGAGCGGGGCGAATTTGTGCTGCACTACCAGCCCAAGGTCAGCCTGGCCAGTGGCTTGCTGACCAGTGCCGAAGCGCTGATCCGCTGGAACGACCCGCGGTCCGGTCTGGTGCCTCCCGCCCAGTTCATCCCGGTGCTGGAAGAAACCGGCCTGATCCATGCCGTAGGCCGCTGGGCGCTGCGCCAGGCGGTTGCCGACTACCTGCGCTGGCGGGCCGCAGGCCTGGCGGCCGTGCGCATTGCGGTGAACGTATCGCCTCTGCAACTGCGCAGCCGAGCCTTTATCGCGGAAGTGCAGCAGGCCATAGCCATCGATCCGCACGCTGCGGCCGGTCTGGAGCTGGAGATCACCGAAAGCCTGATCATGGAAGATGTCAAACACAGCATCGCCAGCCTGCAGGCGCTCCGCGCGATGGGGCTCACCGTTGCCATTGATGACTTTGGTACCGGCTTCTCTTCCCTGAGCTACCTGGCCAAGTTTCCGGTCGACACGCTGAAGATTGACCGCTCGTTCGTGGTGGACATGACCGCCTCGCCCGAGGGCCTGGCCCTGGTATCCACCATCATCAACCTGGCCCATGCCTTGAAGCTCAAGGTGGTTGCCGAAGGCGTTGACAGCGAAGACCAATTGCGCCTGCTGCGGGTGCTGGGCTGTGACGAAATGCAGGGCTACCTGTTCAGCCAGCCGCTGCCCAGCGCGGTGTTCGAGGCCACGTATCTGCAGACGCTGCCCCCCGAATAGGGGTTCGCCAGCAGCGTGCGGATCGCGGCCGCCATGGCCCGGCGTTGGTGGCGCGTCCGGGCATACCGTTGTTCCGGGAATTGGAGGCGCTGGTCTTCCGCCTGCCGTGCGTGGCGATATGCTGCTGTCTGCAGGGCGCCGCCACTGACAACCCGAAATACCCAAATGACCGATGCCAACGCGATGACACAAGCGCCTTTAACTCCTTACGAAATGCTGGGTGGTGCAGCCGGTGTACGGCAACTGGTGCACCGCTTCTACGGGCTGATGGACGAATTGCCCGAAGCCCGCTCCGTGCGTTGCATGCACCCGCAAGACCTCACGGGCAGCGAGGAAAACCTGTTTGATTTCTTGTCGGGCTGGTTGGGCGGACCGGCGCTGTATGCGCAGAAGAAAGGCCATCCTCGTCTGCGCATGCGCCACAACCCCTATGCCGTAAGGCCCGTGGAGCGCGACGAGTGGATGCTGTGCATGCGCCTGGCCCTGACCGAGCAGGTGGCGGATGTGGAGTTTCGCCGGCATCTGATCAACACCTTTGCCCAGATGGCAGACCATATGGTCAATACACCGGGCCACGGCGCGTAAGCGATACCATTGCGCCTATGAATTTCTGGGACCAACGCTTTGCCGAGCCGGGCTACAAATACGGCACCGAGCCCAACGCCTTTTTGCGCGAACAGGCGATTCGTCTGGCGCCGGCCAGCCGGGTCCTGGTGCCTGGCGACGGGGAAGGGCGCAACGGCGTCTGGCTGGCCGAGCAGGGCCACGCGGTCACGTCGGTTGACTACTCGCAGGTGGGCCTTGAAAAAGCCCGTGCCCTGGCCGCCACACGGGGTGTTTCCCTGGCCACCCAATGCGTTGACCTGGCGGACTGGGCGCCCGAAGCCGCCAGCCTGGATGCTGTCGTGCTGATTTACACCCATTTGCCCAGCGCCATACGCCAGCAGGCCCATCGCCGCCTGGCACGGGGCCTGCGGATGGGCGGTTGGCTGATACTGGAAGCCTTTCATCCCGAGCAGCTGCTCCATGCCAGCGGCGGTCCCAAAGACGCCGATATGCTGTACACGCCCGAGCAACTGACCGCCGACTTTGATGGTCTGCTGAAGCCCGTCCTGGTGTGGCATGGCGAGACCCCGTTGCTGGAAGGTTCCGGCCACCAGGGTCTGGCGCACGTGACACGCTGGGTCGGCCAATCTTCGATGTAAATGGGCCTAAAGCCCCCGTAGAATGTGCGCAAGCAGCTATGATTTTGATAGTAATCTAAACAGGAGATGTTCATGAAAACCGCCCACGACCTGGTTGCCGCCGCCAAATCCCGCGTGCAGGAAATTGCCCTGAGCGACGCCGAACAAGCCATTCGGGATGCCGACGTGCTGGTCGATGTACGCGAAGCCGACGAATTTGCAGCAGGCCACCTGAGCGGTGCGGTCCACATCTCGCGCGGCATGCTGGAGTTCAAGTTCAGCGCCAACCCGGCGCTGCAGCCGCGTGACCTCAAGATCGTGCTGTACTGCAAGACCAGTGGCCGTGCGGCCCTGGCTGCCGCTGCCCTGCACGACATGGGTTACCTGAATGTGCAATCCATCGCCGGCGGGTTTGATGCCTGGGTGGCGGCCGGCAAGCCCGTTGCCAAGCCCGACACACCGTCGTTCGAATAATCCGGCAGGGGGGCGGCGTTTCAGGTGAATGCCCGCCAGCTTCCTGGCGCCGTCGCCTGCACTGAAAAGTGCGTGGTTACGCCACGGCTTCCAGCATCGCGGGTGCGAGGCTGGCCGGCGCTGCGGGCCTGACCAGCTGGTACAGGTCCTTCGGATCCTGCAGCGCGGGGATGAGCGCCATGGCAGAGCCCATCCCCAGCGACTGGGCCAGACTGTGCACATAGCGCAGGGCGGAGAAGTCTTCCATCGCAAAGCCTACCGAATCGAACAGCGTGATCTGTGCCGCGTTGTCGCGGCCAGCGGCCTGCCCGGCCAGCACCTGCCAGAGCTCGGTGACGGCAAAGTCGGCGTTCATTTGCTGCAGGTCACCCTCCACGCGGGTTTGCGGCTCGTACTCCACAAACACTTTCGCCGCATGCAGTACATCGGCATGGATTTCGGTCTTGCCCGGACAGTCGCCGCCGACACCGTTGATATGCATGCCGGGCTCCAGCATGTCGGCGCTGAGGATGGTGGCGTTGGTCTTGTCGGCGGTGACGGTGGTCACGATGTCCGCGCCGCGCACGGCCTGCGCCGTGCTGTGGCACGCAACCAGGCGCAGGCCGGCAGCATCCGGGTTGTGTTGCAAATTGTCCATCAGCTTGGCGGTGGCATGTGCATCCACGTCAAACAGGCGTATCTCTTCAATGCCCAGCAGATGGTGAAACGCCAATGCCTGGAACTCGCTTTGTGCGCCATTGCCGATCAACGCCATCACGCGGCTGTTGGGGCGCGCCAGGGCACGCGCCGCCACGGCCGACGTGGCAGCAGTGCGCAGCGCCGTGGTCAGGGTCAATTCGCTGACCAGCAAGGGGAAACCGCTGGCCACGTCGGCCAGCACGCCAAACGCCATCACGGTGGACAAGCCCCTGGCGGTGTTTTTGGGATGGCCGTTGACGTACTTGAAGGTGTAGGTGTCGGCGTCGGCAATGGGCATCAGTTCGATCACGCCCTCTGGCGAATGTGCGGCCAGGCGGGCCGACTTGTCAAAACTCTTCCAGCGTAAAAAGTCCTGCCGGATGTTGGTGGCCATGCCCTGCAGGGTGGTGGCCATGCCTTGGCTCTGGACCATGGCGGCGACGTCCTGCGGGCTTAAAAACAGGGTGCTGTGGCGGGCGCTGGATGGCGGTGTCATGGTGGGTCTCCTCGGGAATTGCAAAGGTCTGCAATCGACAAGACCCAGTGTGGTTGCCCGCTGCGACAATAACAATCGACAGTTTTGTACAAAAATACGCAACTTATTGTCGTTATGACATGTTAAATTGCTGAAATGGATGAAATTGACCACAAATTGATGTCGCTGCTGCGCCAGGACGCCCGTCTGACCGTGGCGGCGCTGGCGGCCAAATTGCGGGTGTCCCGGGGCACGGTGACCAACCGCATCCGGCGCCTGGAGGATGACGGAGTCATCGTGGGCTACACCGTGCGCCTGCGCCCGGACGTGCAGCACAACGCAATCAAGGCGTGGATGAGCATTGCGGTGGAGGGCAACCAGACGCGCGCCGTGATTGCCAGCCTGCTGGGTGAACCCGGTGTGGCCACCCTGCACGACACCAACGGCCGCTGGGACCTGCTGGCCGAACTGCGCGCCGAGACGCTGCAGGAACTGGCCAAGGTGCTGGAGCGCATCCGCCTGCTCAAGGGCATCAGCAACACCGAGACCAGTATCCATCTGGAGACCTTCCGCGTGTCTTGATCAGCCCTCTGACTTTCCTTCCAGCCGCAAGGAGTGACCGCCGGCCGCGTCCGACTCGAAGCCCGGCACGGAGATGCGAACAGGGTGATCCCATGGGTCGCTGTTCGTAAAGAGCACCCTTGCTCCGCGAGAGACCACCGTAACCTCAGGCACGAACTGCACGCACCAACCCATCGCCGGGCTACCCGGGTCCTGTGGAGACTGCCTTCAGATAGCGGATAGCTATTGGTTTGCTTGATAGATTTGCTTACCAATTTGCTGCCCGGATGGGCCAGGACTTGTTCATACTTTGAATATCGTTCAACGACCTGACAGGTCCATTCGGCCTATTCCAATGAACCGTTTTCAGAACTTCTATCTGATAGCCGCTACATCACTGGGGATTTGCCTGGGCGTTTTCTTGTGGCAGGCCGGATTGCTGGCGGATACGGCATTGATTGCCATTCTTGCCGCAGCCCTGTTCAGCTATTCCTTCGCTGCACAATTGTTGCTGTTAGAGGTCAGGGACTGCAGCGCAGACAAGCAGAAGTTGGTGGCAGAGGCACTTCACCTGAACGCCCATGTGAAGTTACTGTTGGCGCAGGCCCACTATGACAACCTGACGGGTCTTGGAAACCGGAATTTGCTGGCCGACCGGTTTCACTTTGCAGTTGAGCGCTCCCAGCGCAGCAAGACATCCTTTGCATTGCTGATGATTGATTTGAATAACTTCAAGTCAGTCAACGACAGCTACGGCCATTTGGCAGGCGATGAGGTGCTTATTGCCAGTGCCAAACGCCTGATTTCAGCGGTGCGTGCCTCTGACACTGTCGTTCGGCTGGGCGGCGACGAATTCCTGTTGCTCGTTGAGCGGTTTGAGACGTGTGACGATTTGTTGAATTTTGGACAAAAACTGATCGACTCGCTGTCCGAGGACATCGCGCTGTCCTCGGGAGACGTGGTCAGCGTTGGAGCCAGTGTAGGAATCGCACAGTTCCCCCGGGATGGTTTCGACATTGGCAGACTCATAGAGTTCGCTGATCAGTCCATGTATGAATGCAAGACATCGGGAAGGATGCCACTGGAGATGGCATAGGGCTCTTTGGAAGCTTGCGGGTAATCCCCAGTTGTCTGGAATTGACGCCTTGGCGACACTTGCGCACCTCGTAAGTGTGAATCCAGATTCAAGGAGTTATCCATGCGTTCTGATTGGTTGGTCTCTTTTCGACTGCGCCCGGCACGGGTCGCTGCTGCCTTGTTTACATTCCTGTTGTTGGCAGCGGCGGGCGTCTATGCCACCAACTACTCGCTGTGGATCAACGGACGCAGCAATACGGCACAGCCTGGCAACCATGCCGACTTCACGTACTGGGGACCTGCCTCAACGGCCGCGGGCGTGAACAAGATTTCTGTCAATTGGGATGGCTACAACCGGGTGGCTGACCAGAACTACCGCATTCGCGATGCGCTGGACTGTTATTGCACGGGTAATAACTGGTGCTATGTGGCCGCGCACAGTGCCGGCAATCTGCAGATCGGCTATGCCTTGTCGTTGTATGGCGGCACGGCACGTAGCAAGAAGAACGCGACGCCCAGCTCGGCAGGTGTGTGCGGTAACACCGATGGCACCACGCAAACCGGCTGGAACATCAAATGGGTGGATGTGGCTGCCGGTGCCGGAGGCGGTAGCGAACTGGCCAACGTCGGCAGCTGGGCGGTCTCGGACCCGCTCACTTCCGACCTCAAGACCGCAACCGCACGCGCCATGTATGACCACAACCAGACACGGGCCAAGTGGTTTTACATGTTTGCGGGCGCCAGCGGCACGCTGTACTCCGCCGTATTGCCCGGCCAGGATGATGAGGCTGTTGCCTACCATTCGTCGGGCGGTGTTTCGGGCAGCGGTGGTGCAAGCTTCTGCAATCCTTCAGACTGGTTCTGCAATGACCTGACCCTGGGCACTGCCGCCAACGAGGGGGGCTCTGCCAAGTGGAGCTACCACACCGTGGCGTTCCGCGATGATGCCGAGGCCTACAACCACTACACCAACGGCAACTGGGGTGGCGTGGTATCCAAGGTGCGTGCCGACATGGTGAGCTACGCCAACTAGGCGCCCTCACTGCCTGGCGACGGTGGTTTGAACTTTGAACCGGGCTAAGGCGGTTTGGCTGGGCAGCGCTGTGGTTGCGCTGGCCGCGCTCGGGTGGTACTGGTTCGGCGCCGACGCTGGGGTCGACCCTGCCGGTGCTAGTGGCAAGCGCACCGGCACCAGCGCGTCCGCATCGCCGGGCGATGCATCTGCGGGTTCATCGGGCGGTGGCTCCGGCGGTGGTCCGTACAGTGCGGCCGGACTGAAGGCCCGCCAGGAGCAACTGGCAATCTGGCGCGGCCGCCAGGAACGGGCCGAGCAAACCTATGCCAGCTACCGCGACTCCACCCGCTACCCCTACGACTCCCGGCCCATTGCCGAGCACCCTGACCAGGTACGCCCGTTTGCGCCCATTTCTGAAGAAGTCAAGCTGCGCAACGCCAATGGCGACGTGGCCAAAGGCATTCGCATGCGCACCAGCCAGGAGCGGGTCTTTCTCAGCGGCTCGGAAAGCGTCAAGTTCACCGTAGCCGCCGTGGATGAAAGCGGGCAGACCCTGCCGTTGGTGATCCGCAGCGCGTCGGCACAGGCGATTCCGGATTCACGCACGCCCATCAAGCTCATTCAGGCATCGGTGCCTTTTTCGGACGACGGCAATGGCGCCGATGACCGCGGTCTGGACGGTACCTATTCCGCACGGCTGACACCGGGCGCGCAAGGCTTCCAGGGCTATGCCGGCACGATTCGCGTGCTGGCAGAGGTGGTCAGTGACTCGCAGCAGGGGGTGGTCCAGTTCGATGTCGTCTACACCCCCGATGTGCCGGCCACCTGGGCGGGCGTGCGCGAAGCGCTGGAAGCGGGGTCGCTGAATTTCTATCTGAAGGCCAATGTGCGGCAAGCCGGGCGCTATGTCGTGAGTGCGCGGGTTGATGACGCCAACGGCGTGCCGTTTGCCCTGCTGCAGTTCAATGACGAGGTTGCTGCCGGAAGCCGCGAGTTCAAGTTGCAGGTATTCGGCGCACTGGTGCTCGACAAGAGCCCGGCGTTTCCGTTGCGACTGCGCGACGTGGATGGCTTTCTGTTGATCCCCGACAAGTTCCCGGATCGGGCGACGATGGCCCGACAGGGTGGTGTGGTGCACGTCAGCGCCATGTACCCGCGCAGCCGCTTTTCCGCGCAGGAGTGGACCAGTGAAGAGCGCCAGCGCTATCTGGCCGAGTATGGCAATGACGCCGAGACGGCGCGCCGCAAGGTCGAGGATCTATCCGCCCGGTAGAGGCAGTGGCTGCTTGAGCGATTGAGCGCGAGCTAGGACACCACGACGCCCTTCCAGAAGGCCACACGGCCCTTGATGCTGGCGGCTTCTGGCTTGGGGTCGGGGTAGTACCACACCGCATCGGGGTTCATTTCACCGTCAACGATCAGCGAGTAATAACTGGCCTGGCCCTTCCACGCGCACATGGTTTTGTGGTTGCTGAAAGTCACGAATTCGCGTTTCAGGGATGACTCCGGAAAGTAATGGTTGCCTTCCACCATGACGATGTCGTCGCTCTCGGCAATGACGGTGTTTTTCCAGATCGCTTTCATGCTTGATTCCTTGATGGGGGGGCGTCCAGCCACAAGAGGCAGAACTGTTGTTCGGGGTCGGTCCAGAACGGACCCGGTTTCAATCCCGCCTGCAAGGCCAGCTGGTGCAGGCCTTCGACGGTGAATTTATACGAATTTTCGGTGTGCAGGGTTTCGCCCTGGGCAAAGGAAAACGTGGAGTCGCCAACGCGAACCGTCTGCTGGCGGGTGCTCATCAAGTGCATTTCTATGCGCCGCAGGGGCGCGTTGTAAAACGCGCTGTGGGCAAAATCGTGCACCATAAAGTTTGCGCCGAGCTCGCGGTTGGCGCGCACCATCACATTGCGATTGAAGGCCGCCGTCACGCCCTGCGCGTCGTTGTAGGCTGCATGCAGCACATCGGGGCTCTTGACCAGATCGGCGCCCAGAATCAGGGCGCCGCCCTGAAGGGTGTGGGCGCACTGGTGCAGGAAACGCAAGGCCTCCTGCGGCTCAAAGTTTCCCAGGGTTGAGCCGGGGAAAAATCCCACACGCTTGCCTGCAGTGGGCAGGGCAGGGGGCAACGTGAAATCCTGTGTATAGTCCGCAACCAGCGGCTCCACCAGCAGCCCGGGGTAGTCCTGTCGCAGTCCGCGTGCCGCCCCGTTCAGGTGCGCGCCCGAAATGTCGATGGGGATGTAACGCCGGGGCTCATCCATGGCGTCCAGCAGCAGGCGCACCTTGTGCAGCGAGCCGGCGCCAAATTCCACCACCTCGGCCTGCGCCCCCATGTGCGCGGCCATGTCTGGCGCATACCGTTGCAGCAGCGCGAGCTCGGTGCGCGTGGGGTAGTACTCGGGCAGTGTGCAGATGCGATCAAACAGGGCCGAGCCCTGTACATCATAAAAATACTTGGGCGATATGCGCTTGTGCGGGGCGCTCAGGCCCTGGTGCAGATCGTGCAGAAAATCGTTCTGCGCCCTGGCCACCATCGCCTGGGCGTTGGCTTCTGCATTATTCGCGCGGTCTACGTTGTTTGCAGCGTCTGCACAGGCCAGGTTGTCTTTCATGCGGCGTCCTTTGCCAATCGGATTCCCGAGAATTGCCAGCGTGCGCCGGGCGGAAAGAAGTTGCGGTAGGTCTTGCGGCCGTGGCCCGCGGGCGTGGCCGCGCTGGAGCCGCGCAACACCTGCTGGCCGACCATGAACTTGCCGTTGTACTCACGGACCGCACCGGTGCGCGGGCGAAAGCCGGGGTAGGGTTCGTAGGATGACCGTGTCCACTGCCAGCCGTGGCCCAGCATCTGGGTCATTTGCGGCAGCGCACACGCCACTTCCCATTCAAATTCGGTGGGCAGGCGTGCGCCCGCCCATTCGGCGAATGCGGCCGCTTCATAAAAGCCGACGTGGGTGACCGGCGCCTGGCGATCCAGGGGCTGCAAGCCCTGCAGGC
>Ga0208888_101093_pt1 | contig 10361 bp, 8 predicted proteins | sample LakWasM115_HOW13_2_FD_183929 | JGI IMG/M metagenome (GOLD analysis project Ga0208888, IMG submission 183929) | Freshwater sediment methanotrophic microbial communities from Lake Washington under simulated oxygen tension - Sediment Metagenome... | ecosystem: Environmental > Aquatic > Freshwater >...
TCCACGCCAGCCCGGCCTTGCAGGACCTGTTCCGCAAAGAGATAGAGACCAGTTCAGCAATGTTCCGTAGGGCCTATGAGGCCGGGGTGCCGCTGCTGTGCGGTTCTGAATCCGGTTTCTCGGTCACGCCCTATGGAGACTGGCACTACCGGGAGATGGAGGTGTTCGTCAAACACTTCGGTCTGACACCCCTGCAAGCCATTCAATGCGCCACCGAGAACGGCGCCCTGTGCCTGCGCCTGAAGGATAAGGTCGGGACGGTTCAAAAGAATCGGCTGGCCGATTTGCTGGTGGTCAAGGGTGACCCATCGCAAGACGTGACCCTGCTCGGCCAGCGCGACAAGCTGCATGCAGTGATGGCCAACGGCAACTTTATCGACCTGCAACGCAAGGACCCGGTGCGCAGCAACATTCCCGAATGGCGCTGCCACGACTTTGGCGACATCCTCACCAAAGACATTGTTGAGCAGGCGCGCGCAGCCAAGAACGGTAAACAGGCATGAGCAAAAAACTCGCGCTCATCACCGGCTCCAGTGGCGGCATCGGTGCGGCCATTGCCACAGCAGCCAGCCGCGACGGCTACCGCGTGGCCCTGCTGGATGTAAACAGCGCGGCCGTCCAGGCCACGGCAGCACGCCTGTCGGATGCCGTGGCCTTCACCTGCGACATCACCGATGCGGCGCAGGTCGCAAAGGTGCTGCAGACGCTGGACCAGGTGCCCGACCTGCTGGTCAACAACGCCGGCATTGTGAAGTTCGCGCCGCTGCTGGAGATCTCGGTGCAGGACTTCCGCCGCATTCTGGACATCGACCTGACCGGTGCCTTTGTGGTGTCGCAGTTGGTCGCTGCCGGCCTGCGTGATGCAGGCCTGCCGGGCTCCATCGTCAACATTGCCTCCATTGGCGGCATGACGCCCAGCTTTGGCACCAATGCCTATGCGGCAGCCAAGGCCGGCTTGATCAAGATGACCGAACTGATGGCGCTCGAGTGGGGCGCATTGGGCATCCGCGTGAACACCGTGTCGCCCGGCTTTATTGATGGCGGCATGAGTGCGGCCGTGTACGCCAATGCCAACACGCGCGCCGTGCGCTCGGCAGCGGTACCGCTAAAGCGCCTGGGCCTGGAACAGGACATTGCCGATGCCGTGCTGTTTCTGGCCTCCAGCCAGGCCAATTACATCAGCGGCCACAACCTGGTAGTGGATGGAGCCCTGACGCACAGCCTGTTGAACCAGATACCGCGGGAATGACATGCTGAAAAATCTTGTGCTCATCGGTGGCCTCTACCACCCTTTTGCAGAGGCCTCCCAAACCCTGCAGGCCGTGCTGGATGAAGCCGGCTTTGCCAGCACCGTCACCGACGATCTGGAGCATGGCTTTGCCGAACTGGCAACCGGCCAGTACGACCTGCTGACGGTGTACGCGCTGCGTTGGACCATGCCGCAGGAAAAGTTTGCCGCCCAACGCGCCGAGTGGGCCTTTAGCCCCAGGACGGCGCAGCGCCAGGCCTTGCAGCAGCATCTGGCCGCAGGCAAGGGCGTGCTGGCCCTGCACACCGCCGCCATCTGCTTTGATGACTGGCCCGAGTGGCAAGACGCCGTGGGTGCGAGCTGGACTTGGGGCCACTCCTACCACCCGCCGCTGGGCACGGTGAAGGTGCAGCCCACAGCCCACAGTCACCCCATCGTTGCCGGCTTGCCCGCCTTCACGTTCGACGACGAGGCCTATACCGACATGGTGATTGCGCCCGACGTGCAACCGCTGATGGAAGTGCGCGCCGCGACGCAAACCGCGTTCTCGCCCTGCCTGTGGACCCGCACGCAGGAGAGCGGCCGCCTAGTCTATGACGCACTGGGCCACGACAGTGCCTCACTCTCGCACAGCGTGCATCGACAAATCATTCAGCGCGCGGCCCGTTGGGCCTGCGGGCAAGCGATCTGACAACCCTACAGAACACAACGAGAGAGACATTGCATGAATCACACGATTGAAGACCTGTCGATTCTGGTGACCGGTGGCGGCTCCGGCATCGGCGAGGGCGCGGCCCGCTACCTGTGCGCCCAAGGTGCGCGCGTAACTATCACCGGCCGCCGCGCCGACAAGCTGCAGGCCGTAGCCGCCTCCATTGGTGAGCGCTGCAGCTGGCTGACGGCCGATGTCTGCGTGGTCGAAGACCGCGCAGCGGCGCTGCAACAGGCCTTGAAGCATGGCAACGGCCGCCTCGACGCACTCATTAACAACGCCGGCATCACCCACCACAGCGGACTTGAAGGCCTGACCGATGAGGCCCTGACGCGGGTGCTGAACACCAATGTGAATGCCCCCCTGCTGTTGACGCAACTGGCCCTGCCGGCGCTACAGGCAACCAAGGGCTCGGTGGTGTTTCTGGGCTCGGTGCATTCGCGCCTGGCCCTGCCCGGACGTCTGGCCTATGCCGCCTCCAAGGGCGCGATTCTGACGCTCTCGCGGGTGCTGGCGGCCGAGCTCGGCCCCAAGGGCGTGCGGGTGAATTGCGTGATTCCGGGGGCCGTGGCCACCGAGATCAATGCTGCTGCCAGCGGGCAGGACTTGGAGGAATCCAAGCGCCTGTTTCGCAACCTGGCGGCCCTGCACCCGATTGGACGCATTGGTGAACCGGAGGACATCGCCCAGGCGATTCACTACCTGTTGCTGGCTTCGTGGACAACGGGCGCAGTGCTCGATGTAGACGGTGGAATGGGACTTGGCTCTACCAAGATTTGACGCGCAACTAGCGCATATACGTTTATCAGGAACAAGAAAAATGGACGAAGCTACCGTTAAGGGCAAGTTGCTTGCCCCCTCCATTGGTGGAGATTCTTTGGCAGAGGCCCGAGCCTTGCTGGGCATGCCGATCCGCGTGGAGCAATGGAATGAGGAAGCCAGCTGGGACGCCATTCGCCACTACTCCTGGGGCATCGGCGATGACAATCCGCTGTACTGCGACCCGGCCTACGCCAAGACCACTGTCTGGGGCGGCCTGGTGGCACCGCCCACGTTTTTCTTTGGCATCTGGGATGCGGTGGTCGCCCCCGGCCTGCCCGATGTGCAGTGGTTCTACTCTGGCATCGATGCCGAGTTCCACCACCCGATTCGCCGCAACGACGTGGTCAAGGCCTCGGCCGAATATGTGGATGCCCAGCCCCTGTCGGGCAAGACCGTCTCCAATATGATCGTGCAGACCGGCGACGTGCGCTACACCAACCAGGACGGCGTGCTGCTGACCCAGGTGAAGTCGCACACCTTCCGCGTCGGCCGCCAGTCCGCCGAGGGCGGCTTGCGCTATGAGCCGCGCGAGAAACATGTCTACAGCGCCGACGAGCTGGAAAAAATCGTCAACGCCCAAGTCAACGAATACCGCCGTGGCGCCGAAGTGCTGTACTGGGACGACGTGGTGGACGGCACGCTGCTGCCCGGCACCGTGCGCGGCCCCATCAACCAGCAGGACATGACGGCCTACTACTGCGGTGCCGTGGGCACCTCCGGCTACAAGTCCACCAAGCTGCGCTGGAAGTACCGCGACTGGGCCCACCACAGCCCCGAGCTGCTGCCCAACAACTACGACAAGAGCTATTTCGGCGCCGCCGTGCTGCCCAGCATCGGGCATCAGGATGCCAAGGTCGCCACCCAGGACTTGGGCATGCCCGGCCCCTACGACAACGGCCCGCAACGCTGCGGCATGGTCACAACCACGCTGACCAACTGGATCGGCGACCAGGGCTTTGTGCGCAACCTTAGCATCCGCCTGAAACTGCCGGTCATCTTTGGCGACTGCACCTACACCAAGGGCCGTGTCACAGGCAAGCGCATCGAAGGCGAACGCGCCCTGGTGGACGTGCAAGTGTGGGCAGAGAACCAGCTGGGCCAGACCACGGCCAAGGGTAGTGCCACGGTGGAACTGCCCCGACGCTAAGGCACGATTGATGAGCCCCCTCCACTCCCTTTTGCAGCCCGGCACCATTGCGCTGGTGGGCGCCTCGCCGGACGCCCGCAAGCTGGCGGGGCGGCCACTGGCCTACCTGAAGCGCTACGGCTTTCAGGGCCAGGTGTACGCCGTCAACCCCAAGTACCCGGACATCGACGGCGTGCCCTGCTTTCCCAGCATTGCCGCCCTGCCGCGTGACATCGACCTGGCGCTGATCCTCTTGCCGGCGCACCAAGTGGCCGATGCGCTGGAGCAGTGCGCGTTGCAGGGAGTGCGCTGCGCCATCTCGATTGCCGGCGGTTTTGCCGAAGCCGGTAGTGCTGCCGAACAGCAGCGCCTGACAGACATCTGCCAGACCCACGGCATCCGCCTGATTGGCCCGAACTGCGTGGGTGCCCTGCATCCCGCACTCGGCATGACGGCCACCTTTTCCAGCGAGCTGCGCAACCGCATGCCGCGCCCGGGCCGCATGGCGCTGTTCACACAGTCCGGCGCGCTGGGCAACGCGCTGTTGCAAAGCTTCAATGACTTGGACATCGGCCTGGCCTACTGGGTCTCGTCCGGCAACGAGGCTGATGTGGGCCTGATGGACCTGATCGAATACAGCTTGGACGACGACAACGTCAACCTGATTGCGCTCTACATCGAAGGGCTCAAGCACGGCGAGCGCCTGAGCGAACTGGCCCGCAAGGCGCGCCAGAAGAACAAGGCTATCGTCGTGCTGCGCGCCGGCAAGTCGCAACTCGGGCGGGCCGCTGCGGTGTCCCACACCGGCAAGCTGGCCGGTGCCTGGAAAGTCTGGCAGGATGTGTCGCGCCAAGCCGGCGTGATTTCGGTCGAGACGCTGGACGAGTTGCTGGATGTGGCCATCGTCTTTGACCGTCTGGGCTTCCCGACGGGAAGTGGCACCCAGGGGCTGGGCGTGCTCACGGTGTCCGGCGGCATGGGCGTGCTGATCTCGGATGCGGCAGCGGCGTTCCAGCTGCCACTTCCACCTTTTTCTGCCGACACCCAGGCCCGCCTGCGCGGCCTGTTGCCGGCCCAGATGACCGTGGCCAACCCGGTCGACACGGCACTGTTCACCGACGAAAAGGGCTTCGCAGCCTGCGCCGAAGCGGTGCTGGAAGACCCGGGCATTGATGTGCTGCTGGTGGTCATGACGCGCCTAGCGCACGACTACAAGGCCATGCTGCCCTGGCTGGCACAGCTGGCCAGCGCGGCACGCAAGGCTGGCAAGTGCCTGGCCATTTCTTACTTGTCGTCCTCGGACTCTTTTGAGCGCGACGGCCGCACCCTGCTGCTCGCCAGTGGTGCCCTGATCTTGCCCACGCCGGACCGTCTGGCCCGGGCTCTGGGACATCGCCACCGGGTGGCACAGGTGCCGTGCTACGCCGCACAGCCCATCGCCAGCGGCCCGCCGCAACGCAGCAGCAGCATGCAGGGTTTCCTGCAGCAGGCAGGCGTGCCACAAGTACCCGAAGGCCTGTTCCAGGACGTGGGTGCAGCGACGGCGTTTGCCGAAGCACAGGGTTATCCCGTAGTCCTCAAGGTGTCCTCACCGGACATCGCGCACAAAACCGAAGCCGGCGGCGTGGCACTGAACCTGAAGGATGCGGCCAGCCTGCGTGCCAGCTGGCTGCAGATGGAGCAAAGCGTGGCGGCCCATGCGCCGCAGGCCCGGATTGACGGTTACGCGGTGCAGCCCATGGTGCTGGATGGCTTTGAGCTGATTGTGGGCTGCTCGGTGGACCCGGAGCTGGGGCGGGTGCTGATGGTGGGCGCCGGCGGCATTTACGCCGAGGTGTTTGATGATGTCCGCTTTCTGGCCCTGCCCACCGGTGCAGAGGAGATCCGCGCCGTGCTCGGGGGGTTGCGTTGCGCGCCGATTCTGGCCGGCACTCGCGGCCAGGAACCGCTGGACACTGAAGCCGCAGTTCAGACCATTTTGCGGCTGGCAAACCAGTTTATGGTCGATGACTGGGTGCAGGAAGTAGATATAAATCCATTACGTGTACGAATGGTTGGACGGGGGGCCGTCGCCCTAGATACACTCGTCGTTCCGGACAAAAACTAGATTTGGAGAATGTCTTTATGAACCATGCCGCAGCCAATGCCCCCTCCCTTGAAGACGACGCGGCTCCTTCTCAAATGGAATATATGAAATCATTGCGAACCGGCTTGCGGGTTCTGCTGTGCTTTGAAAACTCCAAACGAGACCAGGGCGTGACGGACATTGCCCTGCGCACTGGTTTGGCCAAAAGCCAGGTCTCCAAAATCATGAGCGCGCTGGTGGACAGCGGCCTGGTCGAGCAGGACCCGGCCACCCGCACCTACCACATCGGGCAACGCTCCTATCTGCTGGGTTCGCGCTACACCACCTACGACACCCTGTGCCAGGCCGCCACTCCGGTGATGCGCGAATTGCTCAACAGCACCGGCCACAGCATTCGCCTGTCGATTCCGCACCGGGACCAGTCACTCTACCTGATCGGGCTGGAAGGCCCCCAGTTCATCGACACCGGCTGGCATTCGGGCAACTGTGTGCCCATGGGCGGATCGTCTGCGGGCCGCATCCTGATCGCCTTTATGGAGCCCGCCGAGCGCGAGCGCATTCTGGATATTCCGGTGCCGGCCCTGACCGCCGAGACCGTGACCGACCGCGCCGAGATTGCCAAAATTGTGCAGCAGGGGCGCGAAACCGGCTATGTGGTCCAGCGCAATGAAACCAGCATTGGTCTGGGCGTCATTTCGGTGCCGCTGTTCAAGGAAAACCAGAAGGTCATTGGCGCGCTGGGCGCCGCCTTTCCGGCCCACTTCCTGAGCGCCAAGGAAGAGCAGGATCTGATCCGCGCTCTGCATGCTTCTGCCCGATCCATTTCGCAGCGACTCGGCTGCGCCGTCTACCCGGTGCGCGCTTTGCCACCGGCCAGCAGCTAACTTTCACCCTCTTTGAACAGCAGTGCCCACAGGCCCTGCACAACCCACCATGAACTCTCCCACAATTGCTGCAGTATTGCAGGGCATGCGCTTGGTCGCTGAAAACGTGATCAGCCTGGAACTGTGGCCCGTGGACACCTCCGTGGCCTTGCCGCCATTCGAGCCCGGCGCCCATATCGACTTGCACCTGCCCAACGGCCTGGTGCGCAGCTATTCGCTGACCAATGCCGGCGCTGCCGGCACGGTGCCAGACTGCTACCAGGTGGCGGTGCTGCTGGACCGCAACAGCCGCGGCGGCTCGCGCTACATCCATGAGCAACTGCGCGTTGGCACGCCCATCAGCATCTCGACCCCGCGCAATTTGTTCAAGCTCAACGAGCAGGTCGAGCACAGTTTTCTGCTGGCCGGCGGCATCGGCATCACGCCGCTGTACGCGATGCTGCAGCGTCTGGCACAACTGGACAAGTCGGCCGACCTGGTGGTCTGCGCGCGCAACCGGCGCCAGCTGTCTTTCCTGAAAGAGCTGCAAGCGCTGAGCTCCCCGAAGCTGCGTGTGCATTTGCACCTGGATGAAGAAGCCGGCGGACCGCCGGACCTCAAGGCCCTGCTGGGCGCACACAGCCCGAACACGCACTTCTATTGCTGCGGCCCGCACCCGATGTTGCAGGCCTTTGAAGACACCTGCGCAGCCCTGGCCCTACCCCACGTGCACCTGGAGCGCTTTGCCGCAGCACCCGTGGCAGCCGCAGCCACGGTGGCGGCGCCGCGCACTTACACGGTGCGCTTGCAGAAGTCAGGCAAGGTGCTGGAGGTGAGCACCGCTCGCCCCTTGCTGGACGCGCTGCTGGCAGCCGGGGTGGATGCGGGACACAGTTGCCGTGAAGGTATTTGTGGAGCCTGTGAAACCCAGGTATTGGAAGGCGAGATAGAACACCGAGACAGTATCCTCAGCCAGGCCGAGCGCGATGCCAACCGATCCATGATGGTCTGTGTATCGCACTGCAAGTCCGCGAACTTGGTGCTGGATCTCTGACGTGGTGCATGTCACGCCGGCAGGCAGACACGCGGGACTCACGCCGCCATAGCACTCAGCTCCGCGGCTGTCCCCCGAACCGGGCTGCGCCCGGCTCTCCTCTTTTATGCCGCTGCGCTGAGCGCCATACCGTCCTGAGTCTGCCAGCAGTGTTGGCGCGCATGGGGTATTCAGGCATTGCAGACCAACAGAACAGGTTGGCGCTGACACTGGGGTGGATGGTGTAGCGGCATAAAGGATGAGCCCGCAGGGCGGGGGACAGCCGCGGAAGCAACTGCCCCAGTGACATCGGCGTGCACAAATCTGCGCAAACAAGCCCCCGCTCAATCAACGTCAAGCATTGCAGAACAGATCAACAGATCACTAAAACTGCAACTCCGCCCCCACACGCCGGGGCCTTTGCGCGGCCTGCTGACCGGCAATAAAGCCATACGTCAGCGCCACTCCAATGGTTCCACCGGCACCCCAATACGCCTGCCCGGCCGGTGATGCCACGCAATTACCCGCTCCGAACAAACCGGGAATCGGCTCATCGTTTTGGTCCAACACCTGGGCATGGACATCGGTGATGGGGCCGCCCTTGGTGTCCAGCGCCGCTGCGGCCAGAATGATGCAATGGTAGGGGCCGCTGTCTGACAACGGATGCATGGCACCGCTGGCGGCACCCGGACGCGGCGCCTGTGCCCAGGCTTTTTCGATGGGCGACTCGCCACGGGCAAAGTCCAGATCCTTACCCGCCAGGGCCATGGTGTTGAAGCGCTCCAGAGTGGCTTGCAGATTGGCTTCAAAAGCGCTGGCCAGGGCCACGCCGCCGGTGCGCGGGCTCAGCGTGTGCAACCTGGCGCTGACCTGCTCGGCCAGCTGCGCCCAGGTCGGGGCCGAGATCACATAGTCGGGGGCCTCACCCGGAGTGGGTATCGGAAACTGAAAACGCGAGGCCTGCGGATTGTTGACCAGCGCATCGTCGAACAACCAGAACAGCAGGTGGTTGGGGTACTCGCGGGCACCGGCGTCCCAGTGAAAGTGCACCTGGCCGCGCTCGTTGTAGGTGGCCTTCTCATTCATCACGCGCTTGCCGTGGCGGTTCACCATAAGCATGCTGTCGCCGTACGGGGAGTAGACATCGCGCAGCGTGGAACGGTTGCGCAACGCCAGCTCGAGCACCAGTTGAGACCACCAAGCGTGGGTCATGTTGCCCAGCGAGGCGCCCAGGGCCGTGGCCATGGGAATGAAGTCGCCGGTGCTGCCCTCGCAGGCCGCCCCCCCCATGACCGGCCCGCGCAAATATTCCAGCGCCAGCTTGGGGTTGTGCAGGAAACCGCCCGAGGCAAAGACGATACCCTGGCGCGCGCCTATCAGTTCGGTGCGGCGCCCTGCGCGCACCTCCACACCGATGGCTTGGCCCTGCGGGTCTTTCAACAGCTGCAGCACCCGGCTGTCCGTCTGGAATTGCACGCCCAGTTTTTCGCAACCAGCCAGCAGTTGGTCGATCAGCACCTGCCCCTCCAGCTTGTCGATGCCGCGGCGAAAGCCTTCCCAGGTCACGGGCTTGAGGGCGCGCCCAACGGGGGCGGTGTCTTCCGGCATGTCGGCGTAGTAGTCAGGGTAAAAAATTTCCTCCAACGCCAGCACGCCGTCTTCCACCAGTTCATCGACGGCGACATGGCCGGTGTCGTAAAAAGTTTCGATCAGACGGAGCTTTTCCGGGGGCAGGCCCAGGGAGGGATGCTGCGCGTCGTAATGCGTGGGGTAGGCGCTTTTGGCCATGTAGCGGATGGCGTCCGCGCGCTCGTCGACCAGGCCGCGCGCACGCATGTAGCGGTTGTTGGGAATCCACAGCACGCCGCCGGACTTGGCGGTGGTGCCGCCCGGCAACAAGGCCCGCTCCAGCACCAGCACCTGGGAGCCGTCCCGTGCGGCCTTGACGGCGGCCGTCAGTCCGGCCACACCGGCGCCCACCACCAGCACATCGGCAACGCGGGTCCATTCAGAGCCCCACTCTTTGTCTTCGTCTATCAACACGGCTTGCATGGTTTGTACCTTCAGGGGATGAGTGGATTCGGGGGACGGAAAGACTCAGGCGATGGCGACGGCATAGCGCTGGGCGCACTGCCAGCCAATGTCCGCCAACGGCCCGGCCTTGGCACCGACGGCAACGGCGTCGGGAGCGGCGGCATTGCCGGCATGCGCACGCTGGGCAATGCCGTGCAGGATGCCCGCCATGCGAAACAGGTTGTAGGCCATGTAGAAGTCCCAATGCGCAATCGCATCGCGGCCGGTGGCGCGGGCGTACTGCTGCATATAGTCCGCCTCACTGGGCAGACCCAGCTCGGCCAGGCTCACGCCGCCAATGCCGCGCCACAGGGCCGGCGGAATATGCCAGCTCATGCACTGGTAGGACAGGTCGGCCAGCGGGTGGCCCAGGGTGGACAGCTCCCAGTCGATCACA
>Ga0208888_101098_pt1 | contig 10327 bp, 7 predicted proteins | sample LakWasM115_HOW13_2_FD_183929 | JGI IMG/M metagenome (GOLD analysis project Ga0208888, IMG submission 183929) | Freshwater sediment methanotrophic microbial communities from Lake Washington under simulated oxygen tension - Sediment Metagenome... | ecosystem: Environmental > Aquatic > Freshwater >...
CATGCTGGCGTCACCGTCGCGCAGGCCGCAGTGGGCCAGGCAGTCAAACGCCAGGGTGCAGCGCGGCTTGGGATGGGCGACCGCCTTCAGGCGGGGTTCGAGGCGCAGGTACTTGTCGAGCCATGGTGTGCGCACGGCGCGGGCGGGCAAGCCGGCCACACTGGTGAATTCCACCAGGTCTTCGGGGCGGGCCTCAGCCAGGACCTGCTTGAACGCCAGATCGGCATCGCACTCTTCGGTCACGGCAAAGGCGGTGCCCAACTGCACCGCCGCCGCTCCCATGGACTGCCAACGGCGCAATTCGTCCCGACTGCCGATGCCGCCAGCCACGATCAGGGGAATGTCACGCTCCAGACCGGTGCTCTGAAAAAAGGCCTGTACCTGGGGCAGCACCACGTCGAAGTCAAAGCGGGGGTCTTGCAGATCGGCCACACGGGCCGCGCCCAGGTGCCCACCGGCCAGCCGCGGGTGTTCGATGATGATGGCGTCTGGCAGCCGGCCTTTTTTGTCCCATTTGCGAACCAGCAACTGCACGCCTCGGGCGTCAGACAGAATGGGGATCAGGGCCGTTTTCGGATGTTCGCGCGCCAGATCGGGCAGGTCGAGCGGCAGGCCGGCGCCCACCACCAGGGCATCGGCCCCACAGGCCAAGGCCTGGCGCACATAGGCCTCATATTCGCTGAGGGCTTTCATGACATTGACGGCAATCAGGCCCTGGCCCGCTGCCACCTCTCGCGCGCGCCGTATCTCGCGCGCCAGCGCCTCCAGGTTGGCGGCATCGATGCGTTGCTTGGCGTCGGGTTCGTGCTCAAGATGCCGGGTTTTTTCAAACAGATCGGCATGCTTGCGACGCAGGTCGACCGATGAAATCGTGCCCATCGCGCCCAAGCGGGCCACAGCCCCTGCCAGGCCCCCCGCTGATACGCCCACCCCCATGCCCCCCTGAACCACGGGCAGCAGGCTGCGGCCTTGGAGTGACCAGGGCCGTAAATCGTTTTGCTGGCACAAGGCCCGCATGGACTGACTGAGGCAGTCGGCCTCGGGTAATGAAGAAATCCCGGACTTGAGGGCCGGGGTGGAACAGGCTGACGGTGCCATGGGCACTCCTTTACAACGAAAGCGGAAGGTCGGTCGGTGAGGGGCGGCGGTCTGCGCGGCGCCGGCCCAGCACCCGAACGATGTGAACGCCCTGATCGGTATGAACCAGGCGCGGGTGAACGCCCATGCCCCAGGCGGGTTCGCGCATGTCAAACAACTCGTTGACCAACTCGGGGGCGCAGTCCTGTGGCCGGACCCAGCCGACCTCGCCCCCTCTGCGGGCCGACGGGCAGGCAGACCATTGGCGGGCCATCCGGGCGAACTGGTCTGGTCCGGTCTGGGCGCAGGTGAGAGCCAGCAAGACCTGTTCGGCCTGCAGGCGCAAGGCATGGGCATCCTGCCCAGGGGCCTGAGTGAACAGGATGTGGCACAGGTAAACGCAGGGGCCGGGTAACCCAGGTAGCTCCGCGGGCGTTGGATACAGGGCTCGATTCGGTCGGTATGGCATGGCGAAATGCTCGGTTCAGAGACAGCCCCGGGCACCGCACCGGGCAGCTTCGAGGCCGTGCGCGGTGCCTTGTGCCCAGCTGGTTGTCGAGACCGGTGCCGGTGTGTTTTCTAGGCTTTTCATAAGATGCATTTTTTGTGAATCATATTAAGGCTGCCAGTTCTGTCGACCCATTTTTGAAGACCCTGCACCCGACAAGGCCTCAGGTTTGGTGGCGTCCCCGGGGCTGAAGTTGGCGTGTCAGTCCCGTCTCGAGGCGCGTGGCCGGTTGGTTGCGGTATGGCGAGTGCGGCCACACTGTGTTCCAGGGACATCGGGACCAGACACTGAGCGTGGGCACCCAAGTTGCCGGTTCCCCATTGATCTGGCCCGTCCTGGTTCGGGTTAAATTGCTGCCGTGACCCAGGAATCAACCCAGACTGAAGCCGTGCCAACGCCGCCCGTCCTGCGCCCGCGGCCCGCACGGGCCGCTGCGGCTTGGGAGCGTTGGCTTCCTGGCATGCAGACGGTTCGCCACTACCAAAGGGCATGGCTGGGGCATGACCTTGTCGCTGGTTTGGCATTGACTGCGGTGTTGGTCCCCGTCGGCATCGCCTACGCGGCAGCCTCTGGCCTGCCCGGTATCTGCGGCCTGTATGCCACCATGGCCGGCCTGCTGGCCTATGCCCTGTTTGGCCCGAGCCGCATCCTGGTGTTGGGGCCTGATTCTTCGCTGGCGGCACTGATCCTGGCCGTGGTGCTGCCGCTCTCGGCAGGTGAGCCACACCGGGCCATCATGTTGGCCAGCATGATGGCGCTGGTGTCGGGTGTGTTGTGCATCGGGGCAGGGGCCTTGCGCCTGGGTTTTGTCACCGAGCTGCTGTCCAAGCCGATCCGCTACGGCTATATGAATGGCATCGCTCTCACCGTGATGGTCAGCCAGTTGCCCGGCTTGTTCGGTTTCAGTGTCGGGGGGCGGGGTTTGCTGGACGAGTCCTGGCAATTTGGTCGGGCCTTGTGGGCTGGCAAGCTGAACCCGGTGGCTTTGGCCATCGGTGTGGGTACGTTGTTGACCGTTCTTGTGCTCAGGCGGTATGCGCGGCTGCCCGGCGTGTTGATTGCCGTGGTGGGGGCCACCCTGGTCGTCACCTGGCTGGATCTGGCCTCAATCACCAGCGCACATGCCGGTGTGCCCGTGCTGGGTGCCTTGCCACAGGGCCTGCCTGATTTCACGCTCCCTTCGATCACCAGCAACGACATCGCGCCGGTGCTGCTCGGTGGGTTGGCGGTGGCGCTGATCTCGTTTGCCGACACCAGCGTGTTGTCGCGCACCTACGCAGGCCGGACGGGCAGTTTCGTCGACCCGAACCAGGAAATGGTTGGCCTGGGCGCCGCCAATGTGGCTGCCGGGCTGTTCCAGGGCTTCCCGATCAGCGCCAGCGCCTCACGCACGCCCGTGGCCGAGGCCGCGGGTGCGAGGACGCAGCTTGCCGGCGTGGTGGGGGCGTGTGCCGTCGCTGTCATGTTGTTGGTGGCCCCCGGCCTGCCTCGCAATGTGCCGCTTGCGGCGCTGTCCGCAGTGGTGATCGCGTCGGCCATCGGCCTGATTGAAATCACCGATCTGCGCCGCATCTGGCGAATCCAGCGCTGGGAGTTCTGGCTGTCGGTGGGCTGCCTGTTGGGCGTGGCGCTGTTCGGAGCCATCCCGGGTATCGGTCTGGCGATTGTGGCTGCGGTCATCGAGTTCCTGTGGGACGGCTGGCGGCCCTACTCGGCGGTGCTGGGCCGGGTTGACGGTATCAAGGGATACCACGACATCGCTCGCCACCCCGAGGCTCGCGTCGTGCCTGGGCTGGTGCTGTTTCGGTGGGATGCGCCGCTGTTCTTCGCCAATGCAGAGTTGTTCCGCGAGCGTGTGCTTGAGGCAGTGGCCGGCTCGGCAGGGCCGGTCCGTTGGCTGGTTGTGGGTGCTGAGCCGATCACCAGCGTGGACGTCACGTCTGCCGATATGCTGGACGAACTTGATACAGCGCTGCACGAGGCCGGCATCGAGCTGCGCTTTGCCGAGATGAAGGGCCCCGTCAAAGACAAGCTCAAGCGCTTCGGCCTCTTTTCCAGACTCGGCGAGCAGCGCTTTTTCGCGACTCTGGGCGAGGCCGTGAAACGCTACTGTTTCTCGCAGTCCGTCGCGTGGGTGGATTGGGAGGACCGTGCCGTTGAGGCGACGCCGGGCCTGGTGAACGAGACCCCAGCGAGTGGCAGCCTCAACCCACCGGAAGATCCACGCCGATGAACGCCAATTTGGCCAGCCCCTGGCCTTTGCCTGCGTGTCTGGAGTGCTGTCGTCATTGGCCCGCGATGCGCGCGTGGCCTGCGCGTTGAGCGTGATGGGGTTCGCCCATCAGCTCTTTGCCACTCAACACGTATGCCGGGTTGTCGGTGAGCCGCTCCACGGCCAGATCGATGAATGCCCGGGTCCGTGCGGGTTGTGAGGCCCGGTTACCGAAGTAGACAAAGTAGCTGGCGTCGTGGGGCATGTGGTCGGCGAGTATGGGCACGAGTTGCCCCGAGCGGATGTAAGGTGCTGCCGTGACCCCTGCCAATTGCCCTAAAACCCTTCCTGACAGAACAGCCTGCAACTCGAAGATTTCGTCGTTGCTGCAGAGGGTGGGCACAACAGGTTGGTCAACGACCTGGTCGCCCACACGCACATGCCAGGGTGCGACCTGACCTGTCCCTGGATGACGGAACGCACTGCAACGGTGGGAGGCCAGTGCCGCCAGCGAGTCTGGTTGGCCATAGCGATCAAAGTAGCTTGGCGCGCCGCAAATCAGCAATTGAAGTGGAAAAAGTCTTCTCGCGATGACACCTTCGTGCGGTGAGGGCCCAAGTCTGAAACCGACATCCACCCGATCCTCGACCCAGTTGCTGACCCGATCATCCAGCAGTACGTCGGGCTTGATTTCTGGGTATCGCTCGCAAAACTCTGCAACCAACCGCCACAGAATGGACTGAAACGTGGTGCGGGGACCGGCAATACGCAGCGGCCCGGCCAACTCATCTTTTGCCGTCTTGGCGTTCTGTAATGCCCGTTGCATGCCCAAAAGCGCAGGCTGCACGTCTTCGAGCAAGCGTTGCCCCGCATCTGTCAGAGACATCACACGCGTTGTGCGGTGGAACAGTCGTGCGTTCAGGTGCACCTCCAGCTGGGCCAGCGCCTTGCTCGCGGCCTGCGGGCTGATGTTCAAGGCCTGTGCAGCCTTGCGCAGGCTGCCCAACTCGGCCGCCTTGATGAAGGTCGATATGGATCGAAGCTCATTGATGGCCATTTGGATTCCGCCTCCTGCGGCATATTGTTCTGAATTTGATGCCAATAAAACAACTGATTTGTCACTATTCTGATGCGAGTTGACGGCCTAGAGTTCACGCAATTGAGTACCTTAGGAAGCAACATGCAACACGTCACCCTGAACAACGGGCTTCAGATGCCCATCGTTGGCTTCGGCGTTTTCCAGATCGCGGATGCGAATGACTGCGAGCGCAGCGTCATCGACGCCATCGAAGCCGGCTACCGCCTGATCGACACCGCTGCCTCGTACATGAACGAGGGGGCCGTGGGCAAGGGTCTGCGCGCCAGCGGTGTTGCGCGCGAACAATTGTTCGTGACCAGCAAGCTCTGGGTACAAGACACAGGCTATGAGCGCACGCAAAAGGCCATCGATAACTCTCTGCGTCGCCTGAATCTTGACTACCTGGACCTGTTCCTGATCCACCAGCCCTTTGGCGATGTCCACGGCTCCTGGCGTGCGATGCAGGATGCCTACCGCGCCGGCAAGCTGCGGGCCATCGGCGTCAGCAACTTCCACCCAGACCGCCTGATGGACATCAAGGCGTTCAACGAGATGGCTCCAGCGGTCAATCAGGTCGAGGTCAACCCCTTCCAGCAGCAGTTGGAGAGCGTGCCGTTCATGAAGGAGATTGGGGTACAGGTCGAGGCTTGGGCCCCCTTCGCAGAAGGGCGCAATGGGTTGTTCCAGAACGAATTGCTGATCGACATTGCCCAGCACCACGGCAAATCTGTCGGCCAGGTTGTGTTGCGCTGGCTGGTACAGCGCGGGATTGTTGCGTTGGCGAAGTCCGTGCGCAAAGAACGCATGGCGGAAAACCTGGCCATTTTTGACTTCGAGCTCACCGAGACGGACATGACGCGCATCGCGACGCTCGACACCCATACCAGCAGCTTCTTCTCACACCGTGATCCAGCCATCGTCAAGTGGATGTCCGAGCGCAAACTGGACCTTTGACCGCCCGTCCTAGCCACCTCGAGGTCACAGGTGGCCGAAGGCGGCAGGTGGCGCGGGTGCCGACGTGCCTCTGAACTCTCCTGCGAGCGACAGCCTGCGTGTGAGCCCGTGCCCCTTGCCACGCCGATGAACGGAGTCTGTGTCGCTCGAAAGCGACCTGCCCGAAGTCGCTGGTCTGAAGCGGTCGATCGTGTCAATGACGTATCTGCGCAAGCCCTGATGGAGTCTTGAAAGCTTGAACATGAACCCCTTCTACCTTCTCTCCACCATGGTTCTTGCGGCGTTGGTCGTTGGCTGCGCAACCCCGCCCGGCAGCCCTCGCAACGCTTCGGGCCCTTTGGTGATTCAAGCTCAGGGAAGTTTCACCGTCGGTGGAACCGTGCTTCATACACAGGGTCGCTATGTCAACAACGAACCAACGGCGGCGGGACAGAGCTATCACGGCGACCATCTGTATGCCTTCTACCAGGTGCCGCAGAACCCCAGGGCACTCCCCATCGTGATGCTGCATGGCGCCTTCCAGTCTGCGCGCAGTTGGGAGACCACCGCGGACGGACGCGAGGGATTCCAGACCCTGTTTTTGCGCCGTGGCTTTCCGGTCTACCTGGTCGATCAGCCGCGCCGCGGCCGGGCTGGCAGCAGCACCGTTGCCGCGACAATCGAACCGGTCCCCTATGACCAGCTGTTCTTTGACCAGTTCCGCCTCGGAAAATGGCCCAACTACTTCGATAACGTGCAGTTCGACCGCAGCTCGGAGACACTGAATCAGTTCCTCCGTTCGGTCACGCCCAACACAGGACCGTACGACGCCGGCGTGATTTCCAATGCCATGTCATGCCTGTTCGACAAGGTGGGCCCCGCCATCCTGTTCACCCATTCCCAAGGAGGGGGCCCAGGCTGGCTGACGGCGATCAAAAACGCCAAGGTCAGGGCGATTGTCGCGTTCGAGCCGGGCAGTGGCTTCATCTTTCCACCAGGCGAATTGCCGTCGGCCATGTCCAGCGCCGCCGGCACCTTGTCTCCTGAAGTGGTGCCTCTGTCTGACTTTCTGAAGCTCACCCGTCTTCCCATCGTCCTCTACTACGGAGACAACTTCCCCATCGAGCCGACGACCGAACGTGGCCAGGACAACTGGCGAGTGCGGCTGGCCATGGCCCGGCGATGGGTGAACACCATCAACCAGCATGGCGGTGATGCCCGGTTGGTCCATCTCCCGGAACTGGGCATTCGCGGCAACACCCACTTTCTGATGTCCGACCTGAACAACGTGCAGATTGCGAACCTGGTGTCGACCTTCCTTGCCGATAGGAAGCTGGACTGAGCCTGCCGTTGAATGCCGTGCAACGGATCGAAGAACTGGAGCCTGAATGAACCCGGAAATCGTCAACGATCAGCGGCGCCAACTCCTGGCATTGTCTGCGCGCCTCCTTTCAATCGCAGCCATTGGAGTCCCTGCCATGACCACCATCTCACCCGCCTGGGCGGCCCCCGACAAAAAGAACCCTTTCACACTCGTCTATGAGGGGGCGATTACTCGCAACGAACCCGGCAAGGTCAACATCCACCCGGTGACCTACACGCTGGGTCAGTTGGACATCGTGGCGAACGTTTATACGCCCGCTGGCTACGCTCCGAAGAGCAGGCTTCCAGCCGTTGTCGTGGCCCACCCCAATGGCGGCGTCAAGGAGCAGGTGGCTGGGTTGTATGCCCAGCTCCTGGCTGAGCAGGGCTACATCACGATTGCGATGGACGCTGCATACCAAGGTGGCAGTGGGGGCTTGCCCCGCAACACGGACAAGCCGCAATTTCGCACCGAGGACATTCACGGTGCGGCCGACTTCATCACCCACTATCCTGGCGTTGACGCCGAGCGCCTGGGCTTGCTGGGCATTTGTGGCGGCGGAGGCTATTCGCTGTCGGCAGTGAAGTCTGACAAGCGGTTCAAATCACTGGCGACCCTCAGCATGTTCAACACTGGGCGCGTCCGTCGCAATGGTTTTGCTGATTCACAGCTGGACACGATCCAACAGCGCTTGCGGCTTGCATCCGAGGCACGCGCCTTGGAAGTGGCAGGCGGCAAGCTGCTTTACGCGGGCGATGCTGATATGACAGACCTGCAAATTGCAGCCCTCCCTTTCGAAATGTACCGACAGGGCTACGAATACTACTGGCGCACGCACGCGCACCCGGGCTCGACCTTCAAGTACACGATGAGCAGTTTGCTCGACCTCATGCGTTGGGACGCCATCGATCAAATTGAATTGATCGATCAGCCCCTGCTGATGATTGCTGGGAGCAAAGCCGACAGCCTTTATATGACCGAGGAGGCCTTTGCCAAAGCGACTGGTGCAAGGTCTAAGGAGCTGTACAAGATTGAGGGTGCCACGCACATCGAAACGTATTGGGTGCCCAGGTACGTTGCAGCGGCGATGGCCAAGCTGGTTCCGTTCTACGGGCACACCTTGTGACGCACAGCGCCCCTAGCGCGGCGTCTGGTACCTGCTAAGGGGCACTTTGGCCCGGATGCCATTGGCGCTCGGGTGCGGCCCTGCCGTGTTCTGCAGTTGGCACCCTGTCCAGACAGCGTGCGAAGGCCAGCTCTAAGCCGAGCGGTCTTGAATCGGGTTCTCGATCGAACAAAGACACCGTGCAGAGTGCACGCCTCAGGCTTTGGCGCTCGGCGTGTTCGGGGTCGGTGGTTGGGAGTGAAGTGCAGTTCAGGCTCATGCGGTTGAGTCTGCATGGACGAAAAAAAGGCCGGCTCATGAGAGCCGGCCTTTGACTGGACTGGGCAGAGATCAGTAGCGTCCGCCGCCGTAACCACCGGTGCCATAGCCCACATCTTTGCGTTGGGTGGCGGTGTAACCGGCAGCGCTGTAGCCGCCGGACTTGTTGCTGTCTTCGCGCGGGCGGGCCAGGTTCACCACAATCGAGCGGCCATCGACCGACATGCCATGCAGGCCGGTGATGGCGGCCTGGGCCACCTCCAGGGAAGCCATTTCCACAAAGCCGAAGCCTTTGGAGCGGCCGGTTTCGCGGTCCATCATCACCTTGGCGGATGAAACGCTACCGAACTCTGAAAAATTGCTTTTCAGGCTGGCGTCGTCGACAGAGTAGGGCAGGTTGCCCACGTAGATTTTGGTGCTCATGTTGGAGCCTTTCTGGTGTGCGGTGCGCAGCTTGTGGCACCCATTCATGATGCTGGCGGGCGCCACGGAGGCGCTTTGCAGCTGGGGGGAATTGGATCGGTTCTGCCTGGACGTCAGCAAACGGGAGGCGATGCCATGCACGTTTGCAACCAGCCCTGCGTCACGGCAAAGAGCCGGGCCGCCTCGCGCGAGGCAAAGGCCTTGTCGAAGCGGAAAACGCGGCAGTAGCTGCCGTTGCCGAGAGAGCGGTGGACCGAAAAGGAGGCGCGGAAGCGGCCGCAATCGGTCGGGTGTGTCGTGGGCGAAACGACGTACTGGCCCATGGAAATGGAAGTCTTTGAAATCTGATGCATTCAGAAGCGCAGGCTTGAACCAAGCCGCGTGAGCATTGAAAACTCTGTTGGCTGCAGCCCTACAAACCAACGGGAGCGTGCGCCTCAGGTGAGGTGGGACACTCTTATGTGTGTGCTAGCCAGCGTTTGCCACAGGGTGTTGCAAGCCGGATGCCACCCAATGAATATAACAGTGATTCATGTTGATCTGGGAATTTATTCTTGATTGATCTAAAAGACGGCTGGCGTGTCGATCAGGCATGCACCCGCAGTGCCTGAGCTGGCCTGTGTCAAAGGGGGCAGACGCCTTCACAAATGCCCGTGCCGGGAGCATCAGCGTCAGTCGCGACCAGAGTCCAGGCTTTTCGGTGCTGGCACTGCTGGCGCCGTGCCCTCGCGTGTCGACGTTCAGAAAACGCTCGGGCCAGCCGCCAGACGCTCGCAGCAGGGCTCAGGTGGCTGTCGCACATTCCCGCTCGGTCCGCCCGACGCCTGTCTTGGCCAGGCCTGCAGCGCCGGCGCTGCCAAGCAGACTTTTGCCGATGTTGGGGGGCCTGATGCACCAAGCCTGGCATGAACGTTTGCCATGCCGCAGTTCAGGGGCTGAACGGGGTGCTGGTGCCGGTAGCGCGTGCGGTTCAGGCCAAGCTGGGTGCCAGTCGGTCAGGTCACCTGGAGGGCAAGGTCTGTTTTCCACCGTCAAAGGCAGGGCAGTCTGACGTCGATGAGGCCGTCAAGCCCGCGCCCCCTTTTCAGCGACTCATTGCGGCTGAATCCCCAACTCTTTGATTTTGCGGGTCACCACTTCGAACTCGGGTTTGAAGTCTTCTGCAAACTGCTCCGGTGTTGAGTTCATCACCTCGAAGCCCCGGCCATTGAGCAGTTGGCTCATATCGGGGGCGCCCACAAGGGCGCGCACCTCGCGTGCCAATCTGTCGATGACAGGGGCGGGCGTCTTGGCGGGGGCCAGCAGGCCGATCCAGATGCTGGTGTCGTAAATTGGGTCGGTCATGCCCA
>Ga0208888_101099_pt1 | contig 10323 bp, 8 predicted proteins | sample LakWasM115_HOW13_2_FD_183929 | JGI IMG/M metagenome (GOLD analysis project Ga0208888, IMG submission 183929) | Freshwater sediment methanotrophic microbial communities from Lake Washington under simulated oxygen tension - Sediment Metagenome... | ecosystem: Environmental > Aquatic > Freshwater >...
GCCTTCGGGATGCTGCACCACCACGGTCACGCCAGACTCTCTGGCGAACGCATCGCCCACCTTCTGCAGGCCGTTGTAGCCCTTGTCGCCGTTGATCCAGACCAGCAACTTGGGCGCGTCTGCGGCGTGCACCGGCAGCGCCACAGCGCCAGCCATCGCCATCAACCCCAGCAAGACCCAACGGCGCATCATGCTGCCCCGTGCGCGACAGCCGTGCGCTTGAAGGCCTGTCCCGCTGCGTTGAACAGATAACAGCGCTCAGGCGCTACGCCCAGCTCCAGCGTGTCGCCCGCATTCACACGAACCACGCCATTGAGCTCACACGTCAGGTCTTCCTGAACGCCGGGGAAAGCACAGTAGGCATAGGTCACGCTGCCCAGCGATTCCACAAACGTCACTTGCGCGGTCAGCCGGTTGGCACCGGGAACCCGCGTGATGTGCTCCGGGCGAAGGCCCAGCGTCACCCTGTCGCCCGGCCTGGCTGCAGCAGCGTTGACGGCGCAGTGAATCAGGGCCCCATCGTTCAGGCGCACTGTCACATCCGACGCATTGGCCGACACCAACTCGGCGGCAATGAAATTCATGCCCGGTGACCCGATGAAGCCCGCGACAAACAGGTTGTCAGGATGGTCGTACAGATCCAGCGGAGAGCCCACCTGCTCGATCTTGCCCGCTGACAGAACCACGATGCGGTCGGCCAGCGTCATGGCCTCCACCTGGTCGTGCGTGACGTAAATCATCGTGGTTTTCAGGTCTTTGTGCAGCTTGGCAAATTCATAGCGCATGCGCACCCGAAGCGCGGTGTCCAGATTGGACAGGGGTTCGTCAAACAGGAAGACATCGGGCTTGCGCACAATGGCGCGGCCAATCGCCACACGCTGGCGCTGTCCCCCGGACAAATCCTTGGGCTTGCGATCCAGCAGGTGCTCAATGCCCAGAATCTTTGCGGCCTGGTGCACCAGCCGGTCTACTTCATCTTTGGGCATTTTCTTGAGCTGCAGCCCGAACGCCATGTTGTCGTACAGGTTCATGTGCGGATACAGGGCGTAGGACTGAAACACCATGGCAATGCCCCGCTCGGCCGGCGGTACGTCATTGACCAGGCGCTCGCCAATGTGCAGCGTGCCGCTGCTGATATCTTCAAGTCCTGCAATCAGCCGCAGCAGCGTGGACTTGCCACAGCCCGAGGGGCCTACAAACACCACGAACTCGCCGTCCCGGATATGGAGATCAACCTGCTGCAATATCCTGGCAGCGCCAAAAGACTTGCCCACACCCGCTAACTTTACGTCCGCCACGTCATACCTCCGTTCAGCCACAGGCTGCCGCTTCACTGATTTGAATATTTGTCCACGGTGTCTGAACGACATGCAGGCATCACTGAGTATACTCAGCAAAATGTAGTAATACCACACAGGGAAAACACCATACGCAGTGGTGAATTTGGCATTATTCCGGCGTATTTTAAGGGTTTTCCCTTGTTATTTGTATTAAAACTACGTAATTGAAATACACTGCAATGTCGAAACCATACTCCACCATTCCAGGCCAACGACTGCACGTGCTCGCCGTGGCCTGGCCTCTGCTGGCCGAACTGGTCCTGGGCTTTGGCGTCGGTTTTGTGGGCATGTGGCTGGTGTCCAGGGAGTCGGACACCGCTGCCGCCGCATTCGGTCTGGCCAACCACGTGCAGGGCGCATTTTTCCTGCTGTTTCGCATCATCAGCATGGGCGTTGGCGTGGTCATCACGCAAAACCTGGGCGCCGGCAATCGCCGCGATGCCGACCGCACCGCCCTGGCCAGCCTGGGCGCCAGCACCTGGCTGGGACTGGGCAGCGCACTGGTCCTGTTCATGGCCACCGACCCACTGCTCACGGCCATGCAGGCGAGCGTTGACGTGCGCGGGCTGGCGGGACCCTATCTGCATGTGCTGGCCTTCGCCCTGTTTCTGGATGCCTTCAATGCCAGCATGGCTGCCGTGATGCGCTCGCACTTGCGCACCCGCGAGACCATGTTGAACATTCTGTCCATGCATGCGCTGCACCTTGCGCTGTGCTTTCCCCTGATGCGCGGCGCAGGCCCCCTGGCGCCCCTGGGAATGGTGGGCTTCGCGATGGCGCTGGCCATCAGCCGCGCATTTGGTCTTGGCGTTCACCTGTGGTTGTGGCGCGCAGTCCTCGGGCTACTGCCTGGCTGGCACGACGCCATCGTGATTCGATGGGAAACGCTGCGAAGTTCCATCGCCATCGGGCTACCCGGCGCGGCCGAGGCCATTGCCTACCGCATGGCCATGCTGGTCTCCGTCACCGTTGTCTCTGCCATGGGCACCGCAGAACTGGCCACACAGGGCTACGCCATGCAGGTCATGAATGTGATCGTGCTGTCGACCGTGGCACTGGGTTTTGCCGGCGAGATTCTGGTGGGGCACCTCATAGGCGCGGGTGAACTGCGCGCGGCCTGGCTGCTGGTGCGCAAATGCCTCTTTTGGGGAATGGCGGTGTCGCTCACGGTGGCCATCGCGACGGCCCTGACGGCACCCTGGACCCTGCGCCTGTTCACCAGTGACGCGGCCATCATTGCCAAGGCGACGACCTTGCTGTGGATCACCGTCGTGCTGGAACCCGGGCGCACCTGCAACATCGTGGTCATCACCGCGTTGCGTGCGGCGGGCGACGCGCGCTTTCCGGTACTGGCGGGCGCGGCGTCCATGGTCGTGGTGATGGGATTCGGATCGTGGTTTCTGGGCATTCACCTCGGGCTGGGTCTGACCGGGGTCTGGATTGCCTATGCACTGGACGAATGGGTGCGCGGCGGCATCATGGCCACGCGCTGGTTCAGGCTGGGTTGGGTCAAACAGGCGGTGGCATCACGCCGACAGGTAAACCGGCGGGTGGCCTGAAGAAGTGCACGACCCCTTCCGCCGATCGCCTGACAACCTCAACCCACTGACGTTGGACCGCTGGCTGACTTGACCTGTGCCGAGCGTGCACCACCATTGTTTACCGACCACGGAATGGTGGTGGCCTGGTCCAAAGGCTTGGCCTTGGTGAACAGGGCCTGCCAGAAGAAGCCGCTCTGGAAGGCAATCACTTCAAAAAGAATGTAACTCTGCGAGCTGCTGGAGAGCCACAGATTGTAGGTTGGGTAGAAAACAATGGGTGACACCAGCAGGGGCAGAATGATGCGTTCCACCTGAACCGCATCCAGGCCCTTGCCCATGTTGAACAGGTCCCAGTAATAGTTGGAGAACATCCCCATGGTCATCCAGCAGGCCAGGTGCCACACAAACACGATGCCGTGGTTGCGCGCCAGCAGGCCAATCCAGGGCGCAGAACTTTCATCCGCATTCACGATGAGAACCATGAACGCACCCGTGGTGACAAACACCACGAAGTAGATGAACATCAGGAATTTGAGCGCTCTGGACATGAAACCCCCGGGTATTAATTCGCGCTATCTTACCCGGTGAAGCGGTGCACCCTGCAATCCATTGAGGACAGAGCTAGCGCTCTGTCCCGCAAGGTTTCAGACTAGCGGCACGCCCGTCTTGGCCTGCACCTCTTCACGGGTCACACCAGACGCCAGCTCCACCAGTTTCAGGCCCAGCGGAGTCACATCCATCACCGCCAGATCGGTAATGATGCGGTCTACCACGCCCACGCCGGTCAGTGGCAAGGTGCATTTGGGCAGGATTTTCAGGTCGATGGTGCCGTCTTTCTTTTTGGCCACGTGTTCCATCAGCACGATGACGCGCTTGACGCCAGCCACCAGGTCCATGGCGCCGCCCATGCCCTTGACCATCTTGCCGGGAATCATCCAGTTGGCCAGATCGCCCTGCTCACTCACCTGCATGGCGCCCAGAATGGACAGGTTGATCTTGCCGCCGCGGATCATCGCAAAGCTGTCGTGGCTGCCAAAGATGCTGGAGCCCTTGAGCGTGGTCACGGTCTGCTTGCCGGCGTTGATCAGGTCGGCGTCCACTTCGTCTTCGGTGGGAAACGGGCCAATGCCCAGCATGCCGTTCTCGGACTGCAGCCACACTTCCTTGTCGGCGGGCACAAAATTGGCCACCAGGGTCGGGATGCCGATCCCCAGATTGACATAAAAACCGTCTTCCAGTTCCTGCGCGGCACGTGCCGCCATTTGGTCTTGAGTCCAGGCCATGATCAAACTCCTTTGGGGGTAACAGTGCGCTTCTCGATGCGCTTCTCGGGGTTGGGGTTGTGCACGATGCGGTGCACATAGATGCCGGGCAGGTGGACCTGGTCGGGCACCATGTCGCCGACCTCCACAATTTCTTCCACCTCGACCACGCAAATCTTGCCGGCCATGGCCACGGCCGGGTTGAAGTTGCGCGCCGTCAGGCGGAACTGCAGGTTGCCGGACTTGTCGGCGCGGTGCGCCTTGACCAGCGCCACTTCGGGCACCAGGGCGTGTTCCATGACGTAGATCTCGCCGTCAAACTCGCGCAGCTCCTTGCCGTCGGCCACGATGGTGCCGACACCGGTCTTGGTGAAAAAGGCGGGAATGCCGGCGCCACCGGCGCGCAGCTTCTCTGCCAGCGTGCCTTGGGGGGTGAACTCCAGTTGCAGTTCGCCGGCCAGGTACTGGCGTTCAAACTCCTTGTTTTCACCCACGTAGCTGGAAATCATCTTCTTGATCTGGCGCGTCTCCAGCAGCTTGCCCAGACCAAATCCATCGACACCGGCATTGTTGGAAATGACCGTCAGGTCTTTCACGCCGGTATCCTTGAGCGCCTCGATCAGCGCCTCGGGAATGCCGCACAGACCAAAACCGCCAACCGCCAGTAGCTGGCCGTCTTTGACAATGCCGTCAAGCGCTGCTTGCGCGCTGGGATATAACTTGTTCATTGCACCCGTCTCCTGTGAAGAATCAACCCCCGTACGATACTACCTATAGGCATACGTAGTTTCTCGTAAAGCACAACCCTATGGATATTAACTACAAACTCGCGTTTGACATGGCTCCGGTCGGCCTGGCGCTCTCCAGCAACCGCACCATCATGGACTGCAACCAGCGCCTGTGCGACATGTTTGGCACGACGCAGGCGCAATTGATCGGTCAGTCCTTTCAGGTGCTGTACCCCAGTGCCGATGAATTCGAGCGCACCGGTGCGCGCATCAGCCCCATCCTGAACCGCAACGGCACCTATGCCGACGACCGCATCATGCGCCGCATGGACGGCCGCCTCAAGGGCGAGGCGTTCTGGTGCCATGTGACCGGCCGCGCGCTGAACCGCGAGGCCCCGCACGAGGCCGGCATCTGGTGCTTTGAGGACCTCAGCGAGCGGCGCCCCGTCAAGGCCGAACTGACGGCCCGCGAGCGCGAAGTGGCCGCCCACCTGATGCAGGGCCTGACGTCCAAACAGATTGGAAAAACCCTGACAATCAGCCACCGTACGGTAGAAATCTACCGCGCACGATTGATGCGCAAATACAAGGCGGCCACCGCTGCCGACCTCGTACACAAGCTGCTTACGTTTTAAAGATTCGTCCATGAACATGCACTACCCGTCCTTCATCACCTTTGCCGCCGTGCTGTGCACCGTTGTCACCACCAGCAGCCTGGCGCAACCTGCGGCGCCCACCAGGGACGCCAAAGCAGCAACCGCTGCCAAGCCGTCCATGACCGTCACTACGGCACGCCCCCTGCAAAGCAGCCTGCCGCTGCGCCTGGCGGCCAACGGCAACATTGCGGCCTGGCAGGAAGCCAGCGTGGGATCGGAAGCCAACGGCCTGCGACTGGCCGAAGTGCGCGCCAGCGTGGGGGACTTTGTGCAGCGGGGTCAGGTGCTGGCCGTGTTTGCGTCCGAGAGCGTGGCCGCCGATGTGGCACAGGCCAAAGCCGGTGTGGCCGAAGCACAGGCCATGGCTGCCGACGCGGCGGCCAACGCCGAGCGCGCCCGCGCCTTCCAGGCCAACGGCATGATGAGCAAACAGCAGATCAGCCTGCTGCTGACCGGCGAACAAACCGCGCAGGCCCGGCTGGAGAGCGCCCGCGCCATGCTGGCTGTGCAGCAGATTCGCCTCAAGAACACCCAGGTTCTGGCACCGGACAGCGGCATCATCTCGGCCCGAGGCGCCACCGTGGGTGCTGTCGTGGGCGCCGGCACCGAGCTGTTTCGTCTGATCCGTCAGGGCCGCCTGGAGTGGCGTGGCGAAGTCATCTCGACCGAGCTGGCGCGTGTCAAGCCAGGAACCCCGGTCGCCGTGACCGCGGCCAGCGGCACCAGGCTCGACGGCAAGGTGCGCATGGTGGCACCCACGGTTGACCCGCAGACGCGCAACGCCGTGGTCTACGTGGATCTGGCAACAACACCGGCAACCGCCACCACCGTCAAGGCGGGCATGTTTGCGCGCGGCGAGTTTGAACTGGGCGCCACGGGAGCCCTCACCGTGCCGCAGCAAGCCGTAGTGGCGCGCGACGGCTTCCAGTACGTCTTCAAGGTGGGCGCAGACAACCGCATCAGCCAGCAAAGGGTCGAGGTCGGGCGACGCATCGGTGAGCAGGTTGAAATCACCCAGGGCCTGTCTCCGGATGCCACCGTTGCCGTGGTCGGCGCAGGCTTTCTGAACGATGGCGACACGGTGCGCGTGAACAACGAATCCACTGGAAAACCTGCATCAAATCCGCCTCCAGCCCCCGCCAAACCAGCGCAAGCAGCTACAAAATAAGGAGCGACTGCGATGAATGTTTCAGCGTGGTCGATCAAAAACCCGATTGCAGGCGTGATGCTGTTCGTGATGCTCACGTTTGCCGGCATCGTCTCCTTCAATGCCATGAAGGTGCAGCAGTTTCCAGACCTGGACCTGCCCACCATCATGGTCACGGCCTCACTCCCCGGTGCGGCACCCGCGCAGATGGAAACCGAAGTGGCCCGCAAGCTGGAAAACAGCATTGCGACGCTGGACGGTCTCAAGCACATCTACACCAAGGTGCAGGACGGCGGCGTGACCCTCACGGCCGAGTTCCGCCTGGAGAAGTCCGGGCAGGAAGCGCTGGACGATGTGCGTTCGGCCGTCTCGCGGGTGCGCGGCGACCTGCCGGCCGATGTGCGTGACCCCATTGTCAACAAGCTCAACCTCTCGGGCCAACCGGTCCTGGCCTTTACCGTGGGCTCGAAGCAACTCGACGACGAGGCCCTGAGCTGGTTCGTCGACAACACCGTCGCCCGCCGCCTGCTGTCGGTGCGCGGCGTGGGGGCCATCAACCGCGTCGGCGGCGCTGACCGCCAGGTGCAGGTGGCGCTGGACCCGGCACGCCTGCAGGCCCTGGGTGCCACCGCGGCCGACATCTCGCGCCAGCTGCGTCAGGTGCAGCAGGATAGCGCCGGCGGCCGGGCCGACATTGGCGGCAGTGAACAGCCCATGCGCACACTGGCCTCGGTGTCATCGGCCAGCGAACTGGGGCAACTGGAAATGTCTTTGAGTGACGGTCGGCGCATCCGCCTGGACCAGGTGGCGACCATTGTCGACACCATTGCCGAACAGCGGTCCGCCGCCCTCCTCAATGGCCAGCCGGTGGTGGGCTTTGAGGTGGCCCGCAGCAAAGGATCCAGCGAGGTGGAAGTCGGTGCGGCCGTGCAAAAAGCGTTGACCGAGCTGCGCCTGCAGCACCCCGGTATTGAAATCACCGAAGCCTTCAACTTCGTGATTCCGGTGGAGGAAGAGTACACCGGATCCATGCATTTGCTGTACGAAGGCGCCCTGCTGGCCGTGCTGGTGGTGTGGCTGTTTTTGCGCGACTGGCGTGCCACGTTTGTGTCTGCCGTGGCCCTGCCACTGTCGGCCATTCCGGCCTTCATCGGCATGCACTACCTGGGCTTCAGCGTCAACGTCATCACCCTGCTGGCGCTCTCACTGGTGATCGGCATTCTGGTGGACGACGCCATTGTGGAAGTGGAAAACATCGTGCGCCATTTGCGCATGGGCAAGAGCCCCTACCAGGCCGCCATGGAAGCGGCCGATGAGATTGGCCTGGCGGTGATCGCCACCACCTTCACCCTGATTGCCGTGTTCTTGCCCACCGCCTTCATGAGCGGCATTGCCGGCAAGTTTTTCAAGCAGTTCGGCTGGACGGCATCGCTGGCAGTCGCCGCGTCCCTGCTGGTGGCCCGGGTGCTGACGCCCATGATGTCGGCCTACATCCTCAAGCCCATTGTGACGGAGCACCATCAGCCGCGCTGGATGGACATCTACATGCGCTGGGCCGCCTGGTGCGTGCAACACCGGCTTGTCACGCTGCTGGCCGCTGGCGGCTTCTTCGTCGGCTCGCTGATGCTGATTCCGCTGTTGCCCAAGGGCTTTATTCCCGCGGACGACAACTCGCAAACCCAGGTCTATCTGGAGTTGCCACCGGGTGCGACGCTGGTGCAAACCAGGGACACGGCCGAGGCCGCCCGGCTGCTGATCCAGCGCGTGCCCCACATCCAGAGCGTCTACACCACGATCGGCGGTGGCACGGCCGGTGGCGACCCGTTTGCGCCCCAGGGCGCGGCCGAGACGCGCAAGGCCACGCTGACCATTCTGCTGGAAGAACGCGGCAAGCGACCGCGCAAGCAGGGTATCGAGCAGGACATCCGCACGGCGCTCGAACCGCTGCCGGGTGTACGCAGCAAGGTGGGGCTGGGCGCCTCGGGCGAAAAATACATTCTGGTCCTGACCGGTGACGACCCCGCGGCCCTGCAATCGGCCGCGCTCGCCGTCGAAAAAGACCTGCGCACCATCCCGGGTCTGGGCAACGTGGCGTCCAGCGCCAGTCTGGTGCGCCCGGAAATTGCCGTGCGTCCCGACTTTGCCCGGGCCGCAGACCTGGGAGTGACCAGTACCGCGATTGGCGACACCCTGCGCATTGCCACCGTGGGTGACTACGACGCGGCCCTGCCCAAGCTCAACCTGAGCCAGCGGCAGATTCCGATCGTGGTCAAGCTCGACACGGCAGCCCGCACCGACCTGGATCTGCTGGGCCGCCTGACGGTGCCGGGTGTCAAGGGCCCGGTCATGCTCAGCCAGGTCGCCACACTGGAGGTAGCGAGTAGCCCGGCGGTGATTGACCGCTACGACCGGTCGCGCAACATCACCATCGAGATCGAACTCTCCGGGCTGCCGCTGGGGGATGTGACCACGATCGTGCAGAACCTGGGCGCCATCAAGGGCCTGCCACCGGGAGTCAAGGTGGTCGAAGTCGGTGATGCCGAGGTGATGGGCGAACTGTTTGCCAGCTTTGCGCTGGCCATGCTCACCGGTGTCCTGTGTATCTACATCGTGCTGGTCATGTTGTTCAAAAGCTTCCTGCACCCGGTCACCATATTGACGGCCCTGCCCCTGTCGCTGGGAGGCGCGTTTGTGGGCCTGCTGCTGGCCGACAAGAGTTTTTCGATGCCGTCGCTGATTGGCCTGATCATGCTCATGGGCGTGGCCACGAAAAACTCCATTTTGCTGGTGGAGTACGCCATTCTGGCCCGCCGCGAGCATGGACTGAGCCGCCGGGACGCGCTGCTGGATGCCTGCCACAAGCGTGCCCGCCCCATCGTCATGACCACGCTGGCCATGGCCGCCGGCATGATGCCGATTGCCATTGGATTTGGCGCGGCCGACACCAGCTTTCGCGCCCCGATGGCCATCGCGGTCATTGGCGGGCTGATGACGTCCACACTGCTCAGCCTGCTGGTGATTCCCGCGGTATTCACCTATGTGGACGATATCGGGCAATGGTTTGCCAGGCGGGTCCGGCGCGCATAGCAGTTTGCAATCTCCAGTGCGTCGACTACACTGAAACGGGGCGTCTCATCGAAAAAAAGGGAGTGTGAAGGATGTTTGAATTTCTTGGCCGGGGTCGCCAAAAATCTGCCAAATCGGTGACCGACCCGGGCCCGTCAACCATGCCCCAAATGGGCCCGCTCAATGCCACCCAGCGCGAGATGGTCCGCTTTGCACTGCAGAACGTTTTTAGACGCCACGGTATTCCCGCCCACTGGATCTCCGGTGAGGTTGTTCCCGTTCACATCCCCGGTCAAGGCGAAGCGCTGATCCTGCAACTCGAAGTGCTGAAGTGGCACGACGCGCTGGTGCTGCATGCGCCCGCGCTTCAACACGCATTGCTGGAAGAACTCCAGCGCTTCGGGCCCGACGCCGACCCGGCGCACTACCTGCTCACCTGGAAGTTTTCGCCCGATTGCGAATGCCCCCATACCCGGTTGCCGGAGCCCGCTTTCTGGAATGCGCTGGCGCAGGCAGCCCCGGCCACAGCGGTCTCGGCCCCGGCGAGTCCGGATGCGCCGGTCAAGGCGCCGTTCAATCTGGC
>Ga0208888_101101_pt1 | contig 10321 bp, 6 predicted proteins | sample LakWasM115_HOW13_2_FD_183929 | JGI IMG/M metagenome (GOLD analysis project Ga0208888, IMG submission 183929) | Freshwater sediment methanotrophic microbial communities from Lake Washington under simulated oxygen tension - Sediment Metagenome... | ecosystem: Environmental > Aquatic > Freshwater >...
AGCGCAGGGAACCACGAAGTGGCCCTGACTTCGGGTCGCCTTTTCTTTGGCTACTTTCTTTTGGCGAAGCAAAAGAAAGTGGCTCGGCCGCCGGGACGACCCCCCGGCCTCCGCCCTCAAACAATGAGCAGAAGCCTCAGAGCGCAGCGGCAACAAAGAGCCCACAACAAGTGGACAAAGCAAGGCATCCATTTGCAGCCCGACTGGAGACGTCACAACGTCCGTCATCCACTGACCAACAGAAGCTTCAGTGCGCAGCGAAGGGCATACGCCAAACATCAACACGCCCTCACCTTCCAAGGTAAACCTCAATCACCCGCTCATCCGCCTGCACCTGGTCCAGCGTGCCCTGCGCCAGCACCGACCCATCACACAACACCGTCACGATGTCGGAAATGGTCCGGATGAAGCTCATGTCATGCTCCACCACCATCAGCGAATGCTTGCCCTTCAGCGTCAGGAACAGCTCGGCCGTGCGGGCCGTCTCTTCGTCGGTCATGCCGGCCACCGGCTCGTCGAGCAGCAGCAGCTTGGGGTCCTGCATCAGCAGCATGCCGATCTCCAGCCATTGCTTCTGCCCGTGGCTCAGGTTGCCCGAGAGCCGCGACATCGCATCGGCCAGGTGGATGGTGTGCAGCACCTCGGCCAGGCGGTCTTTCTGGGCCGAGTCGAGCTTGAAGAACATCGAGGCACGCACGCCCTTGTGCGTCTTCAGCGCCAACTCCAGGTTCTCGAACACCGTCAGGTGCTCGAACACCGTGGGCTTCTGGAACTTGCGCCCGATGCCCAGTTGGGCAATCTCGGCCTCGCGGTAGCGCAGCAGGTCGATGGTGCTGCCGAAGAACACCTTGCCTTCGTCGGGCCGGGTCTTGCCGGTGATGATGTCCATCATCGTCGTCTTGCCTGCACCGTTGGGGCCGATGATGCAACGCAGCTCGCCCGGGGCGATGTCCAGCGACAGCTTGTTGATGGCCTTGAAGCCGTCAAAGCTCACGCTCACGTCCTCCAGGTACAGGATGCGGCCGTGGCTCACGTCCACCTCGCCGGGCACCATCACGCGACCGAAGCCGGCCTCGCGGCCCCCCGATTCGGTGTTGTTCTTGCCGCTTTCCAGTGCGGCCATGCGGGCTTCGACGCGGCGAGCGCCCTGTTCCAACAGATCTGGCGTCATTTGGCGCCCCCTTCACGAATCTTCTTCACCAGGCCCACCACACCGTGCGGCAGGTACAGGGTCACCGCAATGAACAGCGCCCCCAGGAAATACAGCCAGAACTCGGGCGCCGTCACGGTCAGCCAGCTCTTGGCACCGTTGACGATGAAGGCCCCGATCACCGGCCCGATCAAGGTGGCACGCCCGCCCACCGCGGCCCACACGGCCATCTCGATCGAGGCCGCAGTGCTCATCTCGCTGGGGTTGATGATGCCCACCTGGGGCACGTACAAGGCCCCGGCCACGCCGCACATCACGGCCGACAGCGTCCAGATGGTGAGCTTGTAGGGCAGCGGGTTGTAGCCCGAGAACATGACCCGGCTTTCGGCGTCGCGGATGGCCTGCAGCACGCGGCCGAACTTGCTGCGGATCAGCCAGCGCGCCATCAAAAAGAAGCCCAGCAGCGTGAGACCGGTCAGCACAAACAGCGTCATGCGCATGCTGGGGGTGGCGATGGGCAGGCCGAGGATGCGCTTGAAATCGGTGAAGCCGTTGTTGCCGCCAAAACCGGTCTCGTTGCGGAAGAACAGCAGCATGGCCGCAAAGGTCATGGCCTGGGTGATGATCGAGAAATACACCCCCTTGATGCGCGAGCGGAAGGCAAAGAAGCCGAACACCAGCGCCACCAGGCCGGGCACCAGCACGATCAGCAACAGCGTGGCCACAAAACTGTCGGACAGCGCCCAGTGCCAGGGCAGCGCCTTCCAGTCGAGGAACACCATGAAGTCGGGCAGGTCGCTCTTGTAGTTGCCGTCGCGGCCGATCTGGCGCATCAGGTACATGCCCATCACATAGCCGCCCAGGGCAAAGAACAGGCCGTGCCCCAGGCTCAGGATGCCGGTGTAGCCCCAGATCAGATCCATGGCCAGAGCCACGATGGCGTAGCACATGATCTTGCCGACCAGGGCCACGGCGTAGTCGCTGAGGTGCAGCGCGCTGTCCGCCGGCACCAGCAGGTTGAGCGCCGGGGCCACGGCACAAACCACGATCAGGGCCAGAAGAAAAGCCCCCCAGCCGGCGCCCGTCAACAAGGGGGCGGGCTTGGGCAGAGCAAACGAGGAGGAATTGCGTGATGAATGGGTCATGGTCATGGAGTGCGCTCCTGGTTCAGGCTTCGGCGGAGCGGCCCTTCATCGCGAAGATGCCTTGCGGGCGCTTCTGGATGAAGACGATGATGAACACCAGCACCGCGATCTTGGCCAGCACGGCCCCGGCGATGCCTTCGAGGAATTTGTTCAGGATGCCCAGGCCCAGCGCGGCATACACCGTGCCGGCCAGTTGCCCCACCCCGCCCAGCACCACCACCATGAACGAGTCCACGATGTAGCCCTGGCCCAGGTCGGGGCCCACATTGCCCACCTGGCTGAGGGCACAGCCGGCCAGCCCGGCAATGCCCGAGCCCAGCGCGAAGGCGTAGGTGTCGATGCGGGCGGTGTTGACGCCCATGCACGAGGCGATCGGCCGGTTCTGCGTGACGCCGCGCACAAACAGGCCCAGGCGGGTCTTGCCGATCAGGAAGGCCATGGCCAGCAGCACGGCGGCCGCAAAGGCGATGATGATGATGCGGTTCCAGGGCAGTTGCAGATTGCCCATGAGCACCACGCCGCCACTCATCCAGCTGGGGTTTTCCACGCCCACGTTCTGGGCGCCGAAGACCGAGCGCACCAGCTGCATCAGCATCAGGCTGATGCCCCAGGTGGCCAGCAGGGTTTCGAGCGGGCGGCCATACAGGAAGCGCAGCACGCTGCGCTCAAGCACAGCCCCCATCAGGGCCGAGGCGGCAAACGACACCGGCACGGCGGCCAGCAGGTACCAGTCGAAGGCGCCGGGCAGGTACTTCTGGAACAGGCCCTGCACCACATAGGTGGCGTAGGCGCCGATCATCATCAGCTCGCCGTGCGCCATGTTGATCACGCCCATCAGCCCGTAGGTGATGGCCAGGCCCAGGGCCACCAGCAGCAGGATGGAGCCCAGGCTGATGCCCGAGAACAGCGCGCCCAGGCGGTCGCTCCAGACCAGCGAGGCTTCGATTTTCTGCAGCGAGACCTGGATCGCGCCCTTCACTTCGGGGTCGGCCTCGTCTTTCAGGCGCTCCACCAGCACGGTCTTGGTGTTGGCGTTGTGGCTGTCGCCCAGCAGGCGGGCGGCCTCCAGGCGCTTGGCCCGGTCGCTGCTGCCCAGCAGGATGCGGGCACGCACCAGGGTGAGTTGTTCCTTCAGGCTGGCCACGCTCTCGCCGGCCAGCGCTTTTTCGATCAGGGGCAGGCGGGCCTCGTCGGTTTCCGCCTCCAGGGTCTTGAGGGCCTCGCGGCGCAGCTTCTCGTCGGGCGAGAGCAGCTTGAGGCCGGCCAGCGCGGCATCGAGCTCGGCGCGCATGCGGTTGTTGTTGATGACGTCTTCGGCATCGTCGGGCACTGCGCTTTCGGTGCCGGTGGCGGGGTCGATGCCCTTGCCATCACGCAGCAGCCAGACCTGCACCGACTTGTCGCCGGCCTTGATCTTGACGGCGTCGTCGGCCAGGGCCTGGATCAGGGCCACGGTCTTGTCGTCGGGGTTGGCCGTGGCCTTGGCCAGGGCTTCGATGCGGGCGTCGGTGTCGCCGGCGGCCAGGGCCTGGGCCAGCGCGGGCTCCAGGGCATGGGCCTGGAGGCTGGTCAGCACGGCGGCAAGTAAGAGGAGAAATCGGGTCAGCATGGCGCCTCGGCAATCAGGATCGGGCGCCGCACGCAGCCACGTGGCCGGCGCGGCGCCCAGGGGACCTGCAAGGCGGGTTGCAGGTCGGTCGAAACGAGGTGGGTGGTCCACCCCGCATCAGGCCTCAGAGCGTGTTCAAGCTCTCAGAGAGGCGCTCACTTCTTTGCAGGTTCGTCGGCCTTCTTGTCGTTGCCTTCGATGTACGGGCTCCAAGGCTTGGCCTTGACCGGGCCCGGGGTCTTCCAGACCACGTTGAACTGGCCGTCGGCCTTCACTTCGCCGATGAACACCGACTTGTGCAGGTGGTGGTTCTTCTCGTCCATCTTGGACACGATGCCGCTCGGGGCCTTGAAGGTCTGGCCGGCCATGGCGGCAATCACCTTGTCCACATCGGTGCTCTTGGCCTTCTCGACGGCCTGCTTCCACATGTTGATGCCGATGTAGGTGGCTTCCATCGGGTCGTTGGTCAGCGGCTTGTCCTTGTGGCCTGCCACGTTGTGGGCCTTGGCGTAGGCGCTCCACTTCTTGATGAACTCGTCGTTGGTCGGGTTCTTGATCGACATGAAGTAGTTCCAGGCCGCCAGGTGGCCCACCAGCGGCTTGGTGTCCACACCGCGCAACTCTTCTTCACCCACCGAGAAGGCCACCACCGGCACGTCCTTGGCCTTCAGGCCGGCGTTGCCCAGTTCCTTGTAGAAAGGCACGTTGGAGTCGCCGTTGATGGTGGACACCACAGCGGTCTTGCCACCTTGGCTGAACTTCTTGATGTCGGCCACGATGGTCTGGTAGTCGGAGTGGCCGAAGGGGGTGTACTTTTCGTCGATGTCCGATTCCTTCACGCCCTTGCTCTTCAGGTAGGCGCGCAGGATCTTGTTGGTGGTGCGGGGGTACACATAGTCGGTGCCCAGCAGCACCCAGCGCTTGGCGCCGCCGCCATCCTTGCTCATCAGGTAGTCGACCGCAGGGATGGCCTGCTGGTTGGGCGCAGCACCGGTGTAGAACACGTTCTTGCTCAGCTCTTCGCCTTCGTACTGAACCGGGTAGAACAGCAGGCCGTTGAGTTCTTCCACCACCGGCAGCACCGACTTGCGGCTCACCGAGGTCCAGCAGCCGAAGATCACGGCCACCTTGTCCTGGGTCAGCAGCTGCTTGGTCTTCTCGGCAAACAGCGGCCAGTTGGAGGCCGGGTCCACCACCACGGGCTCGAGCTTCTTGCCCATCACGCCACCCTTGGCGTTGATTTCTTCAATCGCCATCAGCACGGTGTCTTTCAACACGGTTTCGGAAATGGCCATGGTGCCCGACAGGCTGTGCAGCACGCCGACCTTGATGGTGTCTTCGGCGGCGTGGGCCGGGATGGCGCTGATGCCCGCCAGCGCGACGGCGGCGGTGAGGGCCTTGAGGGTGAAGCGACGTTGCATGAGGGGACTCCGGTTGAGGTTAGATCGTTGCGTCACTGCGGCGAGGGCCAGAGAAATCAGTGACGACGGAAGTGATCGTAGGAACCGGGGGGCGATGCGGAAATACGCCGGGTGGCGTATGCGCAGCCTCAGGGTCGAATCGGATCTGCCCTGGCCACACGAAAGCAGCGTGGCGCCAGCCCAACAACTTCCCCCCTTAAATCGCAGCTTGAGCCCCATCAAAGTTGCCGTCTGTCGAACTGATGGCGTCCAAACACTTCATAATGTTTCAAGCCGTTTTTGCCATATTCATCAGTAAAGCTTGTCCCGAGCGATCCCCACCGCCCCACCACTTCCCAAGCGATCCATGCGCTGCCAGCAACCGTGACCACCACTGCATTCCAGCGACTCGATCGGTGGATCTTCCGCGGCCTTTTCGGCTTCTCGGCTTACCTGCTGCCGGCCGCAATTACCTTGTTTTCCATCTGGGCGATGATGCTCTGGCCCTCCGCACACCCGGAGGTCGAGAGTCACAGGATGGCTTTCAGGGCCCTGCTGCAGGAGCCGCCCTCGGCAGACCCACTGAAAGCCGACCGCCAGCTGGAAAAGGCGCCCAGCTTTGAGTTCTTTGACACCAGACTGTCCGAAAGTCCGGTCTGGTTCCAGTTCAGCCTGCACCGAAAAGAAAATGAGAGAAATGAAACCATTGAGTTTCCATCTCGCCATTTGACAAGTCTGACATGCTGGGACCGCCTTGACATGCGATCGGTCGGACAAGCCACGCGTGAGCAGTTTCAAGGCGATCTGATCGCCTCCCGCAGGGGTTTTGCCTACCCGGTGCCCGAGGGCAGGACCGATCTCGAACTGACCTGCCAGGCCCAATTCATCGGGCCCGCCCGGCTGACGGTGGAGTATTGGAAGGACGCCGACCTGGCCATGGCCGCCAGGTCCTACGAGCGCAACTCAGGCTTGCTCGACGGGGGCCTCATCGTGCTGTCGGTGTTCGTCCTGATCACTGCATTGATCAACCGCAACAGCACCTACCTGCTGTTCGCCGTCTGGCTGACCATCAACCTCCGCATGGCGGCCTTGTCGGCGGGTTGGGACACCCAATGGCTAGACATGACCATCCCAGCGGAATGGATCCAGCGGGTCAGGCTGATCACGGTGGCACTGATCTATGTGGTCACGGTCACCCTGTACAAAAGCCTGTTCAAAGAACACCTGCAGGAGGTTGACGGTTCATGGCTGATGCGATTCACGCAATGGTCGTGTCCGCCCGTCCTCGTGTGCTCGCTGTTCCTGGGCTTCCCGACCTTTCTGCCGATGCTGTGGGTCTGCGCCACCATCACCTGTGCAACGCTGGTGTTCTACCTGCTCAGAATCCTGCTGTCCACGCGGTCCACGGTGGCTGCCTGGTACGGGGCCTCGATCGCGGTGATGCTGGCGTCCAGCCTGTATGAGGTCATTGCTGCAGCTTTGGGCTACAAGTCCCTGATCGGGTCGGTCAACAGCGTCACGGCAGCCCTGTCGTCCAGTCTGCTGGCATCCCTGGCCATCGCGGCCCAGATGCGCGACGAGCACACCAGCCGGCTGCAGGCCCAGGCCAAGCTGCAACAAACTTATGAGGCCATTCCCATCGGCTTGTTCACGCTGGACAGCCACGGCGCCTTTCTGAGTGCCAACCCGACGCTGATCGCGGCGCTGGGCCCTGCGGTGCTGGCGCCAGGCAGCAACCGTTGGGACCAGTACTTCGGCCCGGACTCCTGGCTGCGCCTGCAGCACATGCTCAACGCCCGGGTGAATGCCGAGATCGAGGTCCAGAACACCCGCGACCGCCGCAGTGACAGCGCCAGCAAATTCCTGGTCAAGGCGACCCTTGCCGGTGAGAACATCGAAGGCTCGCTGGAGGACATCACCGAGCGCTCCCGGGCCACCGCCCACCTTCAGTTTCTGGCGCATCATGACGCCCTGACCAAGGCATTGAACCGAACCGCCATCCAGGATGTGCTGGAAGAGGCCGTGTGGAACACGCGACCGGGCGCATCGCTGGCACTCGCCTACCTGGACCTGGACCGCTTCAAGCTGATCAACCACCTGTACGGACACGCGGCCGGCGACGAGGTCTTGCGCCAGGTGGTCAGCCGCGTCACCCACCTGCTGTCCAGCGAGATGTCCATCGGCCGCGTCGGCGGCGACGAATTCCTGGTCACCATGCCGCAGACGCGCATCGCACACGCCACCCTGCTGTGCCAGGGCATCATCAACAGCATCAGCAGCCGCCCCTACAAGGTAGGCGACCGCAGCTTCCATGTGCGAGGCTCCATCGGCTTGATCGAGGTCCGGCCCGGTACCGAATCAAAGGATGCGATCTCGACCGCTGACCGCGCATGCCGTGACGCCAAGGCCAGCCATGGCAACCACCTGGTGGTCTTCGAAAAGAACTCGCCCCTGTTTCAGGAGCACGAGGCGGAGATGCGCCTGGTGGAGCAGCTCTCGGCCACGGGGGAGGCACCAGAAGGCCTGTTCCTGGAAATGCAGCCCATCATGTCGCTGGATGCGCCTTTCAAATCGCTGAATTTTGAAGTCCTGCTCAGGATGCGCGACGGCAAGGGACAACTGATACCCACCTCGCGCCTGATCTCCGCGGCCGAGTTCAGTGGCCGCATGGGGGTGATCGATCGGTGGGTGCTCTCACAGACGCTGAGCTGGATCGAGGCCAACCAGGGGCGCCTGACGCAGACCGTGTTCGTCTGCATCAACCTCAGCGGCGCCTCGCTCAATGACGAACGCTTTGTGCAGGAGGTGTTCCAGATGCTTCAGCGGCATGCGGCCATTGTCAACAGCCTGTGCCTGGAGATCACCGAAAGCGTTGCTCTGCACGATCTGGAAAACACCCGGCGCTTTGTCGACCAGGTGCGCAGCCTGGGCGCCAAAGTGGCGCTGGACGATTTCGGGGCTGGCTATACCTCGTTCTCTTACCTGCGGGACCTGCCAGCCGATTTGCTGAAGATCGATGGCAACTTCATCGTCAATATGAACCAGCACCCGGCCAACGTGGCCATCGTCGAAGCCATCGTGAGCCTGGCGCGCAACCTCGGCATGAAGACCATCGCCGAGTGGGCCGAAGACCCGGCCACGGTTCAGACGCTGGCCGACATTGGCGTGGACTACGTGCAAGGCTTCATTGTCTCGAAATCGCGCGATCCGAACGACATGCTGCAGGGAGATGCTTCTGCCGACTTCATCCAGGACGAAGACTTGAAGGCCATGGTTGCAGGCCTGGAGGAACAGCGGCGCCTGCAACCCGACCTCAGCCCTTCTGGCTCACTGGGTCGCAAGGTGAACCTCGGCACCTGAGCCCCGCGCAGACAAGAGCGGCATGGCTTGCGTGACAGCACCTTCTGCTTGTTCGATCTCGATATCCGGATGACGGGTGTGGAAGAAGAAATCGTGCAGGGGATGCTGAGAAGCACGCCACAGAGGCTCCACATCAGCCACCTTCAAAGACATCACCCGGTGGGGCAGATTGCCCGCATGTTTCAGCGGCACGCAGCCCAACTCGGGAAAAACGTCTGAAAACAGCAGACGCTTGTACTGGCGGTCAATCGGCGGGCGCCCCGCAATCACCATCCAGTCCACCTGAGACTGCACACAGTAAAGGTAGAAGGCCTTGAAGAGCACGGTCTTGACCAAGTGACCAGCCACGCCATCCTTGATGCCCAGGCGCACGGCCTCGGCCAGGCGCCGCCGGTGCAGCCATTCAGGCAAGCGAACCGACTGCTCCAGCGGCAGCGCATCGTTTCGGTTGGTCTGGATGCGCATGGTGCCCAGCGGCGAGCCATCAAGCCGCGACTCGGCGAGCAGGACCACTGCATCTGAGTTGAAATCGGACAACTCGGGCTGCTTCAGTTGCTCAGCAAACACCGGCAGGTGCCGCGCATAGGCGGCGTGGCGCACAGCCACGGCCTTGGCCAGTTCGTCTTCCGTGCGCACCAGCCGCACCGTGAAGGGCAGATGTTGTACTGCCATCGACGCCGCCCCTTCGGGCACCTGGCCGATACCGGCGGTCCGAGGGTCGGGAACGATGATGTCCGAAACGGGAAACGAGCTCATCACTGCAGCCATGAAGGCCTCCTGTGGGAATGGTTTGGGTGTGGGTGGGAGAGGAAACGCTCGCATCAACTCTAGAGTGGAACCTCTACCCGCAAGCCCGCGAAAACGGCTAGGAAACCGTCCCAATTCAGCTCCTGCAGAAAATTGACTGAAGTCAAAATGCCGGCGCCATTGCGTCTCGCGCATAACCCTCTGCACATCCGGCATGAACGGCGCGGCATAACCCGCTTCACGGCATGCATAACCCTTGGCGGGCCACCGACCGCAGGCGTACCGTAGAGGCTCTGTTCACCCAAGCGAGACCCGCATGAATCAGCCCCTCTCCTACGTCCACCCCACCGCCAACAGCCCCTGGGGAACCTACATCTCCCAAGTCGACCGCGTGCTGCCCTACCTCGGCCCGCTGGCTCGCTGGTCGGAAACCCTGAAGCGCCCCAAGCGCGCCCTGATCGTGGACGTGCCGATCGAAATGGACGACGGCCGCATCGCCCACTTCGAGGGCTACCGCGTTCAGCACAACCTGTCGCGCGGCCCGGGCAAGGGCGGCGTGCGCTTCCACCCCGATGTGACGCTGGAAGAAGTGATGGCCCTGTCGGCCTGGATGACCGTGAAGTGCGCGGCCGTCAACCTGCCCTATGGCGGTGCCAAGGGCGGCATCCGTGTCGATCCCAAGCTGCTGTCACAGCAAGAGCTTGAAAAAGTCACCCGCCGCTACACCAGCGAGATCGGCGTGATCATCGGCCCGCAACAGGACATCCCGGCCCCCGACGTGAACACCAACGCCCAGATCATGGCCTGGATGATGGACACCTACTCGATGAACACCGGCACCACCGCCACCGGCGTGGTCACGGGCAAGCCCATCCACCTGGGTGGCTCGCTGGGCCGGGTCAAGGCCACC
>Ga0208888_101109_pt1 | contig 10293 bp, 9 predicted proteins | sample LakWasM115_HOW13_2_FD_183929 | JGI IMG/M metagenome (GOLD analysis project Ga0208888, IMG submission 183929) | Freshwater sediment methanotrophic microbial communities from Lake Washington under simulated oxygen tension - Sediment Metagenome... | ecosystem: Environmental > Aquatic > Freshwater >...
TGTGGGAAAGTCGCAGCGACCACATGATCATGCAGCAGTTTGCCGATCGTTTGGGCTTTGGCAAGGAGCTGTCCAAGAACTACAAGATGCAGAAGGTCAAGGGCCAGGATGAACCAGTGCCCGAGGACATCCTGCGCGAGATCAACCGCTCGTGCTGGACGATTGGCTACACCGGCCAAAGCCCGGAACGCCTGAAGGCGCACATGCGCAATATGCACCTGTTTGACGTCAAGACGCTGCGCTGCAAGGGTGGCAAGGACAAGGAGACCGGCTACGACCTGACTGGTGATTACTTTGGCTTGCCCTGGCCCTGCTACGGTACGCCCGAGCTCAAGCACCCGGGCTCGGCCAATCTGTACGACACCTCCAAGCACGTGATGGATGGTGGTGGCAACTTCCGCGCCAATTTTGGCGTCGAGCGCGATGGCAAGAACCTGCTCTCCGAAGATGGCTCCCATTCCCTGGGTGCGGACATCACCACCGGCTATCCGGAGTTTGACCACGTGCTGCTCAAGAAACTGGGCTGGTGGGACGATTTGACCGATGCCGAAAAAGTTGCAGCCGACGGCAAAAACTGGAAGACCGATTTGTCGGGCGGCATCCAGCGCGTGGTCTTGCAGGTCCATGGCTGCCACCCGTTCGGCAATGCCAAAGCCCGCGCCGTGGTGTGGAACTTCCCCGACCCCATTCCACAGCATCGCGAGCCGCTGTACGGCATTCGCCCCGACCTGGTCGCGAAATATCCGACACACGACGACAAAAAGGCCTTCTGGCGTCTGCCCACGCTGTACAAGACGGTGCAGGATAAGAACATTGCCGACAAGGTGCACGAGAAGTTCCCGTTCATCATGACCTCCGGGCGCCTGACCGAGTACGAAGGCGGCGGCGAAGAAACCCGCTCCAACCCCTGGCTGGCCGAGTTGCAGCAGGAAATGTTCATCGAGATCAATCCCAAGGCGGCTGCAGAAAAAGGCATCCGCAATGGCGAGCGGGCCTGGGTCAGCACGCCCACTGGTGCGCGGCTCAATGTGCAGGCCATGGTGACCGAGCGCGTGGGGCCGGACACGGTGTTCATGCCTTTCCACTTTTCCGGGCGCTGGCAAGGTGCCGACATGCTGGCCTATTACCCGGCCGGCGCGCACCCGGTGGTACGGGGTGAGGCCATCAATACGGCCACCACCTACGGGTACGACAGTGTCACGATGATGCAAGAGACCAAGACAACCGTCTGCAATATTGAACGGGCATAAGGAATCACCATGGCAAGAATGAAATTTGTATGTGACTCCGAGCGATGCATCGAATGCAACGGCTGTGTCACCGCCTGCAAGAACGAAAACGAGGTTCCATGGGGCGTCAACCGTCGCCGTGTCGTGACGCTCAACGACGGTGTTCCCGGAGAGAAATCGATCTCGGTAGCCTGCATGCATTGCAGCGATGCGCCCTGCATGGCGGTGTGTCCCGTCAACTGTTTCTACCGTACCGATGAAGGTGTCGTGCTGCACGACAAGGATGTGTGCATCGGCTGCGGTTACTGCTCATATGCCTGCCCGTTTGGCGCACCGCAGTTCCCTGCGCAGGGTGCGTTTGGTGTGCGTGGCAAGATGGACAAATGCACTTTCTGTGCCGGTGGTCCTGAGGAAAACGGCAGCCAGGCCGAGTTCGAAAAATATGGGCGCAATCGCCTGGCCGAAGGCAAATTGCCGGCATGCGCCGAGATGTGTTCCACCAAGGCCCTGCTGGCCGGTGACGGCGACGTGGTTGCAGACATCTTCCGCAACCGGGTGGTGCAGCGTGGCAAGGGCGCCGAGGTGTGGGGCTGGGGCACGGCCTATGGCTCCAAAAAGGCCGGCCAGGCGCCGGAGACGGGAGCCAAATCATGAGGCAACACATCGTTCTGATCGCAGTCGCGGTCGTCATGCTGACGGCGTGCGGTGAAAAACCGCAGACCATGGCCAGCCCAAAGTCGGACTCACCCGCTTATATGGGCACCGGTAGCGCCTTCACGGCACCCGGCTGGAAGGCCGGCGACAAGACGGCGTGGGAGCAGCACCTGAAAGCCCGTCAGCAGAATAGCCAAAACGACTATTCCAGAATGAACTAGGGAGCCGCCATGTGCCTCCAAGCTCACATTCGTTCACTGCCCCCCAAGGGGGCGCATGCCACCCTAGAGGCGGCTCGTCGGGAGGCATGACATGCTGCGTTTGATCTTTGCGATGCTGCTGCTGGCATTCGGTTTGTCGGGTTGGGTGACTGCGCAGGCCCAGCCGGTTGCGCCAGATGCGGCCAAACCGGCCGCAGTGCAGAGCGCCAACATCATGGACGTCCAATCGGAGGCCAGCGCCGACCCCGGCTATGCCCAGCAGAGCAACGGCGAACGCTCCAAAGTGCAGCCCGGCAACAACGCGCCCATGTGGCGCCAGGTCGGCAGCGGCACGACCGGCACCAGCAGTCTGCCCAAGAGCGAGGCGCCCGAGGCCGGCAACCTGATCCAGCCCTTTGTGCAATACCCGGGCTCACGGCTGACCAATGCCGGTGAAGCCTGGCGCCAGGTGCGTAACAACTGGCTCATTCCCTACGGCGGCTCGTTGGTGCTGATTGTGCTGGTGGCGATTGCACTGTTTTACTGGCGCGTGGGCGCCATCAAGACGCATGGTCAGCCGACCGGCCGCATGATCGAACGCTTCACACCGTTTGAGCGCTCGGCGCATTGGGTCAACGCGACGGCCTTCAGTGTTCTGGCGATCTCGGGTCTGTTCATGGCGTTTGGCAAATTTTTCCTGTTGCCCATCATTGGAACCACCCTGTATGGCTGGCTGGCGTTCGCGCTCAAGAATGCCCACAATTTTGCCGGCCCGCTGTTTGCCGTTTCGCTGCTCATCGTCATCGTGACCTTTGTGCGCGACAACCTGCCGGCCAAGGGGGATGTGAACTGGCTGCTCAAGGGCGGCGGCATGTTCGCCGAGCACGAAGTCAAATCGGGCCGCTTCAATGCCGGTGAAAAAGTCGTGTTCTGGGGCGGTGTGTTCGTGCTGGGCCTGGTGGTCGTGGGGTCGGGTCTGGTGATGGACAAGCTCGTACCCGGTCTGGTCTATGAGCGCAGCACCATGCAGCTGGCACACATGGTGCATTCGGTGTCCAATATTTTGATGGTCGTCATGTTCATGGGGCACATCTACCTGGGCACGGTGGGTACCGAGGGGGCATACCAGGGCATGAAGACCGGGTATGTGGATGAGACCTGGGCCAGGGAGCATCACGAACTCTGGTACGACGATGTCAAGTCCGGCAAGGTGCCCGCCCAGCGCAGTGCGCCGGGCCCAGCCGGTACGCCTCCATCCACCGTTCACACTTAAACCCACGCCGAGGTCCGTATGAAATCGATTCTTGTAGCTGTTGCAGCTCTGGTGCTGACCGGTTCCGCCATTGCCAAGCTCCCCGCATTGAGTGATGACGCCAAGGCCAAGGCCGCCGAGGCCGCCGCCAAGGCGGCCCATGCCGGCAAGGTCGATGCCTACCTGCTGTGCAAGGTGCAGGACAAGGTCGTTGCGCGCACCAACAAGGTGGCCAAACCGGCAGGCAAGGACAGCAAGGGGGCCGCAGCACCTGCATCCAGTTGCGTGGACCCTGGCGCGTTTGTCTACACGCCGCCAGCGGCTGCCACGCCAGCGCCTGCTGCCTCTGCAACAGTTGCTGCCGCTCCTGCTTCAGCCCCGGCCGCCAAGCCCCAGGACAAAAAGCCCTGACCCCCAAGCCCATGCCCTCACTTGAACGTCCCCGTCTGACCCAGGCACAGGCTGCACTGACCCGCGAGGTCACGGTCGTCAACGAGTGGGGCGAGGAAGTCAGCAGCACCATCCCCTGCGAGCGGGCGTTGACGGTCTACGTCGACAAGCGTGAACTGGTCACCCTGATGACCCTGGGCGGGCATGCGGAGTTGCTGGTGCTGGGTTTTCTGCGCAACCAGCGCCTGGTCCAATCGCTGCACGACATCGAATCCATCACGGTGGACTGGGAGGTGGGCGCAGCGGCGGTCAAAACACGCAAGGGCATCAAGAATATTGAAGAGCGCACGGCCAAGCGTGTGGTCACCACGGGGTGCGGACAGGGCAGCGTCTTTGGCGGGCTGATGGACGACGTGGACCGCATCGTGCTGCCGTCTGCCACGCTATCGCAGTCGCAACTCTATGGCATTGTGAATGCGATCCGGGTGCAGGAAAGCGTTTACAAGGCCGCCGGTTCGGTGCATGGCTGTGCCTTGTTCAAGGGTGACGAGATGGTCGTCTTCATTGAAGACGTGGGCCGCCACAACGCCATCGACAGCATCGCGGGTTGGATGTGGATGAACGGTATCGATGGCGCCGACAAGGTCTTCTACACCACCGGCCGCCTGACCAGCGAGATGGTGATCAAGTCAGCCCAGATGGGCATTCCCATCGTGGTGTCGCGCAGCGGCATTACTGAAATGGGGCTGGAAGTCGCCAAACGCGTGAACCTTTGCGCAATAGGGCGTGCCACCAACAAGCGCTTCCTGTGCTACAGCGCCTTTGAGCGTCTGCAATTGCAGCCCGAACTGGCCGGTGCCACGTTGCGTGCGGTGGCATGAGGCTTTGCCGTCCAGTCTTTACAGTCGCTTAACCTGGGGTGCTTAGAATCTGCACCCAGCGTTATGCCAACCCAATGCTTGCATTGCGGGGCTCACCCGCAGCGTGCGGGTGATGGACATCGGCCGCCAGCACCAGGCTGAAAACCATTCAGGAAATCACCATGCGTTATGCAAATCGGTCGACGTTGTTGAGCACCATGGCCGTGGCCATCAGTCTTGGAGCGTGCAGCAGCACGGGTCTGAGCTATCCCGGGCGATAGGCATGTCGCTACAACGCCGACCCGGGATGTTCAAACTCCTCCTCATCAGTCTCACACTCCTTGCATGCACCGGTGCCAATGCGTTCCGTCTCCATTCCGAGCACGCCATCGTCGTCAGTGACGAAACCGGACAGGTGCTGTTCGAAAAAGGCGCCGATGCGCCCGTGCCCATTGCGTCGCTCACCAAGCTGGTGACGGCCATTGTTGTGCTGGACAGCAAGCCCGACATGAACGAAGTGATTGAAATCGACGCGTCGGATGTTGACGCACTCAAGCACAGCCAGTCCCACGTTCCGGTTGGTGCCAAGCTGTCCCGGAACGACGTGTTGCGGCTCGCCTTGATGTCGTCCGACAACCGTGCAGCAGCGGCACTGGCGCGCACCTATGCAGGCGGACCGCAAGCCTTTCTGGATGCGGTGCATGCCAAGCTGAAGGTGCTGGGCATGACGCACACCGCCATCAAGGAGCCTTCGGGCCTGTCGCCAGAAAACATGTCTTCGGCCAGCGATTTGGCCAAGTTGGCGATGGCGGCATCGCACTACCCGGAGATTGTGGGCATCACCACCAACCGGTCCGAGTTCGTGCGCATGAATGGTCGCAACGTGCTGTTTCGCAACACCAACCAGCTGGTCGGCGCACGGGGATGGGACATTCTTTTGTCCAAGACCGGGTTCACCAACGAGGCAGGGCGTTGCCTGATCATGCGCATCAAGCAGGCCGGCAAAAGTGCCACGCTGGTGCTGTTGAATGCATCGGGCAATGCGTCGCGGCTGTCGGATGCCCTGAATGTGCGCCGATTCGTGGCCGGCCAGGCGTCATCCAGGGGTCTTGCCATTCGGTAGACGATGGCCGCGCGTGCCCCTAAAGCCCCAGCTCGCATGTGGCGCGCGCCGATGCGCTAAGGTAGCGCCATGACTATTTCTTTCTGGAGCCTGGGCTGGCGCACCCTGTGGCGCGATCTGCGTTCGGGCGACTTGCGTTTGCTGATCGTGGCCGTCACGTTGGCAGTTGCCGCACTCACGGCGGTGGGCTTCTTTGCCGACCGGCTCAAGGGCGGCCTGCAGCGCGATGCGCGCCAGCTGCTGGGTGGCGATGCGGTGGTGTCCAGCGACAACCCCACGCCAGCGGACTTTGTGGCCAAGGCGCGCGCGCTGGGCCTGTCCGTGGTATCGACCGCCGGATTCCCCACGATGGCGCGCGCTCAGGACGCACAAGGCGGTGCCGCCAAGCTGGTGGCGTTGAAGGTGGTGGAGCCTGGCTATCCGCTGCGCGGTTCGCTGCGCGTGGCCAGTGCACCGGATGCGCCTGATGTGGCGACCCGCGACATTCCGGCGCCGGGTCAGGTCTGGGTCGATGCCGCGCTGCTGGAAGCGCTGGGCCTGAAGATGGGTGACGCACTGCTGCTGGGTGACTCGCGCCTGACCATTGCCACCCTCATCGTGGCAGAGCCCGACCGCGGAGCCGGCTTCATGAACTTTGCCCCCCGCGTGATGATCAACACGCAGGACATTGCCGCCACCCGGCTGATCCAGCCCGCCAGCCGCCTGACCTACCGCATGGCCGTGGCCGGAGACGACAAGCCCGTGCAAGCCTTTGTGACCTGGGCCGATGCACAGGTCAAGCAGGCCGGCGTCAGTGGCCTGCGTGGCGTGCGCGTGGAGTCGCTGCAGGGCGGTCGCCCCGAGATGAGCCAGACGCTGGACCGGGCCGACAAGTTCCTGAGCCTGATCGCGCTGCTCGCGGCGCTGTTGAGTGCGGTGGCCGTGGCCCTGTCGGCCCGTGCGTTTGCGGCCAGCCACCTGGATGACTGCGCCATGCTGCGCGTGCTGGGCCTGAGCCAGCGCACCATTGCCGCCAGCTACGCCTTCGAGTTTGCGCTGGTGGGCTTATTTGCCAGCGCGCTGGGGGTGCTGCTGGGCTACGGCGTGCACTACCTGTTCGTACTGCTGCTGGCCGGACTGGTCGATGCAGCCTTGCCGGCCGCCACCATCTGGCCGGTACTGCTGGGCTTGGGCATGGGGCTGACCCTGCTGTTTGCCTTTGGTCTGCCGCCGGTGCTGCAACTGGCCCAGGTGCCGCCCTTGCGGGTGATCCGCCGCGATGTGGGTGGCCTCAAACCCGCGTCGCTGGGCGTGCTGGGTGTGGGCGTGCTGGGCTTCGCCGCCCTGCTGCTGGCCGCCAGCAGCGACCTGAAGCTGGGCCTGATTGCGGTCGGCGGTTTTGGCGCGGCGGTGGCGGTGTTTGCGGCGCTGAGCTGGGTGGCGGTGAAGGTGTTGCGCTGGAGCGTGAACGAGAGCACAGCGCCGCGCTGGCTGGTGCTGGCCACGCGCCAGATTTCGGCGCGCCCGGCCTATGCCGTGGTGCAGGTCAGCGCACTGGCGGTGGGCCTGCTGGCGCTGGTGCTGCTGGTTCTGCTGCGCACCGACCTGATCGGCAGCTGGCGCAAGGCCACGCCGCCGGATGCGCCCAACCGCTTTGTCATCAACGTGATGCCCGATCAGTCCGACGCCTTTCAGCACATGCTCAAGAGCGCCGGTGTGACCCGGTTCGACTGGTACCCCATGATTCGCGGCCGTCTGGTGGCGGTGAATGGCCGCGCCGTGTCGCCCGACGACTATGCCGAAGACCGCGCCAAGCGGTTGCTGGACCGTGAGTTCAACGTGTCGTTCAACGCCCGGCTGCCGCAGCAGAACCTTGTGGTGGGCGGCCAGTGGCAGGAGGAAGAGACTGGCGCCATCAGCGTGGAGGAGGGCATTGCCAAGACCCTGAACCTCAAGCTCGGTGACACGCTGCGCTTTGACATCGGCGGCATGCAGAACGAGTCCAAAGTTACCTCGCTGCGCAAGGTCGACTGGGGCTCCATGCGGGCCAACTTCTTTGTAATGTACCCGGTGAGCCGTCTGGACGATGTGCCCACCACCTACATGGGGGCCTTCAAGGCGCCGGCGACCAAGGGCTTTGACAACGCCCTGGTGCGCCAGTTTCCGAATGTGACCAATGTGGACATGACCACAACAATCGCCCAGGTGCAGCGCGTGCTGGACCAGGTGATCGGCGCCGTGGAATTTTTGTTTGGCTTCACGCTGGCGGCCGGGATGGTGGTGCTGTTTGCGGCGGTCACCGCCACGCGCGAGGAGCGCGCCCGTGAGTACGCCATCATGCGGGCGGTGGGTGCCAAGAGCAGCCTGCTGCGCCAGGTGCAGCGCGCCGAGCTGGCGGGCGTCGGGATGCTGGCGGGCTTTCTGGCCTCCGTTGTGGCGGCGGCCGTGGGCTGGGCCCTGGCGCACTACGTGTTCGAGTTTGAATGGACGGTGTCGCTCTGGGTGCCGGTGCTGGGCGCGCTGGCCGGTGCCGTGCTGGCGCTGGCGGCCGGCTGGTGGGGCCTGCGCGAGGTGTTGAATCGCCCGGTGGTGGAAACGCTGCGCCGGGCGGCGACGTGAGAGATCGAGTCTGCTATAAATTCAGTAGCTGCTTGCGCACATTCTGCGGGGCCTCGCGGCCAATTTTTCTCATAAAACCCGTTACTTTTCCTGCGGCTTCTGGCCCAGCTTGCGGTACACCGTGGCGCGGCTGATGCCCAGGGCCTGCGCCGCCTGCGCGACGTTGCCGCGGGCCTGATCCACCGCCTGACGGATCAACGCCGCCTCCAGGTCCCGGAGTGCCAGCGGCTTGCGAGCGGGGGCGCCACCGCTGGCCTGCGCGGCCTGTGCGCCATCCGCACGCGCCAGTGGCAGGGCCTGCAGCCGCAGGCCGGTCCATAGCGGAATGTCCAGCACCGGGTCGCTGCGGTCCACCGCATCAAACAGCAGTTCGTAGGCAATGCCGAAGACCTCGCTGACATGCACGGGGCCTTGCCCCTGCGCGTGCCCCGGTGTGGCCAGCTGGGGCACCATCTGGCGGGCAATCGGGTTGGCCGCAGTGATCCAGCCATCGGCGTCCAGGCACAAAATTCCATCGGCATCGCTGCCCAGGGTATTGCCGGGCCAGTTCAGGCGTACCACCAGGCTATGGGCCTGGGCCAGCACCAGCGCGTTCTCGATGCGGCTGGCGGTCTGGGTCACCAGGTGTTTGAGTTCGGGGCGCTCCACGGCGTCAATGCCAGTCAGATCCAGCATGCCTACACAGGCGCCATCCGGCCCCAGCAGGGGGGCGCCGGCGCAGCTGTAGACCGCGGTGTTGGCGTAAAAATGTTCGCCCCGGTGCAGCCACACGGGTTGCAGCTCGTTCAGGGCCATGCCGATGGCCGTGGTGCCGACACTGCGCTCGGACAGGTCGGTGCCAATGCGCGTGATCAGGTCGGCCCGCGGGTCGGAGCGGTCGATGGCGCCGCTGGTGTCCACCACCACGCCGTCGCGGTTGGTCAGGATGGCGAAGTAGCGGGTGTTGACAATCGCGCGGCCCAGTTTTTCCAGCAGGGGTCGGGCGGTTTGAACCAGGCGCTGGTTGGCGTCTTGCGTGCGTTGTATCTGCTGCTGTGACACCGTGTCAAAGACGACCGGTTGCTGGGGTGCCAGCCCCAAGTGCAGGCAGCGCTGCCACGAGCGCTCAACCCAGGGCGCGACCCAGCCCGCAGGCACCGCGCTGCGCTCCAGCATGGCGATCTGCCGGGCCCGCGCGATGGCGTCCATGCGCGCGGACGGCTCCAGCGGGTGTGTCGGTGGCAAAGCGTTGCGCATGGTGGATGGCGTGGCCGGATTCACAGTGGGGTGATTCTCGTACACCTTGTCATTTCACGCTGTGTTTCATTTTGAGAATTTCCATGTAAACCCCGGGTTTTCCTAGGGTTAATACTAGGGTTCGAAGCCCGGGATAGGCCAACAATCGCTATGTATTTCATTTCATAGGAATGGCATTGCATAGGTTGCATGCCGCTACCTCAAGGAGAGACGCATGCAAAAGATGTTGCACATCAACGCGGACAAATGCACCGGCTGTATGCAGTGCGAAATGGCCTGTGCTTTTGAGAACTACGGCACCTTCGCCACCGCCAAGTCGCGCATCAAGGTGTTCGACTTCCACCATACCGGCAAGAAAGTCCCTTACACCTGCACCCAGTGCGATGAGGCCTGGTGCCTGCATGCCTGCCCGGTGGAGGCCATCACGGTGGACAAGGCCACCGGCGCCAAGGTGGTGAACGAGTCCACCTGCGTGGGCTGCAAGGTCTGCACCATTGCCTGCCCGTTCGGCACCATCAATTACGTCGAAGAAACCGGCAAGGTACAGAAGTGCGACCTGTGCGGCGGTGAGCCGGCCTGTGCCGACGCCTGCCCTACCGGCGCCATCACCTTCATCGACGCCAACTGGACCGGCCTGGGCAAGATGGCCCAGTGGGCCGACAAGCTTGGCAACCAACCGTCTGCAGCATAAGGAGTAAGAACATGTCTTGGGCTGGAAAAATCCTCCGCGTTAACCTGACGGCTGGTACCG
>Ga0208888_101114_pt1 | contig 10256 bp, 10 predicted proteins | sample LakWasM115_HOW13_2_FD_183929 | JGI IMG/M metagenome (GOLD analysis project Ga0208888, IMG submission 183929) | Freshwater sediment methanotrophic microbial communities from Lake Washington under simulated oxygen tension - Sediment Metagenome... | ecosystem: Environmental > Aquatic > Freshwater >...
GGTTGGTGCCCTGGTGGCCTCCCTGTTGGTTGGATCAACGGTCTTGCTGGCAAGCATTGCCTTCAGCTTTCAGCACTATTTCGAATACCAGGTCGAAGAAGCGCTCCTGATCTCTCAGCCAAGCGCGGTCAAAAAATCTGGAGACTGATCCAGTAGGCCACCGCCGCCACAAATGCGCTGGCCGGTATGGTAAAAATCCAGGCCCAGACAATATTGCCCGCGACACCCCAGCGCACCGCGCTGGCACGCTGCGTTGATCCAACGCCTACGATCGCGCCGGTAATGGTGTGGGTGGTCGATACTGGAACGCCCAGCGCAGTCGCCAGAAACAGAGTGATCGCGCCACCCGTTTCTGCACAAAATCCGCCTACAGGCTTGAGCTTGGTGATCCGTTGCCCCATGGTCTTGACGATCCGCCAGCCGCCAAACATGGTGCCCGCTCCGATGGCGGTATAGCAGCAAACAATGACCCACGTTGGGGGCGATGTGGACCCGGCGGTCGAATAGCCGGTCGCAATCAACAGCATCCAGATAATGCCAATGGTTTTTTGGGCATCGTTACCACCATGGCCCAAACTGTATGCCCCAGCGGAAACCAGCTGCAGGCGACGGAACCATTTATCAACCTTGGATGGTCGGGTTCGGCGAAATATCCAGGCAACGATCACCATCATCAGTGAACCTAAAACGAAACCCAACAATGGCGACACAAAAATGAAAATGACTGTTTTGAAGATGCCACCCGATACCAGCGTTGTGGCACCGGACTTGGCAATGACGGCCCCCACAATCCCGCCAATCAGTGCATGCGACGAACTGCTGGGAATGCCGTAGTACCAGGTAATGACGTTCCAGGTGATCGCACCCAACAACGCACCAAACACCACATGGGTGTCCACAACACCCGGCTGCACGATACCTTTGCCAACCGTGGCAGCCACACTGAGCTGAAAAATCAGGATGGCAAGGACATTGAAGAAGGCGGCAAAGATAATCGCCTGACCGGGCTTCAACACACCCGTGGACACCACGGTTGCAATCGAGTTGGCCGCATCATGAAAGCCATTCATGAAGTCAAACAGCAGGGCCAGCACGACCAGCATGACCACCACCCAGAGGGTCGTTTGTACGGTTTCCATCGTCGTTAACGCAACGGGCTCAGGAGTTTTCGAGGACGATGCCCTCAATCACATTGGCCACGTCTTCGCACTTGTCGGTGATGGTTTCCAGCAGCTCGTAGATCGCCTTGAGCTTGATGACCTCGCGCACATCGGGCTCCTCCCGGAACAGCTTGCTCATGGCGGTGCGCATCACACGGTCCGCATCAGATTCCAGTCTGTCGATCTCTTCACAGGTCTTGAGTGCTGCCTCTGCCGTGGCGGGCTCCGCAATATTTCCCAGCAATTTGACGGCGTCGCGCAAACGCTCACAACACTTCACACTCAGGTCGGTCAGACGGGTGATCTCTTCGGTCATATGGCGCACGTCATACAGCGCCATGGTCTCGGCAGAGTCCTGAATCAGGTCAGCCACATCGTCCATGGTATTGATGAGGGAATGGATTTGCTCACGATCGATGGGCGTGATGAACGTGATATGGATAGCCTTGTTGCACTCGTGCGTCACCCGGTCGGCGGCGCGCTCTGCATCGTCCACTTCCTGGTTGTACTTGGCCCGCAAATCCAGATCGGCATAGTTGGCAACCAGCTTTGAGAACGCGTGAGCCGCCTCCACAATGCGGTCAGCGTGCTGGTTGAACATCTCAAAAAAATTGCCCTCACGCGGCAGAAGTTTTCCAAACAGCATCACTATTCCTTCACCCAAACTTCAAACATCTTGACGTTTTCAAGACGGCGAAGTTTAACCGCCCCACCCACAGCCGGCCCCGAAACGGCTAAGCCGTCCTGAAAATAAAGTAGACAGCGCCCACCATACACAAGCCCGCCCAGACGTAGTCGAGCTTGAACGGCTGGTTCATGTACACGGTAGCAAACGGTACAAAAACGCTTAGGGTGATGACTTCCTGCACGATTTTCAGCTGCGCCACGGAGAACCCGGCCTGCTGAAATCCAATCCGGTTTCCGGGTACCTGCAACAGGTATTCAAACAGCGCAATGCCCCAACTCGCCAATGCGGCAAAGTACCAGGGCGCCGTGGCCATGTTTTTGAGATGCCCGTACCAGGCAAAAGTCATGAAGATATTGCTGCCGATGAGCAGCAATACCGTTTGCAGGGAAAAGGGCAGCGCGGTAGACAGGTTCATCCTTGCCATTATCGACCGCATGCCCAAAAAAAAGCCTCGCGGTGTTACCCGCGGGGCCTGATGGGCGCAAAGCCCGGGGGGCGCCAGCCTTAGGCGGAGACACCAGCCTCTACGGTTGCAGCGGACTCCGTGTAATCGCTGATCTTGTCAAAGTTCAGATACTGGTACACCTTGTCGCTGGCAGCAGTGAGTACACCCATGTCGGCCAGATACTCTGCTTTGGTTGGAATGCGACCCAACTTGGCACAGATGGCGGCCAGCTCCGCCGAACCCAGATACACAAAGCTGTTCTTGCCCAGGCGGTTGGGGAAATTGCGGGTCGACGTGGAGAACACGGTGGCGCCCTCTTTCACCTGCGCCTGGTTGCCCATGCACAGGCTGCAGCCCGGCATTTCCATACGGGCGCCGGCACTGCCCAGCACGCCGTAATGGCCTTCATCGCTCAACTGCTTGGCGTCCATCTTGGTGGGTGGTGCAACCCACAGCTTGACCGGGATATCGCGCTTGTTCTCCAGCAGCTTGGAGGCTGCACGGAAATGGCCAATGTTGGTCATGCAACTGCCGATGAAGACTTCATCAATCTTCGCACCAGCCACCTCGGCCAGGGTTTTCACGTCATCGGGGTCGTTCGGGCAAGCCACGATAGGCTCATGAATGTCGGCCAGGTCAATCTCGATCACGGCTGCATAGTCCGCATCCGCGTCGCCCTTGAGCAACTGGGGATTTTTCAGCCAGGCTTCCTGTGCTGCAATACGACGCGCCAAGGTGCGGGCATCGGAGTATCCATTTGCAATCATCCACTTCATCATGGTGATGTTGCTGTTGATGTACTCCATGATGGGCTCTTTGTTCAGGTGCACCGTGCAGCCGGCGGCGGAACGCTCGGCGGATGCATCGGACAGCTCAAACGCCTGTTCCACTTTCAGGTCGGGCAAACCTTCGATTTCAAGAATGCGACCCGAGAAGATGTTCTTCTTGCCCTTCTTCTCCACCGTCAGCAAGCCCGCCTTGATGGCGTACAGCGGAATCGCGTTCACCAAGTCCCGCAGGGTCACGCCGTTTTGCATCTTGCCCTTGAAGCGCACCAACACCGACTCAGGCATATCCAGAGGCATGACGCCGGTAGCGGCAGCAAATGCCACCAGACCGGATCCTGCAGGGAAGCTGATGCCGATAGGAAAGCGCGTGTGGCTGTCGCCACCGGTGCCCACGGTATCGGGCAGCAACAGACGGTTCAACCAGCTGTGGATCACGCCGTCACCGGGACGCAGGGAGATGCCACCGCGCGTGCTGATGAAGTCGGGCAGCTCGTGGTGCATCTTCACATCCACCGGCTTGGGATACGCCGCGGTGTGGCAGAACGACTGCATCACCAGGTCGGCGCTGAAGCCCAGGCAAGCCAGGTCTTTCAACTCGTCGCGGGTCATGGGGCCGGTGGTGTCTTGCGAGCCGACCGAAGTCATCTTGGGCTCGCAGTAGGTACCGGGGCGTACGCCCTGACCTTCTGGCAAACCACAGGCGCGGCCCACCATTTTTTGCGCCAGGCTGAATCCCTTATGGGTATCAACCGGGTTTTGCGGCAGACGGAACAGGGTGGAAGGCTTCAGACCCAGTGCTTCGCGGGCTTTGGCAGTCAGGCCACGGCCAATGATCAACGGAATGCGGCCACCGGCGCGCACTTCGTCAAACAGCACATCGCTCTTGACCTGGAAGGACGCGATCTCCTTGCCATCCTTGAAGGCCTTGCCGTCGTAGGGACGCAGTTCGACCACGTCGCCCATGTTCATCTGGTTGACATCCAGCTCGATGGGCAATGCGCCCGCATCTTCCATGGTGTTATAGAAGATGGGAGCGATCTTGGTGCCCAGACACACGCCGCCAAAACGCTTGTTGGGCACAAAGGGAATATCTTCACCGGTGAACCAGAGCACGGAGTTGGTCGCGGACTTGCGGCTGGAGCCGGTGCCCACCACGTCGCCCACATAAGCCACCAGATTGCCACGGGCGCGCAGGTCCTCGATGAACTTGATGGGGCCGCGTTTGCCGTCTTCTTCCGGCGTAATGCCATCGCGCTTGTTCTTCAGCATCGCCAGGGCATGCAGGGGAATGTCGGGGCGGCTCCACGCGTCGGGAGCGGGTGACAGGTCGTCGGTGTTGGTTTCACCGGTGACCTTGAGGATCGTCACGGTGATGGACTTGGGAACCTCGGGGCGGCTGGTAAACCATTCCGCGTCGGCCCAGCTTTGCAGCACGGCTTTGGCGAATGCGTTGCCCTTGTCGGCCTTTTCCTTGACGTCGTGGAACTGGTCAAACATGAGCAGGGTCTTCTTCAAGCCTTCGGCAGCTTGAGATGCCACGGCGACATCGTCCAGCAAATCGACCATCGGGCCAATGTTGTAGCCGCCCAGCATGGTCCCGAGCAGTTCGGTTGCGCGTGCACGGGTGATCAGCGCACATTTCTCCGTGCCGTGGGCCACGGCTGCGAGATAGCTCGCCTTGACCTTGGCCGCGTCATCGACACCGGCGGGAACGCGATGGGTAATCAGATCGACCAAAGTCACTTCTTCACCTTTGGGAGGCGACTTGAGCAATTCGATCAACTCGGCTGTCTGCTTGGCAGACAGGGGAAGCGGCGGGATGCCCAATGCAGCGCGTTCGGCTACATGTTCGCGGTAGGTTTTCAACATCGTGTTCACTCCTTCTTCTTAAGCAATAAAAATCTATCCAGGCCCCGTCAACAGAGCGTAATAAGCTATCTATTTGGCAGCAGAACCTTGAACCATTTCCTGCACTGCCCCACCGGATCCAACAGGAACCAATGCGGTCTTGGGTGCGTCCAGCAATCCGGGCACCGGGTTTCGTTCAAGGGCCTGCGCGACCACCAATTGGTCGGCATTCATGCAGTCGTCGGCCATGCGCTTGCCCTCTTTCTGGTTCATCAACATCGACTTGTTGGCCAGCTGCAACCACACGGCGCCAGATACAGCCTCTTCGAGGCGAACGGCACCTGTACTGGTGACCACGGGCTCCATGACGTAGCGTTTGTGGCCGGTCTCCAGCACAAAGCGCCCGGCCGACTGTGCGTCTGGCGTCATGGTGGCATTGACTCCCAGTTCACATTGAATCTTGCCAACGAGCACTTTTTCAGCAATTGCCAACTGTGCCGGCGACAGAACCACGGGCGCCAGAACTTCCGGCTCCGCAGTCACTCGGGCAGCCGCTTTGGCGGGTGACCGAACCACCTTCACCACGGGCTTGCCGGTTCCCGGCTTGGAGACCGCGTATGCCGGAGCGGCAATTGCCAATGGCAACAACAAACCTGCTATCAAATGCTTGATCATGGTGATACACCTCACTTAATGGACCCGGGACGGGAAATACGCTCGCATGGTTTCAGGCAACTCACAACCAGTCTGGTTTGCCCGCTCCAGCACCTGCCAAAAATACCGGAAACTGGCACGATCGTGCAGCTTCCCCTCGAACGAGATGGGGGCCCATTCTGCAAGACTTGCCTGCTGCACGATACGCGCAGCCAGATCAATCTCTTCGAACGAGGGCGTAAAAGCCCGCAAGATCGGCTGGATCTGCCCGGGGTGAATACTCCACATTCTGGTGTAGCCGAAAGCAGCGCAAGCTGTTTTTGCCGCGTGCTCCACAACGCCAGCATCGCGCAACTCGGTCACGACGCAGTGGGACGGCACCTTGCCCGACGCATGACAGGCACTGGAGATCTCCAGCTTGGCTCGCACCACCAGCGGGTGGTTGAACTGATCCAGGGTCATGCAGTCGCCAGAAGCGCGCACGCCCATGGCAGTATGGGATATCGCTCCACCATGGGCGGACACGAAATCCATCAATCCGAAGCTCAACGACTGCACACGCGGGTGTGCCGCAATCTCAAACGCCCTGTGAACCGCTGCAGGCGATTCGATCAGAACATGCAAGGGCAGACAGTCGTTCCGTTGACCGGGCCTCACGGCGGCATCCACAGCCGCCAGCGCAGTTTCAACATCTGCAAGTGATTCCACTTTGGGAATCATGACGTAACTCAGGGAGCGCGACGCGCCGCCCACCACGATGTCCACATCCGACTCAAAGGCCGGATGATCAACCGCGTGCAGCCGGGCGCCAACCCGGCGAAGCAAACCATTTGCTATCAAATCAGGAGCTGCTTGCGCACCATTGGCGAGGGTGCAGACCATATTTGCCTGGTCTTTTTCCCCGCCAACCGGCGCTCCGTCCTCACAGTCCAGCGTCACGTCAAAAACGCAGACACCGAACTCCTGCATCATGTCGGCCTGCAGTTGCAGGCTCTTGACCATCCGCGCCTCGATGCCGCTGTAGTGATCACAGACAGGCAATACACCTGCTGCGCCCTGGGCGCCAAGGAGAACCGTTCGCGGATGGAGCACGCTCAATTACAGCAGGTGGGCAACGCCGGCCTGCTCGTCTTGCAGTTCTTTCAGGGTCTTGTTGATGCATTCCTGGCTGAACGCATCCACCGGCAGACCTTCCACCAGCTTGTACTCACCACCTTCGCAGGTCACGGCAAAGCCGAACATGGTGTCCTTGGGGATGCCATATTGGCCGTCCGAAGGAATGCCCATGGTGACCCACTTGCCATTGGTACCCAAGGCCCAATCACGCATGTGATCAATGGCGGCATTGGCAGCAGACGCTGCGGAGGACACACCACGTGCGGCGATGATGGCCGCACCACGCTTGCCCACTGTAGGCAGGAAGGTGTTGGCATTCCAGTCCTGATCGTTGATCATGTCCTTGACGCTCTGACCATGGATGGTGGCGAAGCGGTAGTCAGCGTACATGGTTGGCGAGTGGTTACCCCACACAGCCATTTTTTCGATGTCTGCCACGGCCTTGCCAGTCTTGGCAGCCAATTGGCTCAACGCGCGGTTGTGATCCAGGCGCAACATCGCGGTGAAGTTTTTGCGGGGCAGATCGGGCGCGCTCTTCATGGCGATATAGGCGTTGGTGTTGGCGGGGTTGCCGACCACCAAAACGCGCACATTGCGGCTGGCCACTGCATTCAAGGCTTTGCCTTGGGCTGTGAAAATCTCGGCATTCACCGCGAGCAATTCGGCACGTTCCATGCCTGGGCCGCGAGGACGCGAACCAATCAGCAGTGCGTAGTCCACATCCTTGAAGGCTGTCATGGGATCGCTGTGGGCTTCCATCCCCACCAGCAACGGGAACGCGCAGTCTTGCAGTTCCATCATCACGCCCTGCAAGGCCTGCTGGGCTTTTTCGACCGGAACTTCCAGAAGGCTCAGAACAACAGGCTGGTCTTTGCCCAGCATTTCGCCCGAGGCGATACGAAACAGAATGGCGTATCCAATTTGACCGGCGGCTCCGGTGACTGCAACGCGAACGGGCTTCTTGCTCATGGTGATAACTCCAGGAAGTGTTGTAAAAACGGCGACTGTCCGGGGACCCAAGCAAAAGGTTGAATCCTTCAGAATGTCTCAGAGTTTACCCCTGAAATTACTGCAAAGTCAATTTGTCTTATGTCTTATATAAGATATGATTCAGCTTGAATTTGAGACTGACCCGAAGCTGACTTTTTGCCCTATTTTCATGTCCGCAACGCCCCCTTTTGGCAACGATATCTCTGGCGCACTTGGCCCGGAATTGGGCGTGTCTGCCGTTACCGCGCAACAGACGCCCGCTTTCAGCCCTCTGTACCAGCAAATCAAGATACTCATACTGCAAAGTCTTCAAGCAGGCGAATGGAAGCCAAGCACCGCCATCCCCAGTGAAATAGAGCTCGCAGTTCGCTACAAGGTCAGTCAGGGCACCGTTCGCAAGGCAATTGATGAACTCGCCGCGGAAAACCTGCTGGTACGGCGCCAGGGCAAAGGAACCTTTGTCGCCACTCACGCCGAGCGCCAAATTCAATACCGTTTTCTGAAGCTGATTCCTGACAATGGCGACCCCAGCAGCGAAGGACCGGCGCAGCGCCACATCATTGACTGCAAACGCACGCGGGCATCCGTGGATGTAGCCCGCGCACTCGGCATTCGTACGGGAGAAGCAACACTTCAGGTGCGTCGTGTGCTGTCGTTTGCTTCAATTCCGACCATTCTGGAAGACCTTTGGTTGCCGGCCGCGCCTTTCAAAGGACTCACGGCAGAACGCCTGCGCGACTACAACGGTCCGATGTACGCCTTGTTTGAAACCGAGTTTGATGTGCGAATGGTGCGTGCCGAAGAAAAAATCCGGGCCGTCCTGCCCGACCCCGAGCAGTGCGCCCTGCTGAAAATCAGCCCCCAATCCCCATTGCTCAGCGTAGAACGGATTGCGTATACCTACAACGATGTGCCCATGGAGATGCGCCGGGGCCTGTACCTCACCAACAAGCATTACTATAGAAACGCGCTAAATTAATCAGATTCTTGATGCAAGTCCAACGTCAGCCTGTTGCAGTGCAATAGAATTTTGATCTACAGCAGATAATTACAAATGGTTACCCTTAGAAGAAAGCCCGCCCATGTCTGAGCTTAGTTCCTCCCCGCGGCCCAAGCGGCCCGAGTTTCGCAATATCAATGCTTTCAATGACCTTCCTGGCTACCGGTGGCCTTTGGCGTCAATCGTTTCTGGCATGCACCGTGCCAGCGGTTTGATGATGTTCTTGTTGATGCCATTCATCATCTGGATGTTCGATACGTCGGTGAGTTCCGAGTTTTCATTTGCCCGTTTTACATCCGCTTTCAACAACGGAATTGGTTTTGTGCCGGGTGTGGTCATCAAACTGGTCACCTTGGGGCTGATCTGGGCTTACCTCCACCATTTCTTTGCCGGCATGCGGCATATCCGGATGGATATATTCCACACCGTCAGCAAAGAGGCCGGCAAGAAGACAGCGCAATTGACTCTGGTGTTGAGCTTGGGTTTGACCGTGGTACTGGGCGCCAAACTGTTCGGTTTGTACTGAATTGAACGCGACCGCAATTACACCCTCCCGCCTCCGACTATTCAAACCAGGAACTGATCATGTCTGTTAACTATGGCTCCAAGCGCGTCGTCGTTGGTGCGCACTACGGTCTTCGAGATTGGCTTGCGCAACGCGTGACCGGTCTGCTGATGGCCCTCTTCACCGCAATCCTGCTGGCCCAGGTGATCTTCAGCAAAGGCTCCATGGGCTATGACAAATGGGCCGGCATTTTCTCCACGCAGTGGATGAAAGCGCTGACCTTCTGCGTCATCATCGCCTTGCTGTACCACGCCTGGATCGGTATGCGCGAAATCTTCATGGACTACATCAAGCCCGCCTTCGTGCGCCTTGCACTCCAGGTTTTCTCCATTGTCTGGCTCGTGGCTTGCGCGGGTTGGGCTATCCAGGTCCTGTGGCGCCTTTGATTCCGCTGAACTACTGAGATTGATCCCATGACCTACTCCGTTACAACAAGAAAATTCGACGTCGTTATCGTCGGTGCCGGCGGCTCCGGCATGCGCGCATCACTACAGCTGGCGCGTGCCGGTCTGAACGTTGCCGTGCTCAGCAAAGTGTTTCCCACACGCTCACACACCGTGGCTGCTCAGGGTGGCATTGGTGCTTCGCTGGGCAACATGAACGATGACAACTGGCATTACCATTTCTACGACACCATCAAGGGTTCTGACTGGCTGGGCGACCAGGATGCCATCGAATTCATGTGCCGCGAAGCACCCAAGGTCGTGTACGACCTGGAACACATGGGCATGCCTTTCGACCGCAATCCGGACGGCACCATTTACCAGCGCCCTTTTGGCGGTCACACCGCCAACTATGGCGAGAAAGCCGTTGAACGCGCCTGCGCAGCGGCCGACCGTACCGGCCACGCCATGTTGCACACGCTGTACCAGAAGAATGTCGAAGCCAAGACCAGCTTCTTCGTCGAATGGATGGCACTGGACCTGATTCGCGATGCTGAAGGCGACGTCGTAGGCGTTACCGCCCTCGAGATGGAAACCGGCGACCTGCATGTCTTGCATG
>Ga0208888_101120_pt1 | contig 10214 bp, 13 predicted proteins | sample LakWasM115_HOW13_2_FD_183929 | JGI IMG/M metagenome (GOLD analysis project Ga0208888, IMG submission 183929) | Freshwater sediment methanotrophic microbial communities from Lake Washington under simulated oxygen tension - Sediment Metagenome... | ecosystem: Environmental > Aquatic > Freshwater >...
CCCATACGTCCTGCCCCGTGGCAACCGATCCGGACCCGGGTGGCAGTCCCTTGAAGTCGGGCCGCACGTCGATGTCCCACGCGGCGACTTCCTTGGGAGTTGCGTTGCGTCCCACCCCCGGATATTTGCTGCTTTCCTGTGCGAATGCAGAACTGATCGACGCGACCAGCACGCCCACCAGCAGAACATTACGAAACCTGGACATTTTTCACCTCTCCGCTTTCCTGCACCAGCCACGACTGAATGGCGTTGTTGTGATAGATCGAACGTGTCCCGCGGACGGAACGCAACTGCTTGTAGGTGGGCTGAACAAAGCCGGTCTCGTCCATTGCACGGCTTTGGATGATGGCGGGCTTGCCGTCCCATACCCAGTCCAGATTGAAGCGCGTCAGCGCCTTGGACAGCACCGGTGACTCCAGGCGCGCAGTCCGCCAGTTGCGTCCTCCGTCCACCGAAACGTCAACCCGTTTGACTTTCCCCCGGCCGGACCAGGCCAGCCCTGTGATGTTGTAGAACCCCTTGTCCAGCAGAACCTGCCCGCCGGACGGAGTGGTCACAACGCTTTTGCATTCCTGGATGCTGCTGTATTGGCGATGCAGTCCGCTCGGCTGCAGGTCGATGTAGTGGACCGCTTCATCTTTGGCGGCGTAGGGCATGTCGCCCACTTCAAGGCGACGCAAGTATTTCACCCAGCTGACACCCTGCACGCCTGGCACGATCAGCCGCAGCGGATAGCCTTGCTCGGGCCGCAGCATCTCGCCGTTCTGGCCGTAGGCCACAAACACTTCCCCGGACTTGATCAGATCCATGGGGATGGTGCGCGTCATGGATGAGCCATCGGCGCCTTCAGCCAGGACAAACTTCCCGTTCTTCAAATCCGCACCGGCAAGCTCCAGCAGCGTGATCAGCGGAACACCGGTGAATTCACTGCAGGAAATCATCCCGTGGGTGTATTGCACGGTGGGCACAGCCACATTACCCCAATCCACGGCGGTATTGGCACCGCACTCGATGAAGTGAAAGCGCGAGATCGAGGGCAGGCGCATGATCTCGTCCAGCGTGAACACCTTGGACGCCTTGACCATGCCGTTGATCATGAGACGGTGCTTGGACGGATCGATGTCCCACCATCCCTGATGATGCCGCTCAAAGTGCAGCCCGCTGGGAGTCACAATTCCAAACAGGGATTGCAGCGGGGCAAAAGAGACCGAAGCCTGGTTGGTCTGCGTGAGACCGGGGCTCTGGCGCCGCTGGACGTTGGATTCAAACTTCGAAGGCTTGCCGTAGCCGTTGTCCGAGGCAACCGCCTGACCCAGGCCGGTGCTGTGTGCCGGCAACGTGAGGATATTGGGGTCTCCCCCTTCCACAGGAACGGGGTTGCCTTGCGCCAGGGCCGCAGGGACTGCCGCGCCCGCAGCCGCTACGGCGAAAGCATTGCGCAAAAAATTGCGACGCCCATTTTTGGCTTCGGCTACAACCGTCTGTATTCCATCGCGGTTCAAAAAGCTTTCTGGCGCCTTTTGCACCCGCCCTGAATTCAACTCATCTCGCATTGCACGTTCTCCATCATTTAGAGTTCAATTTTTCGGTTCACCGCATCCGTCAGGCAGGCCGAACTTCCTGCCCTGCACAGACCGCCCTGCATATCGAGACGACGGATTCGTTGGCAACCCGGTAAAAAATATGGGCTCCGCTTCTACGCTTGGCCACCAGACCCGCCTTGTACAGGACATTCAAGTGCCGCGACATGTTGGGCTGGGATACATCCAGCGCGCTCAAGAGATGCGTTACATGCCTCTCACCCGAGCACAACTCACCAATGATCTGCAAACGCACGGGAGTTGAAAGCACGCCGAACAACTCTGCCGCCCGCACAAAATCTGCATCACTTGGTTTTCCCTCAGTTGCCATATTGCCTGACATATTCTAATATCAATATAAACGAATATAAGCATTAACAGACTGGCTGGATATCGGCATTAACCCTTAGAGCCGGCCTACTTGAACCGGTAGTGGTCCCGGTTCAACACTGCGGCTATCGATGTGACTTCTTCCGGGAAGAGCCCCAGATTCAGATTGGTGTTGCACTGTTCGACCATTCCCCGCAACGCGCCAGGAGTGGTGATCCGGCCAGAAGACTGGTAGATCGCGCTGCCATCGCCGCCGGTCTTTTGTTTGTGGCAGGCTGCGCACTTGTTGTCAAGAATAAGCTTCTCGCCCAGCTTCAGATCGGCCCCCTCGTAGAGGGCAGGAACCGCCTGGGCGCAGACTGTGGCTGACAACGCCAGGCCCAGCAAGAGGGACACAATTGACTTCATACATGGTTCTCCCTGAGGGTTTTCACCGCGGCACAAACGCGCTGGGCCGGCCGCGATGAAAACACAAAATGTCGGTTGCCTAGAAGTGCTGGGTGAACATCAATTGCAGATTGGTCTGGCCATGTGAAATGGTCACGCCGGATCCACTGGTGACCGTCGTTTGGGGAGCAGCGGTCACAGAGGCATTGACTTCAGCCGATTGGGATGCCTTGTATCCAAAGCCAAGAGTGACATGGTTTTTGACAATGGCCGGGAACAGCGGATTCACCGTGGCATCCGGAACCGGGTTGTCGGCCAGGTTCAATCCAGCGCGTATGGTCAGCCGTTCACTGGCATTCCATGCCATGCCGAGATTCAGCACGGTCTGATCTTTCCAGTTCTGGGGCAACTCGAAACTGACCGTGCCGCCCATGCCGGCGCTGTCATAGCGCATTTTGAAACTCTTCATGACGTCGGACCATGCAATGGATTTGATGTCGGCAGCCAGCAGCAAGGACGACTGTGGACGCCACGCTGCGCCAAACGCCAATACCGCTGGCATTTGAAAGTTCACCACGGTAATGCGGCCGTTATCCACAAAGCCGCCAAACGCGCTCATGCTGGCCGCGGCGTCCGACGTCTTCATGTCATCCAGGACAGACTTGAAACGGTACGAGGCGCCCAGCGTGACATCCCTGCTGGCTTTGAACGTAGCGCCAACCTTGGCGCCATAACCGGTCGCCTTCGCGGCTCCGGTGAACTTGTTGTTGTCGGTAAAGTTGATGCGGGCCCAGGGCGCAGCGCCCAGCGCAGACATGCCCATCCCCAGATTTCCACTTGCGCCCGTCACGAGCCCGCCCAATTGCGCGCCGCTGACAGCCATCTGCATGTCCAGGCTTGACCACATGTAGTCCAGCGTTGCGCCAACCGTTACATTCGGGTTGACCTGGTACGCCACCGGAATGAGCAGGCTGCCAACGCCCAGTTCGGAGCGCACGGTGTCGCCCGAGCCCATGGCCATGAAGCTGTTGGCGTCGTATTCGGTTCCCATTCCACCCTGGGCATACATGCCAATACCGTAGGTCAACGCACCTTTGCGGGTTGCGTACCCGACAGCAGGCATGAGGTAGGAGTTGCCACCGGATTGGGCACTCATGCCGGGCACGCTGCTATTCACTTTGGGTCCCAAAAATCCCAAGGCAACATCCAGCTGCGAGCCCTCTGCCATGAAGGCCAGGGTTGCGGGGTTCTGGGCCATTGCGGCGGTTCCGTGGTCAAAGGCCTGCGAGGCGCCGCCCATGGCCGTAGAAACGGGGCCGTAGCCCTCCAGCAACATGCCATTGGTCGCCATCGCAGAGGTCAGCGGAGCGGCCATCACGGCCAGTGCTGCCAATTTCAGGAATCCGGATGTCTTGCTTTCAATCTTCATTTGTCGTCCTTCGTTATGTTTTTGTGTTGCTGTTCCGGATCAAAACTCGCCCTTGGCGCCACGATCCATCATCATGTAGATGGTTTCGCGCACCTTCCAGGCTTCTTCCTTCAAGGGGGACGGCAGCTTGCGGCCCATCTTCACCATCATGTCCATGTTGAGCGTATAGATCCACAGTCCATCGTCACGTTCGACAACGGTCAGGCGGCATGGCAAATACGCACCCATGTGGGGGCTGAAGTCGACCATCATCCGCGCGGTGTCCGGTGAGCAGTAGGAATAGACCTTGAGGAATTTCTGCTTCTTGCCGGTGCGCGATTCCAGCTCTTTGGACAATGGCAACTCGCCAACGGCCTTCATGTTTCGCTCGGTCGCAACCTGGGAAAAGACCTGCTCAATGTCATTGATCGTGACGCCGGGTTTGACCTTTCGCTCCCAGGTGGTTGCAACGGCTATGTCACCGTTGGCTTCAATCCAGCGGTCCCACATCTTGCTGGCTTCCGCGCCCGCACCATCCTCAAGCTTGCCCATGGTGCTGATCGTTCCGCAACCCGTCAAGAGAGCAATGAGAAGCAACGGGATGTACTTCATGGATTTGGATAAAAGGTTCACTTCATTTCCTTGTTACGTGCTGTTCGCGTGGGTTCAGAGACAATCGTCAGCAGCATATCTATTTAATTAACTGCTGACTTATATCAATGTTTACCGATATATGCTGTGGTAGCCATAGGGACCAACCCTATAGCCGAGCTATCGATGCAAACGCAGTACGGTTCATGCGACTGCTTCGCCGGGCCCGGGAAGACAGCGGTCCCTGCGCGAGCCGGAGTCTGCATGGCAGACTCGGCCCCCTGACATGCGGCTAGGGCTTGATATAGGCCCAGCCTTCGCCTTGTCGCTTGATGAGTTCCACGACGCCGGCAGGAACGTAGCCAATGGTCTGGTTCATATCGGCTTTGGCCAGCTTCAGGCCCCTCATTGTGTTTTCACAGGCAACGATGCGCACACCACTTTGAACCGCGTCAGCAACACGCGTTGCCGCAACGGCGTCAGCCTTGAGCATTCCGATGCCGGGTCCATAGGCGACGATTTCAATGTCGACTTTGTCAGCGCCCAGTTCTTGCTGAACATTGTGGACATTGTTCAGGGTCAAGCCCCATTTCGCAGCGTCACCGTCACTCACCTGGAAGACAACCCTTGCCTTGGCGGGCGCTACGGTCTGCGCACCCGAGCCGGTATGAAAGGCGGCACCCACAACCATCAACGCGGCACAAAAAATACGCTTACCGTTCATCACCATTCTCCTGTGTACAAGCCAACGACAGCGCAAGCTTATTGAGCGGCTGCATTCTTCGCAAGTTCAACGCCTGGCCGTTCGACCGATTGAAGTGCCCGCTTTTCCAGCGTCCACTCATGCATGGAGCCGTCATAGAGTTTTGTTTTCTTGTTGCCAATGACCTCGGACATAACAAACCACACGCCCGAAGCAAGGTGCCCGGTATTGCAATACGCAATGGCGGGTGCCTGCGGGTCAACACCACTCATCCTGAAGATGTCGCGGTAGGTTGCCACCGACAGCATCCGTGCGGCATCCCCTCCTTCGGTGACCAGTAAATCAGTGGATACGCTGTGCGCCCCCGGGATATGCCCATATCCCAAAACAGTGTCCTTTTTGGTAAGCCCGAGGTATTGGGATGGGTTGCGCGCGTCCACCAGTTGTGCCGATTTGTCTGCAACGGCTTTCTCGACATCATCCGAGGTTGCCAGCATCTCCATGCGTTCGGCCTTGCCGACCCAGTTTCCTTCCGCCACCTTGGTCGGCGCCACGCTGACCTCACGGCCTTCGGCCAGCCAGTTGCTGGTGCCCCCATTCACAATCGCGATGTTGTCTTCACCAAACACCTTGAATTGCCAATACAGCCGGGCGGCGTCGTTCAGATCCGTGGCTTCCTGACCCGCGGGAACAATGACAACGGGTTTGCCGGTTTTCACCCCCCACTGGCGCGCCATTTTTTCGAAATCAGCACGTTCCGGAATCATGAATTTGACCTTGAGACCGCCAATCATCCGGTCCACACGGATCGTCTTGGGATCCACCGAAACCGCGTCGGGAATGTGCCCGCCCAGTTCGACCAGCACTTTCTTGCCCGTCTTCTTGTCATTCTCATACTGTGGACTGACGAGGAAGGACTTGACGTTCGGACGAATGTCCAGCACCGTCACTTCAGCCTTGTTGGTCATCAGCCATTCGGCATTGACAACCGGTCCGGGAACCTGCAGCGCCAATGCCCATTGGGCAGCAGTCAGCAAGCCGGCCGTGGCCACATATTTAACCGATGATTTCATCGCAATCTCCTTTATTTGACATACTTGAAAACCTGGCCCTGCAACGCAATCACGTCGTTGGGCCAGTCAATGGGAAACGAACTCCAAACCGAAATGGACCTGTCCTTCCAGGCCTGCCCGGTACTTGTCTGATGACGGCTGCAGTGTGAAGCCAGCGCTTCATCACGGGCCACCAGCATGTCACCGAGCGGCGCTGCATAGGCGCGAATCAAGTCAGCAAGCCAGAGAGCAACACCGGCAAGTGGTCCGCGCACCTGCCACTGCAGCGTACGCAGCCCCTGCACCATCGGCCTTGCCGCCCGCCACCGCTCTCCAGTGACCCATTGGTTGGTGGAAAACCAGGTGAGAGGAATGCCACGGGCATCCAGCGCCAAACCGGTCAAATGCGACAACTGCCCCGTCGGACTGCGGCGGAACACGTGAACATGGCCATGTTCCCGCGGATGTCGGGCACCGCCATCCTGACTCTCGTCATGGGCGTGGTAGTAAAACTGCCAGGCTCCCGATGTGTCCACAACGTCGTTTCTCGGGTAGTGCTGCCACGCCTGAAATTGCAATGTGCGTCCAATGAACGGGAACAGCATGGACCTGTGACGCTGCGCCAGAGACATCTGCCGCGCAGCGGCTGACTGCGCCGCTGTCTGATCAATCTGACAGGTTCCCATGGCGTCACAACTTACCTGGCTTTCCCGGCGCAGGGGTTCTCCGTCGCCTTTTTGCACCTGGATCCTGCGCACGGGTTGTCACTATCGCTTTTGGCGCACTTGCGCTTTCCTGCACAGGGATTTCCCGCGCAGGGATTCTCGGATTTCCGTTCGCGCTTTTTGCCTGAACACGGGTTTCCACCCGAACACGGCGCACTGGCAGCCTTGGACGGAGCGTCCGCAGCGATCGCAGCACCGGCCATTGGCACCGTCAGCAATGCCATCGCCAATGCAGAGACCAGCGCGCTGATCTTTTTCCCCGAACGTTCCATTTACCAACTCCTTGATGATTTTTTGACTTGAAGACGATCACACGGCGCCAGCGGCACGCGCCCTGCGCTCGAACCAGCCGCCGAGAAAGAATACGCCGATCGCTGCAGCCACCAGGGCGGCCAGTACGCTCCACTCCGGTATGCCAAGCACATCGGGAAGCCGGTCGCCCTTGGTCAATTCACCGGCGGTGGTGAGCGGCTCCAGCCAGGCGAACATGCCGGCAAAAGCAAATGTACCGATCAGCAACCCGACAAAGAAGACCATGGCATCTATCCGACCCGTCGTGATACCGACCAGAGCCGTTCCAGGGCAATAGCCGCCAACGGCAAATCCAGCCCCAATGGCAGCACCTCCGGCCGCAATGGCCCACAAATAGGGGGGTGGAACGTACAGGGTCTGTGCATCGACAACACCCATGATCTCCAGCCCATACAGACCCACGGCCGCAAACACAATGGCCGTGAACATGACCTTGAAAACAGACCAGTCGGTCAGCCGGAACTGGGCAGTGAGCTTGCAGCCGCTGCCAAAACCGGCGCGTTCCAGAACGAATCCAAAACCAAAACCCAGCAGCACACCAGACACGGGCGCGCTCAATGCAATCACGGAACTCATCGCACCCCCCCTCCGGTCAAACGGGATGTGACCAGCCCGGCAGCAAAAAAGGCGCCCAGAAAGACGAAACCAGCGACACCCAAAACGGCCGACCCGGACAGGCCCACTCCGCTGGTGCAGCCTGCCGCGATTCGCGCGCCAAATCCGGCCAGCACACCACCCGCAAGGGCCTTGAGCAAACGTCCGGTGCGTCCAGCGGATGCTGCACCTTCGATGCGCCACCGCATACGACCAGCCAGGAACGCAGACGCCAGACCACCAGCAAAAACGCCCAAAACCTGCCATGAAATCCACGAAGCCAGTACCGGGCCGTCTTCCAGAAGGGGCCCCAGGTAGTCATTGGCATTGGTCCAGCGTGGCAACACAAAGTCACCGAGCCAGGCACTGAAGCGCGTGGTGAAGCCCGTAGCACCCAAGCCATGGCCCGTCACAACAAAAGTCAGGAGCAGCACCACCCCGAGGGCAAGCCCCGCAGCCCAGTTGGGCCAATAGGGCCGCTCAGGGCGCTCACACCCATCCATTGAAATCATCACATTTCCTTATCTTCGCGCCAAAGTCATGCTTGCCGGCGAACCCGGCATTCAATCGATATATAAGCAATCACGGTTATATGAATGATGCATGGGTTTTGCGTGACACAGGATTAGTGCTTACCCTAAGCGCCCCACGCATACGCGCCACCCGCCATGGATGCGCTATTTCGCGATTGCGGTCCGGGCCATGCGAAGGCGATCATCCAGATAGGCTCCGTAGAAATCCGGAATGTACCCCCCCACCAGTCTCTCGGCGATTTCCACGCCATTGCGCCCAAAAAACAGCACGGTGGGGGCAACCTTGACGCCCCATTGGCGAATCAGTTCGTCCTGCGTGGATACGGCCCCCCTGAAGTCCCTGATCGCAATTTTGCTGCGCATGTCAATCTGCACGACCGGCAAGCCTTCGCGCTCCCACATGGGGCCCAAATAGTTTTCGCGGACTTGTTTGCAGTACGGACAGCCTTCCAGGCTCACCATCACCAACAGCGGGCTGCCTTTACCCAGTGCACTGGCAAGATCATTCGCCAAGGCACCGGAACTTGGCAAGGTGGCGGGGGCCGCCATGCCCGAGCTGCCCGCCGAGGCAAGCGCCACGCCAAGCAATAGCTGCCGGCGGGAAAACGCATAGGCAGCCATCAATTGGCCTCGTGCTCTAGCAGCAGGTAGGTGTTATATGCATTCATGCGATTGGCGACGCGAAAGAGCGGCAGGTGCTCGAAAGCGGACCAATCTGTTGCGTTGTAGGCGTCGTCGAATGGCTCCATGTTCCTGGTCGCCTGGCCCATTGTTGTTCGAAGATAGACCAGGTAATCCCTTGTCAATTGCATGTCCTTGCGGGCTTCCGTGGATATCGCTCCATGCCCCGGAACGATGACCAGCGCGTCAAACCCGAGCAACGTGTCCAGCGCCGCGATCCAGTGCCGGCTGTCTGCCTGTCCGACGTAGGGAATGCGGCTGCGAAACACGAGGTCACCCGCGAACAGCACTTTCTCTGATGGCAGATAGATGGCGATGTCCTCCGGCGTGTGCGACGGTCCAACGGGCTTGATCTGGAAAGTCACGCCACCAACGACCAGGGTTCGGCTGCCGTCGATCCATTCATCCGCGTCGACCAGTGTCGTCTGGTCATTCACCCAGGGGGCAAGCTCACGCCGGGATACCTCCAGGCGCAAGCGGGCGGTTTCAGAGTTCAAATATTGCCGCGCCGCCTGATGGGCAATGATTTTTGCCCCCAATGCCTTGAACACCTGCAATCCGTATATATGGTCCGCGTGGTAGTGGGTCACCAGCACATGGGTAATCGGCTGTGGGGTGACTTTCCTGATTTCTTCGATCAACCGTTTCGCCAGGGCCGGGGAGCCCAATGCATCAATGACGACCACTCCACCCGGCGTCACGACGAAGGCGGCGTTGGAAATGAAGTTTTGGTTGGCAGACGAACCCAGGGCAGACACACCCTCCACATACCATGACGAGGCGGATACCTGCTGGGCCTTCATTTCCGGCACTTCTTCTGCCAGCGCCTGCACCATCGGCAGGGCTGCGCACAGAATGACCATGAAACACTTGCGGAAAGTTTTCGTGACAATGTTCATTTGTTCGCTTGATAGCCTGATCAAATTAAAAAAGAGGTTGACATTACAAAGAGGTGTCAATATAAGCCATTACTGAACTATTAGAAACCATTAAATGAATTTTTCGTCCATTCTTGAGCGCTACGGTGAAGGAACGGTTCTCGCGTGCGGGGCTCTGGCGATTGGCATGCTGTTTGGATTTTTTGCACAGCGCTCCAGGTTCTGCCTGCGTTCGGCGGTGATCGAGTTCTGGCATCACAAGTTCGGCGAAAAGCTCTCGGTGTGGTTGCTCGCCTTTTCCAGCGCCGTGGTGTGCGTGCAGCTGCTGATCCTTTTCAATGCACTGGATGTCACCGGTTCTCGCCAGCTGGCCGCCCGCGGAAGCCTCTCCGGCGCACTAGTGGGCGGTCTTCTGTTTGGCGCCGGCATGATCATGACGC
>Ga0208888_101123_pt1 | contig 10195 bp, 11 predicted proteins | sample LakWasM115_HOW13_2_FD_183929 | JGI IMG/M metagenome (GOLD analysis project Ga0208888, IMG submission 183929) | Freshwater sediment methanotrophic microbial communities from Lake Washington under simulated oxygen tension - Sediment Metagenome... | ecosystem: Environmental > Aquatic > Freshwater >...
GTTCGGGTGCCGCGCTGGCCACGCCGTTGAAGCGCAGGCGCTGACCGACCCATTCGCCGTGGCCCGAGAGCTGCAGGCTGCCTTCCAGTGTGACGAGGTCCAGGCTGGGTGCTGGTCCGCCTTGCACTGTGAAACGGTAGCTGCCCATGGGCGACAGCGTGGACAGGCGCGAGGAGACTTGTGTGGCATCCAGTTGCACACGCCCTGACAGGTTCATGCGCCCCTGGGTCCACTCCATGCTGAAGTCCTGTGTCGAGGCGGTGAGTTGCCCCTGCGCTTGCACGGTGTTCCAGGGGGTACCCAGCCCGGCCAGCAGGCTGGCGGGCCATTGGGACTGACCGTCTCCCAGCGCCAGGCGCAACCCGCTGAAACCGGTGGCAATCGCACGCAATTGCAGCGGCTGCAGGGTGCAACAGTCGGCGCTGATGTCGATGGCAAGGCCGCCCCACACGGGACGAATGTGCCAGCTCAAGCGGCCAGGTAGAGCTGAGGCGTTCTCGCTGCCGGTTCCGCCAGACAGTACCAGTTGTGAAGAGCCTTGCCAGACACTGCCGCGGGCGCCAGTGAGGCTGACGTGCTGGCTGCTGGCCTGACTCACCGCGGCAGCCAGCCAGCTGGCCGGTGCAAATGCCGCCGTGGCGCCGACCATGCCGACCAGTGCACCTGCGATGGCCCAGCGCCAGGGCGGGGGTCGATGCAGTGCGCTTGTTGTGCGTGGCATGGTCATCACCGTTGCGGCAGACTCATGACCAGCACGCCGGACCAGGTGACGCCTTGTGGAGTGGCCATGCGCGTGACGCGGGCCTCCAGCGGAATCGAGCGCGCATTCAGGCGTGCCTGCGCCAGCCATTGGGCCAGGGCATCGGCGCCGCTGGCCTGCAGTGTGACGTTGGCACGGTCAGTGACCACATTGACCTGGGCCGTGTTACCCAGCGTTTGTTTGGTTGCCTGCTTCAGCGCACGCAAGGCATCGTCGTAGGCCAGAGGGGCCTGCTTTTGCAGGGCTTGGGCTTGCGATTGCAGCGACTGCATGCGCTGCAGTTGCGCATCCAGCACCTTGGCCTGCGCATCGGAGGTGCGCAAGGTGAGCAGCGCAGGCGCCAATACCAGGAGCCACAAGAGGGCCAAGACCACCAGTGCGACCGCCATGGAGAGCAGCGTGCGTTCCCGGCTGGCGAGCTGGCTCCAGCGGGCGTGCAGCGGCCCCAGGGCCTTCCAGGAAGAGTCTGCGTCAGTCACATTCATGGGCGTCGCTCCTGTTTCAGCACCAGCCGGTCACCGTCCACCGTGGCGGCGTAGCCGTGGGCCTGCAGTCGGGTGGAGAGATCGGGTCGTGTGATGGCGGAAGGGTCAGGCACTTTGAGACGCAATTCGCCAGCCATGAATTCAATGGCGGTTGGTGCGGGTATTTCGGGGGCTACCGTCTGGAAAAGACCCAGCATGGTTTCCATGTCGCCACTGGAGGCGGCGCCATTCTGGCGCTGAAGGTCGGCCAGCGAACGGGCCATCTGCAGGGGTGCGTCCACCACCACCCGGACGTCGGGGAAGGTGGTGGTCAGGATAGTGCGGATGGCCGCGCGTTTGGCTGCGAGCGCCGACTGCTCCTTCCACGACCAGGCTTGCAGGCCCGCCACGTTGATCACGACCAGGGCAAGGGCAGCCCAGCGTGCCGGCTTCCATTTTGGCGACTGCAGCAAGCTGGTGCCCAGTGTGGACAGTCGTTTGCGCGTGCGGGCGCGGCTGCTGCGCAACAGGTCAAACTGCGCCAGGTCCCAGGCCGACTGGGCCGACACCAGGGCGCGCTGGGGCTGCGTTTGCAGGGCCACGCGGCCTTTGAAATGGTGCTCGGCAAGTTCGGCGACGCCCGGCTCCGCGGTGACCTCGGGTATGTCGTCGTCGGCGTGGGAGTTCGACATCAGTGCCACACTGGCGCTTGACAGAGGCAAAACAGTCACGCCCTGCGGGCCACTCCAGACACACAGTGGTGAATCGGGTGTACCCAGAACGTGCAAGGCAAAAGCGGTGGGCGCATCCGCGGGGGGCGGTTCCATTTCCGGCACGATGCGCGCCACGGGCCGTCCAGCCTGTTCCAGTGCCGCCAACCAGGCGCCCAGCCATGCACGGTTGCACGCGGCGACCCAGATGGGCGTGCCGGCACGGGCCTCGGGCTGGATGGCGAAATGCATGAGCTCTGGCTCGTCCAGAATGCGGTCTTCGAGCAGGCCATTGAGTATCGAACGCAGGCGCGACCCGTTGCCCTCCTGGAAAAAACTGCGATCCAGGGTTCCCTTGGGCAGTTCCAGCCGGTGCCATGACAACTGGCTGGCCGGGACCACGGCCACGGTTTCCAGATTCGGCGCGCTCGGCAGCAGGGCCACGGTGGTCTCGACATGATGCTGAACGGTGCGCCCATCCTCGCTCACGACCGCACCGCAAGGCGTGGCCGCAGTGGGCAGGCCGGAGGGAAGGGAGACGATCAGGGTGGACATGCGGGTTTTTTGAGCAACGTCATTGTAGGGGGCTGGTTTGCTGCCCTTGGGTCCCGCGATCGCGCCACAAGGTCTTCACATTGAGGCCTTCCCGCTGGACGACGGATCGCTCTTCGACGACGGTTTGGTCCAGGCGCAGTCGCCCCTGGACTTCAAAAAAACGCGAGCTTACGCTGTGCTGTGCGTCGTTCAGATCGCCCGCTGCTTCGGCCACCACTTTGCCGGCATCACTGAGCGTGCGGAAGTGGGTCGACTGGCGGCTGGTGACCAGGCGCTGGGCCTGTGCCATGTCGAGCAAGGGGATGCAGGCATGCAACACCGGGGCGCTGGCAGTGTTGAGGTTGACCGGTGTGCGCACGGGCAGCAGCGTGATGAAGGGGCGCAGCAGGGTCAGGCTGCGCGGTGACAGGCCGAGCCAGACCAGTTGGCCCACCCGCTGTGGTTCCAGAGGGGCAAGTCGGGACGACCCGTTCTCGGGGCTGGTATCCAGTGCAAAACGCAGGTTCTCGGCCAGCGCCGCCAGTTCTGGGCGGGGCAGACCCAATTGCTCAAACAACTTGGCAAAGGCGCGCAGCGCGGGCTCAGACACCTTGCCGTTCTCCACCAGGTTGGTCACGTTCATGCGCGCTTGCAGATCGCTGATATTGCCCGACAGAAAGACCTGCGATGCGTTGTCCGTGGCGTCCGGGGTGCTGTTCTTGTCAACGGCCAGGAAGGTGGAGAGCCGGGCTTCTTCGAGTGGCACCGCCCAGGGCTCCCCCAGATGGTCGGCGCCTCCCGAGCGGGCGTCTTCGCGCAGGATCAGGCGGGCCCAGTCCAGTGCACCGGTCAGAATCCAGAGTGATTGCATGCGTGAGCGCTCGGCCGCTTCGACCTCCACGCTGCGCCATTGCTGCCACAGTGCCGCCGCCGCCATGCTCGCGACCAGCGCCACGGTCAACATGGCCGTCAGCAGCGCGGCGCCGGTTTGCCGGGATTTCAAGATTTCCCCCCGCCCAATGAGAGCCGCACCCAGTCGCGGGTGAGGGTTCCGCCAAGGACCGCGTTGGCCGGCAGGGTCAACACCAGCCGTACACCGTCCGGCAGCGTCAGGTCCGGTCCAACGGCTTTTTCACCGTTGGGCGGGGGCGGCGCGCCATTGCTGGACAGCGGGTTGGTCCAGGCGTCGGCCCGGAAATAAAAGACTTTCCATTCGTCGAGTGCGGCGATGCTGACCTCGAATTTTTTCTCCTCAGCGCCCGGGTTCTGCGCCCACTGGGCTGCTCTGGCCCAGGCCGCCTGCAATTCGCCCCGGGTCATCACGGGCGGGGACTGCCAGCGCAGCCACTGGCCGCTTCCATCCACATTGCGGCGCGCCCATGCGACGACCAGAAGCCCGTCGCCAGAGGCTACTGTGCTGCGCCGGGTGATGCGCAGGGCGCGCCCGTCCCAATCCAGCGCTTGCGTATTGGGCAACTGCACCAGGGCATCCAGATCGGCCCCCCATTGCGACAGCCCTGCCTGCAGGGTCAGTACCTTGTCCGCGCGCTGCTGAAGCTGCGCCTGGGTGCGGGCCATGCCGTCGAGTCCGCGCCAGCTCAAGCCCGCCATCAGCGCCATCACGCCAATGGCGACCAGCAGTTCGATCAGCGTGAAGCCACGCGCACGTGCGGGGGGCCCCGAACGCCGCGAAGCGACCAGCGTGGGGGCCATCAGTACCGCCCCACCACCGTGGACAGGGCCAGCAGGGTCTCTTCGCGTTCTGCAACGCGGGCCTCGACCCGTAAGAAATTCGGGTTGGGGGTGGGGCTGACCGACAGTGTCACAGCCAGTGTGCGACCGGCTTGCTCACAACCGGTGGTGTTGTCGCCGACAGCTGGCATCTGGCGGGACAGTCGCACATTCACGAGTGCGTTTTCTGCGCACAACTGCGCCAGCACCAGGTCCGACTGCCGTTCGGCGTTGCGGGTCAGCGCTGCGGTGGAGCGCACGCCGGCCGCCAGCGCCACCGCCACAATGCCCAGCGCCACCAGGACCTCCACCAGGGTGAAGCCGTTGGCGGCCTTTGCGGATCCGGCGCAGTGATTCATGGTGTTCCGGTGTCCGTTGCTACCGCGAACGGCCGCACGCCATCGGTGGCGATCGTCAGGCTGCGCGTGGGGTCAGAAATGATCACCAGCCGAATTTGCTGGGGCCCAATGATGGGCTCCGGGCCGAGTATCAGGGGGGCAGCGGTTTCGGCACGGACATCCTGGCCCAGCCAGACCGATGGCAGCAAATCGCCTGGAAGTCCGTCAAACGCAAAACCCGTGGTGGTGGCCCGCCAGCGCACCGGGTTGGCGCTCATGCGTGAGTGGGCGCGGGCGGACTCCAGCAAGGCAGCCAAACGCTGCGCTTCACGTTCCAGCTGGGTTTGCGAAGAATCCCGCAGAGCAAGGCTGACACCCGCCGTGGCGATGGCCATGATGGCCACGACGACCAGCAGCTCCAGCAGGGTAAAGCCTTTACTCCCAGCTTCCAATGTCCGCATTCTTGCCCTCGCCACCCGGTTGACCATCCGCACCGAAGGAGAGCACGTCAACCTCGCCCCGCACGCCGGGGTTGAGGTACTGGTAGGCACGCCCCCAAGGGTCATTGGGCAACTTGTCCAGATAGTGTTTCCAGTTGGGAGGAACTGGCCCCTCCGCTGGTTTGGTCAGCAGGGCCTGCAACCCTTGTGCGGCGGTGGGGTAACGCTGGTTGTCCAGCTTGTAGAGTTTGAGCGCCTGCATCAGGTTGTTCACGTCCGTTCGGGCGGCAGTGGCGCGGGCGTCTTCGGCGCGGTCCAGCACGTTGGGCACGATGAGTGCGGCCAGCACGCCGATGATCACCAGCACCACCATCAATTCGATGAGGGTGAAGCCTGCGACCAGGCGCTGCCGGACGGTTTTCAGGGTGGGGCGGGAATGGAGTGGTCGTATGTTCATGGTCGGCTCCATCATAATCGCGTCATGCAAACACACGCTATCCACGTATGGGGTAATCGGGCGGCAACATTCGCACTAGCGGCATTGGTCGCCCTCAGTGGCACGTATTGGATCCTGAAAAGTACGGGTGGCCACAGTGCGTCAACGGCGATCCCCGCGACCACTGACAGCCTGGCGACGCTGGATCCCCAGGCTGTGGCACGGGCATTGGGTGGTGGCAATTCTGGCGTCACCGCGGCAGCGGGTTCATCCCCGGCGTCAGGCCGCTCGGCCTATGTGCTGGTAGGCGTGCTGGCGGATAGCCTGCACGGTGGTGCCGCCCTGATCTCAGTGGACGGCAAAGCGGCCAAGCCGTACCGCGTGGGGGCCACGGTGGATGGCAATCTGGTGCTGCAGTCGGTAGCCGCCCGCCAAGCCGTTCTCGCGGCCGGGGCCGATGGATCAGCGCAGGTGACGCTGGAACTGCCCCCGCTGAGCAAGTAATGGACGGCGTCCGACCCGCAGGTGCGTCAGGGCGATATCCGGCGCTGGATGCCCTGCGCGGGATGGCGGTGGTGTGGATGACGGCATTCCATTTCGCGTTTGACCTCAACCACTTCGGGTTCATTCAACAGGACTTCTACCGTTCGCCGGTCTGGACCGTTCAGCGGACCTGCATTCTGAGCCTGTTTCTGTTCTGTGCCGGTTTTGGACAGGCCGTTGCTGTCCACGCCGGACAAACGTGGGGTCGGTTCTGGCGGCGTTGGCTGCAAATTGCCGCGTGCGCCGTGGCCGTTAGCTTGGGCTCCGCGCTGATGTTTCCCAACAGTTGGATTTATTTTGGTGTGCTGCATGGCATGGCCGTCATGCTGCTGGTATGCCGGGCAACAGCCTCCTGGGGGCGCTGGCTATGGCTGGCTGGTGCGTTTGCCGTGGCATTGGCGCTACTATCCCCCGCTCTTCACGGAGCCCTGCCTTTCCTGGCCGCACTGGATTCGAAACCCCTGAACTGGATTGGATTGATCAGCCACAAACCGGTCACGGAGGACTATGTGCCGTTGCTGCCCTGGCTGGGGGTGATGTGGTGGGGCATGGCTGCGGGTCAGTTGACCTTGTCCAGGGGCTGGGCCAACCACCTGGCACCGACTGGCAAGGCCCTCTTGCTACCCCGGTTCGCCTGGATCGGACGCTGGAGTCTGAGCTGGTACATGGTGCACCAACCCCTGTTGATCGGGATGCTGACCCTGGTTGGGGTCATGCGCTAGCTCAGTACGAGCGCCCCTTGGTGACCGTTTCCCGGACAATTTTCCAGATACCCTGTACGTTTTCCAATGCCAGGGTTTTGTCTACGGTGTCTTTGTAGCCGGACGATCCGTATTCCTGGGAAAAGGCGACTTCAGCAGACTTTGCGTCACAACGAACGGGGGTCAGCTTGCCGATGACGATCTGGATATCGCCTTGTTTGCTGATGCGGACCCTGCGCATGGATTCCCACTGTCTGTAATCCATTCCCTTGCCAGGCACAAAGTTGCTTGAATAGGCGCCTAGATAAGCAGCCACATCTTTGCGGTTCCAGGCGCCCAGCCAGGCGTCCACGACCTTGGGCAATTGTGTGCAATCCGCGGTCGGAGTTGCCGGCTGCGTGGGCGCGGGTATGGCCACTGCTAACGGCTTGACCGGGTCTGCCGGTAACGATGCAGGGCGTGAGCTGAACGTCCTGTCAAGTGCGGGCATTTGCGGCGTTTCGCTATTGCATAGCAGCAATTCGTCGTCATTGTCTGTGTTGCCTGAGGCTGGCGGCGCGTCATTGGACAGCGTCTGCAACTTCAGCGCACCCAGCAGCGAGCCCGATGTCGCCAGCACCCGCACAGCCGATAGTTGAAGGTCGTATTCAGCATTGGCGAGGGCCCGGCGTGCCTGGTAGAGCTCGTTTTCGGTGTCCAGAAGATCCAGCAAGGAGCGCTGACCGATATCGAATTGCTGCTGGTAGGCTTGCCGCGCTTTGGATGTAGAGAGCTCATGCTGGCCGAGCAGTTTTATTTGCGCCGCCAGGCGTTGGGAGTCGTTGAACGCGATTTCGCCGGTCTGCCAGATGTCTCTGCAGGCCTTGTCGCGCAAATCGTAGGCGCTGTTGAGTTTGGCGACATATTGATTGACGCGGGCCTTGTCCGAACCACCCCGGTACAGGTTGTAGTTCAGCACCAATTCCAGCGCGGTATCGCGGAAGTCGCCGGTCACGCCACTTTGATTGGTTTCAAAACTCTGCCGGGCCCGAAACTCCACGGTAGGAGCATAGGCCGATCGACGCACTTCGCTGTCGGAGCGGTAGCCCCGGATTGTTGCCACTGCCGCCAGGAAGTCGGGATTGCGGCGAACGGCCTCGGTCAGAAAATTGGCACCAGGCGTTAGAAAACCTCCTATGGGCTCCATTGCGGAGAGCGTTTGGGAGGGGACTGCGCCAACCAGTCGCTGGTATCGGGCCGAAACATCATGCAGATTGCTGACTTCGGTTAACCAGTTGGATTCGGCAAGCGCCATGCGGCCAGCCGCCTGTTCAAGGTCCACCTTGCGTCCGACGCCGGCCTTTACTTTCTGGCTCAATCGGTCATGGACTTCCTGGTGGGAGTTGAAGTTGTCCGCGGCGAGCTGGACCAGTTCCCGGTAGCGCAGAACATCCAGATACGCGCGGGCTACTTCCAGTGCTGTCTGGTTGCTGGCGGACAGTAAATCGAAATACGCTGTTTGCTGGGCATAGCTCAGACGTCTGGTTTCGTGCAGCGTTGCAAATCCGTCAAAAAGGGTTTGGCGCAACTGAAGGGACGCCCGATTGCCGGAGTAGCCCAGTGTCGATGCCAGCGACGGAGTTTTGGTTTCGTAAGAACCACCCGCCATTTCCAGGTCAATACGAGGCAGCCATGCGCCTTCAGCCACTCTGCGCTCGGCCTTCGCAGCCTCCAGGTTATGAAAACGCAGCTTGACTTCCGGATTCTGCAAAATGGCCCGTTCAACAGCATCTTTCAAGGTGCCCGGCGATTGTTGTGCGATTGCTCCGAGGCTGAAACAGGAGGTTGCAAGCAGTACGGCGTAGCTGATGGTTGTTCGCGTGGTCATACGGTGAGGAGGCTTTCCGTTTTTCTTTGTGGCGATTGGCGCGGCTTTAACATGCGGACTGTGCTAGTGTTCGCCAGAAATAGACAGTGCTGCATTCTGCTTCAAAAAGCAGAGCGCCAAGGAGCGCCCCGGAATGCGAAGATCAAAAAAAAATGGGTTTCTGTGAAAAAATGCACGAGAATTTTCTGCGTAATACAAAGGCACGTAGGTCAGTGTGTCCCCTGGCTGTTCCACGAGAGAACCAAGGTGCTGATGAGCCTGTGTTGACAACTGTATGGGTGGTGACTTATTCGGCGCGTCCTTTTCAAATCGCCTGCTAGACAAACGGGCTATCCAACATGCCTCGATTCCGGTCAATAAAGGCACTGTGGGTCGGGCTCGTCCTGCTTGCGTGTTTGGTCAACCTGGGTCGGCTCGCTCACGGCAGCACTGATTTCGACCGTCTGTTGGCGTCAATAACTTTGCGTTGGGGCGCCGGAGTCACTGCAAAGTTCAATGCGTGGCAAGCCCTGATCCTCAACAACAAGGCAGCATCGGACGCTGATCGACTCAAGCGGGTGAATGATTTTTTCAATCGGAACATTCGATTTGGGGACGACCAGACCGTGTGGGGGCAAGAAGATTACTGGGCCACTCCGCTGGAGACACTCGGCCAAGGCGCGGGAGACTGTGAGGATTTTGTCATCGCAAAATACTTCACTTTGAAAGAGATGGGTGTGGAGTCCAACAAGCTACGCTTGATTTATGTGCGTGCCAAAACAGGTTCCTCTGACGCTGCCATTTCGCAAGCCCACATGGTTCTGGCCTATTACGCGAAACCCGACGCGGAGCCGGTCGTTCTGGATAACCTGATTGGCGACATACGCCCTGCATCGCGCAGGCCGGACCTGGTGCCGGTATTCAGTTTCAATAGTGAAGGTATCTTTGCCGGTGTGTCCGGCAAGGATGCGACTCCATCCGCAGGAACGGGTCGACTGTCGCGATGGGAAGATCTCTTGAAACGCGCGCGTGCCGAAGGGTTTGAATGATCCCCAGGCCCATTTAAGGAAGTTGAATATGTCAATGTTTCGCCAACTGTGGCTCGCCATCATCGCCAGCACATTGATGGCTCTTGCCGGGAGTCTGCTGGTCTCCATGCTGAGTGCCCGTGCGTATCTGGAGTCCCAACTATCCATCAAGAATGCCGACAACGCCACTGCGTTGGCGCTGTCATTGAGTCAGAGCAATCCGGATGAGGTAACGATTGACCTGGTAGTGTCATCGCTCTTTGACGGCGGGCATTATGAGCTGGTTCGGGTGACCGACCCTCAGGGGAAAACCATGTCGGAGCGTGTGGGATCGGATGCAGACCTGGGTGCACCTTTGTGGTTTGCCCAATTGCTGCCGATTCGCCCGCAAGCCGGGCAAGCACAAATCTCCAGTGGCTGGAAGCAATTCGGCACCGTCACCCTGATCAGTCAGAGTCGTTTCGCCTACGCCGCGCTGTGGAAGAGTGCACAGGAGATGGCACTGGCGTTGTCGCTGGCCGGTTTGGCCGGTGGTTATATGAGTACCTTGGTCTTGCGTCGTTTGCGTCGCCCCCTGAATGCCGTGATCGATCAGGCGCAGGCCATCACCGAGCGACGTTTTGTGACCATGGAGGAGCCTGCGGTGCCGGAGTTGAAAAAACTG
>Ga0208888_101128_pt1 | contig 10176 bp, 5 predicted proteins | sample LakWasM115_HOW13_2_FD_183929 | JGI IMG/M metagenome (GOLD analysis project Ga0208888, IMG submission 183929) | Freshwater sediment methanotrophic microbial communities from Lake Washington under simulated oxygen tension - Sediment Metagenome... | ecosystem: Environmental > Aquatic > Freshwater >...
TTGCCACCATGGCGTGCGTAGCTCACAAGCCTGCATGTATCTTGTTCATTCAGGGTTTACGAATGTTTCAAATTTAACGGGCGGGATCGATGCCTGGTCTTCCGATTGCGATAATTCGGTGCCGCGATATTGAAGGAATGGCTCTTTGCTGCTTCCCAAGCTGGAGTTTTGGAAGCAGCAAACTGACTTATTTTTAACAGCCCTTAATCAAACTTCATCGCAACCAAGAATAAAGCCGTCCGGCGATTACCTTGAATAACCGTATCGTCATAGATTGAGCTGCTGACGTAACGCTTATCCATAATATTTTCAACTTTAAAACGAAAATCGAATTGCTCCAATTGATAATGAGCAACAAGGTCGGGCCTTACATAGCCAGGCACTTCAAAACTATTAGCATCATCGCCAAAGCGCCTTCCGACAAACACCAAACCGCCCCCGACTTTAAATTGACCGGGCAAACCGGCAATGGGCAGTTGGTAATGCCCCCACAGCGTACCGCTATGTTTAGGGGTACTACGAAACACATTACCTTGCCAGACTGGATGCTGAATAAATTCAGTCTCCATGTAGCTGTAATTGGCAACTATCTGCACACTCTCCAATATTTGCCCGCTGACATCCAGCTCAAAACCTCGACCACCTATCTCTCCATTAGCAATCGAATAATCCGGGTCTAGCGGATCGCGACCCGGAAGATTGTTTTGAGTCAATTGGTAGATGGCTGCGGACGTACTCAATCGCTTGTCGAACCAAGCCGATTTAACGCCAAGCTCGTACAGTTCGCCTTGTTTGACGGGCAAGAACTTGAGATTTCGATCGGTTCCAGAGTTGGGTTGAAACGATTGGCTGTAACTAAAATATCCGGCCACATTATCAACCGGAGTAAACGACAAGCCTGCATTGTAAGTAAACGCATTCTGGTCAGTTACCGGCACAAATACATCGTTTTGAAGGCTGTGGCCATTAAACAAACTATAACGCATCCCGCCCGTAACATGCCAAAACCGGGTTATATCAACCTGGTCGTTTAAATAAAAGCCATATTCCAACTGCGTCAGATCCTTATCCAAACGGGTAGTCGCCGGAATGAGGTAATTGAAAACAGGATTATAAACATCGAGTGTATAGCCCCCAATGCGACGATCACTGTTCAGCCGATCATCGGAAGCATTCCGTTCGACACCGCCAATCAGATGATGCTGGCTTCCCAACAGCTCAAGCTGACCGTGAATTTCGCTGCGCAAACTATATTGATCGTAATGATCATGAATATCACGGTAATAACCGCTAAGCGTAGTTGGCGTTTTAAAAGTATAAAAACCGAACAACAAATCTTCACGCTCAACATGAAAGTAATGGCTGGCAAAATGCAAAGACCAGTTATCCGATAATTCTTGTTTGAGCGCAGCACTAAAACGCCAATATTTCCTGTCGGAACGGGTACGTGGATCGACGTATGACCGGTCATAAACCACATGATTTTGAGTATAAACATTATCGAACCGATAAGGCTGGTTTTGATGGCTGTACTCAAAGCCGACATCCAAAGCACTGCCTGGCGCATAATTCCAGGTTAGCGACGGTGCAACAGTTGCTTGGTCATGAGTGATATTGTTACGGAAATCATCGGCCAATTGGCCGGAGGCAATAACACGATACAGTACCGTCTTATCTTCATTCAACGGGCCGGTGCTATCGACAACCGCACGATTAAAATCATAACTGCCCGTCTCATAACTGAGCGAGTGTTTAAATTGCTCCAGCGGTTTTTTGCTGATGTAATTGACCGTGCCGCCCGGCGAACCGGAGCCGTACAGAACAGAGGAATGTCCCTTTAAAATCTCAACCCGTTCAACCAGAGCCATATCCCTGACCTGAAAGTGCTGATTATCCTGCACGCCATCGAGATAAGCACTACCGGCGGTCGTAAAACCCCGTATCCGCAAATCCGTATTAAACCCGGAATCGGCAGAACTTTGTTGAACGCCGCTGACAAACATCGCCGCGTCTTCCAGGCGTAAAACCATACTGTCTTGCAACAGCGCCTGATTAACTACGCCTACCGAAAACGGTACTGCCAGCGTCGATGCTTGGGTACGGGTAGCCGTATCGGTAGTCGCGGTGTAATAGTCAGAAACGCGTGGCGTGGTAACGGTCAAGGGATCTAAAGTCAGCATGGAGTCGGCCGCATAAACCGAACCGCTCAACAAAGCGCATAGAAAAAATAGCAGTTGCATCATCAAAAAAATTATTACTTATTATTATAGTTATTTGGCTGGTTCCTAAGCTCCAGCTTTCTGTTTCGCAAAGCTACGACTACATGGATGCAGGAGGTAGAGCACCAACAGTAGGCGCTAGGCGACGCAGGAGTGGTTGCCGAGAGTTTCTACTTCAAGGCTCCCACTCTAGAGATTGGGAGTCAGCAAAATCAAAGTCTTGACTTTTCCGTATCGTAAACCTTTAGCTTGTCACGCTTGCCAATGGCGATCACGGTAACAAAAACGGTTTCATCCTCAACCCGATACACTAGCCGATATCCAACACGTAACAACTTGATCTTGTAACAGTCGCGCATCCCAGCAAGGGCGGCTGCCGGAACCCGTGGATTATTTAGCCGTTCTACCAATATTTATTTTTAAGTGGTTCGCGTATGCTGTTGTCCAGTTTACGCCACTCTGCCAGTGCCAGCTCATGAAAGCGTAGCTTATAACTCATCCAGATTCACCTCGACGAACGGGCCGTTGGCACGCTCCTGAACCAGCTTCCCATCTTCCAAATCTTCCACATAGGCCATCAGACGTTCGTAATGCGCAGCAGGCAATAGATAAACCTCCGGTCTGTTATGATTGAGAATGGCGACTGGGCATTCGTCCGCCTGCTTGATGACATCGGCAAAGTTTCGTTTTAATTCGGTGACGCTTACGGTCTTGTTAGTGTAGATAGTGTCCATGAGAACTCTCCAATGGAAATATTGATGCGATATTTAATGCTTAATTTAGCGCTAAATACACTGCATATCTATCAGATTAGTTACCTTCCACAAGTATCCGCAGTTGTCAGGTGCAAAGGTCACAGGGAGGCAGTCCTCAATACTGCTGTGCGTATTCATTCCTTACAAGCTAACCACCCGCACCATACACGACAAACCTTCGGTTTCGGGAAAACAAACCTCCTCATGTTCATCGGTCATTTTCCAATAGGAAATCAGCGAGCAAGGATAAGACGGCGCAGTAAACTCCACGCTTAAAATCACCGAATCGCCTGGCAGCGTTTCAGGAATATCGATAACGCGCTGGGTCGGAACCAGCCCGCGCCGGGCTTTAGGCGCGACAATGAGGTCGGGGACAGCAGGAATATCCGCCTTCCGGTCCATACAGACCAATTTCCGCCCCACCCAATTGACATGGCCGATATTCTGAATTTCCCAAATCTTGGTAAACACCTGACCGGTCAACACCGTCGTATTATCGGGAATCGTCACATCCTGAACAAAGCCGCTGGCATCAAATCGATACTTCGCCGAAGTCGTAGAGAATTTAGGAAAATCCAGCTGATGCAGCAGTTCCCGAAACAACACCATCGGATGCACTTGCAGCGCCTTTGCCAAAGCAATCAGCGTTGAAATTTTCGCCTGCTCTGTCGTCCCGTCCAGCAAACCGTATAAACCTTGCCGGGAAATGCCTGTCTGCCTGGACAGCTCGGACATACTCAGGCCAAGCGTATTGGCGCGTTGTTTGACATATTCAGAAAATTCGTAAGCAGGCATGCAAGCAAAATATAGAAAAGCCTCTTACCTGTCAACCCAACTTGACAGGTAAGTTGTTAGGATAGCGCCCCAGTCCCGATTGATGCGCTTGCCACTCGATATGCAGAAAAACTATCGTGAATGTGCAGACAAAACGAGAAAATCAAAAAGCACCTTACCTCTTTTAGGGCGCTTTAAAAAATGTATCCGGCTTATGTAGGCACATCAGTTTGGTCGCCCCACCAAGTTTTTTGAAAAAATAGGAATCTCAGATGAATAAGAACAGGCTGTTGTGTCTGCTAACCATAAGCCTAGTTGCGCCGCTTGTCGCATTGGCTCAAGAAGACGGTGATGCTTCACGAATCGAAAAGCGCTTCGAGAAGCCGCCGGAGCCAAAATCATCCCTGCAACCCCTGCTTTTCCCAATTGGTGAAGAACTTCCGCCGGAAAAAGCGAACGAGCTTCATTTTAAGCTCAAGGAACTCACCATCAAGGGAAACACGGCGTTCTCTATCGACGAGCTGTCGCCGCTTTATACAGGACTTGTCGGCAAGGAAATCACCTTGCTGGATATTTACAAGCTGCGCGATGCGATCACCGCCAAATACGGCAACGCCGGTTTTGGGCTTTCCAAGGCGGTAATACCTGCACAGCGTATTCAGACTGAAGGCTTGGTGCGCATTGACGTGATCGAGGGCTTTATCGACGACGTGATTATCGAAGGCGGAAGCAAAGACCAGCAAGCATTCTTAGCCTCCGCGATTGAGGAAATCAAGGCGGAACGGCCACTCAACGTTCGCACCTTGGAACGCTACCTGCTGCTGGCCAATGACCGATTCGCAATCAAAGTAACGTCTACCATGAAGCCGTCTGACAAAACGCCGGGGGCTTCAATCCTGATCCTGAAAGTAGAGTCCGCGCCAAAACTGGAAGGCGGAACCAGTATCGATAACCGTGGTACCAGAGCGGTAGGCGCTTATCAAATCAACGCAAACATCGCCGTCAATGGTCTTGGTGGACGTGCCAGCCAGACGGCGTTGAACTATGCCACAGTGGGGGAATTAAGTGAGCTGCAATATTACGCCGTCTCCCATACCGAAGTATTGACCAAAGAAGGAACCACTCTTGTTTTTAATTATGGCACCAGCACCTCCAAACCCGGTACGCCTTCCCTACGGCTCCTCGATTACATCAGTGATAGCGAAACCTGGTCGCTGAATCTGGCTCACCCGTTTATTCGAACCCGCCAGCAAAACCTTTCCGCCCATGTCAAATACGAAGAAAAAGATACACAGGCTAAATCCCTGAGCGCGATAACCTTGCAAGACAAAATCCGCTCCATCCGGGTTGGTTTCAATTACGATAAGGCGGACGCTTACGAAGGGATCAACCAAGCGCTTATCGAATACCATTTCGGTATCGATGGCCTTGGCTCTACCGATTCCACAAATCCTCTTAAATCTCGTACCGACGGCAAATCGGACTACCGTAAGCTGACCGCCAATCTCTCGCGCAAGCAGGAACTTAGTTACTTATCGCCATTACTCAGCAAATTCTCTATCAATGCCGCTTTGATGGGTCAATATTCCAGTGGTGGACTGCTTTCCGCAGAAGAGTGCGGCATAGGCGGGCAGCAATTCGGTCGCGCCTACGACTATTCGGAAATTCTGGGCGATAGCTGCTTGGCTGGTAGCCTTGAATTGCGCTTTACGCCGAACACCGATGGCACACCCTTAAAATACACCCAGTTTTACAGTTTTTATGACGGCGGCACGACTACCAACAACATGCCGCTCAGCGCCACAGATCCCAAGACCAAAAACCTGACATCAACCGGCTTGGGCGCTCGTTTCGGCCTGGGACAATATGTGAGCGGCTTCATTGAAGGCACATTCCCCCTGACCCGTGTCGTCGCCAACGAAGGTAACAAAGATGCCCGTATTTTCGCCAGCATATCCGCGAGATTCTAACCATGAAAAAAATGACCCACATAAAAGCCGAAGAAAAGGCAGCTCTACTCAACACAGGCGCGGATTGCGGCTTTTGTCCCCCTCTCCCTTCGGGAGAGGGCTGGGGTGAGGGTTTTCAAAAAAGCGCAAATCGTGACCATCCGCAGTATATATGCATCGCGCCTCAAAATTCGGCAAAGGGTACAAAACGGAGTTCAAAACTTGATTTGAACATTGCCCGTAGGGGCGACCGGCCGGTCGCCCCTACAATGCTCCAATCTTTTAAAAACCGAATTTTGATGTGCAAACATCCTATAAAAATCCTTGTTCTTGAGCTTGCAAGCATCGGCGTGGTCAGCCTGCACACCGCTGATGCCTGGGCAAATCCGCAAGACGGCCAAGTGGTCGCCGGCAGCGCCACCATCACCCAGGCAACCCCAAACAAGGTCGACATCACCCAGACCACCGACAAGGCCATTATCGACTGGAACAGTTTCAGCATTAACGCCAACGAACACACCCAGTTTCATCAACCCTCAGCCAGCTCCGTAACCCTCAACCGCGTCGTAGGCGAAGATCCGTCGCAAATTCTCGGACGGTTGACCGCCAACGGTCAGGTATTCCTGGTTAACCCCAACGGCATTTATTTCGGCAAGGACGCCCAGATCGACGTGGCGGGACTGGTGGCCTCCACCCACAATATCCGCAACGAAGATTTCCTCGCCGGACGTTACAACTTTAATATTCCGGGCAAACCCGGAGCCGCAGTCATTAACGAAGGCACGATCAACATTGCCGACACCGGCATCGCCGCCTTCGTTGCACCGTCAGCGGCGAACCGTGGCGTGATTGTCGCCAAACTCGGTAAAGTCGTGCTGGCTGCCGCTAACGGCTTTACGCTGGATTTCCACGGCGACGAGTTGCTCACCTTCCTCGTCAATGACGAAGTCGCCAAGACCGCTTTCGATCTTGAGGGCAAGCAACTGACTTCCTTTGTTGAAAACGCCGGGCGCATTGAAGCGCAAGGCGGTTATGTGCTGCTTACCGCCAAGGCTGCCGAGAATGCGATTCACAGCGTTATCAACCAGAGTGGTACTATTGAGGCGACCAGCGTCGGGCAGCAGAACGGCGAAATCGTCCTATCTGGCGGCACGCACGGCCTGACCAGCAATACCGGTACCCTCGATGCATCCGGCAAACACGCAGGTGAAACCGGCGGTAGGGTGCAAATTACCGGCGAGAAGATCAACTTATTAGCAGGCACCCAGATCGACGTTTCCGGCGACCAGAGCGGCGGCAAGGCGATAATTGGTGGCGACTATCTGGGCGGCAAGGCAACAGACGAACGACTTGTCGAAACTGGAATGGTGAGGGAGTCCAAAGAGATTCCAACGGCAACCAATGTGCAAATGACCCAAGGCGCTGCCATCAAGGCCGACGCTCTGAGCAGCGGCAACGGAGGAAAAGTGGTGGTTTGGGCAGACTCCGAACTCGTTTTTGATGGGCAAATCTCGTCGAAGGGTGGCGCAGCCTCGGGTAATGGCGGTCGAGTTGAAACTTCAGGCAAGGAAAAGTTACTGGCGAGCGGAAGCGTCAATGCGAGCGCACCCAATGGCCGTTCAGGGCTTTGGTTCATGGACCCGTTGGACGCGGTTATTGCAAACTCGGACGGAACGCTATCTGCTTCATCCATTTCCAGTTCGCTGAACTCGGGAACCAATGTCACGATTGCCAGCGATACAGGGGCGCGTCCCGGTTCAATTACGGTGCTTAGTGACCTCACAAAAACCGCAGGCGGCGATGCGACTCTGAATCTATTCAGTGATGGCGCAATCATACTCAACCGTGGTGGACGTGTTACTTCCACGAGTGGAAAGCTGAACGTCAATATCAATGCTCGATACAATGTTGCCAATCCCACCTATGGTTTGGTGGCGATTGGCAACGACAACGACTATGCCATTTCCAGCAATGGCGGCGATGTTGATGTTGAAGGCTTGGTTCAAACCTACCAAGGCAAAGCAGTTGCGACGAGCGGCGGTGCCTTCAGGGCAAGAACAACACCTGCCGTTCAGTCCGGCAGCAACCCGCAGTCAGACAGGCGCGGCTTCATCGGCATTGGCCCAACCCCGATCAATGATCCGAATGCTTATACAATCGACACCGGTAGCGGCGATATTTCCATGCGAGCCACAGGGGGAACCGTTACCCTGGACAACCATGCCTTGGCGACACGAGGTACGGCGACCTTGACCGCCGCCAATGTTCTGGCACAGCCGAATATACTGTCTTTCAATCTGGCTGATGAGGCCAATCGCCAGAATATTGAACGCGGTCTGGGCGGGACATTGGGCTATGGCGCGAATTTCCCCGCCAACGACGATAACTCCACACCTGTCGACATTTCCCTCCTTTCGTCCAGTCAAGGACTGACCGTTCTTGGCAAGAATTTTGGCAATAATGTGTACTTGTCCAACAATGGCTATATGCGCCTGGATAGAGGGGATGGCACCTATACACCGTATCCGCTCACTAATACGAGCAACCCCATTGTCGCCGCCTATTTTGGTGACGTGGATACGCGCAACGGAATTGGTAACGTCTACTACGGAACCTTGGCGACCAATAGCAACAACAAAGCAGTGCTGACTTGGGTCAATGCTGGTTACTACAGTCTGGGAGCAGATAAGCGCAATACCTTCCAGCTTCAATTGGAGAACCTCGGTCAGGAAATAAACATGCGCATGAGCTACGACCAATTGCAGTGGACGACCGGTTCTGCGAGTGGCGGTTCTGGCGGGCTTGGCGGCACCGTGGCTCGAGCTGGATTCTCCATTCCCGGCACCAATCAGACCGTGAAGTTTGAATTACCTGCGTCCGGGAGTCAAAATGACATGCTTGCTCTGGCGAAGCTTCCCGGCAACACGGGCTATGCCGGTCGCTGGTCTTTCCGTCTGTGGAGTAGCGCAACGCCGCCCAGCAAAGGCGATGGACGCTATGAAGTTGCTGCGAATTCGTTCGTAGTTAAGAACGATGCGGGGCAAGTCGTTTCGAATAGTGGTTTCGAGGTAGGGGCGTATCCAACCGGGAGTACGGCAAACGAAAGTTCGGATTATCGGCGGACGGTGGATTACGGATCGAGGCTGGATAGTATGCTTGCTGCCAAATACAATATTATTTTGGGTAATCAGGAGTCTGACTTAGACCCCTATTCTGGTTCGGCAAAAATTTATGATATGGAGATTGGTGGATACAATAGCCGCGATGATAATGGGGGCGTGGTTTACAAGAATAACCATAAGAACCATCCAGCGCATAAAAACCAGCCAAAGCAGAACAATCCGAAGAAAAATACGGAGTCTGCTCCTAATAATACAAAACCTGCCACACCAACAATGAGTAACACAGCGGAAAGTATCGAAAATCTTGCGAGTGAATCTATCGACTTGTGGGATAAATTATTTTCTGCAGATTCTGAAATAAAGAAAGATATTGACGCACTAAAGGATATTATAGCCGAAGGTGGCCTAATTAATGAGAGCAAGGCGGCTCTCGCCGAGCTAAAGCTACTTAATCTCAAAAACTCCCTGCAAAAAGTGATGTTTCAGAACTTTAGCGCATCACAAACGATGGCTGAAAAGAGAGCTTTTGAAAAGTATTTCAAATCTTTGATCACAGAATCTGAAGACGCTGTGTCCACTTTTAAATCCGGAAAATATGCAAAGGGCATAGCCTTCCTTGGAGTTATTTCGGCTGCTTATGATTTGACTGAATCTACCGTCAAGGCTCATGAAGGGGATATCTTTGGCGCTCTTTACTCGGCTGAGAACGGTGCTTCTGGAATTGCGGGACTGTGGTTTCCTCCTATAGGCATTGCTGGTGCCGCTGCGGATTTGACAAATAAATTTATAATAAATAAATATGTTTTTAACCCTGGCGATAAGTTTCAAAACAACGCGGATGCTGCAATAGATAACATTTACAAGATTAACTCTGCTGCCGCAACCGAGATAAATAATATTTTGAAGGATTCGTCTATTTCTATATCTGGAAAGTCGACGCAAATTAAAGAAATTCTCGAACAAAAGAACAAACTAATAGGGTCAATTTCTAAAAGCATAGAAAATGGGTTTGGAAATGTGGTATTGCAATTGCCAGTTTATGGCTCCTATCAAGCCGTTAAAGATGCTATAGCTACGACCACAAATTTTTCTAATATCACCCGCAACAAGTTAAGAGAACTTGAGAGGCTCAAAAATTTGTAACGCTGTAAGGTGGATTCGCCGCTAGGCAATCCACCACAACTGCGACAGGTTGTCATCGGCGTTGTGCGTCGCCTACAAAAGAGGTCAAACCCGAATGGCACTTACTTAAGCTTTTTCGGATGACCAAATTTTCTCACTTCTTCTCTTGCTTCGCTCCTTATTTTTGTCAACAAAGGATAAGGCTTAGGTCTTCGCTTGATAGCTCTGGGTTCTA
>Ga0208888_101129_pt1 | contig 10162 bp, 8 predicted proteins | sample LakWasM115_HOW13_2_FD_183929 | JGI IMG/M metagenome (GOLD analysis project Ga0208888, IMG submission 183929) | Freshwater sediment methanotrophic microbial communities from Lake Washington under simulated oxygen tension - Sediment Metagenome... | ecosystem: Environmental > Aquatic > Freshwater >...
TAAAGCCCGGCTATTTCGACGTGAAACAGTGATAACCGGTTAACTAACCAAAGAAGCAATACCGCAAAAAGACGTATTGGTTAAGCAATGGTCAGAATGCCGAGAACCCTGCCCGACAGACTCCTAGGGATGGGAAAGCATGAACGTTATAGAAACTTGAAAAAAGTTGGGTTCAGTTTGTAGTGATAAGAGCGCCCAATCTTTATGCCACGCACGATAAAACCAGCCTCCCTCAATTTCTTGATACCAAGATTGACTCGAATATACGATAGCTTTAGATCGTTGCTTAAATCTGATGTAACTACAACACTCCCTGTTATTGGTAGTATTTGAGTCAAGTGCCAAAACACTTGCCCCTCTAACACCGACAAAGGGTGTTGTCTAAATGCTTTTAAGCCTTGTTCCAGTATTAGAAAATTTTTCATGATATATTTATTGTTATCTTTTTTGTTAATATTATCTTTTTTGATAACAATACGCGAATCCCTTGTTTTGCCTTGCTTTCAGGCGTGCAAAATTGTCAATATCAACACCCAATCGTTCATCCAGCATAAAAATCTCCTGGAAAATACCAGCCTCCATTTTCTGTAATGCAACCAGAAAAGGTAATCCATAGGTTTCTTGCCATACAACTTTTCGTTTTTGTGTGCGCTTCAAATAATCTTCGGCAAAGGATGGAATATAAATTTGCGGCTGACGAGTGAGCGCTACTGCAAGTGTGTGTGCAATTTTTATTCCCTCTGGATCAATGTCGCCAAAGTGTATCCAATTCACGTTAGGCAAAAATTTCATTAACTGAACTGCACACCGAATATCTGTACCAGGGCTAAATATTGCCAGCATATCCGAAGGCAAAGGCAAATCGATGTAAGAGCCAAGATTTTCCACGGTAATAATAGTGCTAGGCAATATCCCTTTGAATTTTGGAAGCTTGCGCAGCCCCCGCTCGGATAGTGAGAATTCACCCAAAGAATGGGCTATATCACTTATCGCTATCGTATGCCCATCAACCTCCATTTCAAGGCCCACATTTGGGCGAAAGCGTGTTAATGCATCATGGGTAAGTACAACATCCTTTGCGATAGCACTTACTAGAGATTTTTCTTTAGGGCCAACTCCCGATATTGAATACCATGTTCGTCGATTTATTAAATTGGAAGCTTGTGGCGTGTCTGCTCTGAGGGCTGGCAAGTAAGCAAGATGCTTGGGGTTAAACGCAGTGAGTCCATTGCTCTGAAGCAAACCAAGATCAGTAACGCGGGTAGCCCACAAGGTATTTAATCTGACGTCTACTTGCTCCCTGGCTTTGTCGCACAGATGCCATTCTCCCTTGCGTTTGGATAATTCAATCCAACCTGCATCACTAAAACGCTTGCGTAAAAACTCCCACCATTTGGCCTCTCGAATTAGACCCGTAGACAAAAGCCTCTCCATAAGAGCGATTTCGGATTGAATATTGGCATTCATAGGTTAATGATGGAACCCGCGCAGCTCGCGAACTATTAATTGTTCACGATCATCATAATTTCGAGCTAAAGTGTATAACTTAAATTCGTGACTAGGCTCCATCGCTGGGGCGGTAATAACTAACTGAATACCCTCACGAGCACAGAACTCAGCTATAAGTTGTTGTCCGGCAGGATCAATACGATTCAACTCGTCCAGTACAAACACCGGCATCATTTCTGATGCCTTATATTCACTTCTTGCCACAAGCGAACGGAAAAGCATTAGAGCAAATGCAAGTCCACAACCAATCGATTCTCCACCAGACAGGGAAGTCGCAGGCTTCCAATCACTGCCGCGACGCCTTACCTCGATTCCGAGATCGACGTATGCGCGATAATCTAATAAATCAACACCTTCCAATTTCGTGGCAAGTGCGGACTCAAAGAATTCGCGCATAATAATTTCGATAGGCCTGTCATCTATGGAGAACAAAGATGTTTGCTCAGCCATTGCGTCCAGTAGAGACATCATTTCACGTTTCTTAGAGACCTCAATGCGAACCCCTGTGGCATTGCCAAAACTAATGCTATCTCCAAGCGAATTTAAGTTTGTAATCCTTCGTGAGTGGGAGTTAATTTCCTGGGTTATGGAGCTGGCAATATTACGCGCTTGGACTTTAACTTGCCCCTCGTGAAGCGTTACTCTTTCTCTAAGCGTAATGCGGCGTTGTTCCATTTCACTGATTAAATCATCAAAATCTCTATCTAATAATTCAGCGGGCATACGTTCGCGCATGAGGCGCATCAATTCAGGCCATACGGATACGCAATGTTCTGGATCGCTTACTTTAATTGCCCCTAAAAATGAGAGGTCGGTTGTTTTATCGGCACCTAGCGAGGCGCCTAGTCGATCCATACTTTTAGTTTGCGCCACCAGATATTCACTATCGCTTAGCGAATAATCAGCAAAGTCCGATAAACCATTTCTCAAATATAGGTGGTGAAAAACAAGTAACCGGCAAGTTCGATATTTAACCGATATTGCTTTGCATTGAGGCCGAAGCACCACATATCTTTCCTTGTCCTGAGCAAGCTCAGTATCAGCTACGGCAATACTTCGTTCCAATGCTGATTTTTGCTTATTTAGCGAGTCAATCTGAATCTGATGTCGTTCAGCGAGCGCAGCAATTTCATGTTCAATTCCACCTTGACGCACGAGATATTTACCGATTTCCTGCTCATGCTTTACCGCGGCTTCCTTCGCCTTATCACGCTCAGATTCCCACTCTATTTGCTTTTCTTTGTGATCGAAATAGTATTGGATTGCCTCTTTATGCTCATGTAGTTGATCTCTCCGGGTTTCAAGAATCAAAATCGTTTCGCTTCGGGTAATACGGAGTGCTGAGAATTGTTTAATTTCCTCTTCGTGTCTGGAAATGCGATCTAACCTGGATTGTTTACCAAATACTAGCGCACGATCCTTTGACATGACGGAATATCCGCTCAATGATGGCATCACATACCAATCACCAATTGCATGGGCATTGCCAGCACTAGGTGGATTTTTTCCAATCCAAAATAAATCAGGCAAATCAGTTGATGGACAAATCGATGATAATTGATCTGGTTCAATCCCAATGACCCCATCTGTTAAACCATGCAACATGATTTCAAGTGCGCGAGCTTCCGAATCAGAAACATGATCAAGAACATGAGCTAATGAGGGAATATCAAATGCCCGAGCTAATGCTTCAGACTTTGAACTGCTGGCAGATGAGGAAAGAATCATAATCTGTTTTTGCAGATTCTCGATTTCAAGATTTAGCCTATAAAGCGCCTCCTTCTCAGATTCGATTTCAGCGTTGATACGTTCAACCGCTTCTTGCCAACTAAGGCGGACATGAATTTCTGCGTTATCCGTCCATACATTGCATCCCTTGGAGAGCTTCTTTAGATCATTTGTCTTGTTCATGAATTCTGCTGTTTGTTCGCGTTTGCGATTTTCCGCAGTGTTAATATCTGCCACCAATTGCTCTTTTTCGCTTTGCTTAACCTTCGTTGCGTTCCACAATGTTTCAGTTGTTAGATCAATAGTTTGATTTAGCCGTGGTAAATCGGCGTTATATTTGGAAAGTTTGGCGCTTAGTCCCCGAATGTTTCTGCGAATCAAATGAGTTTTTTTAATAAGGGATCGGCGATTATTTTGAACCGAAGAGTAAGCTGTTAATACAATTTCTTTACCCGCGCGGCATATCCCTTTGAGCGTTTCAAGTTGAAGGGTGGCATCATTCAATGAGCGTTTGGTTTGTAATGCCTGATCCACGCACTCACGCAATTCGCTGACAGATTTGGGAATACGAGTGGCCTCTGGCATGACATAGGATTTCAATCGTTTGGATACCTCGACTGATATACCGCCATGAAAGGCTGTTTCCAGTAATTTGCCATAGAGGATTCGGTCATCTTTTTGTTCCATTGGCGTGGGCAAAATACCCGCTTCATGGAGAACGCGACAATAATCACCGATTGTCTGGTATTGATGAAAATCAAATCCTTTAGCTGATACCTCTTGCTTTAGTATGGCTATATCAGGATAGCTTTGCTCATCACCTTCAATGACACGGAATAACTCTTGCAAAGAATAATCATCTGGCACCCCCTGGATTGCCCATTTAGAGATTTGCGACATGTTCTCTGTTGGGCGAACATTAATTCCCGCAATCAATCTGGACTTGTCTCGGCTTTCTATATCAAGAATCACATAAGCATATCCATACAAGTCATCTACACGAGATCCTAACTGGTCAACACTAGATTGCGATGGATCATTTAACTCGGTAATCGGACGAATGTTAAGACACGTTCTGTCTGGCAAAAGCGAATAGACCAACGCCAAACCTAAAGTTGACTTTCCTGCGCCGCTAACGCCAACTAGCCCCGTAAAATAGTCGTCTAGTTCAATTGGCTCAAATTCAATATTGCCACGCCAACCGATGTATGCAACTGTCTTAATTTTCGCCATTATCATTATCCGAATCAGTAGAAGTAAATTCGTCGGTGGTGAAAGTTACCCCGCGAGTGCTTTGCAATATTATTTTCTTTACCTCTTCGATTTCATTGTCATACCGAGCGACTTCAGCAAATCTATTAATTGATTCGGCCAAGACGATGACCTCGCTGCCAGAGACAAACCGAATAAATCGAAGGTCAGCTAATTGACGGAGGGCTTTGCGGACTTCATCCCCAATACTTCTATCAGTGCTGCTTTCACGGCTATTGGGCGAGTAAATTGCCTTTTGAATTTCTCGCGGCACCATTGTGTCGATGGTTTTGAGTATTTGGCTTACCCCGATCCTTCCAGATGTTCGGGTTATTTCTGGATCGCGTACAAGCATTGCTAATATCTGCCCTACATTAATACAGGCGCGAGAGAGCATTTTGGTTGTTAGAATGTCACCAGTTGGAACAAGGAAGAAAAAACCGTCAGGGTGCTGTATAAAATTGCACTCTAGGTTCTCGTAAAAGCGTTGTAGCATTTCAAATTCTTGACAACAGAATTCGTATAGCGCTATTTCGCTCATATTGATATTGCCACCTCGACGAAGAATAACGTCAGTTTCAGCGAATGGTTTCTCAAGAAATATCATTTTTTTGTCACCCGTAATTCTTGAACTGATGCACCAGAGTAAACTTTGGTAAATTCCTTGTTAGACTTGTCAAGCTTACCGCTCGCAATCATTCGAGATAAAAGCCATGAAGTATGGAAGGCCAGTTTGCGCAAAGGCACGCCTAATTTAGCTTGGTCTTTTAGCAAATCGGATAATCTAGCCTCACCTTTCTCCAATGCCACTGAAAGCTGGTCATCTAGTACATCGCGCAACGTATCAAAGGGAACTTCAACGGTTTCTCTATGAAAATCTTGGCGTGTAAGTTTTGGCGCTTTTTTTTGCTTGCGTTCAGGCTCGGCATCCCTAAAACGATAGAATTTTGGTTCATTTGTACACACTAGCGTCCATTGCGGTACTTGAACTATTCCACGTTTGAGTGCTGCTGTTAAACGCCTTTGTGAATCCACGCGAATAACAGTACGAATAAACCCATGAACAACATTATGGTGTTCAACCCAATCATGTTGCCTTTTTCGTGTCCATTCTGTAACGGCATCAATGTGACGAACCATTTCGTTACATGCTGTGATAACAGTCGTCTCATGACATTCACTGGCTAACTGCTCAATCTTTTCAATAAGCGAGTAAGCAATGTTTGATGCATTTAGCGTAACGTGATGCAAATCTGTGATGGTTGTGATGACTTGCTCAAGCAAACTCTCGCATTGACTAATGGATTCCTCTCCTTCGGAGCTTAATAAAGCCGGAATAGTTTTTCTTATAAATTCGTGATTTCCATCTAAATTGCCCTGATGACGGCGCACACTACGAAGCATTTCTGTCAGGACATATTGAATTGGCTGTCTTACTTCCTTAATCCAATCCTCATCAAATTCAGCTTTTGCAGCGCGTTCAGCAATCATCGCAAGGTGGCTATTAAATTCGCGCAAAATTACCGTCAGCGACTCACCGGTAAATTCGCCTTGTCGGAAATGCCACTCTGCGATGCTTTCACCTAATTGCGTAAGCGCCAATTCTTGGTCGTTATTTTGCAAACGGTTAATATCTGCACGAACTAGGCAGTCGGCCTTCAATAATCTATCTATTGCCCCACTTGCGCGTAGCTCAGCGGCAGCAGAATCTTGAGGGTATAAATCTTCAATCCTTTTGTGGAGACTCCTAATCTCCGACTCCGCCAAGGTTGTTGGAGAGCTGGGATGCGTTTTAAACCGATAATGAATAAACACCAGCAACGCAATATCTCTCGGTTTTATATCAAGACATTCTTGATTCTCAATTATCTGAGAAACAATGGCGTAAATACGTTCTTTTGATTGTTGTTTTGGCTCAGTCATCTGATTTTGCATATATAACTGGAAATATTCTAACGCGCATAATAATTATACTCACTATAGATCAGACTATTTACTAGGTCAACATAAATATTATGCTAATATATGCAATATGAGTAAAACAAATAAACCAACAAAAGACCTAGCATGGAGCGCATTGCAGCGCCTCCAGTTCATCGAATTCCGCCTTTTGTGGGAAGGGCACGTTAATCGTAGCGACCTTATCGAGGCCTTCGGCATTTCTGTTCCCCAATCCACTTTGGACTTCCGGGAGTATCTGGAAAGAGCGCCGAGGAACATGGATTACGATAAGCGCCGCAAGCATTACTTCCCAACGACGACGTTTACACCTGTTTTTATCACTGACAGTGCAGATGTCTATCTATCTCAGCTTGTTGCAATGGGTATCAATGGAGAAGAGAAAAGCTTTCCGGGCTTGATCGGGGCTACGCCGCCATTCGATCTTTTACCATCGCCAGAGCGCCGCGTGGATCGAGATACTTTGCAGCAACTGCTAAAGGCGATCCGCGAGAACCTCTCTCTTGAAATCCACTATCAATCCTTAAGCACAGCAACACCTGGCTGGCGAAGGGTCACGCCCCACGCTTTAGCCTCGGACGGTCTACGCTGGCATGTGCGGGCGTACTGTCATGCCAAGGAACAATTCCGTGATTTTGTGTTGGGGCGGATCATGGGTATTCGTGGTGATCAGCCATCGGAAGTGCTGGGGGCCTCTGATGCTGATTGGAATGAAATCGTTAAGGTTACAATTGCACCGAACCCGGCGCTAACAGAAGACCAGCAGAAAATCATCGAGCGTGATTACGCCATGAAGGGAGGTAAATCGGTGATCATCCTTCGAAGATCGCTTCTCTTTTATTTGAAGCGCCGACTTGGGGTTGATGAAAAAGTGGAAAAATCACCCGCGGCACAACAGGTAGTCATCATCAAAATTGGAAAATGAAGGGCAATATCATGGTGCATAAAACGGCAATTACATTCAATCAAAAAAGGATTAAGCAATGATTAATTATTGGGCGAAGAAAAAGGGTTTTGTGTTTATTGTTAAAGCACCAGAGCATGATTATGTTGTTGTTCGGTACAGCGCTGAAGCTCCGGTAGGTTGTTTTGCTACAAAACAGACAGACCCAGATTCTTCTGTTTATTTTGTTGATGGAATAGAAAATGCTTTAAATATTTTTAAAAAAATAACTGAAACCTTTACATGGCTTGCCCCCTGCGGAGACATGCTTGTGGGCAAATTTGACGATATAGAAAAGTTCTATAAAGTACTTTGTTTTATTGCCACACAAAAAAGTGATCTTAGCTATACTGCTGAGTGGAAAATGTGGTTTGCGGAAGATTTTGTAAATAAAGGCGAACCTTATCCTCTTGAACATATCGCATGAATCATTCCGATTTCCATATAGACCAAGAATTTTTTGCAGCGGCGTCTGAAGAGAAACCCACTGTTTGATGATTCGATAAAAAACATTGCAACTCTTTGTTTATAACTCGTGTGAGTTTGCTACAAAATATCGAAAATGAGCAATCTTGAAGAATTGGAACAAGCTTTCAATCAGGCGACGCAGGCTTTAAGGCTGTAGTAGTGTAAGCATAAAGCTGAATTTAACCTGACAGACACTTTTAAAAATCAGTAACTGTCAGATTAGGTTTGAACCACTATATTTTAGGCTCTGAGGGACCATGTGACTGGAGGGTGTCCCGAATTTTGTGTAAACGGATTTTTTCAATTATCGGATAGGCATCCGATCCTCGAACATAATACTAAACCGGTTAAGAGCGGCTTTCCAGTTTTGTAGTGGCATGGTCCACTTTTGACTGATATTCAGCAACGCCAAGTAAAACAATTTAAGCACTGCCTCATCGCTGGGAAACGCTGCCCGGTTTTTGGTGATCTTGCGCAGGCCCATGTTCACCGACTCGATGGCGTTGGTGGTGTAAATGATGCGCCGGATTTCCGGTGGGTAATCAAAGAACGGAATGATGCGCGCCCAGTTGCGTCGCCAGGATTGGATGATGGAGGGAAAATCATCTCCCCATTTAGCTTCGAATTCGTCCAGCCTGATTTCGGCTTCTTCGACAGTCGCCGCTGTATAGATCGTACGCAGATCAGCTGCTACCACCTTTCGCAGTTTCCAGCTGACGTAGTTCAGGCTGTATCTAACCAGATGCACGACGCAAAGCTGAACCGCTGTCTTGGGGTAAACCGTTTCGATGGCTTCCGGGAAGCCTTTCAAACCATCCACGCAAGCGATGAAGATGTCCTGTAAGCCACGGTTCTTGAGCTCTGTCACCACTTGCAGCCAGAACTTGGCTCCCTCGGTTTGGGCAATCCAGAGGCCGAGCAGTTCTTTCTCGCCGGACAGATTAAGACCCAACGCCAGATAGACGGCCTTGGTTCGTACCGTTCCTGCATCACGCACCTTGACGTGGATGCAGTCCAGATAGACGATGGGGTACACCGTATCGAGCGGACGCGATTGCCACGCCCTGGCGTCTTCGATAACGGCATCGGTGACCGATGAAATCAGCGTAGGCGAAACCTCAGTACCGTACATTTCCGCGAGATGCGCCTGAATTTCCCGCACCGTCATGCCACGGGCATACAGCGACAGAATCTTGTCGTCGAAACCGTTCCAGCGGGTTTGGTGTTTGGGGATGATCTGTGGCTCGAAGCTGCCATGGCGGTCTCGGGGGATTTCAAGCGGCAGCTCACCGAACTCCCCCTTGAGGGTCTTCTTAGATTTACCGTTACGGGTATTGCCAGCTGGGTTGGCAACCGGTTCATGTCTGCCGTGGCCGAGGTGTTCGGCTAGCTCGACCTCAAGGGCTCGCTCCACCAATCTTTTGGTTAGTTGCTTTAAAATCCCGTGCTCACCAATCAGGTCTTCGGGTTTCTTGTAATTAGCCAGCAGGCTGTCGATTAATTCGTTACTTACGGTCATTTCTAACTCCTCGTTAAAAGTGGTGGCAGTTTCCTACCAAATGACCGTTTACACAAAAATTCTTACACCCTCTGTGACTGCGCTCTACACCGCCAAACCAAACTACTCGCCAGATGCGTCCATCGTTGGGAAACTCCTTGATTCTTCGGATTGCTTTTCGCATGATTGTTACTCATTAGCCTTTAGCGGTGTAGAATACAAATTAACAATGTTCAGTACGATTTAGCATTGGAATTGTCAGTCACGGCTATACCACAGGACATGCTCCCGCCAGCTTTTGTATCACACCTTTAACGTAACGGATTTCAGATAACACTTTCCGCAACCAAACCTCCAACTGATTCTGGTCATTAAGCATAAACACTAGACATTTGAATATTCTTCGGGGTCCTTCAATCTAAATTTTTACAGCTAATCTGAATTCGTTGTAGACGCAAATTTATTCGCCCGCTACCAGATCAAATCATCAGGAACCTGGTACTGCGCATAAGCATCATCTACCACATCTACAATCTTATTTTGCTCATTAAAAACGATTACACTGGCTTCATCGCGAGACAGTATTTTTCTTGCCGCCTCGGCTGACACCACTTCATATTGCGGCCCAAGTTTTACGATAGCCAACCGGCCCTCAGCGATTTGATCACGCATCGCCTCTGAGACATACAGTCGTTTGACCTTATTATCGTCGGTAAAATTATAAGCCAGTCCCTCAGGATCTCTGGGCAGCCGGTTTAACTCAATAATCTGTTTTACTTGAGCGACCAACTGTTTTTGCTCGTCCT
>Ga0208888_101130_pt1 | contig 10151 bp, 8 predicted proteins | sample LakWasM115_HOW13_2_FD_183929 | JGI IMG/M metagenome (GOLD analysis project Ga0208888, IMG submission 183929) | Freshwater sediment methanotrophic microbial communities from Lake Washington under simulated oxygen tension - Sediment Metagenome... | ecosystem: Environmental > Aquatic > Freshwater >...
GGTGCTGGCGCCGGTCACCGTCAGGTGGCCCATCTTGCGGCCCTTGCTGGCCTGGGCTTTGCCATACAGGTGCAAATGGGTGCCCGGCAAGGCCAGCACCGCCGGAAAATCGGGGGCACCCGCGTCAGACCAGATGTCCCCCAGCAGGTTGAGCATGATGGCCGGGCTGTGCTGGCGCGGCTGGGTCAGCGGCAGGCCAGCCAGGGTGCGCACCTGCAGCTCGAACTGCGACACGTCGCAAGCGTCCATGCTGTAGTGGCCGCTGTTGTGCGGGCGTGGCGCCATCTCGTTCACGACCAGTCCGCCCAGCGTCTGCGCTGCCGGCGACGCCGGGTCCAGCACAAAGAATTCCACGCACAGCACGCCCACGTACTGCAAACCGCTTGCTATCGATTTTGCAGCTGCTTGCGCACGTTCCACGAGGGCTGCAGGCAGATTACCCTCGTAAACCTCGGTCACAGCCAGAATGCCGTCGCGGTGCAGGTTGCGCTGCACCGGCAGGTGCACGCAGCTGCCATCGGCGCCGCGCGCCACGATGACGGAGCATTCCAGCTGCAGCGGCAGCATTTTTTCCAGCACGCAGGGCACGTTTTTCAGCTCGGCCCAGCCGGCCGCCAGTTCGGCGCGGTTGGCCACGCGGATCTGGCCCTTGCCGTCGTAGCCCATGCGGGCGGTTTTCAGAATGCCGGGCAGCAGGTCGTCGGCCACCGCCGCCAGTTGCACCGGGGTTTCAATGACGGCGTAAGGAGCCACGGGCACACCGCATTCCTCAAAATGCGCTTTCTCCCGGGCCCGGTCCTGGGCAATGGCCACGCCATTGGCGCCGGGCGACACGAACACGGTCTGCGCCAGTTGGGCCAGCGCCGGTGCCGGCACGTTCTCGAATTCCGTGGTCACGGCCACGCAGCGCTGCGCCAGCTGCTGCAGGCCAGCGGGGTCGGTGTAGCCGGTCTGCACATGGTGGTGGCTGACGCGCCCGGCCGGGCTCAGCGGGTCCGGGTCCAGCACGGCGGTGAAGTAGCCCATGCGCTGCGCTGCATGCACAAACATGCGGCCCAACTGGCCGCCGCCCATCACGCCGAGAGTGATTTCCGCGTTGGCAGCGCTCATTCGACCTGTCGCCGGGCCGTCCCAAGGCAGGTCAGCCCCCTCGGGGGGCAGCGACCCGTGCAACGGTGGAGCGTGGGGGCTCATAGCGCGGGTGGCAGCGTCATGCCACGGGCCACTTCGGTCTGGTGGGCACGGTACTCATCGAGCTTTTGTCGCAGCGTGGGGTGATCGGCCGCCAGCATGGCCACCGCAAACAGGGCCGCGTTGGCGGCGCCGGCGGCACCAATGGCAAAGGTGGCCACCGGCACGCCCTTGGGCATTTGCACGATGCTGTGCAGCGAATCCACACCCGACAGGTGTTTGCTGGCCACCGGAACACCCAGGATCGGCACCGTCGTCTTGGCCGCCAGCATGCCCGGCAGGTGGGCCGCGCCCCCCGCTCCGGCGATGATGGCGCGCAGGCCACGCCCGGCCGCGGCCTCGGCGTAGGCAAACATGTCATCGGGCATGCGGTGCGCCGAAACGACACGCGCTTCGTGCGAGATGCCAAACTGTTGGAGAATCTGGACTGCATGCTGCATGGTGTCCCAGTCGGAGCTGGAACCCATGACGACGCCGATTTGAATGTTTGTCATGCTTTTAAAATGTGATGGGCAGAGCTAATGGCCTGTCCTGCAATGTTTCAGGATTTTACTTTTTCGCCTTGAGCGACTCCAAATGATCAACGTCACCGTAGAAAATTTCGAAACCGAAGTGGTTGCCGCCTCCGCGTCCGTCCCGGTATTGGTCGACTTCTGGGCGCCGTGGTGCGGGCCTTGCAAGGTCGTAGGCCCGGTTCTGGAAAAAGTGGAAGCCGAATACGCAGGCCGCTTCAAGCTGGTCAAGATCGACTCCGACGAACAGCAGGAACTCAGCCAGGCGTTCGGCATCCGCAGCATCCCCACCTGCGTGCTGATGGTCAACGGCAAACCGGTCGATGGCTTCATGGGCGCCAAGCCCGAAAGCGAGATCAAGGCCTTTCTGGACAAGCACGTGCCATCCACCGACGTGCTGGAAGCCCAGTCCGACGCCGAAGATGCGCAGGCCCTGATTGCCGCGGGCGACCCGCAGGCGGCGCTGCACAAGCTGCACGAGTCCTTGACCATCAACCCCGGCAATGACGACGCACGCTACGACTACGTGAAGCTGCTGATCGAGAACGACATGTTCGAAGACGCCGAAGCCGCGCTGGCCCCCGCGCTGGCCGAGATTCCGCGCCAGCTGCGCTTCGAGGCACTGGGTCAATTTCTGGACTCCATCAAATTTGTCATGGCCGATGAGCGCGGCACCTGGACGGTGGAGCAGTTTGACGCGCTGATAGCCGCCAACAAGCGCGACTTTGACACCCGCCTGGCCAAGGCCCGCGTGCTGATGGTGGGCGGCGACTGGACTGGCGCGATGGACGAGTTGCTGGAAATCATCATGCGCGACAAGGCCTGGGGCAATGCCGTGCCGCGCAAGACCTATGTGGCCATTCTGGAGCTGTTGACCCCACCCAAGCCCAGGGTCGACCCGCTGGCCGGCGGCAAGACGGCGGGTGGCATCGAGATTTCGGGCAAGGCGGTCACGACACTGGACCCCCAGGCGCAACTGGTCGCCAGTTACCGGCGCAAGCTGAGCATGGCGCTGAACTAGGGCGCGTCAGGGCGCAGTCCGGCGCTCAGGCGGCACGGGCCTCGAATCCGTCCTGGGGTATCGGGCTGCGTTCGGTGGCCAGCACGCGCTGGGCATTGAGGCTGCTGATGGGAATGCTGGCGTCCTGCGGAATGCCGCCCGACAGTTGCAGCGCCAGATAGCGCCCGCAGCAAACTCGCAGAAACGAGGCAAAGTTGTCGACCGCACCGCGCTCCTGCACCAGCTCGTCGTAGAGCTTGGTGCACAGTTGCGGCACGCTCATGCCATCGCGACTGGCGATGTCGGCCAGCACGTTCCAGAACAGGTTTTCCAGCCGGATGCTGGTGGCCACGCCATGCAGGCGCACGGAGCGCACACGGCAGTCGTACAGATGCGGATCGGCGCTGATGAAAACCTGGCACATGGACTGTCTCCTGCTGGTACGCTGGGCCCGCCATCATGCAGCGCGAAACGGCAGGCGTCAAATGCGCGCCGGGCCGCCCCAAGCGGATTTAGCCCCCTTTGGGGGCAGCGACCCGCGTAGCGGCGGAGCGTGGGGGCCAAGTCCTTCAGTGGGTGATTTTGGTGCCCAGGGCCACCAGGAACTGGGCAATCCAGGCCGGGTGTGCGGGCCAAGCCGGAGCGGAAACCAGATTGCCATCGGTAAAGGCGGCATCAATGGCAATGTCGGCATAGGTGCCGCCGGCGCGCTCCACCTCCACGCGGCAGGCCGGGTAGGCCGAGCAGGTGCGGCTCTTCAGCACATCGGCGCCAGCCAGCAACTGGGCAGCGTGGCAGATGGCGGCCACCGGCTTGTTGGTGTCAAAGAAATGTTTGACCATGGCCACCACCGTGGGGTAGGTGCGCAGGTACTCGGGGCCACGGCCGCCTGGCAGCAGCAGGGCGTCATACCCTTCTGCCTTGATGTCGGCGAACGTCGCGTTCAGCGCAAAGTTGTGGCCGGGCTTCTCGCTGTAGGTCTGTGCGCCCTCAAAGTCGTGGATGGCGGTCTTGATCGTGTCGCCGGCCTTTTTGTCGGGGCACACCGCGTGCACGGTGTGGCCAACGGCGAGCAGCGCCTGGAACGGCACCATGGTTTCATAGTCTTCACAGTAGTCACCACAAATCATCAGAATCTTTTTCGCTGCCATGTCGGTCTCCTCTTGGTTGGTTGAAAGGGAGACTGATTCTTGAGCGTGGCGGCGAAGCCGTGGTGGTACCCGGTTGTTACATGGCGATCGAGTCAACAAGCCCCATGCAACAGACATTTACTATCAAATCAGGAGCTGCTTGCGCACATGGTACGTGGGCTGGCAGCCGATTTCATGCAAATTATGCGGTCAAACGGGCGGCCTCGCGAGCGGCCACGCGGCCCTCGTCGGTCGGCACCACCCACACTTCGACCGTGCTGTGGGCCTGGTGCACCGCCAGTACGGTGTCGCCCACCGCCTGTGCATTGAGCGCGGGATCAATCTGCACGCCCAGGTAGGCCAGCCGCGCGCACACGTCGGCGCGCAGCACGGCATCGTGCTCGCCAATGCCGCCGCTGAAGGCCAGCACATCGAGGCCACCCAGGCACGCCGTCAGCGCTCCACTTTCGCGCACGACCATGTGGGTGAAGAGGTCGATCGCCGCGCGGGCTGCGGTGCTGGCATCGGAGCGCAAACGGCGCATGTCGGCCGAGATACCAGACACACCCAGCAGGCCGCTTTGCTTGTACAGCAGGGTTTGCAGGCGGCCGTGGTCCCAGCCCTGTTCCAGCAGATACAAGAGCACGCCGGGGTCCAGCGTGCCGGTGCGCGTGCCCATCATCAGCCCGTCCAGCGCCGAGAAACCCATGGTGGTGGCGCAGCTCTTCGCATCGCGCGCGGCACACAAACTCGCGCCATTGCCCAGATGCGCCATGAGCACGCGCCCCTGGGCACGTGGGCTGCGCTCGACCAGGGTGTCCATGATGAACTGATAGGACAGGCCGTGAAAGCCGTAGCGGCGTACGCCCTGGTCCGACAGCGCCTGGGGGAGCGCAAAGGCGTAGTCCACCTCGGCGAGTGTGGCGTGGAACGCCGTGTCAAAGCAGGCGATCTGCGGCAACTGCGGAAATGCCAGCCGGAAGGCACGCACGCCTTCCAGGTTGTGCGGCTGGTGTAGCGGCGCCAGCGAATTCAGCCGTGTGAGGCGCGCCAGCACATCGTCGGTCACGATAACGCTGGCTCGAAAATCCCGGCCCCCGTGCACCACGCGGTGCGCCACCGCCTCAATGGCGGGCACGCCGGGCACGGTGGCCAGCAGGCTGCGCAGGGCGTCCAATGCACGGGCAAAGGGTCGGCCTGTGCCTGTGGCCAAGGCTAGCTGGTGCGATACGCCGTTGAAAGACCAGCCCATCTCGGGCGTTCCACCGGGCTCCAGCCCCTGGATGTTGCCCGTCAGCACGCTGGCCTGCGCCTGCGCCCCATGGCGCGGATGCAGGGAGAATTTGAGGGTGGAGGACCCTGCGTTGACAGCAAGAATGGCCATGTCGTCTCGCGCGGTTTACGCTTTGTCCTGCCAGGCTTTGCGCGAATGGGTGCGCCGCGCATTGTGGGCCGCCAGCAGGGCCAGCAGGGCCGATGCGACCCGGTTGGTGGGACCATCGGCGCGGCTGGTCAACGCAATCGGTATGCGCGCGCCCAGCACCAGGCCCGAGCCCGAGGCACCGGCCAGGTATTCCAGCTGCTTGGCCAGCATGTTGCCGCTTTCCAGATCGGGCACCGCGAGGATGTCGGCATGCCCCGCGACCGCTGATTCGATGTGCTTGATCTGGGCCGCGTAGCTGGAGATGGCATTGTCAAAGGCCAGCGGGCCATCCAGCACACCGCCGGTGATCTGGCCGCGATCTGCCATCTTGCACAGGGCCGCGGCGTCCAGCGTGGAGGGAATGCTGGGGTTCACCGTTTCCACCGCCGACAGGATGGCAACCTTGGGCGTTTGCACCCCCATGATGCGGGCGAAATCGATGGCGTTCTGGATGATGTCCACCTTCTCCATCAGGGTGGGGTGAATATTGAGCGCGGCATCGGTAATCAGCAGCGGCTTGCTATACAGCGGCACATCAAACCGGAACACATGCGACATGCGCCGCCCGGTGCGCAGGGCCGGGCGCTTGAGGACTTCGTGGATCAGCTCGTCCGTGTGCAGGCTGCCCTTCATCAGCACCTCCACTTCGCCATTGGCGGCCATTTCGGCCGCCTTTTCTGCCGCCGCGTGGCTGTGCGTCACGGAGATGATTTCAACACCCGTCAGGTCGATACCGCCTTCTTCAGCCAGGTGGCGGATGCGCACCTCGGGGCCGATCAGGACCGGGATGATGAGGCCGTAGCGGGCCGCGTCCATGGCGCCGCTGAGCGAACCGATATCGCAGGGGTGGACCACGGCGCAGCGCACCGCCTCCAGATCCCTGCCCATGGCCAGCAGATCCTTGAACCGTGCCTCGGGGTCGAACAGCTGGATTTGTGGTCCGCTGGTCTTGGGCACCCGCATTTTCTTGGTGGGAGCCAGAACACGCGCAGTGCCATGCAGGACGCGCTCGCCCTTCTGGTTGACCACGTTGCAGTCCATCTCGACGGATTTTTTGGCGTCGTTCTTGGCGCTCACCGTCACGGTGACGGCCAGCGTGTCGCCCACGCGCACAGACTTGTCAAAGTGCAGAACCTGCTCCTGGTAGATCGTGCCTGCACCGGGAAACTGTGTGCCCAGCAACGCCGAAATCAGCGTGCCGCCCCACATGCCGTGCGCCACGACGCCCTGAAACAATCCGTCATTCACATACTCGGGGTCCAGATGCGCCGGATTGGTGTCGCCGGAGACGGCGGCAAAGGCCTGAATGTCGGCCACGGTCAGGGTGCGCAGCAGGCGCGCGCTGCGCCCGATCTTCAATTCATCGTAGGTGACGTTTTCGACGAATTCTTCGCTGGGGATCATGTTCATGGCTGCTGTTTCCGGTAAGTGGTGTGCGGTCAGATTCAATGCCCCGGAACGGGTTGCGCATGCGCATGGCAAACGCACAGTCATCCATGGAACAACCCACTGGCACGTCGGCCCATTGTGCCAAAAGAATTACGGGTAAACCCTAGGATGGCACCCCAAAAAGGGAAACCGCATCTTATCTTGATGCAAATCAAATTTTGACGCCATGCCCTGTCTGCACACGGTGTTGATGCGCCTGATCAGCTACCCCGTGTGCGCCTGCGGGCAAAGACAGTCCGGCGCCGGGTTTGGGCGCTCAGGTGGTCAGGCGCACCAGGGCTTCCTGGTATTTGGCCGCCGTCCTGGCAATGACCTCGTTGGGCACGCGCGGGGCCGGTGGTGTCTTGCTCCAGGGCTTGCCGTCCACCAGGGCGGTCTCCAGCCAGTCGCGCACAAACTGCTTGTCGTAGCTGGGCGGGTTGGTTCCCACCTGGTAGCTCTCCACAGGCCAGTAGCGCGACGAATCGGGCGTCAGCACCTCGTCCATCAGCGTCAGCGTTCCATCCTTGTCCAGACCGAATTCGAACTTGGTGTCGGCAATGATGATGCCCTTGGTCAGCGCAAATTCGGCGGCGGTCTTGTAGATCTGGATGCTGATGTCGCGGATGCGGGTCGCCAGGTCCAGGCCGATCATCTCCACGGTTTTTTCGAACGTGATGTTCTCGTCATGGTCGCCCGCGGCGGCCTTGGCAGCGGGGGTGTAAATGGGCTCGGGCAGCCTGGAGGCGTTTTGCAGGCCGGCGGGCAATTTGACGCCACAGACGGCGCCGTTTTCCTGGTATTCCTTCCAGCCGCTGCCGGCCAGATAGCCGCGCACCACAGCTTCCACCGGCAGGGGTTTGAGGCGCTTGACCAGCATGGAGCGGCCTTCCACCTGCGCCACTTCATCGGGCTGCACCACGCTCTCGGGCGCATCGCCCGTCAGATGGTTGGGGCAGATATTGGCTTCACCCAGCTTGTCGAACCAGAACAGCGCCATTTGCGTGAGCAGCTTGCCCTTGCCCGGAATGGGCTCGCCCATGATGACGTCAAAGGCACTGAGGCGGTCGCTGGCGACCATCAGGATGCGGTCGTCGCCCACAGCGTAGTTGTCACGCACCTTGCCACGGGCAAGCAGGGGCAGGGAGGTCAGGGCGGAGGTGTGTACGGTAGAGGTCATGGTCGGAAGCAGGAAAAAGGCATCGCACAATGAAAAAGGCCCGCTGAACAGTGGGCGGGCCTGAAACTATTCCTTCGGATTATCGCAAGGAACGGGGCTCGGCCCCCTTGATGCTGGATTACTGAACCGTTTGCGCCAGTTCACCGCGGGCGTACTGGCCAGCCACGACCTGCAGGCTGTTGCCCTTGATCTTGCCGCCCTGGCCTTCGCAGCCGAACTGCATGTATCGCTGCTTGCAGATTTGTTTGGCGGCTTCGCGCGCGGGCTTGAGCCAGTCGCGGGCGTCGAATTTTTCAGGATTCTCGAACATGAACTTGCGCACCGCAGCGGTCATGGCCAGCCGGATGTCGGTATCGATGTTGATCTTGCGCACGCCGAACTTGATGGCCTTCTGGATCTCTTCCACGGGCACGCCGTAGGTTTCCTTCATCTTGCCGCCATACTGGTTGATGATGGCCAGCAGGTCCTGCGGCACGCTGCTGGAGCCGTGCATCACCAGGTGGGTGTTGGGCAGGCGGCGGTTGATTTCCATGACGCGGTCGATGGCCAGGATGTCGCCGGTGGGCTTGCGCGTGAACTTGTAGGCACCGTGGCTGGTACCAATCGCAATGGCCAGGGCATCGAGCTGCGTGCGCTTGACAAAATCGGCGGCCTGTTCGGGGTTGGTGAGCATCTGGTCCCGGGTCATCGTGGCTTCGGTACCGTGGCCATCTTCCTTGTCGCCCTTCATGGTTTCCAGCGAGCCCAGACAGCCCAGCTCACCTTCCACCGTGACGCCCGTGGCGTGGGCCATTTGCACCACCTTGCGGGTGACTTCGACGTTGTACTCGTAGCTGGCAATGGTTTTGCCGTCTGCCTCCAGACTGCCGTCCATCATCACCGAGCTGAAGCCCAGGTTAATGGCACCCTGGCAGACGTCGGGGCTTTGACCATGGTCCTGGTGCATCACCAGCGGAATGTGGGGGTAGGCTTCAATGGCGGCCTGGATCAGGTGCTTGATGAAGGCCTCACCCGCGTACTTGCGAGCACCGGCACTGGCTTGCAGAATCACCGGAGCGCCAACCTCGTCGGCAGCCGACATGACGGCCTGTACCTGCTCCAGATTGTTGACATTGAAGGCCGGAATGCCGTAGCCATTGGCGGCGGCGTGGTCCAGCAGTTCGCGCATTGAAACGAGTGCCATGGTGAATCCTTGCAAAGTTAGTAACCGCTTGGTAACTTGTACCGATGTGGGGATTTTAACTGGCCGGGCTCGTGTGCTTTGTTGTATTCGCTGGATAGGGCGGACAGGGCATTCCACTTCGTTCGTGTCCCCCGGCCTATGGCCTCCTCCTTTACCTCACTGCGCGAAACGCCCTGCCCGCCCTATCCGGGTGAAGGTATACAACGGCCCCGCGGAGAAACCACCCTCAGGAGCCCTGCGCGTGGGGTGAATGCCAAAGTGAGGTAAAGGAGGAGGCCGCAGGCCGGGGGACACGAACGGCGGCATCCACCCCATGCGCAGGGCGGGTTCAGTGCCCAGGACGGTTTCGGAACAGATCAGCCGACCTGGCAAATCTTCAGCATGTTGGTGCCGCCGGGCGACCCCATGGGTTCGCCGCAGGTGATGGCATAGACGTCTCCGGTCTGCACGATGCCGCGGGTCTTGAGGTAGCTCTCGGCCTCACGCAAGGCGGTGTCGCGGTCGGCGCTGGTATCTGCAAAGAGGGGGCGCACATTGCGGTACAGCGCCATCTTGCGCTGCGTCGCCACCTTGGAGGTCAGTGCATAAATCGGCACGCGGATCAGGTGGCGGCTCATCCACAGTGCGGTGGAGCCGCTGTCGGTCATGGCCACGATGGCCTTGGCGCCCAGGTGGTGGGCGGTGAACAGTGCGCCCATGGCAATCGTCTGGTCGATGCGCTGGAACGTCTTGCCGGTGAAGTCGGCTTCGAGTTCGAAGTCTTCATGGCCTTCGGCGGCATGACAGATCTTGGCCATTTCCACAATGGTTTCCAGCGGGTACTTGCCGGCAGCCGTTTCGGCCGACAGCATCACTGCATCGGTGCCGTCCAGCACCGCATTGGCCACGTCGCTGACCTCGGCGCGGGTCGGCACCGGGTTGGTGATCATGGATTCCATCATCTGGGTGGCGGTGATCACCACGCGGTCGTGCTCGCGGGCCAGCTTGATCATGCGTTTTTGCAGGCCGGGCACGATGGCATTGCCAACCTCAACGGCCAGGTCGCCACGGGCCACCATGATGCCGTCGCTGGCCAGCAAAATTTCCAGCAGCTTGGGTATGGCT